>OJFX01000151.1_pt1 | contig 22938 bp, 18 predicted proteins | sample 1594171 | NCBI WGS metagenome assembly OJFX01 (sample SAMN05416840, study PRJEB24817) | seawater metagenome | isolation source: Sea water | place: Canada:Atlantic | collected 2013-07
TGGGCTCGGAGATGTGTATAAGAGACAGTTACAGGCCGGGCCGTCGGTGCCCAAAGCTGACCCGGGGTCGGCGCCAGCTCTTGCGGAATTCTCCGTGGACGATTTGTGAAGGTCCGCCCACGAACCCTCCGATCCTTTCGGGATTTCCTCGTCCGATTGCCGCGATCTGATCGAATGGCCGGCCGTGGCGGGCCGCGTTCGCCCCCCGCTCCCCAGTTCACAGACCTCCCGGCGATGGGCCGGGCTCCAAAACCATGCGCAACTCCCTCACGCTCACCGCGGTCCTCCTCGGTGCCTCAGCTGTCGCCTTCATCAGCACCGCGCCTTCGTCCTCCGCTGGATCCTCCGCGGCTGCGGTTGCCCCTGTGGCGACCACTTACAAAGTGGACCTCAGTCACAGCAACATCCTGTTCAAGTGCAAGCACCTGGGCGTCTCGTACCAATGGGGCCGATTCGATGCCTTCTCGGGCGGCTTCACCCTCGACGAGGACGTTTCGAAGTCGAAGGTCTCGATCAAGGTGGATGCCACCAGCGTGAACTCCAACAACAAGGACCGCGACGACCACCTGCGGGGCCCCGATTTCTTCGACGTGAAGCAGTTCGAGCACATGACCTTCGAGTCCACGAAAGTCGTGGCCAAGGGCGACGACGTGTTCTCGATCACCGGCAAACTCAACCTGCACGGCGTGGAGAAGGAGATCAGCTTCGACGTGACCAAGGTCGGAGAGGCGGCCACGAGGATGGGCCAGCGCGCCGGCTTCGAGGGCCACTTCGTGATCGATCGCATGGACTTTGGCATCAAGACCTACCCGGACACGCTCGGACAAGATGTCACCATGCACTTCGCCATCGAAGGCATTCAGGGCTGATCGAGGGTCTCCGAACTCAACATGTCCATCGCCATTGTCCCCGACTTTCTCGGGGCCGTCTCCACTGCGCTTGAGAACGCTGACCCCGTGCCGCCGCTTGTCGGCACGGCGGTCGGGACCGTTCTGCTCGTGCTTGCCCTGTGCTTTCGAGGGGAGAGCGGCCGGGGGCCACTCGGCCTCGGGTTAGCTGCGCTCGCGGGGTTGGCGGCGTTGGTGGCCGCCCTCTACGCGAGCGATCTCTCCGTCGCGGTGCCCCCCAAGGTCTTCCGGGATTGGACCGTGGTGGTGACGGCGCTCGGGGTCCTGGTCGGAGTCCTCATGGGCGCACGGCCCGCGCTTCGGGTAGCGGGACTTTTGCTGGGGGCGGCGGCGTTGGTCTACCTGTTCTCCGTGCCCACCAAGTCCCTTCACGGGCGGTACTGGGATGGCCAGGTGACGCTTTACGTCGCTTGCTTGGCCGGCGCAGGCGTGCTGGCCATGCTCGTCCGGATGGGTCAAGGCGCCCAAGGCCGCACTGCGGAAGGCATGCTTGCGTTTGCCATTTCCGCGTCGATGGCAGCCCCCGCCGTGGGGCTCACAGGGACAGGCGTGAGCGCGGGCCTTGCGGGTGCCCTCGCGGGCGGGGCGGGGCTCTTCGGGCTGCTGCTCATGGCCCGGCCTGGCCTACGGGAGCGATCGGATGGAATCGGCCGCGCGGCCGGGACGGTCCAGGTCATCGCGTTGGTGGGGGTGCTTGCCACGGGCGTTCTGTACGCGGAGACCCCCAAGTGGTCGGGCGCCCTGATCCTCCTGGCGCCGTGCCTCACTCTCCTTCCGGGGAAGTCGACCCCTGCGGCTCTTGTGCGACTGGGGCTCGTCGCCGCGGTATGTGTGGCGCCGGTCATCGCTGCGCTCCTCGGTCAGGAACCTCCGAGCCCCTATGGGGCGTACGGTGGTTACAGATAACTGAAATGCGCGAGCGTGGGTCGTCCCGCGCTCGCGCATTCCTTGCTTGGCCGTCGCCGGATCGGTCGCCGAGTTACTCGCCCTGCTTCGATCCACACCCGCCGCAGAACTTCGCGCCAGGGGCCATGGCCTCACCGCAGCCGGTGCAGAACTTGGTGCCGGTGCCGGTGGCCGCGGGCTTCATCTCGGAGCCGCAGGAGCTGCAGAACTTGCCCGGCGCGACGCTCGCGTTGCACGAGCCGCACGTGATGCCGGCGGCTGCGGGGGCGAGGGTTTCGCCCCCTTGGTTGTCCTTGACGAGCATCTGGGCCAGGCCAAACCCGATGCCCATGCCGGCGCCACCGAGCATTCCGCCCGCGCCACCGCCGCCGTCACCGCCGCCGCCGCCTTTGGCCATGCCTTCGCCCGCGCCCATCATCGCCTTGCCGGCGGCGAACTTCTGGTAGCCATCGACACCGCCCACCGTGCGCAGGTAGGCCGCGTCGGTGTAGAGGCTCTTGAGGTTGTCCGCATCCTCTTCGTCGATGCCGATCACGAAGTTGCCGAAGCGCACCACGTCGATGCCGTAGTCGGCGACGTGGATGTCCATGCGGCCCAGCACCGAGGACTCGATCTCCTCGGTGTAGGCGCCAGAGGTGACGTCCAGGAGCGGCCACTTCTGCTTGACGATGAGCTCGGCGATGTTGTCACGCAGGACCTTGAGCACCTGCTCCTTCATCCAGGCCTTCACCATCGAAGAGTCCGCGCGGCCCATGCCGACGAGGCCCTTGATGAGCTTCTCGGCCTCGATCACTTTGAAGCTGAACTCGCCGTGGACCATCGTTTCCACGGGGACGCCCGATTTGGGGTCCTCGACATGGCCGATGCGGCCGCCAAACTTGATGCCGGCGTGCTCGCGGGTGTTGACGAAGAACACCTCGGCCTTGAAGACGTTGCCGCCGGTGAAGGAGTCGACCAGGTTTGACAGGAACGGGAAGTTCGACGAGTCGAGGGTGTACCTGCCTGGCCCCATCGTCTCGACCACCTTTCCGTCCCGGAAGAAGACGGCGACCTCATCGGAGTCCACCGTCAGCTGGGACTTCATCGGAATGGTCTCGTCGGGGTGCTTCCAGACGATCTGCGCTTTCGTCCCGTCGGGGCGCGCGACCATCATCTCTTGCACGCCGCGTTTGAACCAGTCCATCACACCCATGGGGGGCCTCTTGTCTTCGTATCGGTTTATCGGAGCTTGGCCCGCAGATTGGCGGGCCAGGACGCTGACAAGGTAGCCTCTTCGGCCCCTGACGCCCCACTTCACTCTACTGGGCCCGGGTATTTTCATTCACATGGACCGGTCACGAGATCTTGGACCCGATGGGATCCCCGAAGGGGACCCAGGCGGCGGAGGGGCGCGCGAGGGCGTGGGAGCGGCTTCGGCGGCTTCCAGAGCCGTCTCGCCGGCCGTTTCGCCGGCTGGGCGGCCGTCGGAGACCTACATGCCCAAGGAGTCCCCCCGCGCCGAGGTCGATTTGACCTGCGACGAGTGTGGGGCGCCCCTGCGGTGGAGCCCCGATGTGGGGGCGCTGGCGTGTGAACACTGCCAGGCCATCCGGCAAGTGGACGTGGCGCAGGGGTCGATTGTCGAGCGCCCGCTGTCAGAGGCGGGTAGCGCCGCGCGGGGACTCGGCCGTGACGTCCGGGTGCTCGAGTGCGAGACTTGTACGGCGCGCGTGACCCTGGAGGGTCCGGAGACGACGGAAGCCTGCCCATTTTGTGGTTCCCCCGGGGTGCTCGACCAGGACGCCAACCGAAACCTCATCCGGCCGGAGTCGCTGATCCCCCTGGAGGTCGGGAAGACGAAGGTCGACGAGGCCTTTTCGAAGTGGATCTCCTCGCGGTGGTTCCGGCCCAATGCCCTCAAGCGCGTCAAGACCTTCGAAGCGGTGGGGGTCTACGTCCCCGCGTGGACCTATGACGCCCGCGTGCATTCGGAGTGGTCGGCGCAGTCGGGAACGTACTACTACGTCACCGAGAGCTACTCGACCACGGTCAATGGGAAGCGGGTCAACCGCACCCGCCGCGTACGGAAGGTCCGGTGGTGGCCGTCGTGGGGACGGCGGGATGACGTGTACGACGACGTGCTCGTGATCGCGTCGAAGGGGATAGACTCCGCTCTGGGTCAGGCGCTCGGACCCTTCGCGGCGGAAGGACTCGTGCCGTACTCCCCGGGATACCTGGCGGGCTGGCGCGCCGAAGAATACCGCATCGACCTGCTGGAGGGCTGGGCGGAAGCAGAGCTCCGCATCCAGCAGAGCCAGCGCCGCCGCTGTGCGGGGGACGTGCCCGGCGACACCCACCGGGCCCTGCGTGTGAAGAACCAAATCTCCGGGGTCCGTTGGAAGCACGTGCTTCTGCCCATGTGGAGCGTGACGTACCGCTATCGCGGCAAGCCCTACGCCGTGCTTGTGCATGGCCAGTCGGGGCGCCTCGTGGGACGCGCCCCGTACTCGTGGGTCAAGATTCTCTTTGCGGTGCTCGCCGTGCTTGCGGTGATCGCGGTGGTGGTGGCCAGTGCCCAGTAGGTGATGCGCCCCGGAGCGGGCGGTCCAATTGTCTACCTGGCCTTCCAGGCTTCGAGCACTTCGCGTTCCTTCTCCCGGGGGATGCCGGCACGCCAGCGGTGGTCGGGTTGGCGGGTCTTGTGGTGCCACGCAAGCGTCGCGGCGGCCGTGTCTTGGATATCGCGGAACTTGTGGCCCTCTTCCATGGCGATCTTATTGGCGTAGACGCGTCCGCCCCCCGCAATCCAGAGGGGCAGCCCCATCCATTGGGGCACTTTGTGCTCGATCAAGAACTCGTCCTCGACCCACGTGAACGTGGCTGGTTCGGCACCTTCGATCGGCTCTTTGGGGACGCAGCTCAGGAGCATGTCCTTCATGGTGACCGGCCCCTCGAAGCCCACGGCGTTCATGACTTTGCCCACGCGCCGGGCGCCCACGTCGAAGGTGAAATCCCCGAGGTCACGCACGTCGACGTACTGCACCTTCGCGTCTGGATTCCCTGGGGCCAGCACCTCGCCGCCCTCGGCCACGCGCACAGGCCAATAGGTGTAACGGTCGGAGCCGTCGTCCGGGCCCACGATGAGGCCCGGGCGAACCACGGTGACCTTCCCGGGCATCGCCTCTTCGGCTGCCTCTTCGCACAGCGCCTTCAGCGCGCCGTAGTAGCGCCCGTCATACTTTCGGATGTCGCGGATGACCTTGAACTCCGGGAGTCGCTCGGGTTCCACCTTGCCGACAGGTGCGCTCTCGTCGACGACCTTTCCGTCATCGGATTCGGCGTACACCGAGATCGTTGAGACGACGACGTAGTGCCCGATGCGGCCCTTGAGGGCCTCGATGGCGGCGGACACGTGCCCGGGAATGTAGCAGGACGTATCGATGACGAGGTCCCACTCGCCGTTCGCGAGGTCGGAGTAGTCGCCGGTGTCCCGATCGCCGACCCGCTGGTCGAGCTTCTCGAAGAGGGTCGGGTTGGACTTGCCGCGGTTGAACAGAGTGACTTCCCAACCGGCTGCCAGGGCCTCACGGACGATCTCGGGCCCGAGGAAGCGCGTACCGCCCAGCATGAGGAGCTTCTTGGGGGTCTTGTCGATGTCGACGTCCTCCTGGGGGCGGGTGATGGCGAAGGCCGAGCGCGGCAGAGAGGCCGCGAGGGCGGCCGCGGCGGATGCCTTCGAGGTGGTTTGGATGAAAGCGCGCCGAGTGGAATCGGGCCCTTGGGATCTGGGGGGGGTAGGCATGTGGAGTTCCTTGGATTGCGGGTCCGCGAGGGTACCGGGCCCGGACCACTGCGACCGTTTGAAGCGCGCAACGATCCCGTGCTACGGGTGTAGGCGGTCATCCCGGTAGGAGCCATGGGGCTTGGAACTCGGTAATGTGCCCCCGAATGTCCGATCCACCGACAGGCAAAGAAGATCCGAACGTGGATCCCGGCTCCCAGGCGGGGGGCACGGAGTCCACTGGATCGTTCTTCCAGCAGTTCGCCGAGATCGGGCCAGAGGAGCGGCGGTTCTGTTTGGTGGCGGGCCTGTTCTTTTTCTTGCTGCTTGGGTCGTACTACATGATGCGCCCGCTCCGCGACGCCTATGGCGCGGAGCGGCCCGAGGACCTGAAGAAGCTGTTCCTGGGCACCCTTGCCTTGACCCTTGTGGTGCAGCCGCTGTTCGGCATGTTGTGCCGGAAGTACGGGCGGCGGCGAATCCTCCCCGCTTCCTACCGTTTCCTCGCGATCCTGACCGTCGCGTTTGGCATCGCGCTTGCGAACTTCGACGGCAAAGTGCTTCGCTATACCCAGAACTCGTACTTCTGCTGGGTGGCGACCTATTCGATCATCGGAGTGTCCTTGTTCTGGGGTTTGCTCGGGGACCTGCTTGGGCGTGCGCGATCCCTGAGGCTCTTTGGCTTCGTGGCCGTGGGAGGGACCCTCGGCGCGATCTTTGGTGCCTTCATTGCCGGATTCGCCCAGGAACTGCTTCCGGCACTCCACGTGGGCCCCGCGGCGTTGACCGTCGTCGCGGCCGTTCTACTCGAGGCTTGCGTGTGGCTGGCCGGGCCGGTGGAGCGCCTGGCCACGGCCCTCCGCACGGACGAAGACCCCCCCGGGGAAGACGAGGCCCTCACGCCGATTGGCGGCGGTATCCTGTCGGGATTCAGCCGCGTGGTGTCGTCGCCCTATCTGCTGGGGTTGGCGGCGTACGTCGTGATCTACGTCTTCGGTTCCACACTGCTCTACGAGTTTGGGGCGGAGATCACCCGGGACGCGTTCGAGAGCACGGGCACCCGCAGCGCCTTCTTCGCCAAAGTCGACCTTGCCGTCAACGGGCTAACGCTTGTGCTGCAGCTCTTTGCCGTGCGTTGGATGATGGAGAAGGTGGGGGTCGGAGTGGCCCTCGCGGCGGTTCCGGTCATCACCGCTGCCGGGCTCGCGATCCTGGCGGTGGAGCCCACGCTGTTCGCGCTCGCTGTGTTGCAGGTGCTGCGACGCGGGTCGGAGTACGGCCTCTCGAAGCCGGCACGGGACGCGCTCTTCACGGTTCTCTCGAGGGAAGACAAGTACAAGTCGAAGCTTGTGGTGGACACGGTTGCGTACCGGGGCGGCGATGCCGCGGCCCTTTGGTCCAAGCACGGCCTCGCAAAACTCGGCGTTGGGGGCGGCGCGGCGGCCTGGGGCCTGGTGGCCCTGACGGTGATGGGCGCGGTGCTTGCGCTCGTTCTTGGAAGGTCCTTCCAGCGACGATCCGAAGCGGGCCGGTCCCAGTAGGCTCTTCTGGAAGGCTGAGCCAGAATGCTGACCCAGAGGGCTGACCCAGAGGGCTGACCCAGAGGGCTGAGCCAGTCGCGAAGCCGCGTGGTGAAGCCGTGTGGTGAAGGTCGGCCTCGCGGGGATCCCTATCAGTCTTGCGGTCGCAGGTGCCGTTCGAGGCACTCCTCCAAGCGACGGATGTCGGCCGCCGTGTGCTCGGACGTGACAGCCACTCGTATGACGCCTCCGTCGGGGGCGCCCGGGTAGCGAATGGCTGGTGCAAAGATGCCCTCGATGTGCAGCGCAGCGCTGACGCGGCGGGCCTCGGTGAAGTGATCGAAGGGCATGAGCAGCACCGGCATGAACGTCCCTGAGCTGCGGATGCCGAGGCGCCGTGCGGAACGGTGCAGCTGTCCGGTGTTGGCGCGCAATCGCTCAAGGCGCTCGGGCTCCGACTCGATCAACTCAATGGACCGGAGCGCCGCAGCCGCCAGGGGGGGGCTGAGGGCCGTGGTCGTGATGAAGGAGGCGGCGCCGGACCGCACGGCTTCGATGTGCTCCGTCGTCCCTGCAATGAAGCCACCGCTCGAGCCGAAAGCTTTGGCGAGGGAGCCGGTCACGACCACGCGCGGATCGTCGATTCCGAAGGCTTCGAGGGTTCCTCGGCCCTTTTCGCCGAGGACACCGACGCCGTGGCAATCATCGACCACCATGGTGCCGTCCTCGGGTAGGTGTCGCAGGAGGTCTCCGACGGCGGCCAGCCTTCCGTGCATGGCAAAGACGCCGTCGGTCAGCACGATAGGGCGAGCGTCCTTCTGGGCGTCCAGTAGAGCGACCGCGCGGGTGAGGTCGCCGGATCCGTAGTCCATCGTGCGCAGGCCCGCCAGGCGTGCCGCCTCCACGAGGCTCGGGTGATCATCGGCGTCCATCAGGCCGATGGGATCGCGGGTAGACGGGGGGGCCTTCCGGGCGCGCTCCGCCAAGGTCGCCACGATAGCGAGGTCTGCCAAGTACCCATCCGACAGGACGAGTGCTGACTCCACGTCAAGGAACTCGGCCAGGCGGGTCTCAAGGCGCTCGTGGAGATCGAGGGTCCCGGAAGTCGTTCGGGAAGCCAGGCCAGAAGTGCCGTACCGTCCGATGGCGTCCGTTGCGGCCGCCTGAACCCGCTCATCATGGCCGAGGCCGAGGTAGCCGCAGCCGTGGAAGGCGAGGAGCTCAATGCCGTCGCTCTGGACGAAACGGGCGGAGGTGGCCTCGAAGGCCGGTGTGCGTCGCTTCAATCGGCAACGGCTCCATTCGAGGGGGACTCCGGGGTCGCGTCCTGGTGGGCTGCGTCGGGCCCTGGCCCGCGGGCACCGGCACCGGCGCCCAAGACGTAAGCGACGCCGCCCTTCTCGAACCACACGCGCTCCATGTCGGCGCGCAGGTACATCCGTTGCACCGTGGCCGAGGTCTTCGCGGCGGGGTCATTCACGCGGACGACGCCGTGGGCGTCGAGTCCCGTCACCACGAGCAGGTGCCCAGCGGTTTTGGTGTAGGGAGCCCCAGAGATTTCCCCCTCGCGGGCACGGATGCTGGCGACGATGGGCCGTCCCGTGGCCAGAACCCTGCGCACCGCTTCCCATGAGGAGAAACGCGCGACGCGCCCGTCGACACCGTGCACGAACGCGCCCTGGACCGCGCGGTTCCAGTTGCCGTAGATGTCGTAATGGGGGTCCAAGATGGTGGCGGCCATCTGCCTCGTGGGAACACTGGCCCCGTGGAAGCCGGCGACCATCGCGACGGAAGTGGGGCTGCAGATTCGCCCTCCAATGTCACCGCCGTCCTGGCGCTGGGAGCGGGGTGCCACATCGATGACGTGGGAAGTCGGCCAAGGCTCGGTGGCGGCGGCGGCGACGCGGGCTTCCAAGCGTGAGCGATCGGTCAGCGTGAGGAACGCTCGAATCTCAGCGGGGTCCAAGGGGCCGCCCCCGTCCATGGCGCGGAACGCCACCTGGACACACTGCTTGGGGGAGGTCATGCGCAGCACGTCGACCGCCACCTTGCAGTCCGCGAATTGAGTGAGTTCGTCGCCGGTGCGACTGGGCAGGTTCCAGTCGCCGATGCGGAGCCAGGGAGACCAGCCATCGGGACTCGCATCGGAGGCCCCGACCCGGATGTCCACGGCGAAGGGGCGCGTGCCCGGGACATTCCAGGATGGGATGGCTTCGTCGAAGGAAAGCTCGTCCTGGGCGACCTGGGAAACGAGGGCGTGCTCCACTGGGTCGTGGGCGAGTTCCAGCCGGATGAGCCGATGGAAAGGCTCTGACGCGAGGGCCAAATCGAGCTCCGAATCCGTACTGGAGGGGAACCGGTGGCCTGGGTCAGCGCTGGGGTCCGTCGCCGCGCAGGATGGGAGGGCCCATAGGGCGGCCAGGGGAAGGGCCCAAAGAATGGCCCAGAGATGAGCCGCTGGGCTCGCAGAAATAAGGCCACGGAGAGGGTCGCGGCGGCGCTTAGCGGGCGCGCTTGGTACGAGATCCATGCCGGACGTTATACGCTGGGGGCGCCTTGAAAGACGGAATCGAAGCCACCGATCAGCCGGAGTTCCGGCCTGGAGACACGGGCAGGGCCACCGCGGGGGCGATGCTCTGTGCCCTTGCCTTGCTCCTGTTGTTCGGTCCCGCTTACCTCGGCGGCGCGTTGCCGGGAACAGCGCCCATGGCCCAAGGGGGATCAGGGCCTATCCCCTGGGCCGCCACCTTGGCCGTCGGAACCGGGGCCCTATGGGGCTATGGAATCACCTTGGCGGAGTGGGGCCGCCGTCGCCGGTGGGTGAGGGCTGCCTTGGCCCTGGCCCTTCCGCTCGGTGTCTGGCTGCTCGGTCTCGGGGAGGTCGCCAGAGGACCGCTTCCCCTGGGTCTTCTTCCTGACCCCCAGAGCGGCGGCGAGGCCCTCAGCGGACTTCTTGCGCTGGGTGTCTTCCTGGGTGCCGGTCGGTGGGGAAACTATTGGCCCGTGGGGGCCCTCGCGATCTCAGCGATTCTGGATGGTGCGCCCGCGGGCTGGGGGCTCATCGAGTCCCCGTTGGGTGGGGCTCCATGGGGCCCGAGCGTCGCGGCTGCGATGTTGGATCTCTCCCCCCGCGCCTTCGTGATGGAGTCCGGTGCTTTGGACTGGATGCGGCACCCGGAGATCTATGGGCCCGTGGGAACCGACCGTATTGGCCCTGAGCTTCGAACCGGCTGGACGGGGTCCATGGCGTGCCGGATTCTTTTTGCGGCGGGTGCCCTGGCTTGCACATGGGCGACGCTCCGCCCGAAAGATCGGTGAGGGACTGCTACGTTGGAGGCGAGGCTCCAGAGGCCATCGCGTGTAAGATGGTGGCCCAGGGTACCGGCAGCCCCTCGGGGCCATGCAACGGTCCACCCTTCAAGCGCCGATCTCCCCCTACCGCCAAGCCATGTCGACGCGCCGTTTCTTCTGTACCTTCCCGCAGGCGCTGATCAGCCAACCGTTGATCTCCCACACCCTCGGGGCAAAATTCGGCGTCGTGCCGAACATCCGGGCGGCGAGCATCTCCGACAGCTCGGCCCATGTCTTCGTGGAAATCGAAGGCGGGGACCTGGCCGTGGACGATTCGGTGGCCTTTTTGACCGAGAGCGGTGTCGAAGTGCGGGAGATCGCGGATGGGGAAGACGTTCCCAAGCTCTAGTACGGGCCCAAGCTCTAACTCGGGCCAAAGCCCTCGCTGGGCTTGGCAGCTGCTGCGCGCCTCCTTGGGCCTCGCCGCCGCCGCGGCCTTGGCTTGCTCGTCGACGGACCCCTTTGAACAGTCCCAGGAGCCGGTCCTCCCGCTCCGAGGGGCGGTGACCTCCGAGCACCCGCTGGCCACGAAAGCGGGTCTCCTGGTGCTCGAGGCCGGAGGCAACGCCGCCGACGCGGCAGTGGCCACGGCGTTGGCCCTCGCGGTCGTCTATCCCCAAGCGGGCAACCTCGGCGGCGGTGGATTTGCGATCTGGGTGCCAGCGAGCGGCGATCCCTCCACCATCGACTTCCGTGAGACCACGCCCCGTGGGTTCACGGCGGACCTGTATCTCGACGGAAACGGCGACGTCGTCAAGCACCGGTCCCTCACGACGCCCCTCGCGGTGGGCATCCCGGGCAGTCCCCTTGGCCTGTACGAGCTCTACCGGGAACACGGCTCGAAGAACCTCAACTTCGCGCAGCTCTGCAAGAGCGCCATCGCCCTGGCGGAAGGCGGCTTCGGGGTGGATGAATGGTTGGCCGCCCAGCTGGAGCGGCCGAGCATCCGCACCCTCCTGACGGCGGATCCCGGCGCCCGCGCGCTCTTCTATCCGGAGGGCAAAGCCCTCTCGGTGGGGGATACCCTGGTCCAGCCGGCCCTCGCTCAAACCCTGCGCCGCATGAGCGCGGGGGGCACCGCGGGCTTCTATAAGGGCTACACGGCCCAGGCAATCGTACGCGACCTTGCCGACGCGGATAAGCGCGCGGGCGGTGTGGCGGGCGATCACTTGATGGACCTCAAGGACCTGCTCGGGTACACCGCCAAAATTCGGCCTCCGGTGGCCGGGGTCTTCCGTGGACACACCGTGATTGGAATGGCGCCGCCGAGTTCAGGCGGCATCGCCCTGCTTCAGGTGCTTGGCATGCTCGAGGGCTTACCCTTGGACACGGCGCGCCAGGAGGCCCAGGATCGAGTGGATTTGGGCCTCGACGAAATGCCGACGGTCACCGCGCTCGGCCGTGTGTCCCGCGGCAGCATTGCGGGCGGAGACTCTCCTGTGCGGCCCACGGACGACCGCCTTGCGTGGGAGGGCATCGACACGCGCCAGCTCCATTGGTGGATCGAGGCCATGCGCCGCGCCTTTGCGGACCGCGCGGTGCACCTTGGGGATCCGGATCACGTGAAGGTTCCCGTCGGGGCTCTCTTGAGCCCCGAATGGATCGCGAAGCGGCGCGTTTCGATTTCAGAGCGTGCTGATTTGCAGGTGGCGGCATGGGCGCCGGACCCGGCGCCGGAATCCTCGGAGACGACGCACCTTTGCGTTGTCGATTCGAGCGGCAACGCGGTGTCGCTCACCACCACGCTCAACGGCAGCTTCGGCAGCGGGATCTACGTCGACGACGCCGGATTCCTGCTCAACAACGAGCTCGATGACTTCTCGATCCTCGCGGGGACGCCCAACGTATACGGCCTCGTGGGGTCGGCCGCGAATCAGCTTGCCCCGCACCGCAGGCCGCTGTCGTCCATGTGCCCGATCGTCGTTCGGAATGAACGGGGGGACGTGGCCCTGGTGCTCGGGGCGCCGGGCGGGCCGAGGATTATCACCGCGGTGACCCAGGTGCTGCTGAGGATGTTGGTGTACGGCCAAAGCCTCACCGACGCGATCCGGGCGCCCCGGATCCACCAGCAGTGGCGGCCCCAGGAAACGCGCTTTGAGGCAGGCTGGGACCCCCGATTCATCGAAGAGCTGGAAGCGCTGTACGACCAACCCGTGATCCCGCCAGGTACGGCCGTGTTCGGATCGGTGCAGGGGATCCGCGTGCGTGAAGGGGGCGTCGTGGAGGCCTACAGCGACCCGCGCCGCGGTGGAGCGGGTGGGCTTGAGGGCGAGGATCCTGCGCCGCCTGCACGCCCGCGCTAAGCAGGGCCAGACGGCCCGTCACCGGGGAGCGAGCAAGACGCCCATGGCGTCCAGGTCGGCCCCGGCCCGGCCGGTCAAGCCCTCGATGAGACCCTTGGGTCCACCGAGGAGCTGACCGTTTTCGATGGAGGAGCCAACCCAGGGGCTCACATGGGCTTTGCCACGCCAAGCGGCCCCGGGCGTGGCGATGATCTGAAGGCCGTCGACCCGGTCGCTGCCGGCGGCCACGATGCCCCAGAGCACCCAGCCATCGGGGATGGTCAAGTCGATCGCGTTGCCCCGAACGCCCCCGGCGGGGTCATGGACAGAGGGCCCAGCAAAGATGCTCTGGATCGAACCGATCACCGTTCGGCCGTTGAAGCCGGTGGTGGTCACGCGCACACCGATGAGCGGAGCGCCGCCGATTTGTTGTTCGAAAGAGGCTCCACCGGCGCCCCCGACGGGGCCGATTCCGGCCCGGTGTTTTTCTTCGCCCTGGCCCGCTCGCCGGGCCTCCTGCTGGGCCACCAGTTCATCCACCCAAACGCGGTTCCCCGCTTTGCCGCCGGGACCTCCACCGTAGGCCCGTCGGAGGCTGGCGGCGGTCCATAGGCGCGATCGAAAGGCCTCCGCAGCATACCCGTCCTTGGGGTCGGCGATGTCCTCCAAGAGCGAGCGCAGGGCCTTCGTGCGTTCGGTCCCCGGCTCCGTGATCTGCTCGAGACCATCGAGTAGCTCTTTGAATCCCGTGACGCTCACCGGCGCGAGTTCCAGCGCCGCCCCGAGGAGCACGCGCCGGGCGGCGGGCCGCTTGTCGCGGGCGGCCAGGACCCTTGCGCGCCATTCGCCGAAGCGCCACGTCGCAAGCCGGCCCCCTTGGCGCTTCTCGAACCGCGCGAGGATGGGGACGTCCCCGTCGAAGGTGGTGGGGCCGCTCCCGAAGGCTGGGATGGCCATGTCCAGGAGATCGCCGAGTTCTTCGGGGTGCCCCTCGGTCATCTTCTGGGCGGCCGCCTTCCAGATCCTGCCCGCGGAGCCCGGGGAGATCTGGCGTTTCGACGTGGCTTCGGCCGCGGCCAGGAGCGCGGAGTGACAGAACGGGTTGGCCTCCACCGCTGCGACGAGGATAGGCGCCGCTTCGTGCCGGCGCTCTTTGGGAAGCTGGCGGAAGGCCCAGGCGCCCAGGGCTGCGCGGGCTTCGGCCCCTTGGCCGTGATTCAAGGCCGCCACTTGGAGCCTGAGCCGGTCTTCCCAAACGTGCCCCCCTGTAAGTGGGTCACGGATCTTCCCGTTCCGATTGCCGATCTCGTTCGTGCGGAAGAGGCGCAGCGTCTTGCCGTCCATCTCGAACCAGTACGGATAGGTGTGCCCAGGGCCCCCGGCCCAGCCCGACGGAATGCCGAATGCATCGAAGACGCCGCCGGCAAACTGCACGTTGTGGGTGCACGGGCCGCCGCATTCGAGAAAGCTCTGGAGGGTGAAAGGGCCGCCGGTCCGCTTCGGATCCAGCGTGTAAGGCACCGCCCCAAAGAGGTTGCGCAGCCCCGGGGTCTTGCGTGCCTTGTATTCGTCAAAGGCCCAGGCGCGTTCGGCGGTGGGAACGATGGAATCGGCGAGGTGCGCAAGGACTTGCCACGGGGCGCCGCTCGCCGGAAACCGCAGGTCCTGCGCGCGGGCGGCCAGGTCGGCGAAGGACTCTTCGAAGCTCGGTGTGGCACGCCCCTCCGTGAGCCATCCATCCACCCAGGACAGCGCAGGTTCAGGGCCATCCCCGTGGGCCCATGCCGCTGAGAACGACACGGCAAGGGCCGGGAAGCGCTTCACCATGTCCGGGTGGCGTTCGGTCAAACGCGCGAGATTGGCGAAGACCTTCGGCCCGCATTGGGAGGCGGCGAGGAACGCGGGCTGGCGGAGCTTGGTATCGGAGCGTAGCCCATCCCAGAGCTCGTCACCAGGAAGGGCCGTGCGGGCTTCCTTCTCAAGGTGCTCGAAGCAGGCTTCCATGAACGTGCCATCCAGGCGCCCTGCCTTGCAGAGATCGAGCAGCCGGTCCAGGTCGGCCTGCGCCGCCTCGGTCACGGGAGCCGCGGCGCCCGGCGCCATCAGCAGAGGGCCAGCAAGGGCCAGGAGGAGAATCGTTGTGCGCATCGCAGTTCGATCCTAGCCGAGAAAAAAAAGCCCCGCAGGCGTAAGGCGCCTGCGGGGCTCAATGTCCGGTTATTCCCCGAGGGGGCTACCGAACGGCGGGGTCACTCACCGTCGTCGAGATCGATGTCGTCGAGGTCCAGGTCGTCGACGTCGAGGTTGTCGAGACCCTCGAGCTCGCCTTCGATCCGGTTGGCCTTGAGGGCTTCCGCTTCCTTGTACATCTCACCCTTGTAGAGCTTCTTCGGCCACCACTCGGGGTCCTGGGTGGCGGTGGTCCAGCTCTCGTGGGCCTTGATGATGAGCATCAAATCCTTGCGATGGGCCCTGTCGTTGAATTCGCCGTCCTTGGTCTCTGCCGCCGTCATCCAGCCCATGCCGCCCATGTTCTTGGAGCCTCGGGCCATCTGCATGACGCGCTGGGCTGCCATGCCGGACTGCACTTGGTACTCGTCCCCGAAGTCGATCTTGGCCATGCGGTTGATCATGAGGGGCCAGGCGTACTGGTTCCCGTCCACGCCCAAACGCTTCTCCGCGCGGCCGCTTGCGGCGCCTGCGTCCTCGAAGACGAGATCGGCGTCCTTGTTCATCTCCGCCCACTCCTCGTCGGTGAGAGCGGTCGGCTTGGGGAACGGCTCGAGGGCCGCCACCATCGCCACGAGTTCTTCCGTGGTCTTGCCGACGAGGCCCTTTTTCTTGGGCGTCGGCTTCTCCGCGGCGGGCTCTGGGGTCGCAGCGCCTTCGGGAGTGCCTTCGTCGGCGCCCTCGGCGGCTGGAGCGGTGTCCCCGTCCGTGCTGCCGTCACCGGCGCCGTCCGCGCCCTCGGGGGTCTCGCCGTTGGCGTTCGCGGTGTCCGTGTCGGGGGTCTGGCCATCCTCGGTTTCGGCGGCATCCGACTGGGTACCCGTGTAGATGAAGTATCCACCCACGCCGCCGATCGCGACGACCGCAGCGGCGATCAGGGGGAGGGGCGACTTCTTCTTGGGCTCCGGCCGGCCCCTCCGGGAACGGCGACCTTCGCCGCCGTCTCCGGCGTCATCGTCACCCGTGGTCGCGCGTCCAGCGCCGGCGCGACGGGCGCCGGTACGGGACGTGGGCTTGGCGGCGCCGCGCGCGGGGCGTTCCGCCCTGGGAGCGGCAGCCTTCGGGGCAGCAGCCTTGCGGGCTGACTTTGCCGCCGCGGGCTTTGCGGCAGGTGCGTCGGCACCCCCCGCCTCTTCGGCACGGCGGCGAGCCAAGATCTGCTCGCGCATGGAGGGACCGCTGCGCTTCTTGGGCGTCTTGCGCGGGATGGGCTGTGGCTTGTCGTCGGCCATGGTGTTGCTTCTCGAAAAAGAGGGGGTTGTGCCGGGGAGGCTCTGTTCTGTGGGAAGGAGGGCGGACCGGGAGGCTCACCCTTGGATGTCTAGCGTTTCCTTTTGTCGCGCTCGCGCTTGAGCTTCTCACGCTCGATCTCGCGCTTCTCGCGGTCCGTGAGCGGGATGTCGGCGTCCTCGAGGGGATCGACGTACTCTGTTTCCGTCTCCGCCTCGAAGCGCTTGTACTTGCGGTCGTACCAGGCGTACCACATCTCCAGGCCGGCCTGGATGCGCTCCTGGGTGCCGCCCATTTCCGTGGCGACGTCGAAGGTCGTTTCGTTGCCGGTGATGTCGCGCATGGACTCGTGGATGAAGTTCAGGCGGATCCGGTCCTCGATGTTCTCGTCGGTGTTCTTCGACATGGTCTCCGTGATGGAGGACATGCGGGTGAGCAGCGCGGGGATGATCGGCTTACCAGCCTGGAGGATCTTCGCCTGCACTTCTCCGCGAACGGACGGACGCACGTCGATGTCGTCCACGAGAGCGCTCACGAGGCCGGTCAGGCGCTTGCGCTCGTCGGCGGTCACGTCATCGTCAAAGTCGATGGCGCGGATCTCGCTGACGTAAACCTGCGAGCCGTCGGAGAGGGTCTTTTTCTTGACCTTCTTGCGCGGCCCACGGGCCATCGCGGCGAGCTCGGCTTCGGTGTACCAGCGGTCTGCGAAGATCCACTTCCATGAATCGTCGGCATCGTACGAGCCCTTTGGGTTGACCATGCGCCACTGGGTCCAGCGGTCGCCGAGGCCCAGGGTGTTATCCAGGGGCTGGCATTTCACAAGCACGAGAGCCTCGCCCTCGTCGTTCGTTTCCACGCGGCCGTCGAAGGGCTTCCAGCCTGCAACAGCGCCGTCACCGCCGAGGGCCATGACCTTCGCGATCAGGGTGTCGGAGTACTGGATCTTTTCCAGCTCGCTGAGGGCCGACCACGCCGGGCGCGGCTCGGGGGCCGGGGCAGGATCTTCTCCTTCAGCGACCGGGGGCGGCTCCGGAAGTGGCTGCGACAGCTCGTAGGCGTAAGCCTGCTTGGCGTCGAGTCGCGAGAGCAGCTTGCTCTTGTCGCCGGCGGCGGCGGAGGCGTGCAGCTGGCGGACGACGGTGACAAGGGGGCCCTGCCAGCTATCGGGGTCCACCCAGGGCTCCGCGGGGGCGGGGTCCTCCTTGGGTCCTTCCGGCGCGGCCTCCACGGAGTTGCCGCCGCTTTTCAGGACCATCACTGCGAGGACCGCGGCCGCGATTCCCGCGACGCCGATGATCACCATCTTGGTCGGGTCCTGCTGGGAGCCCGAGGAGCGCGCACCGCGGGCCCACTTGGGGCGGGCGACGTACACGTGGGCGCAGGAAGGGCACTTGACCTTGGCGCCTTCTTTGCTGTCGGGGATCTTGGCCTGCGTTCCGCAGGAGGTGCACTGAATGAGCATGTGCCGTATGGGCGTGTGCCTTGTGGGCTTGGGGGTGGCTGAGGCTCCCCGATGAGGGGGAGTTCGGAGCGCGTGCGGCCCTCCGTACCCCCATAGTGGGGGCTAGCGCGGGCGAGGGGCCATTGAAAGCTACCGGGCCAAGGGGGCCGCCGCAACTTGTCCTAGGAGAGGTCCCCCAGGGCGTGACACTCAGATGGAACAGATTCTCGCCTCGAAATGGGGTCGCTTCCGGCCCTCCGAGGGGTCAGGATCAACGCTATGGCTGATATCGGGTTCAAGCTGAACTGTCCCTTCGAACCCATGGGGCATCAGCCCCAGGCGATCGACTCCCTCGTAAAGGGCATCCAGGAGGGGGCCAGGCACCAGTGCCTGCTGGGAATCACGGGGAGTGGGAAGACCTTTACGGTGGCCTCGACCATCGCACGGTCCGGGCGTCCCGCCCTGGTCCTGTCCCCAAACAAGACCCTGGCGGCGCAGCTCTACTCGGAGTTCAAAGAGCTCTTTCCTGAGAATGCCGTCGAGTACTTCGTCAGCTACTACGACTACTACCAGCCCGAGGCGTACGTCCCATCCACGGACACCTTCATCGAGAAGGACGCGAGCCGGAACGAGAACATCGAGCGGCTCCGGAACAGCGCGACGCGATCTCTCCTGGACCGGCGGGACGTGATTCTGGTGGCGTCGGTGTCTTGCATCTACGGCCTCGGCAGTCCCTCCAACTACAGCCGGATGGCCGTGCGGCTCAGGGTGGGCGAGGAGATGGAGCGGGACGACCTCCTGCGTCAATTGACGCAGATGCAGTACGCCCGCAACAACTTGGACTTCCGCCGGGGCACGTTCCGCGTGCGTGGCGACGTCGTGGAGATCTTCCCGTCGTACGAAGACGACGAGGTGATCCGCATCGAGTTCTTCGGGGACGAGATCGAGAACATCACGCGGGTCAATCCACTGGTGGGGGAGATCCTCGGGGACGTCGAGGAAGTGAATATCTACCCGCAGAACCACTACGTGGCTCCCCAGGACCGATTGACGAGCGCGATCCCGAAGATCGAGAACGAGCTGGCGGATAGGCTCAGCGAGCTGAAGGGCAAGAAGAAGCTGCTCGAGGCCCAGCGGCTGGAGCAGCGCACGCGCCACGACCTGGAGCTCCTGCGGACCGTCGGCGTGTGCAGCGGCATCGAGAACTACAGTCGCTTCATGGACGGCCGCGAGGAGGGCCAGCCGCCCTTCACGCTGATGCACTACTTTCCCGATGACTTCGTGATGTACATCGACGAGAGCCACGTCTCTGTGCCCCAAGTCGGCGCGATGTACAAGGGCGACAGGAGCCGGAAGGAGACGTTGGTGGAGCACGGATTTCGGCTCCCCAGCGCCCTCGACAACCGGCCCCTCAAGAGGGAGGAGTTCGATGGCCTCGTGAAGCAAGCGGTGTACGTGAGCGCGACGCCGGGTCCCTACGAAAGGGAAGCGGCCGCCGCCCACACCGTCGAGCAGATCGTGAGGCCCACCGGCCTTTTGGACCCGGAGATCGAAGTGCGCCCGGCGCGGACCCAGGTAGACGACCTCTTGTCCGAGATCCGCAAAACGGTCAAGGCGGGCTTCCGGGTGCTCGTGACGACCCTGACGAAGCGCATGTCAGAGGACCTGACGAACTACTACGCGGACATTGGGGTCAAGGTGCGTTACTTGCACTCGGAGATCGACGCGCTCGAGAGGTCGGCGATCCTGCGTGACCTGCGCCTGGGGGAGTTTGATGTGCTCGTGGGCATCAACCTCCTGCGGGAGGGACTTGACCTTCCCGAAGTGGCCCTCGTGGGCATCCTGGATGCGGACAAAGAGGGCTTCCTGCGCAATGCCACCAGCTTGATCCAAACCTGCGGCCGCGCTGCGCGAAACGTGGACGGGCGCGTGATCTTCTACGGGGAGAAGATCACCGACTCCATGAAGCTCGCCATGGACGAGGTGACCCGGCGGCGGGTGGTGCAGATCGAATACAACGCCGAGCGGGGCATCGTGCCGAAGACGATCATCAAACCAATCCGCGACGGTATCGAGTCCCTCTACGAAATGGACTACGCGGCCGTGCCAGAGATCCCCGACGTTGGGGGGGCGTCCTTGGAGGCCGAGGACGATCCGAAAACCTGGCCCGTGGGCCGGCTTCGCGGGGAGATTGCCCAGGTCAGGGCGGATATGCTCCTGGCCGCGAACGAGCTGCGGTTCGAAGATGCGACGTCATTGCGCGATCGTCTCAAGGAGCTCGAGGCGATCGAGCTGGTCCGCTAGGACCTTGATTCCCCATTGAAGCTTATGGCGCAGATGTCCTGGGGAGCCCGCGCGGGCTCCGCCGCCCTGTTCGTTCTTGGATCCCTCTCGTGCGTCCAGACAGGGCTTGCGGGGGCGGATGCCCTGGCCAAGGCAGAGCCCGTGCGGACGGCGACGGGGGGCATTCCTCCGGCGGAGCTCACGGTCCTGCAGAACCGAGAGTACTCCACTACCGAGCGAAGCTACGTCCTGAGCGCGCACCGGCCGAGCTACTTCACCGCGGGCTACAACGCAAAATTCGATCCTGACATCTACACCTTCGCGGGCGGACCCGTGGTGCTCGAGGGTCAGAAGGAAGAGGTCAAGTTCCAGCTCAGCATGAAGTTCCCGTTGTGGCAGAACGTGCTCGGGAACCACACCGACATGTACTTGGGGTACACGCAGCAGTCGTACTGGCAGATCTTCTCGGACAGCGAAGCCCTTAGCCGGCCGTTCCGCGAGTAGAACTACGAGCCGGAGATCTTCCTGCGGCACTACTCCACCCAGGGGCTGCCGTTTGGGGGCAAGCTGAAAGGAGTCGACTTCGGGTTGAACCACCAATCCAACGGCCAGACCCTGACCCTCTCCAGGAGTTGGAACCGTCTCATGTTCCGGGCCGCCGCCGACTACGGAGACCTCGCGTTCCTCGCGCGTGCTTGGTACCGGATCCCCGAGTCCGCCGCGGCCGACGAGAACCCAAACGAGTACCGGTTCCTCGGCTACGGTGACCTTCGGGCGGTTTGGTCGAGGGGTGGGCCGACGGTGAGCGCGATGGTGCGCCCCAGCACGGAGAGTGCGGCCTTCGAGCTGACCTACAGCGTGCCCATCGCGGGGCAGCTGCGGTTCTACGGCCAATGGTTCAATGGCTACGGGGAGAACCTCTTCGAATTCGACCGGCGCAGTAACCGCTTAAGCATCGGAATCGCCGTCACCGATTGGTTGATCGGCGACTGACGATTCCACGGCCGCAAGGGGCGGCCTTTATGCGGGAAGTGGGATCAGAGGAAGTTGATCGTGTACCCGTCCCCGAAGTTGCTGGTGCCGACGCCGTTCTGCACGTCCCGGAACCAGCAGGAGAACGACCAGGTGTCGCCGGGGAGGATCGACACTCGGCCGGGGCCCTCGGGGATGAAGTTCAAGTCCACGGGCAACGAGAACTGACCAAGCGAACCGGAGTTCACGATCTCCATGGGCAAGGAGAGTCGACCGATGACGCCGCCGAGGCAGAGGTTGCCGGAGCTTCCGCCTGGGTTCGGGACGAAGCCAGTGGTTCGGCTCGCGACGAAGATGCCGAACTGGTTGGTGGGCAGCCCCGTGCATTCGAGGGTCAGGTTGTTCGCCATGACCGATGCGCTGCCTGTGGGGGCCATCATGGCGGCCTGCCCCGTCGAGTTCGCGTTGGCGCTGCAGTAGTTCATGCCCAGGGGGGGGGCGGTCATGCCACCGACGGTGATGTTGTCGATGCCAAGGATCCAGTTCGTGAAGTTGCAGAAGGAACCTGGGCTGCCGTCGTAGCTGAACCGCATCTGGTCCACGTCGGTCATGACCTGATTCCAAGCGGCGTCGCCGCTGCAAGGTCCGTCGGTGACCCAACCTGCCGGCAGGGTCGTCTGGGTGGAGGGCACCAGGAACGTGTAGGTGTTCCAGCCCCCCGTGTTGGAGCCAGCGGCGGTCAGGGTGAAGCTGACCACGCAGTCGTCCGCTGTGGATTGGGGAGTGCCCGGGTCGGAGATGATCTCAACGATGACGTCCCCGCTGTAGATCCCTTGCATGATGTCCAGGTCGATGGACACTTGATCCACGGCGCTCGCACGCCAGTCCCCCGTGTGGGCGTAGGCCACGGAGCCCGCGTCGCCGTCGGGGAAGATGTCGACGTAATGGCAGTTGGCGGGGCCAGACGTGAAGTTGTCGAGCTGCAGGTAGCCACCGGGATTGCCGCCCGTCGTAGGCACTGAGTTGTAGACGGAGAACCAAGCCTCCCATTGATCGGGGTTCGCGCCGCCATCAAACCCTTCCACCGATGATTGGGCCAGGGCGATGGGGGAGGTGGCCACGAGGAGGGCGGTGAGCTGGGCGAGGATCTTCATTCGGTCGAGTATGGGAGGAATCCCCAAACCCGCAAGCAAAGGTTGATCGAGTGCCTGTAACGCCTGTCGGTGGGGCGGCCCCGCGGTAGGCGGCCCGCCGAAGGCGCAGCCACCGGCCATGGAGCCCGTCCGCTAACGCTCGCCCCTGGCCTGCTCGGTGGCTTCCACAATCCGGTCGGCGAAGCGGCTGAAAGGCATGGTCTGCATCCAGACCCGTCCGGGGCCCTCGAGGCTCGCCAGGAAGAGGCCCTCGCCCCCGAAGATCTTCGAGGTCACACCGCCTACGAGCTTGATCGAATAGTCCACGGTCTCCTCAAAGCCCACGAGGCATCCCGTGTCCACGCGCAGCTGCTCTCCCTCGCCCAGCGTGCGTTCCACGACGTGGCCACCGGCGTGGAAGAACGCGATGCCCTCGCCCGAGAGCTTCTGGAGGACGAACCCTTCGCCCCCGAAGAAGCCCGCGCCGAGCTTCTTGGTGAAGGCGACGGAGACGGTGACACCCCTGGCGCAGCAAAGGAACGCGTCGCGCTGGCAGAAGACGGTCCCTTCGCTCAGGTCGATGGCGCGGACGTTGCCCGGGTGCTCGGACGCGAACGCGACCTTGCGGGGCACGCGGCCCTCGTTCTCGAAGGACGTCACGAAGAACTTCTCGCCGGCGAGCTTGCGCTTCAGCCCAGAGAAGAGGCCGCCGCCCGTTGAGGTGCCCATGTCGATGTCCTCCTCCATGAACATGAGGGCCCCTGGCTCGGCTTGGACCGCCTCGCCGGGGTCGAGGGTGATGAGGACGGCGTGGAAGTCCTCGCCCAGGATTTCGTACTCGATTTCGTCGGCCATAGCTCAGGGGGTCGGGTCGCAGGGCAGGCTGTCTCTTATACACATCTGACGCTGCCGACGATATGCAG
>OJFX01000158.1_pt1 | contig 22426 bp, 13 predicted proteins | sample 1594171 | NCBI WGS metagenome assembly OJFX01 (sample SAMN05416840, study PRJEB24817) | seawater metagenome | isolation source: Sea water | place: Canada:Atlantic | collected 2013-07
GAGATCATGCCTAGTCTCGTGGGCTCGGAGATGTGTATAAGAGACAGGCCCAAGCGCCCGCCGTGAGTGACAAGCCACAGACAGTGGGATAGTGATGGAAGACGCCGCCCCCCCGGGCGTCCGCCTTCCGCAACGCGACCCATCCCGCGCGGCATCGCAACGACCCCCGACAATCCATGACCGCACCCAGCGCACTCGCAGCGTTACTGCCCCGCCCCTCGCTCGCCATCGCCGCCTCCATGGCCCTGACACTGCCCGCCCTCGCCCAGGGCACCGTGGCGTGGTCGGACACCATCGAGCCGCCGAACCTCTCCTTCACCCTGGAGTCGCTCCTCTACGCACATCCGGCAGGGGGCGCCACCCAGGTGCTCTCGCGCGGGTTTGCCCCTGGATCGAGAGTCGTCGTCCGCCGAGTCGATGAAGCGGGAGACCAGACCTGGAGCACGGACTTCGCGATGCCCGCCGGCAGCAACGTGGACACGACCGACCTGGAGGAGGCCCTGGTGACCTCGCGCGGATCCACGGTCACCGTCCACTGGGCACAGTTCACCAACGAGACGGTCGTCACCTCAATCGACACCAATGGATCCCTCGAGTGGCAGACGATGCTCTCGTCGAACATCCCCAACCACGACCTGCGCCCCCTCTCCATGGGCACGACACCAACGGGCGATGTATTGCTCGCCGGGATCGAGACCGCGAACCTCCCCTCGGGAACCGAGACTACGGGGGTACGTGCGCTGGACGGAGCCACCGGCGTCATCCGATGGACCTACGCGCTACCAACGAGAGGGAACAGGAACACAGACGCCGCCACCTTCCGTGACGGCCGCACGTACCTCGCAGTGCTCGAGGCCGGGGGGCTCCGCATCGACTGCCTCGACGCAAACGGCAGCACTGTCTACAGCACGCCGGCGGCAGAGCCCTTCTTCGCCATAGACATGATTTTCGCCAGCGCCACAAGTGGCGGCGATCTCATCTTCGGCACCTGGCGGCCTGGATCCGCGGCGGGGACCTTCATCGTGCGCCTGGACTCCTCAGGGAACGTCGCGTGGCGAACGATCGAAGCACCAAGGTCCATTACCCACTACACAGGAACGCTGACCTCCGATGACCAGATCGCCCTTCTCGACATCGGCTCGAATGACGACTCACGGGTAACGCTGCTTGACGGCTCCGGCCAGCTCCTTTGGCACTTTGACCGGCCCGCAACGCTCCACCGATACCGCGGGATCACGGCAGACGCCCAAGGCGGCCTCATCGTCACCGCGGCCGACTTCGGGAGCTTCTCCCCGGAGTCCCCCGCCTTCGAATTCATCGACGCAAACGGCACCAGCAACGGAATCCTGACCTTCCCATCCCCCGGTGTGGGGCCCTCGCATTACAGACTCCCGAGCGTCGATGCCCTGGGCAATGCATGGGTAGGCTTCCTTCGCGAGCCCTCCCAAGAGGCGATAGCCGTCAAGCTCGCCATCGGCGACCCGAACGCGAGCGCGGTGTGCACCCCAACGGCCCTGAACTCTACAGGCGCGATCTCGAGACTCCGCGCCGCCGGCTCAGGCGCCACCGCGGCGGGCAACCTGACGCTCGTAGTGGATCAGCTGCCCGCGAGCCAGTTCGTTCTCTTCCTGAGCGCGCGCTCCCAGGGGCTCACTCCCAACCCTGGCGGAAGCGACGGCACGCTCTGCCTCGGCGGATCCATCGGACGCTTCATCGGCCCGGGCCAAGTGCGCATGACGAACGGCGCCGGACTCGCCGCCCTACCACTCGACCTCTCCAACATCCCCAACGGCCCCGGCACCGTCGCGGTCGGACCGGGAGACACTTGGTACTTCCAAGCATGGCACCGGGACTTCGTCGCCGGGTCCGCCACATCCAACCTGACCGGCGCGGTCTCCGTGACGTTCCTTTGAGTCCGGGCCGCCGCCTCGCAGAAGAAGGCGAGGCGGGAACGGAAGACGATCGAGCAAGTAGCAGGAACTCCGAGCTGCTCCAACAGCGGAGCCACGGCACAGGGTGCCGCCCGGATTCAAACCGGGTATTGCCGAGTTATGGTCGTTAAGGAGCTCCATTCGGCTCGACGCCTTCCGACCCCTGACCCCCGCCTGATGCCGGCCAGCGCGGACGACAAGCGGGGCGCAGCTGCCGGCCGGGCAGCGCGACCCCATGGAGTCACGCCTCCCGGCTTGGGAAGCCAGACGCAGCGGGCGAGTGAAGTGCCAGTTGGGGAGAATCGACCAAAGCGAGAACCCATTCGGCAGCGGCCCACTGCGTCGCCTCTGAATTGCTTGGCGGGTGAGCGAGCCCACCCGGGCAGCCCGGCAAGGAGCGCGATGCGCTGACTCGATCGGACAGGAGAGCTAGCGCGAGACCCGTGCCAGCGCCGCGGCCGTCCACGCCCGCCCAGCCCCAAAGCACGACCCACCTTCAACTTCCGTCTACGCGAAAGCGCCTTAGGGGCCCCACAATCACCCGAGAGGGTCGGCGACGCCTATCCCCCGGTCTAGCTCGGCGATCCATCAGCCGCACGCAGCCGCGGATCCGCAGGCCCGTCCCCATTCGGCGCGGTGAATACACTGGGACGGGCGCCACCCCCCTCGCAGAGCGTCACGGCCCCGCCCACACAGAGATCCCATGACTCGCAAACGCACCCAGCTCGCTGCCCTGACCGCCCTATGCGCGATGTCCGCCACGGGCTTCGCCCAGGACATCGGCACCGTCCTCTGCGCAGGCAACATCAACTCCACGGGGGTGCCCGCTGTTCTCACCGCCACGGGAAGCCGCGACGTGGCCGATAACGACATCACCCTCCTGGCGTCGAGTCTGCCCCAGCAGCAATTCGGCCTCTACCTGTTCAGCCTCTCGGCTGGCTTCGTGGCGAACCCTGCGGGAAGCGCCGGCAACCTCTGCCTCGGCGGGACCATCGGACGCGACAACGCTAACGTGATGGGCACGGGCGCAACAGGCACCGCGATGCGAGTGCTCGACCTCGGCGCCTTGCCTTACCCCCATCAGCCGTTATCGGCGCAGGCCGGCGACACGCTCCACTTCCAGTTCTGGCACCGCGACGTATCGATAGGCGCGGCGACATCGAACCTCACGCCCGGCGTGCGAATTCAACTGCAGTGCGACGCCGTCGACTTTGGATCTCGGGCCCTCGCACGCGAGGACATAGGCGCATCGGCCTTCGGCGACTTTGACGGCGACGGAAACATCGACGTGGTGACGACCGGCAGCGCCCCGCTCATGCGAATCCACCTGGGCGACGGAGAGGGCCACTTCCAAGAGGCCGGCGACTACAACGATCCGGGACTCTCCAACGCGGTGTCTGTGCAGGACGTCGACCTAGATGGCGACCAGGATGTGCTGGTGGTTCGCCGGCAGGCCCTCGGAGAAGAGGGGGCGGTGGTGCTCTACCGCGGAGACGGGCAGGGCGGATTCACGCGGGACTCGACGCTCGTGATTGGCCCGGACCCCCAGTCGGTGGCCGCGGCCGACTTCACGGGCGACGGCGTACCGGACTACGCGATCGCGCGCCCCAACACCTCGATGATCTCCGTGGTTCTCAGCGACCCGAGCGGCACGCCGGTGACCAACCTCCAGCTCTCCGTCGCGGGCGGCCGGTCGCTGATCGTGGCCGAAGACTTCAACGGCGACGGCTCCATCGACCTCGCGGTCAGCGGTGGATCGGCCGCGACGCAGATCTTCCTGAATCTCGGTGGCGGCACGTTCTTCCCGGGAGCATCCCTTGGACTGGGCTCCGCTACCGGCCTGTGCGCCGCCGATGTGGATCTCGACGGCGACCAGGACCTCGTCATCGCCCGCGACCTGGGCAGTCCGATCACTCAGACCTGGCTCAATGGCGGCACCGGTGGCTTTGCCCCAGGACCAACGAGCGGCGGTGGCACGACCCTTCTCTGCGCCGATTGGAACGGCGACCTCATTCCCGACGTCGTCCAGATCGATGCCTTGGCCGATGAGATCAACATCTATGCGGGCGATGGCGCCGGCGGATTCACCGCGGGCGGCTTCCTGCAAGAGAGCGATCTCCTGGCCCTTGCAGACATCGCAGATGTCGACCGAGACGGCTTCCCCGACGCGCTGGCGAACGGCACCGATGGATGGGCCATCCACTACGGCCGGGGCCCAGCGGGCTTCGCGCCGGCCCCGCTTGCCTTCAGCAACGTCTTCCTCAGCCCAGCCGTGGCGCGCGGCGACTTCGACGGCGACGGCTTCACCGACATCGCCTGGGGCTTCTCCAACCGCGTGCGAATTGGCTTCGGCGATGGCACGCGTACGTGGCCACCGGCACGGCAAGACTCGATCGCGACCCTTGCGGCAGTGGAGGTCCTCAAGTCAGGGGATCTAGACGGCGACGGCGACCTCGACCTTGTGGTGGGCACGCTTTTCAACGGCAACGTCTACGTCCTGGAGAACACGAGCCCTGGCTTTGCCCTGGCGGCAACCATCGCTATCCCAGACGACCCGAAGGACATTGATCTCTTCGACTACACCGGGAACGGCGCCCTCGACATTCTGGTGGCCGAAGGCCCCGGCTTTGGGGCCGGCTCGGCAAGGGTCTACGAGAACACCGGGTCCTTCAACTTCCCGCTCCTGCGGGACTGGCAGTTGGCCTTCCGGATCTTCACGATCGCGGGGGGTGACGTGGATGGCGATGGCCTGGCGGACGTGGCGTTTGGGTCCTTCAATACCAAGCTCGTTTTCGGCAACGCCCCCACGAACATCATCGAGGTCAACCCACTTCCGTCCCCAACGGACATCGCCCTGCTCGACATGGATGGCAATGGCAGGGACGAGCTCTTCAGCCTCACGGCCTTTGGCCTGGACGCCCTCGTCGTGTCGGAATACCAACCCGGGGCAGGCTTCACCGTGGAGCGAATCTCCGGCTCCCCGAGCGGCGCGGCACGCCTTGAGACATACGACATCGAAGGCGACGGGACTGCGGACCTCGTCGCTTCAGGAGGGCTCACCACGGCCGTCGGCACGTTCCGGGGCCGAAGCTCCGGGAGGCCCGATGCGCCCGAGCTCTTCAAGACCGGCACGCGGACGGACGTTGCTATCCCCGTTGACTTCGACGACGACGGCATCACAGATCTCGTCACGATCCGCACGTCACGCAATCTCGTCACGATCACCTGGGGAACCTGCCGCTAGCGGCGCGACGCTCAGATGCTCTAATTGGCGTTCTGCTGGGCTTGGACCTGCGCAAGCAGGCCTACGCCAGTGGTGTCCACGCCTTGGACAGCTATGTACACGTGGCTGTGACCGAGCCCCGGCATGGAGTTCTTCCACAGGATGTCGCCGGTCCCAACGTCGAGGCAGAAGAGGTAGCCCTTCGACGCGGCAAAGAGCCTCTCACCATCCACGATGAGCGAAACGATCTGGTAGCCAGTCGACGGCAAAGACACACGCCAAACCTCCCGGCCTGTGTCTCGATCGATGGCAGAGACGTGGCCGTGCGTTCCAAGGAAGAGGTAGTCCATGATCTGCTCTACTCGGCCGGGGCGCCGTCTATTTCGACTTTCGGCCCGGACAAGGAGATGGAGCACTTGTCCGGGTGCAAATGGGCCTTCGCGACCCGCTGAACGTCCTCGGCGGTGACCGCGGCGAACTCACGGGGCAGCAGCTCGAGATGGTTGTCGGGGAAACCGTGGACCTCGGCGGAGATGAGGTAGCTGGCGCGCCGCGCCGCCCGCTCGAAGCCCATGGCAAAGGAACCCACCAAGTAGCTCTTGGCCACCGAGAGTTCCTCGTCCGGAACGCGCTCGTCCTGAATGCGGCGCATCTCGACAAGGAACCCGTCGATGGCGGTGCGGACGTTTTCAGGGCTCGTCCCGATGTAGGCGCGGAACATGCCGGGCAGGAGCCCCGCCGAGGCGTGGATGTCCGCATGCACCGAGTACGCCAGGCCCAGGTTGTCCCGCAGGATCTGGGTGATGCGGTTGGTGAACCCCGGGCCGGTACCGAGCACGTGGTCCATGACCACCAGCGGCGCGTAGTCGGGGTGGGCGCGCTCGATACCGAGGTGGCCGAGGTAGACGTGCACCTGGTTGCGTTCGCGCTCGAAGGTCGCGCGCCGCGGCTCGATGCTGGGGAACGTGTAGGGCTCCGGCACGTAAGCCGTGCCCTTCGGGAGCGAGCTGAAGGCCTTCTCGACGCGCTCGCGCACGGCCTCGGGCTCCACGTCGCCGACGACGGCGATCAAGAGGCGCTCGCTGCACCAGTTGGCTTCACGGTGGGCGCGCAGGTCCGCGGGCGTGATGTTCTGAACCGTCTCTAGCGAGCCGTAGGGGCTGCGGCCCATGAAGTGGTCGTCGCCATAGATCAGTCGCTTGAAGCGAATGCCGCCCTGGGCGCGGGGATCTTCGGCCTCGATGGCGAGGCGCGTCTTCATTCGGTCGAAGTGCCGCTCGACGCGCTCATCCGGATAGGCCGCGTCGCAGGCGAGCTCGCCCATGACGTCCACCAGCAAACCCCAAGCAGGGCCGGCCACGGCGCCGGAGAGCCCGAGGGCATCACCGCTGACGCCGCCGCCTTCTGGCTCGAGGAGCTCGGCAATCTCTTCGTCGCTGCGGCGGCTCGTACCTTGGTCAGCGAAGGCACCCGTGAAGTACGCGACGCCCTCCTTGCCCTTCGGGTCGAGTCGTGCGCCGCCCCGCATGTGCATGCGGACCGCCGTGACGGGCGCGCCTGCGCGGCGATGCACGATCAGGACCGCGCCGCTGGAGAGAACGAAGCGTTCGCGATCGATGGCGACCGTCGGGATGGCGTAGTCAGTCTTGGTCATGCGCTTGCGCCTGCTGCTTCTTCTGCGGTGGCTCCAGAGGGAGATTCGGCTGGGCGGGACCAGGCCACGACCCGGGCGTTCGGCTTCAGGAGCTGAGCGCAAACCGCCTGCATCGATTCGGCGGTCACGGCGTTCCTGCGCTCCCCCACGTTGAGCGCGTCGCGCCACCCAAGGTCCGTCGCGTACTCCCCGAGGGTCTCCGCGATCTCCGTTGTCGTTTCAGAGTCGAAGGCCTCGCTCGCCGCGAGAAGCTTCTTCGCGCGCACGAGCTCCTCTTCGGAAACCGGCTCGTCGCGCAGGCGCGCGATCTCCTCATCGAGGGCCGCCTCGAGAACGGCGCAATCCGCGCCCGCCACCGCTTCGGCGTAGAGCCAGAAGCCTCCGTGCTCGGCGCGCGCATCGTTGTTCGCAGACACGCTCGTAGCGAGCCCCTCATCCACGACCAGTCGCCGATAGAGCCGGCTGAGCTTGCCGCTAGAAAGAATGGTCACCGCCACGTCGAGGGCGAAGTCGTCGTCGTCGCCGAAGCGCCCGCCGGGCCAAGCCATGATGAGACGAGACGACTGATCGTCCCACGTCGTTTCGATGCGCACGACGCTGTCGAGCTCCGGGGCGGGGCGGGGCGCGTCCGCAACGGACTCGTCACCCTTGTACGGATCGACGATGGAGCCGAAGTGTTTTTCCGCAGCGGCCAAGGCCGCGTCCGGGTCCACATCGCCGGCAATCACGAGGGTCGCGTTCCCTGGACGATAGAAGCGCGCGTAGTGCTCGCGCATGGACTCAGGCGTCATGGGCTCGAGCGTATCGCGGTACCCGATCACGGGGCGCGCGTAGGGGTGCCGGCCAAAGAGCACTTCGCTCACCCGGCGCCCCAGGGAGCGCCACGGATCATCGAGGCCCATGGAAAGCTCCTCGAGAACCACCAGCTTCTCCGAGTCAAACTCCTCGGGATCCAAGCTGAGGTTCTGCATGCGGTCAGCTTCCAGCTCGAGCGCACGCTCCCACCGATCCGAGGCGAACTCGAACCAATAGGCCGTGTGATCCGGGGTCGTGAACGCATTGTTGCTGCCCCCAAGGACCGTGGTCTCGAGGTCGATCGCACCTTTCCCGAGCTTCGACGTTCCCTTGAACATCATGTGCTCGAGGAAGTGGCTCACGCCTGCCATGTCAGCCGACTCGTGCCGACCTCCGACGCCGTACCAGCACATGACCGCCACCACGGGGTCGGTGTGACGCTCCGCCACCAGGACGGGCATGCCGTTGGAGAGCGCACGCTCGTGCACTTTGGCACCGCAATACTCCGGCGCCGCGGCGCCGCCGTTCGTTGAACTCATAGGTTGTGGATTGTGCTTTAGCGAGAGCGCCTGGAGGAGCGTCTGGAGCCTGCGCGCACGCCGCCGCCGCGCCTGGATCCAGAGCCTGCCCCCCGACGGGGACCGCCGCTTGAACTGCTACGGAAGCCGCCGCCGGAGCTCCGGCGGGGGCCGCCTCGCACGCGTCGCGGGCGAACGGGCCGGTCCTCCAGGGGATCCCAGTCTTCGCGGGCATCGCCAGCTCCGCCAGCATGATAGCTGCCTTCGCCACGGTCGGTGGGCCCTTGCCCATCGCTCTCGCGAAGCAACGCCTCGACCTCGTCACGGCTCAGCGCGCGCCACTTGCCTTCGCGGATGCCGCGAATGCCAAGGGGCCCAATGCGCGTCCGTGTGAGCGAGAGGACCTTGTAGCCGACGCGCGCAAAGACGCGCCGCACCTCGCGGTTCTTGCCCTCTTGGATACTGACTTCCAGCGTCGAGCTCGTCGTCGTACGCCGCTTGATGAGCACGCGTGCGCCCGCCGTCCGCCCCTCGGCCAAGTGCACGCCCTCGCGGATCTTGTTGACCGCATCGTCTTCCACGCGGCCGGACACTTTGACGAGATACGTCTTTGCGACGCCGAATCGGGGGTGGGCGATGCGCTCCGCAAACTCACCATCGCTGGTGAGCAGCAGGAGCCCTTTCGACTCCTCGTCCAGGCGGCCAACCGTGAAGATCCGGCCCCTTCGGGGATCGGTGATGAGATCGATGGCCCGTGGACGCGTTTCGCGGATCTCGTTCGTGCAAACCACGCCCGAGGGCTTGTGCAAGATGTAGTACCGGCGCTCCCGTGGGTCTGACTTCAGACGCACGCCGTCGACATCCACCGTCTGGGTGGACGGGTCGATCTTCATGCCGAGCTCGGTGGCGATGTCATCGTCCACCATCACCTTGCCCGCCGCGATCAGCTCGTCGCTGCCGCGCCGCGAGGCGACGCCGTTGTCAGCGAGGAACTTGTTGAGGCGCACCAGCGTCACGCCGCGCTTCTCGTCCCGCGCTGATGAGGAGCGCGCCGGCAGCCGTTTACCGCCTACCTTCTTGAGCTTCGTCTTGGGCTCGCCGTCCGCAGACTGCTGAGACCCACCTCTCTTGCCCCTTCCGGACGCACCGGAAGCGTTACGGGGACCGCCACGGGTCCCTCTTGATCGTCTTGCCATCGAATTCTCTGCGTGCCGTTTACCGGGCGCTTCTTGTGCGGGCCCTGAGGACGCGCAGGTTACCGCACGCCTCGACCACGCTCGCCGACTCGAGGTCGGCGGGGAGCAGCCAAGTGCTGCCTTTTTCCAATAGGTATGTTTCGCCGTCGCCGGTTTCTAACCGGCCCTTGCCACTCAACACGAGCAGCACCGTAGGTTGCCCGGGGGACCCAAGCTCCTCTGGTTCGTGGAGATCGAGGACCTCCGCCAGGAAGAGTTCGCCGTCGCGCAGGACCGCGTGGCGGTTCACTGAAGGCGCGTCTTCGTCGGGCTCTACCAGGGGGCTCGGGGCCTCAGGGACAGCCTCGTAGTCGATGGAGCGTAGGGCTTCTTGGAGATGAGTGTCGCGCGGTTCGCCGGAAAGGCCCGTGCGATCCCAGTCATAGATGCGGTAGGTGGTGTCGCTATTGTTCTGAACCTCGGCGATGGCGATGCCCGCGCCGATGCTGTGGACGGTGCCGCCGGGCACGTCGATCCCGTCGCCCTCACGGACGCTGAAGCGCTGGAGCAACTCCACCACGTCCGGGCTCGCCGCCCCCTTGGCGAAAGCCGTGGCGTCCACCCCAGGGGCCAGGCCCAGGAGCACCTCAGCTCCCTCAGAGGCCGCAAGGACGTACCAGCACTCGCTTTTGGGGGTCGATCCCAGGGCCTTGGCGGCGATCGGATCCGGGTGGACCTGGACCGACAGGTTCTGATGGGCGTCCAGGAGCTTCACGATGAGGGGGAAGCAGCCGTCCGCGGAGGGCTTTGAGTCCCCCAGCAGCGCCTCCTGCTCCGAGAGCATCAGGCCCCGGAGCGAGCGCCCAGCGAAGGGCCCCTCAGAGACGACCGAAACCCGGTCGTCGCGGTCGCAGGTGAGCCAGACCTCCCCCACGGGCTCGTCAGGCCAAGACACGCCGGTCCCTTCGCCCGCGCGGACAAAATCGCGCAGCTTGTTACCGCCCCAGACCTTGGTCACGGGGATCGGCGTCAGCGGGAGGGGACAGCGGATGGCCATTGCGAAGCGGAACTGCCTGACGGCAGACACGCGCCCCCTGGGGGGGGATGCGGGAGTGGGTGCCGGACTGGCCAGCGTTAGGAGAGGCGGGTGAGGGACGAGTGGGTCAGGCCGGCGCCGCGCCCAAGAGGCGCCGGGCCTCCGCCAAGGCGGTGGGCTCAGCGGCCCCCCCGGCGATCATGTCGGCAATCTCGGCGATGCGCGCGTCCTTCTCCAGGGGGGTTATTCGGGTGCGGGTGCGGCCACCCTCCACCGACTTCTCGACTTTTAGGTGCCGGGCCGCCCGGGCCGCGATCGCGGGGAGGTGCGTCACGCACAGGACCTGGTGGTGTCCACCCAGCACTTCGAGGTGCTTCGCGACCTTGGGTCCAAGACGTCCACCCACCCCCGCGTCCACCTCGTCAAAGACCAAGGTGGGGGTCGATCGGCGAACGGCCAGGGCCCCCCGGAGGGCCAGGAGAATGCGCGCCGCCTCTCCTCCCGACGCCACATTCCTCAGGGGTTGAGTGTCCTCACCGGGGTTCGCGGCCAGGAGCAATTCGACGCCCTCGGTACCGCTAGGGCCGAAAAGGCGCCGATCTGCCTCCACGGCGCCGGCCCCCTCGGTGGCACCACCGGGAGTGTGCGGCGTCAAGACCATGGAGAAACTCGCCCGCTCCAATCCAAGTTCCTTGAGCCCCTTTTCCACGGCCGCCTTGAGCTTCTTGCCGAGCTTGGCCCGGGCTGCCCGAAGGCGCCGCGCGGACTCCGCCAGGGCCTCACGGGCCAGGTCCACCCGCGGTTTCAGCTCCTCGGCGGTCGTCGCACCCGCCGTCATGGCCTCCAACTCAGCTTCGAGCTCATCCCGTCGCCGCTCGAGCCCTTCTGTATCCGTTCCGTATTTGCGCTCGAGCCTCTCCAGGGCTCCGAGCCTCGATTCCGCGGCCTCCAGACGCCCAGGATCGTCCTCGACCCCGTCGAAGAAGCCACTGAGGCCCCGCGCCGCCTCTTCGAGGTGCAGCGCGGCCTCCCGGAGCTCCTCCGCAGGCTCATCAAGGCCGGAGACCTTGCTCGCCCAGGAAGTGACCGCCCGTTCGGCGCTGCGCACGGTGTCCAGGGCCGCCTGATCTGACTCAGAGAGGCCATGGAGCACCGACCCAAGCTCCGCATGCAGCTCCGCCGCATGCCGCAGGACCGATCGCTCGGCGCGCAGGGCCTCGGCTTCCACGGCCGATGGGTTGGCCTCCATCAGCTCCGTCGCTTGGAATCGAATCAGGTCCAGGCGCTGGAGCCGCTCGGACTCGCGCTCTTCCAGGGCCTCGAGCTCCTCGGCGAGCCCCAGCCAACGGGACCGTTGTTCGCGGTAGCCCGCCAGGGTTCCCGCCAGCCCACCGAATGCGTCCACAAGCCGCAGCTGCTCAGCGGGCTCGAAGAGGCGTTGGTGGTCGTTCTGCCCGTGGATCTCGACCAGGCGTGCCGCGAGCTCCTTGAGGAGCTTCTGGGTCACCGGCCGGTGGTTCACGTGGGCCCGCGACCGACCGTCTTGGCCGATCGTGCGCGTCAGGATCAGCTCGAGCTCCCCGTGGTCGTCGCCCTCCTCGAGGGCCTCCGGCAGGAACTCCCGCAGCCACATGGCCACGACCTCGCCGTAGCCGTCCAGGGGCAAGAGAAAGCGCCCCTCTACCCGCGCACGGTCAGCGCCTTTGCGCACCATCGCGGCCTTCGCGCGGCTGCCGAGCAGCAGCTCAAGGGCGTCGACGACGAGGCTCTTGCCCGCCCCGGTCTCCCCCGTCACCGTGTTGAGGCCACCACCGAATTCGAGCGCCGCACGCTCGAAGAGCGCGAGGTCCTGCAGGCTGAGTTCCAAAAGCATTGTCCCAGGGAAGATCGCATGGGCAGCCCGAAGGTTGCAACCGAAGGTCGAAGTCTCCGGAAAAAGGGCCGGTTGCCTTGAGCACGTAAAGCCCAAGGAGGGTCTTCGGGCCGGCTCCGACAAGATCCCCTAACCTTGACGCCATGCTCTACGCGATGGCTCTCACCTTGGCCGCTTCGGCGGCGTGCCCCCAGTCAGGCTCCCAGTCAGGCACCCCGGCGACCTCCCCAGAAACGGACCGTCCGGGGATCCCCACCGCCACCACGATCACCACAGCCTCCCGGAACGATCACTCCCTGCTGCTGCAGGAACTGGTCGCCGCCGAATGGCAGACGCGCCTCGCGGACCAACCGTTTTTTGCGTCCTCCATTGGGCACCACGAATACGACGCGAAGGTGCCCGACGTTTCGCCGGACGCCCAAGAGGCTCGCGCAGCCATGGCGCTCAAGTTTGCGGCGCGGCTCCAGGACATCGATACGAAGCAGCTGAGCTCCGACGAGCAAGTCACGCAGCTCATGCTGCTCGAACAGCTCCGGGATCGCGCCCGTGCGGTCAAGTTCTACGAGTACGAAACGCCTCTCAACGCCGACTCCGGATTCCACACGTCCTTCGCGCGCCTGCCGGAGGAGACGCGCCTGGAATCCGAAGCCGACATCCGCAACTACCTCCAGCGCATGCGGCTCTTCCCGGGCTACATGCGCCAGCAAATCGCGAACATGCGCGACGGCATCAAGGCGGGCCGTGTCCTTCCCAAGGTGGTCATGCTTGGTTTTGGAGCCCAGCTGCGCCCGATGCTCGTGTCGCCTGAGTCCCATCCCTTCGTGCGCGCCCTCGACAAGATGCCCGACGGCATCGATGCCGAAACCGCCGAGGCTCTCCGCTCCGAAGCGCGCGTCGCGGTCAAGAATTCCATCATCCCGGCGTACCAGAGCTTCCTCGAGTTCCTCTCGAAGGAGTACATCCCCGCCGGCCGCAGCACCCTTGGTGCCTCCAGCCTGCCGGACGGCGACGAGTACTACGCTTACCTCGTCCGCCGCTTCACGACCCTCGACCAAACGCCCAAGGAAGTGCACGACCGCGGCCTCGCCGAGGTCGCACGCATCCGCGCGGACATGGAAGCCGTCCTGACGACGCTGATCGAGAAGGGCGAGTTCGAAGGCACCTTCGCCGAATTCCTCGCCTACCTCCGCAGCGACCCGCGCTTCTACGCCAAGTCCCCCGAGGAACTCCTCGCCCGGGCCGCGCGCATCTGCAAGGACGTGGACGCCAAGCTCCCCGCTTACTTCGGCCGCCTCCCCCGCCAGCCCTACGGCGTCGAGCCCGTGCCCGACGCCATCGCCGCCAAGTACACCTCCGGCCGCTACGTGCGTGCTGGACTCGACAGCGGCCGCGCCGGCACCTACTGGGTCAACACCTACGACCTCGCTAGCCGCCCCCTTTACGCCCTGCCCGCACTCTCCCTGCACGAAGCCGTGCCCGGGCACCACCTCCAGATCGCCCTCAACGCGGAGCTCGATCACCTGCCGCCGTTCCGCCGCCATGCGTACGTCACCGCCTTCGGCGAAGGCTGGGCTCTGTATACGGAATGGCTCGGCATCGAAATGGGCATCTACAAGGACGCCTACCAAGAATTCGGCCGCCTCACCTACGAGATGTGGCGCGCCGCCCGCCTCGTGGTCGACACCGGCCTGCACGCCTACGGGTGGACGCGCCAGCAAGCCATCGACTACCTCTCGTCCAACACCGCGCTCTCCATTCACGAGTGCACCACCGAGGTCGACCGATACATCTCCTGGCCCGGCCAAGCCCTCGCCTACAAGACCGGCGAGCTCGAGATCCGCGCCCTCCGCAAGGAAGCCGAAGCACGCCTCGGCGCCGACTTCGATCTCAAAGCCTTCCACGACCAGATCCTCGGCAGCGGCTCCGTCCCCTTGAGCGTCCTTCGCGCCCAAATGAGCCGCTAGGACGCGCCAGGTGGGGTGGCCTTGACGAGTGGCGTCGTTCCGATGAGGCTTGCCGAGTCGGCTACCTGTATTAGAAGCCGACCCTCTACTCAGCAACCTCTTTTCTTCCTCATGGCCAATCGACCTGCTCTCCTCGCCGCCACCGCTCTCTTATTCGGCGCCCCTGCCCTGGCGCAACTGCCCGACGTTGCGATCGTCGCTGCGGCAAGCGCCTCAACCACGAACTGCCGATACACCGACGTGCAGGCGTACCTCACCGCCTCGGCGAAGTTTAACTCAGTCACGATTGTCGACTGCGTCGCGGCCACCCCGAGCGTCGCAGATCTGATGAACTTCGACGCCGTCATCACATGGAGCAATGTGAACTATCTGAACTCGACGACCCTCGGCGACAACATGGCTGACTACGTCGACATGGGCGGCGGCGTCGTCGTCGCGGTCTTCGGCGTTTCCTCAACAAGCGTAGATCGCTCGCTCCAGGGTCGCTGGATCACGGGGGGCTACGAGATCATTCAAACACAGTTGGGGGGCCCCGCGAACCCGGCCTCCCTTGGGACGATCCTGGACCCATCGCATCCGACCGTGGCAGGAGTCGCGGCCCTCACCGCCACCAACGCATTCCGTCCCCAGCCCACCGCGCCCCTGCTCCAGGGCACGCTCATCGCCCAGTGGGACGACGGCGCCCCGCTCGTCGTCGTAGGTACCAATTCCAACCGAGTGGACCTCGGCCTCTACCCCCCCTCAAGCAACTGCTCAGGGGGCTTCTGGGACACCGCGGGCAACGGTGACGTACTCGTGGCCAACGCCCTCGAAGTCGCGGCACTTGGCGGCGCCAACAACATCGGCACGAACTATTGCACGGCCGTCCCGAACGGTACGGGGGTCCCCAGCCACATGTCGGCCACCGGCCAAACGTCCGCCGCCGCCAACAACGTGACGCTCATGGCCTCGGACCTGCCGCCCAACCAGTTCGGCATCTTCATCGTCTCGAGGATGACCGGCTTCGTCCCCGGCGCTAACGGAACGAGCAACGGCAACATCTGCCTCGGCGGCCTCGTCGGGCGCTACAACCAGTCGGGCCAGATTCTGAGCACCGGAACCACGGGCGAGTTCAGCCTACAAATCAACCTCGCCACCATCCCCCAAGGCAACGGCGTGTCACCCGTCATGGCCGGCGAAGACTGGAGCTTCCAAGCCTGGCACCGCTCCGGCATCGGCCTCGGCTCCAACTTCACCGACGGCCTGACGATTTCGTTTCAATAGTCGAAACCGACATCTGAGGGCTACACAACCCCACCACGTGCAAGGGGGGTCTAAGCGGCGGAAGCCGTCTAGGCCCCCCTTGCACGTGGTGGGGTTGTATAGCCCTCGCCACCGCCCTCGACAGAATGGAACGGCGGCGGTATCACTGCATGGGTGACCACTTCGAGCATTCAGGCAGAGAGAGAAGCGATGCGACTTGCCCGGGAGGCGGTCACGCTGCCTGAGGAGAAGCGCTTGGCTTGGGTTCTGCGCTCCCATCCGGAGACTGCGGTCGTGGAGAAGACACTCCGCTTGGTGCTCAGCTTCGATGAAGAGGCAGATCGACTTGGCTTTGCTGTGTCAGCCGAAGTCGGAGCGCCGACGCCGCTGCCGGCGTTTATCGGCCGCTTCAAAGTCCTTGGCCTGCTCGGGGCCGGGTCGTTTAGCCGGGTGTACCGCGCACTGGATCAGGAGCGTGACCGAGTCGTCGCACTCAAGGTGCTCACGGGTCCCATGAAAGCCCAAGACGCTGCGTCCCGCTTCGAACGGGAAGTCGCAGCGCTCTCTCGCCTTCACCACCCCGCCATCCCCCCCTTCATCGATTCAGGTTCCGCCTCGGGGGAACATGGTGCCATGCGGTGGATCGCCATCGCCCTGGTTGAGGGTAGACCCTTCCGCGAAGCAGCGAAGAACAATGACGAGCGCTGGGTCGCTACGGCCATCTCCGAGGTCTGCCGCGCTGTTCAATACGCGCACGACTCAGGGGTCGTCCATCGGGACCTGAAGCCCTCCAACATTCTGATTGCCAGCGACTCGCGAGCGCACGTTCTCGATTTTGGCGTCGCCACGATTCGAAGCGCCGAGAGTCAGGAGCGATTGACCGCCACGGGCCAAGTCGTGGGAACGATTGCCTACATGAGCCCCGAGCAGGTCTCGGGAGCCTCCCCTGACGAGCGATCTGACCAATTCTCCCTGGCGGTCATGCTGTTCGAAGCCTTGACGGGCAAGCTCCCCCACAGTGACGGGAGTGACGGCTTGGTGGGCTTGCTCTCCATTGCGGAATGGGACGGTTTTGTCAGCAAGCCGCTCCTCCAGGAGATCTCAAGGGATCTCGGGGATGTCATCGTTCGCGCCCTCGAACAGGACCCTGCGCTGAGGTACGAGAGCGTTGGCGCGTTCGCGGACGACCTCGATCGTTTCCTTGCGGGCCAGAGCATCCGCACGTCGCATCGCAGCTCGCTTAGAACTCTTAGGAAGCTCGTCGGTCGATACCGAGTGGTCGTCGCGGCGTCCCTGGTGACTGGGATCCTCCTCACCGCCGCGCTGGTCTCAACCGTCATTGCGCTAGACCGCGCAAGGGATGAGTCCCACAAGTCGATGGCCCTCGGAGACTTGGCCTTGCTCCCGCACTTGCTCGGCCAGGTCGATTCCCTTTGGCCCCAGCTGCCCCAGACCCTTCCGGACTATGACCGATGGCTGGAGCAAGCGAGCGGCGTTCTCGCGCGACGCCCCACGAGCAGCCACGCAGCACCCACGGGCCTTCAACGGGAGCGGTTCGACGACGATGCGCGCTGCCTGCCCGAGGCGATCGCGACGGTGCAGCAAAGAAGAGAGAACGCGGCCGCGGTCATGGCCCGATCTGTCCAAGATCGCCAGAAGGACTGGTCGGACGCGGCCCGCCGGGTCCTCGAGGATCCCCGGATGAACGGCCTACGGCTGCAACCGCAGGTGGGCCTGATTCCGCTGGGCGCTGATCCGGAATCAGGCTTGGAAGAATTCGGCCTCGTGGATTGGGGCACCATCCCCCAGCGCCATCCCCAAACCGAACGGCTCGTGGTCGACGAAGCGACTTGCCCAGTGCTGGTGTTGATCCCCGGTGGAGCCGTAGCTTTCGGGACCCCAGAGATTCCTGCCCACGAACAACGCCTGCGGAGCGGGCTACCACTGCTATTCAACCATGCCACTTTCGGCACGCGCGCGATCCAGCTAGACTCGTTCCTGGTCGGGAAGTACGAGGTCACCCAAGGTCACTGGGTGCTCGCGATGACCCTCAATCGTTCCGAGTGGGCTAGTGGGGAAATCAACAGCGGCGTCCTCATGACAGACCGCCATCCCGTTGAAATGGTGTCGCATAAAGAAGCACTGACCGCGGCGCATCGCATGGGTTGCACGCTTCCCACGGAGGCCCAATGGCAGCATGCTGCACACCCCGTCGGGAGGGGCCTCTACTGGTGGCCAGAGGACACTCGATGGGCAGATGCTCCTGAGAATGTCTTGGACGCCACAGGCTCCACATCCGTCGAGCCGCCATGGGTGAACGACATTCACTACTTCCACGCGCCGGTGGGCTCCTTTGCCCCCAACCCATTCGGGCTCTACGACGTTCTCGGCAACGTGCAGGAGTGGTGCCTCGATCCGTTCAAGGTCAAGGCACTCCAGGACCCCACGATCCCATTGGCTCCAAAAACTGGCGAAGTTCTCGCTGATGGCGGCGGTGACTTCTCGTACCGAGGAGGCAGCTTCCACACAGCATTTGGCTCCGCCACGATCCCCCTCCGGCATGGCCCCCCCGGCGAGATTCGCCGCGGCGCTGTAGGATTCAGGTTAGCAAGACCATTGATCACCCAAGACTAGCCGCGCCTGCCCGCGTCCCTTTCCCTTGCCTGATTCAGTTTCTCCCACTGCTCTCCCTGTAAAGGCGTCGACGCCAAGCCAGTTCGCCTATCCGATGATTCGGGAAGTGGCGGCCAAGGTCTGGTCCAAGTCCGGGCGCCTTTCGTACATCGACGCCACCGACCTTGCCCATGACGGCTTCTTGCGGATGGCGCGAGCTCAGAATGACCGCGAGCTATCGCACGCGGCGAAGATTGCGTACTGCACCACCGTCATTCGGCACGTGCTCGTGGACGAGGTCAGGCGAAGAACAAGTCAACGCCTCCTGTCTCGACCCACCGTGATCCTGAGCAAGCTGACCGACGGCCAGGAGCCACGGGTCGACTTGATCGACCTCGACCTGGCACTGAATGAACTCGCCGAAATCGACCCTCGGCAAGCCCAGCTTGTCGAGCTCCGATTCTTTGGCGGCTATACACAGGAAGAAGCGGGCGAGGTCGCAGGGATCTCTGAGCGGAGCGTGCGGAGGGAATGGGCGCTCGCGCGTGCTTGGCTGCTCCATCGCCTGAAGGACAGCATCGTTGGCTGACTAGCCCTGGGGCTGATTCCACGAAGGCTCAGGCCACGGGGCCTTCCCGATCGAGTGACGCGCATGTGGCGAGGGCCACTGTCAGGAATCGATTCTTGCGTGATCTACGCCAGAACCGTGAGGGACCGCGGGGTCAGGTCACGCTGGGATCTATGCCTCCCCTCCCCTCGACGGGCCGTTCGCGGCCCCGCACGCCTGCGCGCACATGCTGCTTCGATTTTCGGCCCTACTGATCACGGCTTTCCTCGTCGGCTTCGCCCCAACGGGTTCACTCAACACCAGCGTCGTCACGGACGATCTGATTGGCACCTGGAGCGAAGAGAGCGCGACGCTCCGCCTGGACGCTGACGGGAACGCCACGATCGATGGGGCCCCGGCCACGTGGCGGCGGTTTGGGTCGAAGAAGCTCCGGTTCAAGCGCGGCGGGGAAGTCGAGCGCCCGCGGTTCACGCTTGAGGGGAACAAGCTCACCGTCCAATGGAAGGACGGTGCGAAGACCTATGAAAGGGCCGCGACGGGGTTCCCGGAGATTCCGCCTGCGCTGGAGGCCGGGAAGAAGGAGCCCGGGAAGGGCAAGCTGTGGAAGCACCCGCGGGACTACTTCACGTGCGTGATGCCCGAGCGGTGGCGGGTGGAGGCGATCGACGATTGGGTGATGGTCGTGGATCCAGGCCTCAAGGGAAAAGAGACGCTGGAGGCAATTGTGTTCGTCGGGTGGGGCGAGCTCGAGGGAAAAGAGAAAGGCAAGACGCCCGTGCAGCTGATGCAGCAGTACGAGGGCGAGTGGCTGCGGCAGCTGGCGGCCGATGGGCTTCGGCTGGGCAAAGCGAAAGCTGCGCCGCGGCGGGTGCTCGTGGGCGACGTGCCGGGGGCCGAGCAAGAGTGGTCAGGCAAAGCACAGAACGGCCAGAAGATCCGGCTTTGGTCAGGCGGCATTGTGAAGCGCGACGCGTTCTTGTACGTGGCGGCGCTTGCCGTGGAGGGCAAGGAAGCGGAGTACTTCCCGAAGGCCAAACACCTGTTCCTTTCCGTCATCCCCACACCGCCCGAGCGCAATAGGAAGCTCGAGCAAAAGCTGGCTGGAAAGGCGATCGCCAGCACGGAGAACAACGCCAGCGGCGGCACCGGGTGGCAGTATTCGTTCCGCGACGATGGCTCCGTCAAGTCGTTCTGGTACCTCACGGGCGTCGTCGGGCTCGACGTGGCCGACGCCAACCAGGAGGAATGGGGCTCCTACGAGATCTTCGGCGACGCGCTCTACATCTACCTCAAGAGCGGCCAAATCGAGGGCCGCGTCGAAACCGACCGGACCGGTAATCCTGTCGCCCTCGTCCTGAAAGGCGGCCGCTACTCCCTCTGAGGCAACTAGCCCCTGAGGGCGCCCATGGGGCTCGCGCGCAGGGTGCGAACGCTGGACCCAAGACCGGCGAGGATCGCGAGGAGGGCGGCGCTGACAGCGGCGATCGGAACACTCAGCAGGTTCGGCACACCGTGCATGTCGAGGCCGACGGAGAGGAAGATCCACGAGAGGATCAGCGCGCCGAGTCCGCCGAGGAGGCCGGCCACGAGCCCGAGCAGGCCGAACTCCACGGTGAAGAGCAGGGCGACGCCGCGCCCCGTAATGCCGAGGGCCTTCAAAAGCGCGGCCTCGCCGCCCCTTCGGAGGGACGACGCCGCAATGGCGCCGGCCAAGATCGCGATCCCGGTCAGGATCGTGAATCCCCCGAGCATGCGCACGGCGAACGCGATGCGGCCGAGGGTCTCGGCGACGCGCTCCAGGAGTGGGCGAATGCGAAGGACGCCAACGTTCGGGAAGGCCTTCACGACGCGCGTCTGCAGCGACGCTTCGCGGTCCTCGGGAACACGGGCGGCCGCGAGGCGCCAGCCGGGGGCGTCTTCCATGACGCCGGGCTCCACGAGCAGGAAGAAGTTGATCTGGAAACTGGCCCAATCGACCTCACGGAGACTCGTCACCGTGAACGTCATGGGCACGCCCTGCACGTCGAAGGTGATGGGATCTCCGAGGCCGACTCCGAGGGACTCGGCGAATTTCACCTCGATGCTGATCTCGTGGGCGCTGGGGTCGCTCCAAAGCTCGCCGGCCACGAGGGTGTTGCCGCCAGGTAGCTCCTCGGACCAGGTCAGGCGCTGCTCGCGGGACAGCTGCCAGCGTGAACGGCCACGGGACTCGTCGGCGAGGAGCTTGGCGAGGGGCGTGCCCGCGACGCTCGCGAGGCGGGCCATGACGACGGGCGTGGAGTCCACTTCGTCTGCGCCCTCGTCCAACACGATCTCCTGGACGCCGTCCCACTGATCAGGCTGGACGTCCACGAGGAACACGGTCGGCGCGTCGGGCGGGGCCCCGTTGATGAGCTCTTCCTCAAGGCGGGAGCCGACGAGACTCAAAGCCACGACCACGAGGGTTCCTACGCCGAGGGCCACGGCAGCCCCCACCACTCCAGCACCGGGCCTCGCCAGGGCGACGATCCCGTGGCGCAGGGTGGGGTTGAGACGGAGTCGCGGGACCTTGCCAGCGAGCCGCGTGACGAGCGTGGCGGCGCCGGTCAGGAGGCCCACCAGAAGTGCGAGCCCGCCCGTGAATCCCGCCGCGACGAGGGGCTGACCGGACTGCAGCCACGAGAAGAGGAACACGCCGCCGACAAGCGCTGCCCCGGAGAACCAGCGCACGATCGCGGGTGCGGGGAGGGGCGCGGCTTCGGCGCGCAGGACCCGCGCCGGCGACACGCGCCAAACGGCCGTGAGCGGAGGCAAGCTGAAGACAGCCGCTGTGCCAAGGCCAAGGACGAGCCCGCGCAGGGCGGCCCCCCATTGGATCCCGCCCGCGCCGCTCTCCATGAGCTCCGGCGCAAAGGCACGCACCACGAAGGGGGCCACGAGGCCGAAGGCGATTCCGATCGCGCACCCAATGATTGCGAGCACAAGCACGTGGCCAAAGTACGCGAGGAACACCTCGCGCGGGCGGAAGCCAAGGCTGCGCAGGGTCGCGATCGCCGGCGAGCGGCTGCTCAGCCATGCGCGCACGACCTGGGCGACACCGATGCCGCCGAGCAAGAGCGAGAGGAGCGCCACCAGACCGAGGTACGACGCGACGTTGTCGAGGGCGCGCGACAGCCCCGGGCTCGGGCGATCGAACGTCTTGATCGTGAGGTAAGGCCCTTCGTCGAGGCCACGCAGGATGATCTTGATCGTGCTCGCCAAGGCGGCCGGATCCTCGTCATCGACGGCCACGAGGCGCTTGTACTTGACGCGGCTCCCGAACTGCACGAGCTCCGTGCGTTCCAGCCCAGCTTCCGAGAGGAAGAGGCGTGGGCCAAGGGTCATGGCGAAGTCCACGCGATCCGGTTCATCCACCAGTTCCGCGACGATGGTGAATGACTTACCACCGATCAAAACCCCGTCGCCGACGGCGACGCCGAGCTGCGCCAAGAGCTCCGGTGCGCCGATGGCCTCGTCCGCGCCGAGCACGCCCGGCCGAATTCCGGCCGGCGCCGTCACGACCTCACCGTAGAGCGGGTAGTCCGCGTCCGTTGCCTTGAGCTCGACGAGGGTCGTCGGGCGATCGTCGGGCCCGAGCTCCGAGCGGACCATGGCGCCAAGCTCCACGACGTTGGCCTCGGCCTTGACTCGCTTCGGCTCGCCGACCTTGAAGATCGACAGGCGGCCGTTCACGTTCTCTGAGATCGGACGGCGCGATTCGATGGTCAGGTCCGCGGCGAGGAGAGTTCGCGCGTCCCGCTGGACCGCGCCTTCGACGGCGCCCACCAGGGCCGCGACACCTGTCACCCTGTCTCT
>OJFX01000162.1_pt1 | contig 22370 bp, 15 predicted proteins | sample 1594171 | NCBI WGS metagenome assembly OJFX01 (sample SAMN05416840, study PRJEB24817) | seawater metagenome | isolation source: Sea water | place: Canada:Atlantic | collected 2013-07
ACGAGATCATGCCTAGTCTCGTGGGCTCGGAGATGTGTATAAGAGACAGGCAATCCGACAGCGCCTGCAGCGACGGCAATATAAGAGATAGGGTAATCAGGAAAGAGGATGCCTTCATGGGTGCATCCATCGGGGCCGTCTTCAACGCCTGGGAAAACAACCCAAGCGGTGGCGGTTTGGAGGCGGCTCGCCACCACTTCGCTGGCCTGGGTGAACCCGTCCAGGGTGAGTCGGGCGTGGCCTACCGGGTCGATAGGCGTTGGACTGGGGAGGCTTGAGCACGCGGAAAGGCCGAGGGCCAGTAGGAGGAGACGAAGGTGCATCGCTAGACCTCTCCCTTGAGGGGCAAGAGTCGGAGGAACCACTCGCGGGCGTGTTCGCCAGCGCCGACGTTGGGCTCCTCGTTGAGCTCGAGCCCCTGCGTCGTCCAGCGCAGGCCGCCGTCTTCCGATCGCTGCACCCGCCATGCGTTTCGCGACTCGAGTTCTCTCTCCAGAGACGTGCGTACGACCTTCGCCAACTCGGCGCTCTCGATCAACACCCCAAGCTCGGTGTTCAGCTCCATCGAGCGTGGATCTAGATTGAGGGAACCCACGAGGACGTGCGAGTCGCCGAAAACGGCGCTCTTGGCGTGCAGGCCGAGCTTGCGCGCACGGCTTCCTGGGGATCGGTGATGGACGTGACTCCAGGCGTCTCCCCGTAGCTCGTAGAGCTCCGCTCCGGCGGCGAGCAATGCGGGCCGGGCGGCTGCGTAGTAAGCGTGCACCAAGGGCTGATTGGTGCTGACGAAGGAGTTGGTCAGGATGCGCACGCGCTCGCCCGACGCAACGTGCGCGCGCACGTGCTGAAGCAGCGTCTCGTCGGGCACGAGGTACGCGGTCACGATCAAAACGTCGCCGTTGTTGCTGTCCATTGCGTTCTCGAAGGCACGGCCGAGAATGGTGGTGGCGCCCTCTGCCGCGAGGTCAGCGGCGTCGTGCAGCACCTGCGCCCGCCCGGGCAGCATCTGGTCCCGGGCGCGCTGAAGCGCGCCCAGCCAATCGTCCTTGGTGTAGGCGCGCCGGGCCTCCAACCGTTGGTCCTGGGCGTGTAGGCCACGCAACGTAGAGCGAGCACTCGCGTGCATCGGGTCGCGGCTGCCGGCCGCGGCTTTCGCGGCGAGGGCGCCCAGGGGAACGGTGAAGGGGCCGTTCCAGAATTCGTCGAAGGAGTTCGACAATCCCTCGAGGACCGGGCCCGCAGCGAGGAGGTCGAAGTCCCGCAGGTCAGCCTCTTCCCCAAGGCCAAAGTACTCGTCGCCGACGTTGCGTCCGCCGTGGATGCCGGCGACGCCGTCCACCACGAATAGCTTGTTGTGCATGCGATGGTCGAGCCGCTCGAGGTTCTCCGCTAGCTCGAGCGCCTTCCAGATGCCCCCCCGGTGCAGTGCTGGGTTGAACACGCGGATCTCGACGTTGGGGTGGAGGTCGAGGGCCCCGTCGAGATCCTGGTTCCCCTCCAGCCGGAAGCCGTCGATCAGGAGCCTGACTCGCACCCCGCGGTCGGCCGCATCCATGAGCCGGTCGAGGAGCAGGCTCCCGCACCCGTCCTCGTGCCAGAGGTACGACTGCGCATCGATCGAGGATTCGGCCGCCGTGGCCAGGGCGAGCCGCACGTCGAAGCCCGCGTCGCCCCGGTCGAGGGGCGCAAAGAGCGAGTCTCTCCCGTCAATAGGCGCCGCAAAGATGCGACCCAGGGAAGAGCCTTCCACGGGACGGAGGGCCGCGCTGGGGACGCGCGGGATGTCGCCAGGGTGGATCGTCGCCACGCAGCCCGCAAGCGCGGCGGAGAGCAGAAACCCGGCAAGCCAGCGGGGTTTCGAGGGCGGCAGGTGGTGGCACGGCATCGGCGCATTTTATGGGGGGGAGAGGCGCAGCGATGACGCCCACGCCGGAAACGGTGAGGCGCCGGGAGTCGCGGGAGCGGCCTCGGCCGCCGGAAGCCGTCGGTGCGAGCGCCCAGGCCCGAGCTTGCCCTTGGCCTCCGTCTGTCCGAAACGCGGGGGCTCGGCGTCCCCTAGGGAAGCCCATTCGGCGACCGCCATGGACGCCCAGGTCGCGACGCGAGGATCGGAAGTTACCGGTGAAGTGGGGGATGGCAAAGGCCCCTACGCTCCCGTGGTGGGGCCACCCCGCAAAGAAAGGCGAAGGCGGTTACGCGGCGGGGGGGGCGGTTGATCCTCGCATGGTAGGCTGGTGGCTCAAACACAACTTAGCGGGGACCTCGCGTTGACATTCGACCACTCTCGGTCGTCACGATCCGGTCGCCTCCTCTGAGCCATTTCGAGGAGCGACTATGTCCGCATCACCGCTATCCGCGTCGAATGACGCGCGGAGCGCTACCGCAATTGTCTATTGCGAAGGCCACTTTGCCGCCATTGACGGCAAGACCGCCAATGGGCTTGTCCGCCATTCGGAGAAGTACGAGATCCTCTCGGTGATCGACGGCCAGCAGGCTGGGCTCGATGCCGGAGAGGTGCTCGATGGGGAGCCCAACGGCATCCCCATCTGCCGCGACCTGGCCCATGGGCTGGAGCTCGCCGGTACCCTGCCCGACTACTTCGTCTTTGGGATCGCGCCGGCGAGCGGCATGCTGTCGTCCAAGGAGCGCGCTATCGTGCTTCGGGCCATGGGGCTCGGCATGAACGTGGTGAACGGGCTCCATGAGTTCCTGAACGACGACCCCGAGTTTGTTGCAGCGGCCGCCGCGGCGAGGGTGCAGATCCTCGACGTCCGCCGGCCGCGCCCCCAGAAGGACCTTCGGATCTTCACGGGTCGCCTCGCGGAGGTCACGTGTCCACGGATCGCCGTGCTCGGGACGGACTGCGCCATCGGTAAACGCACGACCGCCAACGTGCTTGCACAGGCCCTTGGCGCCCGCGGCATCAAAGCGGTCATGGTCGGGACCGGCCAGACGGGGCTCATGCAAGGCGCCCGCTACGGCCTGGCGCTCGACGCCGTTCCATCGCAGTTTTGTGCGGGGGAGCTTGAGGCGACCATCCTCGAGGCGTTTGAGGGAGAGGACCCCGACGTGATCATCGTCGAGGGGCAGGGCGCGCTCAGCCATCCGGCCTATTCGACATCGTCGTTCATCCTTCGGGGAAGCTGTCCTGGGGGGGTCGTGCTTCAGCACGCGCCGGGCCGCTCGCACCGCTGCGACTTTCCGGGGCTGGCGATGCCGACCCTGGCCAGCGAGATCAAGCTGATCGAGACCTTCGCGGACACCAAGGTGATCGGCGTCACGATCAACCACGAGCACATGACTGGCGACGACGTCGACACGGCCATTGCTCTATACGAATGCGAGTTCGGTATTCCCGCCACCGACGCGCTCACGAAGTCGCCTGAGCGGTTGGTCGAGATGGTCCTTGGGGCCTTCCCGGAGCTGCGGACGAAGCTCGTAACCGGAGCGCGATGAGCGCGCCGCGCTTGGAGATCGATCTCGACAAGATTCAGCACAACGCCCGAACCCTCGTCGAGCGACTGGCGCTTCGGGGTATCTCGGTCACAGGCGTCACGAAGGCGAGCCTCGGCTCCCCTGAAATCGCCTGCGCCATGCTGCGCGGGGGAGTGAAGGGGCTCGCTGACTCGCGTATCGAGAACATCGAAGCCATGCGGCGCGCGGGCGTGATGGCCTCGATGGCACTCATTCGATCTCCGATGCTGAGCCAGGCAGAGCGGGTCGTCGCCCACGCGGACGTCAGCTTCAACACGGAGCTCGATGTTCTCGGCAAGCTCTCGTCCGTGGCGAAGGAGGCGAGGAAGACCCACGGAGTCGTGCTCATGGTCGAACTGGGGGACCTTCGGGAGGGCATCCTGCCGCGCGATCTCGAGCACGCGATTCTTGGCACGCTGCGACTGCCGAACATCGTGCTTATGGGAATCGGCACTAACCTCGCTTGCCGAAGCGGAGTCGTGCCCAGCCCGGAGAACATGGGGGAGCTCTCTGCCCTGGCGGAGTCCCTGGAGGATCGCCTCGGGATTGAGATCCCCACGGTCTCTGGGGGCAACTCGGCGAACCTGGAATGGGCGCTCGGGACGACGCACGTCGGACGGGTCAATGATCTCCGTTTGGGGGAAGCGATTCTCCTCGGGTGCGAGCCGCTCACGCGGCAGCCGATCGAGGGGCTGCACACGGACGCGATCACGCTTGTCGCCGAGGTGATCGAGGCGAAGCAAAAGCCAACGCTTCCGTGGGGCGACATCGCGCAATCGGCGTTTGGTGACTCGTCGCGTCCCAAGGATCAGGGCCGGATCCGCCAGACGATCTTTGCGGTGGGACGTCAGGACATCGATCCGGAGGGCCTCTACCTGCCCGAAGGCACGGAGCTCCTCGGCGCCAGCAGCGACCACCTCGTCGCCAACCTTGGGACGAGCCATCTCCCCGTCGGGGCAGAGATGACCTTCCAGCTCAACTACAGCGCGCTGCTGCGCGCCATGACGTCAAGCTTCGTCGGCAAGGTGGTGAAAACGCCGCGCGCCGGGGCACCTGTCGTTCGCCCGCCCTTGGTGGGATGAGGGCGCGCGGCGGCGCCTGAATCCGGATCGGGAGCACCTCCACGTTGTTCCTGCTGCCGCCGCAGAGCGGGTGTCGGCGGGTCTACTTCTTGTTCGCCGGTGCTCCGAGTTGGATGAGGGCACGGGCCAGTGCGCCTCCCACCTGGAGGTAGGTCTCGGCGTTGCCGTTGTAGTGGAAGTCTTGGTTGCGGGGGGACGCGGAGGCGGGCTTCCAGAAGTCGCGGGTCTCGACGGTCAGGACGTTGCCATTGAAGTCGGGGTATCTGGCGGTGTCGCCGCTGACGGCCAGCTGGGCTTCCGCCACGGCGAGGTGGTTGCCGGTCATGTCCCAGCCGTGAAAACCGATGGTGGCGATGGCGAAGGGGGCGCGCGGGGCCTTGAACTCGGTGCGGAGGGTTCGGATGAGGTGGACGAGGTTCTGCTCGTAGCGGGCGGCGAGGGCGGGGTCGCCGTCCTTGTGGCCCTGCCACCAGGCGAAGCCGGCGATCTCGTAGCCCCGGCCCGCGTACTGGGGGAAGTGGTCCTGGAAGTGGTCGAGGATTTCGTGGGCGGCGCCAAAGCAGTCGTCGTACTGCTTGCCGGCGTACCAATCGACTTCCTTGCCGGGGTCCTCTGCGGTCCAGGAGGGGATCTTGTCTCCGTAGCCGGCGTAGGTACGGCCGCCATGGGTGAAGCGCTCGCTCCCGGGGGGGAGGAAGTCCCACCCGAGGCTTCGGTTGCCTTGGGAGGTCTTCAGGATCAGGACGGGCCCTTCGTGATGGTCGCCCATGACGTGTCCGAACTCGAGTTCAGGGCCAATGGAGTTCGCACCCGCGCCGCAGCCGACGGTGAGGGCATGGTCCGCGGTGGCGGTGATGAGCCCCTTGTAGTGAACGTCGTCGCGCACGGACCACTGGCCTTCGTCATCGAGCAGGTGGGGGTATCGCCCTTCGGTCTTGGCGATCGTCGTGAGGGTGCCGGGAACGTCGCTGCGGGAGATCCATCCGAGGCCATCGGCGGCCTCCGTGAAGAAGGTGATCTCGAAGGGGTAGGTCTCGCCGGCTTCGAACCGGAAGGGCGTGCGAATCGGCGTCTCGCCCACCTCGCGGCGGTGGACCTCGACGCCTTGGACGGACATGACGTTATAGGTGGACTCGGCGTAGCCCGGGTTGAGTTCGTAGGTGCCGGCTTGGTCGAGCTTGATGGAGCCCCGCACGACCTGCGTCCCTCCGCCCGGGAATGGTGTGGGCCGGACGCCGCCGAAGGCGGGGAGCTCTTGGGTTTGGAGCGGTATCATCGCTCCGTAGTTGGCGTCCTCGGAGTAAGCGCCGGGGTAGACCGAGACCACGGGGTCCAGGAACTCGGCTCCCCAGCGGGTGCTTGGGCCGTTGACCTGGCCGATGCCGACCATGTTCGACTGGCCGGCGAGGATGTAGACCTTGACGGGACGCTCCCTCGATGCGCCCGCGTGGGCCCGCTCGACCATGAAGTTCGTGATCGCCTCCGACTGGAACCATCCGCTCCACATGTCGTGGCCGCGGCCTGCCAGGACGGAGACCTCGACCGGACCGCCAAGCGCGGAGTATCGTGTCTTGAGCGCCGCGGAATTCGCGTCGAGGGGAACGACCGTATCGCTGTCCCCGTGGATGTGGAGGATCGGGACGCGGGCTGCCGCGAGGGCGTCGAGGCGTTCGATGGGATTGTGCACCGGGAGCTGGGCTTTGAGTTCGGCGGCGCTTAGCCCGTAGGCGGGCGCCGCTCTCTCGACGCCGGGGTAGCTGGCGATGTCGCAGACCGGGTAGATACCGGCGACTCCGGCGACGCATTCGGGATGCAGAGTGGCCCAGCCGTAAAGCATCAGGCCGCCGCGGCTGCGGGCCAGGAGGACCGGGCGTTGGGCGAATCCGCGCGCCTTGGTGAGGTACGCGTAGAGGGCGTCGTAGTGTTCTCGGCCCTCGGGGCTGCCGTAGGACTCGCCGATGTCGATGCCGGCGATGGCGATGCCCTTGGCCAGTAGGCGATCGATCATCCACGCCTCTTCAGGGCCGGGTGTGCGTGGCCGCACCGGGGCGTACCAGACCCAGGGCATGGGGCCGCTTCTGCGGGTCTCGGCGGTGGGTTCGATCACGAAAGCGGTGAGGCCGTTGAGGGTGAAGACCTTGCCGGGGCGGGGGAGGGTCTTGGGCGCGCGCCGGGGATCGTCTGCGGGGACGGAGGGCATGGCGGCGAGATCCAAGGACTGGATCCACGCGTTCCGGAACTGCACTTCGTTGTGGTGACCCTGCAGTTTGATCGGGAGCGGGCTCGGTCCCTCCGGTTTGCCCGCGCCGGTCTTGCGGGCCAGGGACACGTCGTCATGGATCAGTTTGCCGTTCTGGAAGACCGTGATCCGGGCGTTCTCGGTCTTCCGGTCCCCAGTGAAGCGCGCGGCGCGGAAGAGGATGTCGTAGCTCTGCCAAACGCCGGCCGGCTCGGAGGCGAGTCGATCGGGCTTCTTGAGACGGTAGAGGGAACCGCAGTCCCATGCCTGATAGTCGCCCGTGGCCACGCCGAACGAGTCGAGGATCTGGAGCTCGTAGCGCTGCTGGATGTAGACGCCGGAGTTGCCGTTCTTCTCGCGCTCGTCGTTCGACGCCTTGTTGACTTTGAACTCAAGGTGCATGGAGAAGTCGCCGTAGGGTTCGGGCGTCACGACGCTGTCCCATGCGGGTGAAGCGGTCAGTACGCCGTCTTCAAATCTCCAACGGCCAGGGCCGTCTGCCTCGGGGACCATCCGGTGCGTGTCCTTCCCAATGAGCTGGATCCCACCTGCTGGGACCTGGGAGAAGTCGAGTGGATCGGAGGGCGCGTCCTTCTGCGGAGCGGCTGCGGGCGGGAGAAGGCAGAGCGCGATGAGGATCGGGAGCATGGGTGGAGTCTAGGGGATGGTCCGAATCCCCTCGGCCTGCTCTCCCGGTCAACTCCAGGCGCCACGCGCTAGCGGGCATCCGCCTTCGCGCCAGCACGGCGGCTGCGCCGTTGCACCGCAGCGGCGCGCTGGCCTGTGCCGTCTCGTGTCCATTCCCGTGGGGCTGCCAGGCATACGCCCTGCCCGAAGATTTTCGGATGGCGCTCGACGTTTTTGGGGGCGGCGGTATCCATGGGGGTGATGCCGGAGGCGAGTACCAGGGTGAATGAGCTTTTGAGCCACGCGGGGTGGCTTCGGGAGCTTGCGTGTCGGCTCGTGGGCGAGGCGGGGGCGGATGACGCGGTGCAGGAGGTGTGGCTTCGGGCGTCGCGGCGGCCGCCGGCCGGGTTGGAGTCGCCGCGGGGCTGGCTTTGGTCGGCTCTTCGTAGCGTTCATCTGCGCAAGGTGGAGCGGCGGGATGCGGCCGCCGCACGGGAGCGCAGCGTGGCCCTGACATTGACCGGCGACGGTTCCATGGGGGAAGGGCTGCCCTCGGCGGATGAAATGGCTGAGCGGGCCGAGGCGCAGCGGCTCCTGGTGGGGGCGGTGCTGAGCCTGGGGGAGCCGGAGCGGCAGACGGTGCTGCTGCACTTCTTCGAGGGGCTAACGGCCGCGGAGATCTCCCGGCGCAGCGCTGTCCCTGCCTCGACGGTTCGAACTCGGATCGCGCGCGGCGTGCGCTTGCTCCGGGATCGGCTCGACGACGGGGCAGGCGGATGGCCCGGCGGACGTGCGGCCTGGATTCCGGCCGTGTCACTTTTGGCGCCCCCAAGCGGTGGCGTGATCACTCCAACTCTTCTGACCGCGGGAGCGGCCTTCATGTGGAAGCTCGGCATATCGCTCGTGGGGCTCGTCCTCATTCTCTGGACCGGTTTTCAGGTCTTCGACGTGGGTAGCGGTGGGGCGGTGTCGCCGCCGCTTGACGTTGCGGGCTCCACGGAACTGGCCAAGGGCACTGCGGGCGGCGGTGGGCCCCTCGATGGGGAGGCCCCGTTGCCCGTTGGCGATGGGGAGCGTGTGGAGGCCGGAGACCTTGCCGCGGAGCCAAAGGAGCCTGCCGCTTCGGTGCCCGAAGCCACGGGGGCCGAGGGCATAGTCATCGTGGGGCGGGTCATCGATCCGAACGGTCGGCCAGTGGCCGGTGCGACGGTCTTTGAGGGCACGCATTCCCAGGTCGCCATGGCCACGCGCTTCGCGGCGAATCCGAAGCGACCGAACACACAGACCGGTGAGGAGGGGCTCTTTCGATTCGAAATGGAATCGCTAGGGGGAGCGGTCCTCTGCGCGCGGGCGGAGGGCTTTGCGGATAGCGACGAGTACGTATTGGAACCGGCAGTCCTCGCTGACGGGAAGGAAATCACGATGCGCCTTCGCGTCGGCGCGACAGTGACGGGCGTGGTCTATGGGAGAGATCAGCAGCCGATCGTGGGGCGCGAAGTGCAGGTCTCGAGCATGGGCCTCGGGGAGTATCGAAAGGTCGTCACCGGGGAGGGCGGGCGCTTTGAGTTGGCAAGGCTGAACCCCGGACAGTGGCGGTCAGCGACCTACCCTTCGGACCAGGAGCTATTGGATGCGGGGGAGCCGGCCGACGTGGCCAGCGTCATGGCGCAGCTGAAGCAAGCGGAGTTCACCCTCGTCGACGGGGAGACGGAGGAAGTGATCCTGGGGCTCGTTTCCGTGGACGCGCCCCATGTGCACGGTGTGCTCCTCCATGAAGGCAATCCGATCGGCGGTCTGATGCAGTGGTATCCGGCGGCGCGGCCGACGGAGAAGATGGTGTCCCGTGCGAACAAGGAGGGGCACTTTGAAGTGGATCTGCCGACGCCAGGGGAGTGGATCACGCACGTCAACGCGACCGGTGCTTCGAGCCGGGGCCAGCGGCGTTTCTTCCATCTCGCAGCGGGTGAACGCAGGGAGGTGAAGATCGACCTGCGGGGGGGACGCGTAGGTGGCCGCGTGGTGGACGCGCAGGGGCAGCCGATCAAAGGAGTCATGCTCGAGCTTCGCGCGGTGGGCGCCGCGCCCCATTTGCCCAAGCCGACTCTCGGCGGCGGCTCGGCCACGTCGGGCGAGGACGGCCGCTATGAATTCGGCTTGCTCTTGCCTGGGGCCTACGTCGTTGTCGCCCACGGGAGCCGCCCCGACGCGAAAGGGCAGAAGCGCAGCACCGCGAGGACGGAGGTCGTGGGGATCGAGGGGACCGAGGCCGTGCAGGCTCCACCCCTGGTCATCGTCGACGGCGTGTCCTTCGAGATCTCGGTGACTGGGCAAGGGGGGCGCCCCGTGTCCGGCGCGAGTCTCTTCTTCCACGACGTGGAGGGTCATTGCGTCAACCCGTCGACGAACACTCGCACCACCAGCAAGGGGAAGGCCACGTCCCCGGGGTTCTCCCCCGGTCCGGTATGGGTGACGGCCACGCACCAGAGTGGAGTCTCCAGTTCCGTGTCCGTGGATGTGGGGACCGACCGAGCGGTGGATCTCGTGATCGCGGGGGACCACTGGATCGAGCTCGACGGCGGTACGGATTGGATCGACGAAACGAAGGGCCATGTCGCCGTCATCGACGACCACGGCCGGCGCTGGACGGGGCTCTACGACTTCCGTCGACTCTTCGAGGCGCGCCCCAGCCGCGACGACCCACGTGGCCCCATGCTGGGACCCTTCCCGCGCGGGAGCTACACGGTCGAGTACGAAGCGCCCGGTGCCGCCACGCGGCACGGGGCGGTAGAGCTTCGGGAGGGGAGCCCACAGGTCTCGACCGTGCTCCTGCGGTGACGATCGCGGTCACCGCCGAGGTCCGTGGCAACGGCCAGCTAATGCCCGAGTTGCCGGCCTGCTATTTGCTCGGATTCGTGACGATCAGCCGCCCACCGGTGATCGTCATGGTGGCGTCTTCGCTGAGGAGGTCCGAAGGCAACGCCGCGCGGAGAGCATCGAGGAGCGTTCCCTCATCGATGAACGCCTGCCCAAGGGGGGGCTCCGGGAGCTCCGGCCCGCCCCCGCTCCCGAACACGTCCATCTCAGGCGCCACGAAGTTCGGGGTGACGGCCAAAAGGTCCCGCACGTCGAAGATCATCACCTTCGGCTCCTGCCCCCGCTGCGCGCGGGCCGCACGGCCGACCCCTTGCCGCGTGGCCATCCTTGCCGCCGTCGGGGAGTGGATGCGGCCGGAACGGGACGGGGCCGCGCTCAACGGACCGGCCTCGAGCGGGCTCAGGGTGATCTCCTGCTCCCGGAAAAACGAGGGCGACTCACACGCACCCACGCCGCCTAACAGGAGCCCCAAAGCCGCATTCCGCACGTATCGTCTCATGTCATTGCCTCACCGGTCCGGGATCAGGACGTCCGTAGGGTTACTACCGCGGACAAACGTGCGAAGGGACAAGCAAACCTCGGATTCGAGCGAGCTCAGCGGCATAGGTTCCATGCCTCGGGCTTTCCTGCCGCCCCCCCCGGCGACCGGTGGAGGGGGACGCTAGACCTCCAAAAGGAGAAGGGCTAGGCGCTTGTCAGCGCCCAGCCCTTCTCTATCAGGTGGTGGATTTGTGCCGCTGTCTACGCAGCACTAGTCGATCACTCGATGAATGTGGACACCATCGTCGCAGTCCGCTGTCCCGTCGTTCCGTGGATCTGGACGACCGCGAGCCGCACTTGCTCCTGGCTACCGATTCCGGTATCGGGGTGGAGGTAAGTGAACCTGACGCTGTCGCGCTGGAGGTTCCTGGAACGCGACTTCACGACTTGCCAATCAGTGAGCAAAGCAAGGTCGGCAATCGACTGAGCAAGATCTCCCGTTCCGTCGTAGCGGACGAGGTAGAGCGAGCTGTTGTGCGGGGCGAGATCACCCCATCCAGTCACGTTGACGCACCATTGCTCAGTTCCGAGAGCGAGCCTCTTAGGTCCCGTATAGTCCTGTGTCCGGACCATGCTCATTCCCATCGGGTTGCCGTACACGGCGTTGTGCCCGCGCGGAATGCCGAGGTCGTAAGAATCGTCCGTCGCAACGTGGGGGTCAGTGGTGCAGACCGAGTCGATTTCGTTCTCGGTTCCGCCATCGAGGTCGCCGCCGCCGATGTACTTGACGACGGGCTGTGGTGATGCCACGGGGCCATCGCGAAGGACAAGTGGCGACTTGTTGAGGTTCGCGCTTGATTGCACGATGTACTCGGTCCAGTTCACGCCATCAAAATCAATGATTGTGAGCTGGCTCTCGAGCGCCGCGGACTCAACGATGCTCGCCGCCGTACCGGAGTAAACGACGGTGTCAATCCTGGAATCCACGTCCAGGGCATCGAGATCTCCGTTCACACCGAAACCGAGCATCGCAGCGGTGGCATAGACCGTGATGTCGTTCCAGGTGTTCGTGTTGTCGTTCCACGTCATCATGTAGATGTCAGCAGCGTGGGGGACAACGTTGAGGGTCAAGTTGCCGACACTATCCGACATCTTCGCGAAGGTCTCGCCCGGGTGGTTCGTCGCGAAGTCGTCAGCGAAGCCCTTCGTGACGGAGAAATAGACGCGGTCGTTGTTGGGGAAGAGCGGGCTGCCTGGACGGTTCAAGCCTTGGGTGTAGAGGCCGAGTCCATAGTCGAACGCGATGATGTCTTGATCAAGTCCAGGGTCTGTCGGGTCAACACCCATGTGATCTGCGTTCATCTCCATCGTCTGGGTCCCCGTCAGTTCCGAGTTGATGCCCGTGCTACCGCTCATGTAGTAGCTGACCATCTCTGACCCGGGCCCTCCCCGTTGGGCGAGGCCATTCGCGAAGTGGCTGCCGCTTGGGAGGGTTGTTGCGTCGTTGGCGACGGAGGCGGTGATTGCCATCCATCCCGAAACCACCGGGATGCCATTCGCGTCTGGCGATGGAATCACACCGTTGCCAGTGCTGAGCGCATCGATCGCAAGGTCTGGGTAGTCTACGTACAGTGAGTTGAGGCCGTACTGAGGAGTGCCTACAGGGATGTTCACTGGGTATGCGATCGGGGCCGTGAGGTTTCCCGAGGTCGAAACCTGGTCCTTGAAGGGCTTGATCCGCACGCGAGGGTGAGACTGGTTACTGCCGACGATGTTCTTGACCACCACTCCGGCTGCCCAAACGGAGGCCATTCCCCTGCGTTCTGATTCAGTGTTGAATCCTCCTTGTGCCGAGGCAGTGGTGGAGACGACGGACGTTAGTACGGCGGTAGCCAATGCGAGGGATTGACGCGACGATAGGTTTCGATTCATTGGACTGGTAGCGAAGTGCGAAGCTGCACCGACTTTGGTGCGAGAAAATCTGAGGTGATCTGAGCTGAGAGCGATGCTGCACATGGTGCACATCGAATCCCACTGAACTTGGGGGACTAACGGCCCGCCTTGGAAAAGCGAACGATTGAGAGGCGGCGCATCCACTCGAGCATGAGCCCTTGACTCTCTTGGTCTAGCTCCTCATCGGGCGCCAGCAAGAGTGCTTGACGAGCCAAGCGCATGGCCGTTGGGTCGCGGCAGAGGTCGATCATGACCAGTTTGAAGAGTGCTTGTGGTTCACTGCCCAAGATCGCATTGAGGCGGCGCTCGGAACGACGCCGGCGCGCAGACGATTCAGGAAAACCATCGCAGCGTGCGAGGGCCTCCTGGGCGATCGCTTTCGCATCTTCGGGTGCTGTCCGAAGCGAAGCGAGAGCTCGCTCGGTCTCAACCATGATCTGTGCATATAGGTGGCGTTCTTGGCTCTTAGCCGTGCCAGCCGGATCCAGTGGGCCGAGGATCTCCTGGGCGCGGTCGAATCGCCCAGCACCTGACTCTGAGTCGGCATACCGTTCCCTCAGAAGCGCATAGTTCGGAGTGATCATCAGAGCCGACTCGAAGTACGCGCGGGCACGATCGAAATCCCTTAGACGGGACGCTGCCAGACCACCGTTCTTCATGACGACATGGGAGTGGGGCGCGTGAGCTAGGGCTTCATCGGCAATGATCAACGACCCGAGGTAGTCGCCGCTCAAGAGGCGGGCGGAGGCAATGGCGTGCAACGCGGTTGCGCCGGCAAATCCGTCCGAGTGCATCATGCTGCGCGCAGCGTCCTCAAGTGCCAGTACAGCCTCCTCGAGTCCCTCACGTCCTGACTGCCAGTCCTTCGCCAGGGCGGGGATCTTCTCGAGATCCATCACCAGCTTTAGCTCGAGCGCGTGACGATGGCCATCTAGTTCCTTGCGTGCAAGGACCGAAGTTGCCTCCTTGAACTTCAGCTCACGCATGAGCTGGTAGGCGTAGAGATAAAGATCGTCTGCGGTCTGCGGCTCCGGGAGCGCATCGAACTGAATTCCTGATGGGGTCTCTGGCGTGATGGAAGCTGGTTCGAAGCTATCTGCGAGGGCCTTCGCGAATGGTGAGCCTGAGAGCTCGGCAATCCGGCGCATGTCTTCGACGGCACCCATTGGGTTCCCGTTGTCGACGCGGAAGGCAGCCCGTACAGCCCTCGCCATGATCTGCTTGCGCCGTGTAGACACGAGCGCATCCAGTGTTTCACGGACCTCTGCCTGCGCGTCCTTGTCGGCGAACGTTCGATTCGCGAGGCCAACGAAGCCGAGGTTCGCGGGGACATGTGCCCACGCCAATCCCCATTTCCCGTCCCGCGTCGCGCGGTCCGTCGCGGTCCATTGGTAGGCCGCGAGAACCAAGATACCAGCAGCCGTAGCGAAGACGGCTCCCATCGCCATGCGTGAGCGCTTCACGCGGCGCCAGACGCGGGTGGCGGTTCCGGTGGGGCGGACGCTGACGGGGCGGTAGTCGAGGAGGGCGCGGATGTCGCTTTCCATGGCGCCCAGGGAGGCGTAGCGGGAAGCGGGGTCGCGGGCGAGGCCGTGGTCGAGGATCGCTTGGGCGTCGCGGGGGAGACCGGGGCGGACTTTGACGGCCGGGATGGGCTCGCGGGTGGCGATGGCCGAGAGGACCTCGTGGGCGCCGCCGCGGTAGGGGGCCTCGAGGGTGAGGAAGTGATAGAGGGTTGCGGCGAGGCCGTAGACGTCCTGGGACGGCATGGCTTCGGGCTTGCCCATCAATGCCTCGGGGGCCATGTAGGCGGGGGTGCCGACGGTGGCGCCGGTCTGGGTCAGCTTGTCTTGGTCTTCCTTGGCGGCGATGCCGAAGTCGAGCAGGACCGCCCGACCGTCAGGGCGAATGATGATGTTCGAGGGCTTGACGTCGCGGTGCACGACGCCGGCGGCGTGGGCGGCGGCGAGGCCGCTCGCGACCTCGGCGGTCCAGCGCATGACTTGACGTAGGAAGCTGGCCTCGGTGAGCCCGGTGATGCCGCACTGCTTCGTGAGCCAAGAGGAGTCGTCGTCGAAGACTTCGCGGGCCCGGGCCAGCTCGAGGATGTCGGAGCACGGCACGCCTTCGACGAGCTCCATCACGAGGAAGGACATGCCGTCCTCGGTGATGCCGCGGTCGTAGATCGTGACGATGGCCTCGTGCTGCACGGCGGCGAGGGCCGAAGCCTCGCGCTCGAAGCGGGCGAGGGCCGTCGCGTGCTGCACGATGCCCGTCTGCATGACCTTGAGGGCGACCTCGCGCCCAAGGTCCATGTCCGTAGCGGCGTAAACGACGCCCATGGCGCCGGAGCCGACGCGCTCGCGGACCATGTAGCGGTCCCCGATCACGGAACGGATGCGTCCGTCGACGCCGGGCCCCGAGAGGTGCATCTCGGGGAGCTGCGTCGCCATGCGCACGCTCTCCTTCACCTCATTCTCGAGGTGGGGGTGCTCGGCGCAGATCTCATCGAAGGGGACCGTCTCGACGCCGTCCTCGATGAGGGCGAGGCACTGGGCGACAAGGTCCGAGAGGGCGGTATCACCGGAGCTCATTGACCGGCCTCCTCTTTCAAGCGATAGAGGCGAACAGCGAGACGTGCCTGGGCTGAGAAGTAGGCGCGTCGGGCGGTGGATTCGGAGGGGTAGCCGAGCTGCTCGGCGAGGTCCTTGAAGCTCGCGGCGCCCTCGAAGCGGGCGCGCAGGAGAAGGCGCTCCTGCTCCGGGAACTCGACAAGGGCCTTCTGCAGGAGTTCGCGCTCCTCGCTGGCCGCGGCGTTGACCGAGGGGTGATCGAGCCCAGACTCGTGCTCGCCGTCCTCGGGGGCCGGAGCGCTGAGGCGGCCATCGCGGCGGTCGGCTTCGTGGAAGCGGATCGCGTCGATGATCCGGTTGCGGATCACCATGGAGAGATAGCCCGCGAAGGCCCGCTCGGTCTGGCCTTGGAAGGCCTCGAGGTCAGTGATCACGCTCTGGAAGACTTCTTGGACGACGTCACCCGTGCTGAAGCGCGCTGTCAGCCAGGGCCGGCTGTTCCTGAGATCGGTGGCGAGACTCCTGTGGACCATGCTCCTGACCTGGGGATAGAACTGCCGGAACAGATCGTTCCGGGCATCCACGCTGCCACTCTTGGCGCGTGCGAGCGTTGCCATGAACGCTTGTTCTGTGGGGTCGGTCGGGGTCACGATAGTTTGCATCCTTGGGGGAGCGCTTCGGCTCCACCTGTTCTGGGCGGGGGGAGCGTTTGGACTCGTCAGGGTTTTTGTGAAAAGTCGAAACGGGGCGCGGACTTCGTCACCTCTGACACAACCCGGGTTCCTTAAGGGGGCTCAAATGGGCCCCAAATTGGAAGCGCACCGTGATCCCGACGGGGGAAGGAAGGCTATCCTGACTTGGCGCTAGAACAAATCCCTCGATCACCCATCTCCACAATTGGGCGTCTTACAAGTCGCTTCAGCGGAGGAATCGGTTCAGGGGCCGTCCGCGAACTTCCCCTAAGTCGAAGAGCGACTTCCCTGTGTGGGACTGTCGCTCTTGGGGGCTCGCTTCGATCGGGCCGAGGGGGGGAGGTGGCGTGTGGACTACCGGATGGCGTCCAGCCAGAACTTCTGAAGGCGCCTGCGGAGATCAGGGAGGCTTCGGTGGTACCTCGATTTGACCGCCGGCTCGCTCATGCCGAGGTCGGCTGCAATCTCGCGGAACGTCGCTCCGTCCACGTCGTGGGCCCTCACGATGGACTCCATCGTGTCGCCATCCTGGCTCAGGCAGCGCCGCACAGCGACTTGCAGGCCGGTGTCGAAGCGCGAGCCAGGACCGATCCCTGGGTCGGTCGGTTGGCGGGTCGTGGGGGTGATGGCCACCTCCCTGGATGAGATCTTGCGCGTCTTGCTGAGCTGGCGGAGGATGCAGAGCCGCGCGATGCCGTAGAGCCACGTCTCGGCCGAGGACTCCCCGCGGAAGTCACCCTGCTTCATCCAGCCGGTCACCCGCACCTCTTGGGTGGCTTCCTCCAGGTCGTGGGGAGCCAGGGGGCGCCCCAGGCGTGCGTGGCACGCCCCCACGATGGCGGTCACCTTCTCCAGGGGCAGGCCCACCACTTCTTCCTGGTCGAGGCAGGCCTGGCTTGGTGTCGTCGCTTGTTCCGTGTTCTTCGTCATCGTCGTGGATCCTGGGGCTCTTGGGAGGGGCTACCGCGATGGCAGCCCTCCAAAGAGGTCAGGCGGAAACCACAGGACGATTCGCCAAGTTCATCGGAGGAATCTTGGGGCTGGGAGCCGCCTGGGGAGGCCCCGGCCACTCTCCAGACTCAATCAGCGACCCAATCAGCGACCTCGGCCGGGGAGTCCACGCTTCGCCCTGGCCATGCCGGGGTCAGGACCCGTTTCCTTCCTCGGGCCCGCCCGCGAACTCGATGACGGCGCGGAGGATGCTCCGGCAGCTGAATTGGCCGACGAATTTACCGTTCTTGACCACGGGGAAGCGCCGGCGGTGGCCAGCGATCAGCTTCTCAGCTACCTCCAGCACGTTGGTGCCTTCGTCGATGGTCTCCACTTCCTTGGTCATGATGTCGCCGACCGTGCCGCCCACTTCGCCGTGGTAGGTGCCGGCGAGGATGGCCTTGAGACAGTCCATTTCCGAGATCACCCCGACCACCATCCCGTCGTCGTCGATCACTGTGGCGCCGGAGATGCTCCGGTCCAAAAGCGCCTGGATGGCGTCGAATATGCTCGTCTCCGGTTTGAGGGTGACCGGCGACTTGGTCATGTGGTGCTTGGACTGGAGCGATCGCAGCATGCAGGTTCCTTGGGTTGAATGATTAAGGAGGAGGTGCGACCCACAGGGCCGCACCTCCTCCTAGCGTATCAAGGACCTGGTTTTTTGAGGCTCAGCCCGGGCGGAGCCCCGTTTCCGGCATCAACCGTAGCGGCCTTCGATGTAGTCCGCGGTCTGCTGGCTCTTGGGCGTGACGAACATGTCTCCGGTGGAGGAGTGCTCGACGACCTTGCCCATCAGCATGAATACGCACTCGTCGCTGGCGCGACGGGCCTGGGCCATGTTGTGGGTCACGATCAGGATTGAGTACTCGCCCCGCAGCTTCCAGAGCAGTTCTTCGACGGCGTGGGTGGCCTTCGGGTCGAGGGCCGAGCAGGGCTCGTCCATCAGGAGGACGCTGGGCTGCACGGGCAGGAGCCGGGCGATGCAGAGCTTCTGCTGCTCCTCAAGGGACAGCTCCGTGGCCCTCTGATTCAGCCGGTCCTTGACCTGGTCCCAGAGCAGCACCTCTTGGAGCGCCTTCTCCATGACCGCGTCTTCTTCCGCAGCGGGGCCCTTTCCGCCCCGGTGTAGGCGATAGGCAAACAGCGCGTTGTCCCGGATAGAAAGGGGCAAGGGATTGGGGCGCTGGAAGACCATGCCCACGGCGCGGCGAAGGGGAGTGAGCTCCACGTCGTCCGCCAGGACATCGTGGCCCATGACCTCGATCGTGCCTGCGGTGCGCACGTAGCCCAGTCGCTCATTGATGCGATTGATCGATCGCAGGAGCGTTGACTTGCCGCAACCCGAGGGGCCGATCAGCGACGTGACCTTGCCTTGGCGCACGTCGATGTCCACATCGAAAAGGGCCTGGAAATCGCCGTACCAGAGGTTCAGGTCCCGGGTGCGGATCGCGGGGCTTGCGGGTTCCGAGCCGGACAGAGGGACACCCTCGGGAGCACCCTGGTCCCCCTTGGTGATGTTGGACCCACCCTTGGGATCCGTGCCCAATCCGAGGCCTCCTGGGGGCGCCGATGGGGCGACACCAGAACGAGCCTCCGGCTGAACGGAATCTGACGCAGCCGGGTCCTTCGCCTTGAAGGGGGCCGGTGCTTTGCTCCTTTCCGGGCTGGGCGTCGGTGGTTGGTGTTTCAAGGTATCAGCCAAAACGTCCCTCAATGTAGTGGGTGGTTCGTTCATCCACAGCGCCTCCGGAGAAGAGCTCTTTCGTATTCCCAACTTCGACCACTTCGCCTTGCAGGAAGAAGGCCGTGCGGTCCGCAAGGCGGCGCGCTTGCTGGACCAGGTTCGTCACGAGGACGATGGTCATTTCCTTCTTGAGCTCTTTGAGGACGTCCTCGATGCGCATGGTTGTCACGGGGTCCACGGCGATCGAGAACTCGTCGAGGAGCAAGAGCTCAGGATCCTGTGACAGGGCGCGTGCAATGGTCAGGCGCTGCTGCTGCCCGCCCGAAAGGAGGCTGCCAAGGGAGTCGAGGCGGTCTTTGACTTCGTCCCAAAGGGCCGCCCGCGTGAGGCAACGTTCGACCACTTCGTCGAGGGCCGCCTTGCTGCGCAGCCCGCGCAGGCGGGCGGCGAACGCGACGTTCTCGTAGATCGACATGGGCAATCCCACGGGCAGTGGGAAGACGACGCCAATGCGGCTCCTGAGGGCGTAGAGGTTGCGCCAGGTGCTGGTGTCCTTGCCGTTGAACTTGAGGGAGCCCGACACCTCCATGCCCGGGGTCATCTCGTCCATGCGGTTGATCGAGCGAACGAAGGACGTCTTGCCGCTGTTGGCGGGTCCGATGATCCCGAAGATCTCGTTCTCGCGCACGTCGAACGTCGCGCCCTTGAGGGCGACGTGGTCCCCGTAGCGGATCTCGAGGTCTTCGACCTCGAGCTTGGTTCTCACGGTGCTAGCTACCATTTCTTCGTCCTCCGAAGGTGCATGCGGAAGGCGATCGAGGCCGAGTTGAGGACGATCACCATGCCGATGAGGGACAGGGCCACTCCGTACGGGAGAGCTTCTGGAACGTCCGTCACCTGGGTGGACACCGAGTAGAGGTGCAGTGACATCGCCATGGTCTGGTCCAGCACGCCCACGGGCAGGTGGGGGGTGAAGAACACGGCGCCCGTGAACATGATCGGCGCCGTCTCGCCCACGGTCCGCGAAACCTCGAGGATGACGCCGGTGAGGATGCCGCTGATCGAGTTAGGAAGCACCACCTTTCGAATCGTCTGCCACCTCGTGGCCCCGAGACTCCAGCACGCCAGGCGGAACGACTGGGGGACCGCCTGCAGGGTCTCCCGCGTCGAAACGATGACCACGGGCAAGGTCATGACGGCCAGGGTCAAGCTGGCCGCGAGGATGCTCGTTCCGAACTCGAAGAAGAGCACGAACGCGCCCAGACCGAACAATGCGTGCACGATCGAGGGCACCCCCGCGAGGTTGATGATCGCGAGGTTGATCAGGCGCGTCAGGAAGTTGTCCGACGCGTACTCCGATAGGTAGATCGCCGCGGCTACCCCCAGGGGCACCGACGCTATCAGGGCGACACCCACCAGCCAGAGCGTGCCGACCAGGGCTGGGAGGATCCCGCCCTTCGTCATGTTGTCGACGGGGTGGGTGGTGAAGAAGTCCCAGGAGAGGGCCGGATACCCGCGGGCGATGAGCAGCGCCAGGATGATCACCACGGGCACGATCAACATGATCGTCATCGCCCCGAAGGCGAGGCGGATGGCCTTCTGGTTCCTCCGGTTTCGGATGTCGAGCGGCGTGGCGCCGAATCCTTCGATGGTTGGCTGACTCATGATCGTTTGCCGCCCCCCTTACGTACGAGGATGTCCGCGAGCAGGTTGATCACGAAGGTCACGAGGAAGAGCAGGATGCCAAGGGTGAAGAGGACCCGGTAATGGTCGGAGCCCTGGGCGGTTTCGCCGAGTTCTGCGGCGATTGTCGCGGTCAGGGCACGCACGGAATCAAAGGGACTCGTTGGCATGTGAACCGCGTGGCCCGACGCCATGAGGACGGCCATGGTTTCGCCGAAGCCCCGGCCCACGCCGAGGAGGGCGGCGGCCACGAGGCCGTTTTTCGCCGAAGGCAAGACCACCTGCCGAATGACTTGCCAGCGGGACGCGCCCATGGCTTCTGCGGCTTCGCGGTAGCTCTCGGGCACAGCCTTGAGTGCGTCCTCCGCGATCGTCGTCATGATCGGGGCAGCCATCAGGCCCAGGATGAGGCCGGCGTTGAGCACTGTCAGTCCAACGGGCACGTTGAACATGTCGATGATCAACGGGTTGAGAATCGTCAGACCAATGAACCCCCAGACGACCGAGGGGATCGCCGCCAGAAGCTCGATCAGGATCTTGAGGATCTCGCGCGTTCGCCCGGTGGCGAACTCGCTGATGTAGATCGCAGCGCCGAGGGAGAACGGGACGGCGATCAACATGGCGAGGCCGGTGACGCTCGCCGTTCCCGCCATGAGCGCCAGGGCTCCAAACTCGCCCTCTGGCTCGGTCGTGGGGCGCCAGTTCGGGGAGCCGAAGAACTGCCCCTTGTCGAGATCGAAAAGGGCGAAACCAAGGCCCTCATTGGCCACGAAGACGAAGATGGCGACGATCAATACGATGGCGGAGACTCCGCCGGCGAAGATCACCACTCGGGCGATTCGGTCCCAAATCCACGCGGCGTCGATGCGGTCTTCAAGGCCGCCGCTGGATTCGCTCTGAAGGGCGCGTTCCTTCACTCGTCGTCCTCGCCAAGAAGGATGTCCATGAGGTCGCCGAGTTTGTGAACGAGCTGGCGGTGAACCGCGTCGGGCTCCGACGGGTGCTCAAGGGGCCAGCGCAGGAGAGTCGTGTGGAACGGCACCTTTCGAATGTGCTCCCGGGCTCCGCCGGAGAGGTCGATCACGATGTCGAAGTCCGCCACGTTGTTCTTCACGTCTGCGGAGAGCAGCGGGACCTCTGCGTCGAGGTCGAGGTCTTTCTCTCCGGCGAAGGTCACGAAGGAGGGGTCCGGTTCTTCGACTTTCGCCCAGCCGGCACACTGGAAGGTGCCCGCGTCGGAGTAGGCCCGCCTGCAGAAGCTCGCGGCGAGCAGGCTCGGTCCGGTGCCCGTGTCGTCGACGAACAGGATGTCGAAGGTCTTGTCGCCCTTCCGTTCCCCCGTGATGGCGAAGATCGTCTGCTCGCAGATGTTCTTGCCCTGGTGGAGGATGCGCTCGAGGCGGTTGCAGATGGCCTCGAGGCTGAAGAGGTCCTCGATGGGGTGTTGCTTGTCGTTGCCCGCGGTCACGAGGTGCTGGAAGACCTTGTCGAAGGTGCTCCCGTACTGACGAACCCTGACCTGGGTTTCGCGGGCATCGACCACGCTGCTCTTGTCGTAGGCCGCAAGGGACCTTTCGAGGATGTCGGCGGCATGCTTGCCGAGCATCTCAATGTCGCGCACCACCGATTCCGGTGGTGGCACGGACAGGTGCACGGCGGCACGGGCGATCGTCTCTGCGTAGTCGCCGATGCGCTCGAGCGTCTTCGAAAGGCGAAGAGCAGAGGAGATGAACCGCAGGTGGCCCGCGCTGGGCAGGTGCCGTGCGATGAACACGTGGCACCGGTGGTCCAGGTCTCTCGCCTGGCGGTTGATCGGGAGGTCGCCGAGGATCGTGTCCGTTGCGAGCTCCGTGTCGTGGGCGAGCACCGCCCGTGTCGCGTTCTGGACGGCGATGACCACCGCCTTGCCCATGCGCCGGACGCGCTTGCGGACGGATCCTAGGTCGCGCTCGAGCCGCTCCTCGTAAAGGCCTTTTGCCATGTCAGGGCTCTGAAGGGCCCCGGGGGGGGCACCAAGAG
>OJFX01000172.1_pt1 | contig 22080 bp, 15 predicted proteins | sample 1594171 | NCBI WGS metagenome assembly OJFX01 (sample SAMN05416840, study PRJEB24817) | seawater metagenome | isolation source: Sea water | place: Canada:Atlantic | collected 2013-07
CTGCATATCGTCGGCAGCGTCAGATGTGTATAAGAGACAGGTACACGTCTGCCCGGGACGTGAGTGACGACGGCTCGGTCGTTGTGGGTATCTCCCAGACCGCGTCAGGCGAGTACCACGCGTTCCGTTGGGAGGCCACGACAGGTATGCAAGACCTGGGAACTCTCGGTGGGACGGGCTCCTGGGCCCACGGCGTGAACGCCGACGGCTCTGTGGTCGTCGGTGCCTCCAAGACCGGCAACGGAGGTATCTCCCACGCCTTCCGGTGGGAGCTGGGCACTGGCATGACGGATATCGATACGTTCAACGGCACCTGGTCCGCCGGGTATGACGTCAGTGCGGACGGTTCGGTGGTCGTCGGGCGTGCTCAGACACCTGCGGGTCAGAACGTCTTTCGATGGACGGCTGTGACGGGGATGCAGGACCTCGGGTTTCCCGCTTCCTCGTTTAGCGACGACGCGGCCCTCAGCGGAGACGGCACTGTGGTCGCAGGAGGCTCCAACGGCCAGGTGGTCCGTTGGACCGCGACGACCGGCACCCAGCCGATCGGGGTCGCTGGGCGCCCATTCGGAGTCAATCACGACGGGTCTGTCATCGTTGGCTCACAGGACTTTGGCGGTGGCTACCAGGCCTTTCGGTGGAGTGAGGTCACGGGAGTCCAAACCCTGGGGATCCTGCCTGGCGCCAAGAAGTCATTCGCACTCGACGTCAACGCGGACGGGTCGGTCGTCATCGGAAGCAGTGAAGGTGTCTACCCAGAGGAGCGCCCCTTCCGGTGGACCGCCTTGGGTGGAATGCAGGACTTGGGGGCCGTTCTCGGCGCCATCAACACAAGGGCCTACGCCGTCAATGCGGATGGTTCGGTGGTCGTGGGCCTGTCCTATCCGACCGGGTACCTTTGGACCTCGACGGAGATCGGGACCCGCTACTGCACGCCTTCTCCGAATAGCACGGGGCGTAGCAGCCTTCTGAATCTGCTTGGGAATGCCGATGTGACGGGCAACAACGTGACGCTCACCGCAGAGTTCCTGCCGCAGCACTCATTTGGCTACTTCCTTGGTTCGAGATACCGGGGTGGCCCACTCGTCATCGCGGGTAGTCAAGGGCCGCTGTGTCTCGGCGGCTTCATCGGTCGATTCATCGGCGCGGGAGGGATCGTCAATTCCGGCCCGACGGGGACCCTTTCGGTGGTGATCGACATCGACGCCATCCCCACGCCGTTCGGGCCCGTTGCCGTGCAACCCGGCGAGACTTGGTGTTTCCAGGCTTGGCATCGGGACCTGAATCCCACGCCGACCAGCAACTTCACCGACGCCATCAGTGTGACGTTTCGGTGACTTGCCTGGCTGCGGGATCGTTCTGCTGAGTGCCCGGCATGTCCTCCCCAGGACGGCCCCGAACCTCTCATTCGAACGTGATGCGGACCGCGCCCGTAAAGGCCGAGGTAGAACGCCTCTCGGGGTCGTCGCGCGTGCCGGCGAGGAAGACCGGGTACGGAGTCGCGGCAACGATCGCCCTCAATGGGGGGGGCAGATGGACGCAGGGCGCCGTGCGAGATCCTCCCTCCGCGCCGTGCTTGCAGAGGCCCTCGCTACCATTTCAGTCCGCCGGACAAGATCCTGTGCGGCATCGTACGCCCCCGCTTGACGCACTGCGACCAGACCATCGCTCTCCCATGACGAACCAACCACAAGACCTTCTTCGAGCCCTGGGCAGCACTCGCACACGCCTGGGCATCGTCCCCATCCTGCTCGGGGTCTGCCTGTTATCAGGTTCGTGCAACAAATCAGTGGTGGAAAGTCAGCCACGCCCAACGAACGAGCTGAACGGGGATTTCAGCGTCCAGTACAGCGTTCAGATCTCTCCATCGCGCACGAGCCAGTACGACCTGGAGGTCAGCCGGATCACCTTCTACGAGGGGTATGTCACGTTAGCTGGGCCCGGGGGCAGCAGGTTGCTCCCGATGCACAACACACGCTCCCTGAGTTGGAACAATCGGTAGCGAGGTACGGCACTCCGTATCAGTTGAAGGTGATGCTGAGTACTACCACTGGACCGGTTGTTGTCGCGGCCCAGCGGGAACCCCCGCATCACCAGGACGAAGGCTCGATCAGGGCGTAAGCGTGACCGTGAGGCCCTCGGAGAAATTGCTAGTCGCCGAGCCAGCTACGACGTCCCGGTGCCACAGCTGGAAGTTCCAAGTGTCGCCCGCCATCGCGGCCACGAATCCGCTTGGTTGGGCGATGCCACGCGCCCAATCCATGGCCACTGTGATGTTGCCGTTGTTCCCGGAGCCAGAGGCGGGGAAGTTGCGTCCGATTGAACCGGACAAGCACAGGTTGCCTGAAGAGCCAGCCGGGTTCGCGACGAATCCCTGGGTCATGCCGATGACGTAGAAGCCGAATGAGGCGTTCGGAAGATCGTTCGTGCTGAGAAACATGTCATTGGCACTGACCGAAGGCGTTCCCAGTGCGCTGATCTTGGAGATGACGCCGGTCGAGTTCGGCGCCGCCGTGCAGTAGTTGGTGGCGAACGGGTCGCCAATGCAGACATCATCGACAACCATGCCCGCGCCCGAGCCCGAAGCGTAGGACAGCCAAACAGCGTCCTGTGGCGTCGCGCAAGCGAACGGACCGCCCGTCGCCCAGGGCTCGATGGCCAAGAGCATTCCGTTGTAGTACGTCGCGACGTCGCCCTGGGTGTCGACGTCAATCTGCAAGCGCGTCGGGACGCCGACTTGAAGGGGAAGTGTCGCCGTCGTGTTTGAGCCGAAGTAGTTGTAGCGGATGACCGGTGTCGGAGCGCTCTGGTCAAAGTTGATGTTGACGCGGTAGTTCATCTGAACGTTGCCGCCTGTGAACACCGGTGCACACTGAAGACGAAAAGCGCCGTCGCGGTCTATTCGAACGTCAGACGCGATCTGGAAGCGCTGACCAAGTCCGAGGTTGTCGATGCGCCGGCGGGCAATGCCCGAGCCGAGGCCAAAGACAATGGCCGTCGTGAGGTTGTCTGGGCTCGTCCCCAGGAACACAGTCTGCGAGGGCGCCTGATCTCTCCAGCCAACAAGCGAGTCAATCGGCAGGCCTGGGCTGAACTGGTTGAAGTCCTGATCGATGATATTGCACTGCGCAGACGCCGACGCGGCGAGAGGCAAGGACAGTACGGCGAGAAGGAGTCTAGACATTGCGAACATTGCGTTGGGTGGGGGCGAGCATCGATTGTAGAGCGCCTTTGGGGCGAATGAGGATACGCGCTCCGGTGGAACGGTGGCGGAACTCGGTGCGGACCGAGTCGTGAGGCTGTGCCCCAGGCCCGAGGCGGTCCTCCCAGGTTGCAGATTCTGAGACAGCGATCTACGGTGCATGGATGCCCGCAAACATCCACCGAAGTGCGGGGGGGCTCCTCGCCTGCGTCAGTCTCATGCTTCCTGCCTCTGGCCAGACCGTCTATTCCACGGACTTCGTGGACCTCAGCGGCTGGACGACCTTCTCGTCCCTTACCGGGTTCGAGTGGCTTGCGGACGCGACGCCGAGCGTCTCGAACTGCTCCTCGCCGCCGTTCCATAGCGCCCCCTCCTGCCTCAACTTCAACAACGGCGTATCGTTCGGGTCGCCCACGGGCGGGTCGCACGGTACGGCCACGTCGCCTGTGGTCGCGCTCGATCCCTCAAGGCCCGCTGCGCGCGCCACATTCTGGTACTCCATCGACCACGAGCCGGCCTGCAGCTTCGACTACACACTGCTTGAGGTGTTGGACGCGGCCACCGGTGAGGTCTTGCTCCAACGCTGCCTTCCTCAGAAGGTGGCGTTCACCGACTGCAGCTGGGAGCAAGCTCGCGTCGCGCTAGATCCGAATTGGGGCTTTATTCAGCTGCGCTTTAGCGCCGGCTCTATCGATCACCTTCAGAACAGCGGGCGTGGAGCGTTCATCGATGACCTTGTGATCGAGTACGAATGCGGCGCTGATGCCGAACTCGTATGCCCCGCTAGCGCGTCTGTCGCGTATCCGACCGGCCAACTGGCCTACGGTGGAGCACGCCTCGATGCCGACGGCGGGCCTTCGATCAGTGCTGGCGTGCTCAACGTTCTTGCCCGGCAGATAGACGGGCCTGGCTTCGCGCTACTCCTTGCGGGTACGGGGTCCCCTGGCTCGATGAGTATTGGGAACGGCATGCTCTGTATCCCAATTCAAACGGTCCGGCGCCTCTCACTGGCAACGATCGATCCAGCGAGCAGCACCGTGGGGTGGAGCATTCCGCTCGGCACGCCCAACTCCCCGCTTCTGTGGGTTGTCCCCGGCGACAGCCTGATGCTTCAGGTGTGGTACCGAGACGTCACCGCGGGCAACTTTTCCGACGCCGTGCGAGTCCGCTTCTGCCATTAGGGCGAGGATTCGTTTCATGGGCAGTGCGGCTCCAGCGGATCAGTGCTGCGGCGCCGCCGTAGAGCGGGAACCCTGAGTTCGCGCAAGTAGGCCAGATCCCCGGTCTTCCAGGCCGACTGACGGAGTGGGTAAGCAGACCTAGTTTATGACCAGTACTTCACACACATCCGGAGCTGGGGGCGGCGCCCTGCTTGTGGTTGGCACAGGGGTTGCCCTCGTGGCCGCATGGCTTCTGCTTCAGGAGCCGCAGGCCGTCGGCGCGATCGACGTGCCCGGGGTCCAGGCGCGTGCGGAGTCAGCGCGAAGTGAAGTGCGACTTGTCAATCCTATGGATCCTTTGGACGAGGCGATGGGGACGGAGCCGCCGCAGCCTGCGGCCGTGGAGGACAGAGGCCGCGTTGAGGCCTCTTCAGTACCCACGCGTAGGATCAAGGTGACGGCTCCGAAGTTGCTGAAGAATATCCAGCAGCGTCAAGAAGCGATTCGGCAGCACTTGGCCGTGCTCAGAGTCAGTCGGGAAGGGGAGGAGACGGAGGCCAGATTTCGCGCGGCGAGATCCATATCTAGTCTGTCTGTCATGACGATCATGGATGCTGAGGGTCTCTCTGATGCAAGCCACATCGATCTAACGATGGAGGATTGGATGACCAGGAGTGCGTCCGGCAAGAATACTTCTCTGCCCACCCCCAACCCTGGAGCGCTCGCGAGCGGTGGCGCTTACTACACGATCCCAGGGGACGATTTCTCGGAGTACCATCGCATGCAGTCGATGGGCAAACGATCGGAGGTCGACCCCGAACTACTGGCGCAAGTCATCGAGCGCGCGCAAGTGGCGTTGAGCTATGGACCATGACGAAGAGGCCAAGGGGCGTCGTCGTCTTCAAGGCGAGCAAGGCGCCACCACGCTCGTGACCCCATAGGTGTGTTCCGTTGGAGCAAGTGCGGGCGATCACGAAGCAGGTACCAACGGCCCCGAACTTCACGGAACGAACGCCTTTCATTCGCGCGCCGTCCTGGCTTCGCTGTAGCCCTAGCTACTCCATGCACTTGACCACCCCATGATCCTCGCTGCCCTGGTCGCCGCCTCACTCCCTGGCTTCTCGCAAAATCTGATCGCCCCCGATGCGGGCCCAGCCCTCCCGCGGGCCGAAACGGTCGCAACGCGTCAAGAGACCAAGGAGCAAGTCGAGCTTCATTTCAACGTGAAGGCACCGAGGTACAGGTACGGAGCCAGGATCGTTTCTTCGCTTTTGATCCCGGTGATCGAATCGCGATCACATACGTCGCCATCCTGGCCATGGCACGCTGGTCAAAAGCGAAGAAACGATCCTGGCTCCGTACTTCCGTACTTCCGTGGCTCCGTACTACCGCTGTGCTCTTCTGGCCTACTCAGGTAGGTCAATCTGCAGCTCGAAGTCTTCAAGGCTGGGCCTCACGTCCTTGACGAACGGGGAGGAGTCGATGGTGAAGAGTCGGTCTTTCTCCAGCGGACGTAACTCGCGAAGGAGCGGGTCCCCGAGCGCGTCTGGCCCTCCTACCGATGAATCGAAACGAGGGGCCATCGCAACAGGAATGATCAGCTGGCACGGTGTCCCCAGGGGGACAAGATCGAAGCGAAAAGATCCTTCCACCGCCCGCTGCGTACCAAGTGTCGCTTCATCTAGACCGATCAGGCGTACTAGGCTCTCCCCACTGACTCGGTCCGAATTGGATCGAATCACGCCGGCAACACGGCCATAGCCGTGGAGAACGAGGATCTCCTCGTCGCTGTTGGGCGCCTTCATCAACTCACCCGCGAACTCGCGCTTCCCCTGGGTCACACGAGCAAGATAGGTGCCGGCCGCCACGCCGCGGACGCGCACTTGGCCGTCGCCGTCGAGGTTGCTGGACCAGTCGGGATCTCCGTCCTGCCGGCCATGGCTCTGCACCCGGATCTTCGCGCCACCCTGCAATGGCGAACCATCCGAATAGGTAACGCTCAAGGTCCAAGGCCGTTCAGAACCCGCTAGATCGTGCACCTCTCGTCGATCGCCGGGCCGCAGCATCAGCCCATGGGCAAGGACCCGCTTGGAAGCGCCTTGCACCAACGAAACCATCAGCCCCTCGGCAAATGCTTCACCGTGGGCAATCTCCACACGTGGGGCTCGCCAAGTGCCGCTCGTGCGCACCGGAACACGAAGCTCCGTCACTTTCTCCGCACCGCCCACCATGTGAGAGATCGCAACGAAGGCCTGTTCGCTCTCGGTCCCGTCCCAACCCTCCACACGCCCAAAGAGCTCCGCGTGCTCGTTCAGGACAACGACATGCGGCGGTTCCTGCTCGTCACCGTCCGACCCCGCAACGGACGCCTGTCTAGCGGGCACTTCGAACTTGCCGGTCGCATACCCCGCGGCCCGAATCGTCAGGCGTGAGTACGCCTTCGCGTCGATTGTCGCTAACCCATCGGACCCCGTGATCTCGCGCCCCACAAACCGCCGCGCCCCCTCGGGCGGCCTACGGACCGTCGCCCCAACCACCGCGACCCCAGAGCGGCGACCCACCACCAGCACCCGTAGCCGCGCCGGCTCCGTCGCTGCCCCCAGTCCGACCGCTTCACCCCGATCCGCCACCGACTCACGCGAAGGAAGCTTCTGCTCAGACGGTTGCTGTCCCGGAGCATCGAGGCCTGTGGGCGCTGCTGCACCTTCGGAGTCGCCCTTAGCGTCAGCGGCGGATCTGCCGAGACCTTCGACTGGGACGTCGACACGGTTCGCGGCCCAGAGAATAAACACCGCGAGCGCTAACGCCGCGCCAATCCCGAGCAGCAGTTTCTTCATCGGTGGAGTACGGAGTCAGTGTCACTCTCTCGCCTTTCGTCCGGTTATCTGGACCCGAGCAAAGCGCCCCTAGTTCCCGCAGTTTGGCGGCGAAGGGCGGTAGTGAGAGAGGCTGCCTACATTGCGTTCCTGTGGCATTCTCCGCTATGCGCCGGCAGGACTTCCCAGGAGGAGGCAACGTGGGCCCGACTGAAAGCAGACCAGACGCGCCGCGTAGTAGGTGCCAACGGATACCGCTTTCAACCGGGGCCGTACCTCGAAATACGGAGCCAGGATCATCTCTTAGGGTCTAGCCGCCAGGACAGAATGGACCCCCTCTGCTCCGTGCGTATGCCGCGATCACTCTCGTAATGCAGAAGAAACGATCCTGGCTCGGTACTCCGGTACTCCTACTTCGTGCCTCCGTAGCCGAGGGCGCGCAGGTCTCGCTCGATCGTCTTGCTCACCCCCTCAGTCTGCACTTCGCGAAGCTGACCGCGGAGCATCTCTGACAGCTCGGCGGTCAGCTTGTCCACGACCCGTGGGTTCTTGGCCGCCACGTCAATGAGCTCGAACGGGTCCTCGGAGAGATCGTAGAGCGACGCGTCATTCTCGGCGCTCATGTGCAGCTTCCACTGATCGGCTCGGAGCGAATAGCCGATCGCCTCCGCATCGGATTGACGTGGTGACTGCTGTCCCAGGAGCCGTATCTCGTCGTGTCGAAGGTCGGAACGGAATCGGTTGACGCCCGACACTTGCTCCAAGAAGTCATCTTCTCCAGGCAAGTCCAGGACGTGTAGCAGCGTCGGCGCGAAGTCCACGAGGGATGCGAGCGTTCCGATACGGCGTGGCTCGACGCCTGGGATGCGGAGCATCATTGGAACGTGAAGCTGCTCCTCCCAGACCAGCCCATGGCCGGCAACACCGTGTTGGTTTAGTCCCTCGCCGTGATCTGCGAGCACGACCACAATGGCGTTCTCGAGCCACCGACTCTCCTCCGCTGCCTTGAGGAACCGGTGGATCTGCGTGTCGGTGAAGGCGATCTCGCCATCGTAGCTGTCGATCCCTGCCTCCAGCATGTTCCATTGCCCGGTCGGTCGCTGGGACCTCGCCGCGAACTTGCGCTCTGCTAGGTCCGCGCGCATCGCATCGTCCATGCGAAACTTGCTGAGGAACTCGACGGGCGGATTGTAAGGCCCGTGCGGATCGAAGTAGTGCACCCACAGTAAGCCTGGCTTCTTCGATGCAGCCAGTTCATCCAGTGCCACGAGGGCTTGCTTGGTGGTCTTCTCAGCGCTTTGCTGCTTGTTAGCGGGTGCGTTGTATCCGTCGAAACCCGTGTTCAAGCCAAACTGAGGCCGGAGGGGCGTCGCCGCGACGACCGCTTGCGTTGCATATCCCGCGCGCTGGAAGAGCTCCGCCAGAGTCATGAGATCTTTCCGTCGCTGGTAGCTGCGCCCATCCTTGATATTGGCGAGCACGCCATGCTCGTGGGGATAGACGCCCGTGAACATTGACGTGTGGCTCGGGAGCGTCGTGGCGATTGGCGCATAGGCCCACTCGAAGACGACCGATTCCCCTGCGAGCTTGTCTAGCCGAGGGCTGGTGGCGCGAGGATACCCGTGGAATCCGAGATGGTCAGCTCGGAGCGTGTCGATGGTGATGATCAAGACGTTTGGGCTGCCGCCCACGACATTCTCTTCGACGGAGTACGTCGGGATGACCTGGCCACCGGCGGCACCCGTGGAGGCGCTCATCGAGGACTCCGCCCCTCCGCTCCCAACGGTACGTGTCGAGTTGTCTCCGTCGGAGGTCGGGTCGCCGCAGCCGGCCGTTACTATCAAGCAAGCACCAGCAATCATGGATGTCGCCAACGTCAAGGGATGTCCCTGGGAAGGCGGCGCGATGCTCGCCTTTTCGTTCCGAGTGGATTGGCCCGACACTTCTGGTGCGGACCGTCCCGTGTCACGCAGAACGGTCTGGACTCTAGCGCTAACTGGTCGGCGGCGGGCGCGGCGAAAGGGGTGGTCGATGTCGATCTCCTTGATGGCAACTCCATTCGAACGGGAGCCCAGAGAGTACCGGAGTACCGAGCCAGGGTCGATTTTGCGTATCTAGACTGTTGTCGGTTTCGCGTTGTTTCGAAAGTGAAGGCAGACCGATACAGCGCGATCCTCATACGGCGAAGCGAGGAAGGCGGGGACAAGGGGTCCACGGGAGAATACGGAGCCCAGAAAACGGGTCCTGGATCACTTTCTAGGGTCTAGCCGCCAGCAGAGAATGGACCTTTCCTGCTCCGTGCGTGTGGCGCGATCACTCTCGCAAGACCTGAGGAGCGATCCTGGCTCCGTACTCAGGCTCCGTACTCAGGCTCCGTACTGGTGCTCCTCGGGTGGTGTTACCGGGCCTCGAGCCGTAGGTCGAGGACGATGGGGCGGTGGTCGGACGCGAGGGGTTCGTCGACGACAAACACTTGGGCCGTGACATGAGCGTCGGGTGCGTAGCTCAGGAAGTGGTCGATGGTGCGGTCGGGGGCGTCTGCTGGAAAGGTCGGACCGGAGGGGCCGAGGCGCCGCAGGTGGGGCGGCGGTTCGGTCAATCGGCGGAGGGTCTCGCTATTGGTTGGCGCATTCAAGTCGCCGCCCAGGATCGTCGCGTCGATGCCGGGCTCGCCGGCGACGATCGCTGCGTGCAGGACCCTAGCCTGCGCGAGTCGCCGTGCGCCATCGGGCTTCCAGTCCAGGTGCGCCCCGATCACGCGTAGACGCATGCCACTCGCCTCGACGACGAGTCCCTGGGCGGCCCTTGGATCGATCGTGCCGTCCGGAAGCTCGATACGTTCCGTTGCCAAGATCGGCAGACGCGATAGCGCAGCGAGACCATAGCGCCCTCCGTCGTAGTCCATGAAGGTGCAGAATCGCGCCTCCATGCCAAGGGCTTCGGCCAGGAACGCGGCCTCGTCAACGTCGCCCGACCGCGCGCAGATCTCATCGACCTCCTGAAGGAGCACGACGTCCGCGTTGAGGGCCGCGAGCACCCCCGCGACGCGGTCAAGGTCGACCTCGCCGTCCATTCCCCGTCCGTGCTTGATGTTGTACGAGACGATGCGTACGGGGGGTGCCGCCTTGCAGCCAACGGCGAGCAAGAGGAGCATTGTCAAGGCAAGGCGGAATCTCATCATCCCCCGATCCTAGCTCGCCGAGCGCCAGGAGGCTGGGCCCTTGCCCGAAGGCGGCCCTCGTTCAGGATCACGCACCAATCCGCCCACGGAGATACGGAGCCTCAAATACGGAGCCTGAAGTACGGAGCCTGGATCACTTTTTCGGATCTGGCCGCCCGTACGGAATGGACCCTTCCTGCTCCGTGCGTGTGGCGCGATCACTCTCGCAAAGCCAAAAGAACGATCCTGGCTCAGTACTGAGCTCAGTATTGTGGCTCTGTCCTGCGTTCAGCGGCGTCCTGCGCTGGCGATAAGCCCCTCGTATTTGGCCATTCGCCATCTTCCAAGCGCGAGGATCCCGTATCGGAGGACCCAGGCTGGGATCAAAACGACGGCCGTTGCAACGGCGCCAAACTGAATCAACCAACTGGACGCGAACAGCAGGCCGAAGAGCAGCGGCAGCACTCCAACGGCGAGGATGAGACCAGGCCAAGCGATCGATGGGTCGAAGGCAATCTCCCTACGCGTGACGTGGCAAGCCGTCTCCCAAAGGAACCAGACGGTGAGGCAAAGCCCCGCCCCACCGAACGGAAGCAGTCTTGGATCATTGCCCCCCGTCCAGGTGATGACGACCATCAGTCCGAAGATCGCGACGGCACTTATCGATATGACGGCCTTCAGAATCTGTTCGGCACGAACCCAGGAGGAATGCCTCGTCAAATAGAGCTCGAGGTGGCCCCTGGTGTTGACGACTTCGCAGGTCGCGCAACGTACGCTCGCGCCGGTGAGGGGAGGCAGTCCATCGAAGCAGTAGAGGCAACGACGCACGCGCGTTGGACCTTGGGACTTGCGTTCGGGCATGGGACCTGGCGATGGGGGATGAGTGAATGAGACGGCTTGGGGGGAGCCGCAGCAGGCGAGGATACCCTTTGGGTTCTGGTGGAGGCTCTGCAGGCGACGTCGTTTGGCCAAATGGGTCATGACGCGACACTGCCATCGGATGCGAAATGCGCCAGAGAATCGGGAGCCTAGAGCCTACGGATCCTGGATCCCGTTTTCGGTTCTAGCCGCCCGTCCGGAATGGACCCGTCGTGCTCCGTGCGCTTGGCGTGATCCCTCTCGCAAAGCCGAAGGAACGATGCTGGCTCCGTACTTTTGGCTCCGTACTTCTGCTTCTCGTGTTGGCCTTTGGCGGCATGGGATTCGTGGGAAACCTGCGACGATCGAGTGCATGGGGAGGACTTTCTTGGTGAGCGCGCGCCATTCGGAGCGGCCACGACCACTAAGACTGAGCACATAGATCAACCCCATGAAACTGACCATTCTCGCCATCCCCTCCCTGCTCGCTCTCGCGATGCCCGCCGTCGCGAGTCAGGGATCGGGCAACGTCGATCCCACCAATCACCCTGGCCCCGAGCAGCTTGTGCTAACCCCCGGGGGCAGCGGGCACACCGCGGGTTCGCCCTTCCGGTTTGACCTCGATGCGAACGGGACCCCAGAGATCTGCACCTTCCCGGCTTCTCCGGCTGGGGTTGTCGCGATCGACCGCAACGGCAACGGAACGATCGACGACGGAACTGAACTGCTCGGCAGACTCGGCCTTGAGTTGGAGCTCCGGCGCCTCGACAGCAACGACGACCTGTGGCTGGACGCAAGCGACGCGCAGTTCGCGAACCTGCTGCTACTCACCGTCGGCACGCACGCGATCCAGTCCAGCGACACCCTCGTGAACCTTGGGATCAGCGCGATCTACACCGTCCCCCAGGTGATTCCAACGGGCGAGCTCGCCTTCGCGGTCCTGAATGCCAGCGGCGACTACACCCCGGCGCTTTCCCTGGACGCGACGAACTACGCGTCCGTCCCGAGCGTGGCTCATACCCTCGCAAGCCTCGCCGGAGACTGCGGCTACACGCTGGTCACCGGCGGACTCGGCAGCTCGTGTTCCAGCAGTGGGGCGGCGTGCACCCGAGGTGGCAATGCTGGTACTTGCTCCGATGAGCAGGGCGACAGCAGCGGCGAGCCGTACGTCTTCTTCTGCCTCTGCAAGGGCACGAGCGGAGGGTCTCCTCTCATGCCGTCGAAGTGGGCGTTGGTCCTCGGCGCAATCAGCATCGTCATGAGCCTTGGGGCTCTCGGCTTCAAGTCCACGAACGGCCGCGTTGCGGTGAGCGAGGTCAACTGATGTCGAAGCGAGCGGTGGGGCGCACGATCCCCAGGAATCGCGCGGCGAAGCTGGTCCTCGTAGGGTCCTCTGCGCTGTTGATCGGCGGAGTGATCTGCTTGCGACAAACGCTCCACCGCTCGGCCTTCACCGGTAAACACGAGCTGGCGGTCATGGGGCTGTTCGACGTAGCGCGAACGGCGGACGTGGCTCGCCTCGAGGGCCCCGGCGCCGATGGCTCAGCCCGACGCCAGCCGTGGGCCGCAGCGCCAGAACTTGCGCGAGCTCATCCGTCGCCCATGGGCGCCGAGACCCTTGCCGCCACCGCAGAGCACCTGCGGGCGGCGCGATCGAACGGTGCCCGCTGGATGGCGCTAGACATCATGCCTCCCGAGTACACCGTCGCGCAGGATGGGTTCATAGCCCTTCGGGACGTTGTCGGGGAGGGGCTCAAGTCCGGCTCCGTCAACTTTCAAACGCTGATCTCAGCGGCGAACCCGCGCGAGCGCGCGGTGCTTGCCCTGGTGGCCGGAGAGCTAGGGTTCGCCGAGGGACGCACTTGGCTCGGCCAACTCACAAGGAGCGCCGCGCGCACCGGTAACGGCGGCGCCTTCCAGGCCGGATGTTTCGCCCTGGGGCAGCTCGGCGGAGAGGCTAGCCTTGAACTTCTGGCGCCGCTGCTCGAGGGCCCGCTTGCCTCGGGCCGGGATCGCCACCGACTACTGTCGACCCTTTCGCTCTTTGGGGAGGCCGGTGCGGCTTTGATTCTCAAGGCCGAGTCGGGGGCCTCATTGAGGGAACGCCTGCGGGCACTTCAGCCCGGCGCGACTGACCTCGTGAAGGCTGCGTTCGAAGCCTCGGCGGCGGCGACACGTCCAGAGTTCGCGCGAGCGATGGCGCGGCTGAAGGGATCCTCGTTCGTTGAAGAACAGCTGCTCTTAAGTCTTCCCTTCGAGGTCGAGGTGGCGCTTCTGCTCGGACTTGCTGCAAATCGCGAGCTGCTTTCCGGGCGCTGCCGTCAATGGGTCACCGACCGCGGGCCGCTGCTCGCTATCAACCCCGCCTGCCGGATCCTGGCCCGCGACGACCGGGAGCGCGCTGCGAAGGTCATGCTGAGCTGGCGCCTGAAGGGCCTTGACGTTCCGCTTCCACTGCTCGTCAATCTCGAGCGGGGCGAGGTCGCGGCCGCTCTGTCGAGTGAGGCCATGGCTGACCGGGGCAAGCATCGGGCACTCCTGTTCGCCTTCAGCGGAAAGGTGTCGGTGCACGAGAACTATCGCCCGTGGCTCTTGGCCGCGGTCCTCGATAGCGGCGACCAGGAGATACGTCAGATCCTCAAGCTGCTTCAACGTTGCGGGGACGGCATCCCAGAGTACGTCCAGCAGGCGCTCGTCGCGGGCGCTGAAGGGCAGGCCTTGCAGCGTGTGATGATCGAAGTGGGTATCCCCGACCGTGCCACGGCGGCCAGGCAAGCGCTGGAGTTCAGCCAGGATCCAATCACGGACGCCCTGGCGCTCTTGGCCCTCCAAGATCTGGGCGAGGCCAGCCACGTCGATGCACGGCAAACCCTACATGCGATACTCGATGAAGTCGAATCCCTTGATCTGGCGCACTTGAAGGGCATGACGTTCGGCGAGAAGTTTCAGCTCCGTCGCTTCATGGGGGAAGCAGCGACTCCAGCCGACGCGGATCGCCTGCGGGGTCTTTCGCGGAAATTTGCTCCCCTCATCCGGCAGGCCGGTTGGGCGTCCTCGATGGACGCCGTCCTCGACCAAGTCAACGCCAAGTGCGGTCTGTGATCATGAAGCCGCGCCTTCTCATCATGGTCGTAGCGGTGCCGCTTGGCGTCCTGGCGTGCCTCCACGATCGGCCAGCCTTGAACGGCATGGACGACTCGGTCAACCGCCTCTGTGCGGCGACCGCGGCGTGGATGCTCCGGCTCATCGGTCACGACTGCACGAACATTGGCACCACGCTGGTGACTTCCCTCAGCGAGATTCGCATCGAGCATGAGTGCAGCCCGATCATTCCCCTGGCGCTCCTCCTTCCGCTCATTGCGGCGTGGAGTCGTCGGCCGCTCCGAAGCGCCGCGATCCTGACCTGCTTGGTCGTCGCGCTCAATCAGGTGCGGATCGCTCTCCTCCTACTTCTCACGGACCTGTTTCCGGGGCACCACGCCCTCCTTGACGGGTTTGTCGTTCGAATCCCTTATTGGCTCGGCGTCGCCGGCTGCCTTGTACTCCTCCTTCAAAAGAATGATGAACAGACTGATCGCTCCGCTTCGTTTCCTTCCCCTCGCCCTCGTCGCAGCTTCGCTCGGGAGCCTCTATCTCCAAGGCAATCGAACTGAGGAGTCCAACGTCAAGCTCAAGGAAGAGCTCAGCACCGTCAGGCGGGGCCCAGTGGGCACATCCCTTGAGCGGGGCTCCTATACCACCCTGGACGGAGAGACCCTCTGGCTGGGGCACGGGGCACCGGAGACGGAGCTCATCTTCATCTCAGCGACATGTCCCCATTGCGACACGCTCGCCACATACATCCATGACTCCAAGCCTCTGACTCGCCGGGTCCTCGTTGCGGCCTCGAATGAGAACCTGGGGCCGTTCCTCAGCCGCCATGATCTCGTCCGCGAGCAGGTGATCATCGACGACGGATTCCTCCAGGAGAGCCTGCGCATCACGGGGACGCCTGAGCGAGTGGTCATGAACCGACGTGGTGAGGTGGTTCTCGAGGACGGCATGGCCACGGTCTGGAGGCACAAGTCAAGCGACGGACTCCAGGGCCTACCCCAAGGACTGAAGGAGGACCTCATTCTGGCCATCGGCAAGCGTACCCGTCCAGGGACGCTCAGTTCGACCACGATGCCCTTCAACGATGACGGCTTCGAGATGGTCACGTTCGAGGGCTCGGAAGGCATCACTGGCTTCGGGCGCTTGATGAACCGCACGGTGTTGGACCGCTGGAGCTCCGACCTCTCGGTCTTTGCGGTCTTCGACAGCGCCGGTGACCTCGTGGAGATGATCCCGCTGCGGTCCCACCGGCGGGATTTCCTGGAGGTGCACCAAGAAGACTTCGAGAAGCGTTGGCGCTCAGCCATCCGCAGTACGACTGGAAAGAGCGACCTCTGGGCAGCCTTTGACCTCGAGGCGGATTCGATCAAGCGGGCCCTAGGACTGGAGCGCCGGGTGGAGCTCCAGCTCGGATCATGAAGTCACAACCCAGGGTCGCATTGCCCCGCGGCGGCCGCGATCTGCCACAGTACCGAGCCAGGATCGTTTTTTCGTTTTCAGACGTGGGCTCGTAGCTCAACGCCCGAGTGAGCCGCTTTGCTGTCATCGAAAGCGAAAAATTGATCCAGGCTCCGTACTTCGAGCGCTGGTAGCGTGGGGGAGCGCGTTCCGGTACCGTCCCTGCCATGAAGACTGCTGTACTGGTCGCAGTGGAGGAGTATGCGGCGGACGACATCAAGGACGTACGTTTCGCACGAAACGACGCTGAGCGATTCGCGGAGGCACTGGCGGCAGTCGGCTTCGATGAAGCGGCTCGCAAGATCATGATCAGTCGGTCGGCGACGAAGACGGATGTGGAGTCGAGGCTGCGCGAAACGATTGGCTCGTTGGCGACGGGTGACACGTTTTTTCTCTACTACGCAGGGCACGGGTTCCGTGGAGGCGCGCGCAACTTCCTGACCTGTCACGACACTGATTCGGCCAACTTGGAGGCGACGAGCGTCGAGCTCGGGTGGATCCTCGAACTGTTGAGGGAGGCGAACTCCCAGAAGGTCGTGGTGTTCTTGGACTCTTGTCACGGCGGCCTCTTGGGAGGTCAGCAAAGAGGAGACGAAGCCAACGGCCTTTTCGGAGACAGGGCGGATGGGGAACTCGAGACGTTCTTCAGTGCCGCGAAAGATCGCGCCTGCTTCGCCTCGTCCGCGTCCGGTCAGGTCTCATGGGGGAGTCGGCGCAACAAGCATGGGGCTTGGACGTTCAATGTCATCGAGGCGCTTCGCGGCGAGGCCCCTGCCGCACTCATGAACGGCACGTCGCTGACGTCGGCTTCGCTTCAGGATTACCTGGACTCTGCAGTGCAGAAGACTCTTCGAGGAGACTTCGTGGAGCGGCGCGACCAGACCCCTTGGATGTGCGGCTCCAGTGACTTCGAGCTGGCCGATCTCGGGCCTGTTCTCCATGCGCGGCGAGCGTCCAGGGCTCCCGCTGAGTCACAGGTCCCTCGCCTCGCTTTCTGCGGGGAGACGAACGCACCCATCAAAGGTCTGTCGGGGTACAAGGCGCACCAGCGGGTGCCGACCGAACTCAGCCGCTATGCAGAAGGCCTAGCGCGGGAAGCGTCAAGCGAAGAAATCAATGGTGAACTCAAGAGCATCTATCGCCGTTTGCGTGACGAGTTCGACCTACGGCGGAAGGATCTAGAGAGGGTTGGGCCCGAGGACGGTGGCGGATCCATCGCGTGTCCGTACTTCACCTTCAACCTGCACGTGACCCAGGATCCAGCGGATCCTTCACGCGTCGTGTTCCACCGGGAAATCAGCGACATCAGCGAGCCGGGGCGCATCCTCGATAGTGCCTTCGGGCACGTATTCGGCGGGATGTTCGGTTCGTTGAGGTTCACGCCGCCGCTGCAGATCGACCTCGACAAGTTCATCGACCGGATGGAGGATCTCGGCGACCCGTTGCAGTCCCTTGACTTCGACGCAGCGGGCACCTATTGCAAGGTGCGGCTGAACAACGTAGACGCCCTCATCAAAGTGACGGCGACCGAGATCCTACTCGTTCACGACACGTCCAAGGAGCCACGCGTCCTGATCGACAGCTTCACCCAGTCGCAGCAGTTCTTGGTGGAAACGCACGACGACCCACTGATCGCGTTCGATCGTTAACAGTCTCCCGCGACAAGCTGGCTCCGCGGAGGCTGCCCTTGGAACCGCCCAAAACTCGGCATCGATGCCCGCTTGGATTGCCTATCCGTCGTGTCGAGCGCGAACTTCTCGCGTCGATGGTAGTGCTTCTGGCGCCTCTCCAGGAAGCCGTGCCAGGACTGGAGGAAGCGACGAGGGGGCCGTGCCGGGGGCGTTCCGGAGCAAACTTGAATACGGCAACAGGGCGGTACGAAGAGTGAGGTGAGCGAGCTCTGAATCACCGATGCCATTCTCCGCAACCACGACGATCGGCGCCCTCATGTGGTTGTTAGGGCTGCCGCGACGCTGCGGTTACGACGCCGGGCCACCTGCCGGGCGGGTCACGCGAATACTCCTGATCGGTCTGTTCCTGGGCACTCTCTTCCCCTTCGTCGCGCCGGAGATCTTCCAGCTTGCCTATCGGCCTGACCAGCCGTTCGCTGGCGCGGGTCTGCCTGTGGTGCTCTCGTTCTTTCTGCATGGGGGACTTCTCCATGGGGTAGGCAATGCTGCGTTTTTGATTCTCTTCGGGGATGAAGTCGAAGAAGAGCTCGGCGGCGGGCGATTTGCGGCGCTCATCTTTCTATCGGACCTTGTCGGCACCGCGGCCCAGACGATCCTCATGGGAGGAGACTTGCCGCTCGTGGGTGCGAGCGCTGGTGTCTCGGGCGCACTCACCGCCTACGTGGTTCTGTCCCCTCGCATTCCGGGGACAGTTCTGGCTCACCATGTCAGCACCGTGGCTGCTCGCCGTCTGGGTTGGATTCCAGCTGCTTGGCCTCTGGTTGGACCCTGGCAGTGTCGCCTTTGTGGCGCACCTAGGCGGGGGCGTGACGGGGGTTCTTGTGGCACTGCGCTATCGATCGCGATGAGGCGCCTCCCGGTGGTCGCCATTGCCTGGGACCGCACGCGGAGTGCGAGCACCGCGCACGCCCCAAGAACTGACACAAAAGCGATTCCTCGGTCAGGACTCTCAGGCCCGGAACTTCCGGTGCTACACGTTCTGTGGCGCAAGCACCTTGGAAGCCGTTCAAGGAGCGTTCTTCGGCTCGCCTTCCGCCTTCAGCGTGATGTTCACCGTCACCGGTTTTCCGGCGATCGCATTGACCGTCGCGGTGCCGACGAGTTCTTTCGTGAAAGGGCGCGCGGTCACGGTGATCGAGCCAGGCGGCACGGACACGAGCTTCGTTTCGCCGGCCCTCACGACTTCTGTCGATACGAAACCCGCTTCGCTCTTCAAGGAGAACACGGTCCGAGGCGCCACGTCGGTGGCAGTAAGCGATAGCTGCGCGGGGGGAGCGAGCGTCAGCGTGATCCCGCTCTGCGTGGTTCCTGGCACGATCGGATCCGAGTAGACATTCGAAATCCTGCCGTCATTGGCCTCGGCGTAAACGGCGAACGGCTCTGGGGCAACACCGTCGAGGCTGAAAACGCCGTCCTTCACGCGGCGCATCGTGGACCTGGATCCGCCCCCGAAGCACAGCCGCAGTTCAGCACCATCGACCGGAGCGCCTTCCCCATCGACGATGGTTCCCTCGAGCCGCCCACCTAGGGCGAGCTGCACGACGACGTCTTTGGCGCCCGCGACGACCTCCATGTCGACGGGCGCCGCGTGCGGGTTCCCGTGACCGTTCCCGCGCAGTGAGTACTTCCCAGGCAGGAGAGGTCCGAGGGTGAAGGTGCCGTCGCCCGAGTGAAGGTTGAGCTGCCGATTCCAGTAGGTGTCGATCTCCGTGGCCATGACGAACCCCTTCATTGGATCGCCGTCCGGCCCAAGCAGCTTGCCCGAGATAGTGAGGCCCATGACCTCTTGGATCAAGACATCGACAGGGCCACCAGCGTTGATGACTTCGACCTTGTGTCCTAACGCAATGGGCACTTCCATGCCTTGCCCGCGGCCACGTTTGGCGCCGTAGGCCACCATGTACTCCGCAGGCGCGAGGCCTTTGAACTCGAAAGTCCCGTCATCGGCCGTACGCTGCCTCGCAAACGGTTTGTCGTAGCTCCGGAATTCAAAGCCCATGCGACCGCCCGTCTCCCCGATCCACACTTCTTTGCCAGCGACTGGGTTGCCGTCGACATCAAGGGCCTTGCCGCGCACGACACCGTCCGTCGCAAGGTCCAACGCAAGGCGCTTTTCCTTGCCGGCAGCGGGCGTGATGACGGAGCGCTCAATCCGCAGCGTCTGGCGGTCCTTGCGGACCACGATCTCGACGCTGGTGTCCGGCGGGAGGCCGTAAAGCGCGAAGGTCTCGCCATCATCGAGGGCCTCGGCTTCGACCGCGTACTTCGATAGGCTCATGAAGTCGTTCAGCCCGAAGGCTGGCGAGAACAGGGCGGAAGAGTAGAGGGTCGCCCGAACACTCGATCCGTCGGGGACGTCGACAAGGCGCACCTGAAGGATCGCCTCGCGGTCGAGACGCACTTCGTGGGGAGCATCAAGTCCGTTTGCCTTTGGGTCTCCTCCCGCCATCAAGAAGCGCACCGCAAACCCCTCGGCGAAGAGCGCGGCCGTTCGCTTGCGCCAGGTCGCGGCGGGGAACGTCACGGCGCCCTTGGCGTCCGTACGAAGCATCGACGATGCTGGCGCGCGAAGCCACTTGTCAGGGCCTCCGAACGTCATGCCCGTCTCCGGGTCGTGGACATCGACGATCACGCCGGGCAGCGGCTTGCCCGTTGCGCCATCGAGGACGATCGCGGTGTAGGTGGCGTCGTCCTTCGTGCGTAGGACGATGTCGATGGGCCGTACCTCGCCCGCCGCCAGGGGCGCGATCGTGCGCGTGACTCGCTCGCCCGTGCGACTGGAAGAGCTCACACTTAGCTCCCGCTCTTCGCCCGGCGCGACAGACAAGATGACCTTACCATCCGGATCGGTGTGCGCTTGTTCAAGCCTGATGCCGCCCCCCTGTCTGGCCTCCATCTGGGCCTTCGATGGCGACAGAATGGCGTTCGCTCGGATCACAGGCTCTCCGTCTTCATTGACAACGGTGACCATCAGCCTCCCCGGTTCCTCCGGCCGCTTCGGCCCCTCCTCCTGGGCCCCATGGCTCAAAGATACGATCCCGAGGAGTGCGATGACGGCGAGGAGGACGGCGCGAGCGAAGGGGGGACGGGATCGTAGTTTCATCACGAGCGGAACGATGGACGTAGAGGGGTTGCGCGAGCGGCGAGCTCTCCCCAGGCGAGACAACCGCAGACTACGCCGAAGCGCAGCATCTCGACACCGCCCAAACGAGAGCATGGCGTCAGATGTGGCGCGACCGGTCCCGACGCCGCCCTTGCCACGGTGGGGTGGGGACGGCGAAGCGCCCAGCTTCATTCCTCGCCGTTCGAGCACGCCGTGGTCCACAACCGGCGTGGGGCGGTGGGTAGTTCAGCCAGGGAGTTTCGGGCTTGGGCGCAGTCCGTGGTGGAGCCGGTCGGCGAAGCCGCCGGACAGAGCGAATGCGGCACATGGCCAAGGGGTCCCGAGGCGATAGAGGGAAGGCCCAGTCCTTCGGGCGGGAGACGCTCCACTGGGTAGCAGGCGGCGCAGAGCCTTCCTGTGGACGGCGGCCCGCGCAAGCCGCCAATACGGGGAGGCCCGGGCGCTTGTCAGCATCCGGGCCTCCCGTTGGAGTAGCCGCTTGATACGGCGCTCAGATTGTCCCGCGATCCCCGTCGACTATCGCAGCGTTACCGCGAGAGCGGAGGTCAGGTTCGATGTCGGGGAAGGGTTGGCGTCCCGGAACCAGGCCTGGAAGTACCAGGTCTGACCGGCCGCGCCGGACGTGGATCCGGTGGGCGTACGCAGATCGGTGAGGTCCAGGGATAAGGAAAAGGAGCCAGCGGGACCGGAGTTGCGGATCTCGAAGGGGCGACTGTAGCGCCCGATCTGTCCGCCGAGGCATAGGACGCCGGACGTGCCGCCCGCTCCGGGCACCTGGTCAGGGGCGGTAGCGCCCAGGAAGAATCCGAAGACGCTCGGGGGCATTTCGGTCGCGGTCAGCTGAAGGGCGTTGAGTCTTGCCACGGAGGATCCCGTCGCGGCCAGGGACGCGATGGACCCCGTCGAGTTGGCGGTGCTCGCGCAGTAGACGTTGCCCACGGTCCGTTCGTTCAAGAGGCCAGAGAGGCTGAGCTGGTTGATCTCGACCCCCACAAGATCCGGAACAAGGTTGCCGTCGAGGTCGACCAGCGTAAGCGCGCGCACGTTGCTTTGGGCCAGCGCCAGGACCGCCCTCGTAGCGAAGGACTGTCCGCCGAAGTTCTCGATCCATTCCACGCCGCCGGGTCCAGACGGAGACGGAACGGGTCCAGGGAAAACGTAGTCGATATCGCCGTCCATGTCCCAGTCGACCGGGCGCACGTTCACAGGCGACGTGGTGAGATTGGGAATCACGAAGAGCTGTCGCTCGGGCGCGAACTGAAGCGACCCGAGATTCTCTCTCTCGGACACGACGATGCCCGGCGCGAGTCCCACCGAGTACACCAGGTCTAGGTCACCGTCTTGGTCGGTGTCCACAGGTGCAATGCTCCAAAAGTCCGTCGTTAGACTGGTGGTCGTGACGTCAATAGATGTCGCGAACGCGCCACCGGGGAGGCCGCGGAAGAGGTGAGCTCCTGAATCGAAGTTGAAGCTGTCTCTTATACACATCTGACGCTGCCGACGATATGCAGTGTGTAG
>OJFX01000175.1_pt1 | contig 21892 bp, 18 predicted proteins | sample 1594171 | NCBI WGS metagenome assembly OJFX01 (sample SAMN05416840, study PRJEB24817) | seawater metagenome | isolation source: Sea water | place: Canada:Atlantic | collected 2013-07
AGCAATGGGTCATTGGGGCTCCTTTTTGTTAACGAATAACGGATAATGTATATACATATAGCGAAGTCCGCTTCTTAGGTAAAGAAGAGAGTTGGAATTCCCTCGTAAAGTCCATTTTGGTGCGTAATTTCGCCCTATTTTTGGCGTTTGCACTATGTTGGCGAATATTTGGGACTGAGTTGTTTTTTTGCTAAAAAGGGCGATTTAGGTGATTGCGCAGAAGCGTTTGTTGCCATAATGTATATACAAGCTTTGACAACAAACAGGAGTTACCATGTCTCTTTCACGCTTTCGCGATACCGAAATTCGGGCACCTCATGGAGTCGAGCTCTCCTGCAAGAGCTGGCTGACTGAAGCACCGCTGCGCATGCTGATGAACAACCTAGATCCAGATGTCGCCGAGAATCCCAAAGAGCTGGTGGTCTATGGCGGGATTGGCCGCGCCGCCCGCAATTGGGAGTGTTTCGATACCATCGTTGAAACGCTCAAACGTTTAGAAGATAACCAGTCACTGCTGATTCAGTCTGGTAAGCCGGTGGGGGTATTTGAAACCCATAAAGACGCCCCGAGGGTGCTGATTGCCAATTCCAACCTAGTGCCAGCCTGGGCTAACTGGGAGCATTTCAATGAACTGGATAAGAAAGGCCTGATGATGTACGGCCAGATGACGGCTGGTTCATGGATCTACATCGGTTCTCAGGGCATTGTCCAGGGCACCTACGAGACCTTTGTTGAGGCTGGTCGGCAGCACTACGACGGCAAGCTGGCCGGGCGCTGGATTCTGACGGCCGGTCTTGGTGGTATGGGCGGGGCGCAGCCATTGGCGGCAACGCTAGCGGGTGCCTGCAGCCTGAATATTGAGTGTCAGCAGAGTCGTATTGATATGCGTCTGCGTACCCGCTATGTGGATGAGCAGGCGAGTGACCTCGACGATGCCCTGGCGCGCCTGGAGCGCTATACCTCAGAAGGTAAAGCCGTCTCGATTGCGCTGCATGGCAATGCCGCTGAAATATTGCCGGAACTGATTAAGCGTGGCATCAAGCCGGATATGGTAACCGACCAGACCAGCGCTCACGACCCACTGCATGGTTATCTGCCCGCAGGCTGGTCATGGGATGAGTATCTGACACGCGGGAAGACCGAGCCCGAGGTGGTGGTTAAGGCGGCTAAGCGCTCCATGGCGGTGCATGTGCAGGCCATGCTCGACTTCCAGGCAATGGGTATACCTACCTTCGATTATGGCAATAACATTCGCCAGATGGCTCAGGAGGAGGGCGTTTCTAACGCTTTCGACTTCCCCGGCTTTGTGCCTGCCTACATTCGCCCACTGTTCTGCCAGGGAATTGGCCCATTCCGCTGGGTGGCGCTCTCCGGTGATCCAGAAGATATCTATAAAACCGATCAGAAAGTCAAAGAACTCATCCCAGATGATCCGCATCTGCATAACTGGCTGGATATGGCCAAGGAGCGTATCAGCTTCCAGGGCTTACCGGCGCGCATCTGCTGGGTTGGCTTAAAGGATCGTGCTCGCTTGGGGCAGGCGTTTAACGCCATGGTCGCCAGTGGCGAGCTCAAAGCACCTATTGTGATTGGTCGCGACCACCTGGACTCCGGCTCGGTGGCCAGCCCCAATCGCGAGACTGAATCAATGCAGGATGGCTCGGATGCCGTCTCCGACTGGCCGCTGCTCAATGCGCTGCTCAACACCGCCGGAGGCGCCACCTGGGTCTCCCTTCACCACGGCGGCGGGGTGGGCATGGGTTACTCCCAGCATTCGGGCGTGGTGATCGTCGCCGACGGTACCGATGATGCCCACGCACGACTTGGCCGCGTGCTGCGGAATGATCCGGCTACTGGCGTTATGCGCCACGCTGATGCCAGCTATGAGATCGCCAAGAACTGTGCCCGTGAAAACGACCTTGATCTGCCGATGGTCAAGTGAACGGCCTGACTCCAACAAACAAGAGGACATGACATGAAATATATGCCGAACAGTGAGAAGTGCCCGCTGCCTTACTCACCCTTCAAAAGCTGTACCGTTCCGCGCCCGATCGGCTGGCTCTCTTCTATCAGCCCGGATGGGGTCGAGAACCTGGCACCTTACAGTCAATGGCAGAACCTGACGTTTGATCCGCCGATGGTGATGTTTGCTGCCAACCAGTATCCCGATGGCCGGCGCAAAGATACGGTCATCAACGCAGAGAAGACCGGCTGGTTCGTCTGGAACATGGTGACCTTTGATCTCAAGGACGCCATGAACACGTCCGCCATGGCGGTGCCGTATGGTGAAAGTGAAATCAGTCTCGCTGGATTGAAGACGGTCAAGGCTGACCTGTCCAATGTGCCGATGGTGGCAGATAGCCCCTGTCATTTCGAGTGCAAGTACATCTCGACGCACCGTCTCAAAGGCAACTCGAACGTGGGTACGATCGATATTGTCTTTGCAGAAGTCGTGAAGATTCACGTCAAGGATGAGTTCATTACCGAAGAAGGTAAGATCGACATCATGAAAGCGCGTCCTATCGCGCGCATGGGCTATCACGATTATACGGTGGTAGATAACCGTTTCGAGATGAAGATCCCGAAAGCTTCTGAAGATGAAGCAGATGGCCTCGAAGGTCGCCCTTGATAACTGGCCGATGGGGGAGACCTTCTCCCCTGTCGTCATCCTAAGCTAAGAGGATGCGGGAAATGGACAATAGCGCTGTTGACAACAATGCCAAGAGAAAACATTCACTTGCCGAAATCTTGAGGGTGGCGATTCCGAGCTTCCTTGGAATCATGGTCTTCTTCGTTCCGATAACAATAGCCGAGAAGAACACCATTCTTCTCGACCATTTGGTGATCTGGTGTGAGAACCTGCTGGGTGAAAACAGCCAATGGTACGCGCTGCTGCTTATCATTGGTGGCTCGGTATTACCCATCATGCAGAAGTTCTGGCGACAGGGCTTTGGCAGTATCGTGTTCACCCTCTTCAAGTTCATCGGCCTGGTCCTGGCAGGCATGGTCATCTTCAAGGCCGGCCCGGCAGCGCTTTACGAGCCCTTCATGCTGGAGTTTCTCTGGAAGGCGCTGGTCATTCCGGTTGGTATCCTGGTGCCGATTGGCGCCATCTTTATGCCGCTTCTGGTCAACTATGGCCTGGTGGAGCTGGTCGGGACTTTGACCCAGCCCTTCATGCGCCTGGCGTTCAAGGTGCCCGGACGGTCTGCTATTGACGCGGTGGCGTCATTCATCACCAGTTTTGCCGTTGGGCTCTTGATTACCAACAAGGCTTACCTCAGTGGGGAGTACTCCGCGAAGGAGGCTGCCATTATTGCTACGGGGTTCTCCACGGTATCCGTCGCTTTCATGGTAATCGTGGCCAGAACACTGGGGCTGATGGATATCTGGGTAGTGTTCTTCCTGGCAACGTTGTTCACTACGGTTGTGGTAACGGCTATCAGTGCACGCATTCCTCCCATCTCCAGCATGGACGATCACGCCTCGAATCGAGAAGCGACACCGGACAAGGGAGATCGCGTGGCAACGGCAGTGGCGGAAGCCATTGGGGTCGCCAACAGCCCGAAGAGTTTCCTCAACCTGGTCAAGGATAACCTCAAGGATGGCATCGTGATGACGATGACCATCCTTCCAACCATTCTCTCGGTCGGCACGATCAGCCTGTTGATTGAGAAGTACACGCCAGCCTTTGACTACATCGGGTATATCTTCTACCCCATCACGCTACTCTTTGGCATGGAGAATGGGCTGGAACTCTCTTCAGCAGTGTCTACGAGCTACTCAGAGATGTTCCTTCCCGCGTTGATCATGGCAGAGGCTGATGTTGTCTCGAAGCTGGTGGCGGGGATTACGGCCATCTCTTCTATTCTCTTCGTATCTGCCTCAATTCCTTGCATCATGGCGACCAATATCCCGATTTCATTCTATGGACTGACGGTCGTCTGGGTGGTCAGAACAGCCCTGACGATGGTGGTAGCCATTCCGCTGTCTATGGGTATTGCTTCATTCATAATGTAGTGTTTATTTCAGATGGAAGAGAAGAAACTCCGCTCTGCTACTGATAACCCGTTAGTGGTTCCAGTTGAAGATGACAACCAGACTGTGACCCAGGCTAATCCTCACGGCGCCTCGGTGGCGATGGCCTGCGATCTGTTGGCCATCGCGGCCTGTGAGTGGAGTTCGATCTCAGAGCGGCGCGCCTACCGTTTAGTGACCCCTCAGGCGAATCAGCTGCCACCTTTCTTGACCACTGAAAGCGGCGTCAAGTCCGGCATGATGATCGCCCACTACTCGGCAGCTTCCCTGGTGGCGGATAACAAACGTCTGGCGCAGCCCGCAGTAACCGACAATTTTATCACCTCGGGCCTCCAGGAAGACCATCTAAGCTTTGGCGAAAGTGCTGCCCTGAAACTGGACAAGACCCTCGAAAATGCTTTCTACGTTCTTGCTATCGAATATCTACTCGCCTCTCAGGCCCTTGATTTAATTGGCAGCGATGAGTTTGCCAAGGGCACGTCGCTGGCTTGGAAATCACTGCGAGACGTCTTGCCTGCTTACCAGGAAGAGCATGCGCTGCACCTGGATATTGAGGCGACTTACCAGCGCCTAAAGGAGACTCAAGTGATCGATAAGCTCCTGTCTATTGCCCCGAACTTACTGCCGAGTCGGCAGCCTAGCGATTAGGAGGAAGCATGAAACAGCTATGGCACCACTGCCATGCGGTGACCCTGGCGGGTGGCCGCTACGGAATTGTGCGCGATGCGGCGCTGATTATAGACGCGGGACGCATCGCCTGGATTGGCACTGAGGCGCAACTTGACCGCGATGCTGCATTCGATGAAGTGCGTGACCTGGGTGGGCGCTGGCTAACGCCAGGGTTGATCGACTGCCACACGCATCTGGTGTTTGGCGGTGACCGCAGTAATGAGTTTGAGCAGCGCCTGGAGGGCGTGAGCTATAGCGAGATAGCTAAACAGGGCGGTGGGATCGTTAGCAGCGTGCGGGCCACTCGCGAGGCCAGCTTTGACGAATTACTGGCCAGCGCTGAGAAGCGCGCCAAAGTACTGCTGCGCGAAGGCGTCACCACGCTAGAGGTCAAGTCGGGGTATGGGCTTGATCTGGAGAGCGAGCGCAAAATGCTCAAGGTGGCCCGGGCGCTGGGGGAACGGCTACCTGTCGAAGTGCTTACGACGTGCCTTGCGGCCCACGCGCTGCCGCCCGAATACCGCGAACGTAGCGATGAGTATATAGATCTAGTCTGCGAGGAAATTCTGCCGACACTGGCGAAGGAAGGCCTTGTCGACGCCGTCGATGGCTTCTGTGAAGGTATCGCCTTCTCTGTGGAACAGATGCGGCGCGTATTTGAAACCGCCAAGCAACTGGGCCTGCCGCTCAAGCTACATGCTGAGCAACTGTCGCACCTTGGCGGTTGCCAACTGGCTGCGGAGTTTGGTGCGTTTTCCGCTGACCATGTTGAGTACGCCGATGAAGTCGATGCGCGTGCGATGGCACAAAGCAGCACTGCCGCGGTGTTACTGCCGGGGGCCTTCTTGACGCTACGTGAAACCCAGCTGCCGCCGATTGCAGCCTTTCGTGAGCAGGGCGTCACCATGGCGCTGGCCAGCGACCTTAATCCCGGTACGTCGCCGGTGCTGTCGTTACGCTTGATGATGAATCTTGGCTGCACGCTGTTCCGCCTTACCCCTGAAGAAGCGCTGGCAGGCGTGACCATCAATGCCGCTAAAGCGCTGGGTATTGAGGCCACTCACGGTTCGCTAGAAGTAGGTAAATGGGCAGACGCGGTCGTATGGGATATTACCGGTCCAGCGGAGCTTAGCTACTGGCTGGGCGGGCAATTGCCGGTCACGGTATTCAAAGCAGGTAAGGAGATAGAGGCATGATCGAAAGTTACCAACTCACCCAGGGCGATACGCCGCTATTGATTTCAATGCCTCACGCAGGCACCGCGCTAACGCCGGAGGTAGAGGCGGGGCTTAATAAAGCTGCGCTCAGCCTTGCCGACACCGACTGGCATATACCCAAGCTTTACGACTTCGCCGCCGAGCTTGGGGCGAGTCGACTTGAGGCGCGCTATTCGCGCTACGTCATCGACCTTAATCGGCCTGAGAGTGATACGCCACTCTATGCTGGCGCGACGACCGGGCTTTTCCCCAGCACCGACTTCGACGGTGAGCCGCTGTTTGGAGAGGGGCAGGAACCCACTAAGGCTCAGCGCGACTGGGCCAAAGAGCATGTTTGGCGCCCCTATCACAACGCTCTGGCAGGCGAATTGGCGCGGCTAAAGGCGCGCTTCGGCTATGCGCTGCTATTTGACGCGCACTCTATCCGTTCAAAGATACCGCGGCTTTTCGACGACCAACTGCCTGATATTAATCTGGGTACCTTTGAGGAGCAGAGCTGTAATCCGGAGCTTAGTCAGCGGTTACTAACAGTGTGTGCCGCCCAATCTCGCTTTAGTCATGTGATTAATGGTCGTTTCAAGGGGGGGCATATTACCCGTAGCTATGGAGACCCAACTAACCATATTCACGCCGTACAGCTCGAACTTTCCCAGCGTACCTATATGAACGAACCATGCGACGAACAACCAATCTTTGCCTATCGTGAAGACCGTGCCGCTGAAGTGCGCCCACTGCTACGAGAACTACTTGAGGCCATGCAGCGGTGGGCAGAGATTAGCAACAATAAGGGTAAATAAATCGATTTGGCCCAAAGCTCCTCAATAGCCGGTCATTTCTAGGTAGCCCTCGCCACGCGGTTCGCCGTTGGCGTGGTCGTTGACCACCACTTCGCCCTCCCAGTAGGGCACGCTGGTGGTCATCCAGCGGTTGGCGTAGGGCGCTTCGACGGTGACATCTATATCGACTGACGGCACTTCCAGACGCCAGCGGGTAGGCATATCACGCCCAGCCACGGCAGAGGTGGCTAGCGGGGTCATGGTTATATCCGCGTTGGTCAGTGAGGTGGTTTGGCCTTGGGGCGTTATCCAGGTGCCAGAGCGATAGTCGCTTCCTTCCTCGCCATCACCGCCGCCACGCAGTTGAAACGCCATCAGCTTGTGGCCGTCATCCAGATGAATCGAGAACCAGTCCCAGCCCGATTGGCGGGCATCCAATAGCTGGCTGCTCCACTCGCGATCAAGCCAACCGCGCCCACTGACCGTTTTGGTCTCACCGTTGAGGGTGACGTTGCCGGTTATCTGCCAGAAGGGCTGGCTGTAATACATCGAGCCCTGACCATTGGCGGCTTTCTGGCTGAAGCCCTGGATGCCATGCAGCACCAGCGGCCCTTCGGCAAAAAGCGATAGCGAATAGCCAAAACGCTCAGCGCCTTCGCCGCTGTAGGCGCTGAGCGTCAGGTGGCTAAAGTCAGGGTTAGTGGCTATTTCGTTGGCTTTTAGCTGCCAGTCATCCAGCCAGGCATGAAAGGGGCTCGCGGTGGCGCCTGCCTGACTTTGCTGGGGAGTGATCGCTTCTGCCTGTGAATGGCTGCGCCCGAAACGTTCGACCACCCGATGCTGCTCGCCTTGGGAAATCGCCATGTGCGCCATCCACAGTTGATCTGCCGCCCAGGGCGTCGGGGTAGGGCGCTCGCTGGGTGGCATCAGCGCTTGGCGAAAGAGCGTCCACTGAAGGCCCAGTGGCTCGCCGTCGGCGTCTTCCAGATTCGCGGTTAAGTACCACCACTCGATACGGTAATCCGGATGGGCGGCGTGATCCGTTGGGAACGTCAGCCGTTGGCTGGGCTCAGCGTGCAGGAAACCATCGGCATCCTGGCCCAAACCGGCAAAGCCGGCGTTACTCGAGGTTGACGGCTCCTCCGGGCTACAGCCGCTTAAAGTGAGGGCAGTGATGAGTATTAGCAGTCTGATTAGGCTCATTGGTTGGCCTCTTCCGCCAGCAGCGTGCGCGGCGAGGTGCGCCAGAAGCGAAGCGCCGGTAGTGCTGCCGACAGCAGCGCCACAGTGACCGCGGTCGCCAGTGTAACGGCCATTTCACTGGGGAATAGATAAAGCGGTAATCGCCAGCCGAAGGCGGCGACGTTGATGATGGCGACCAACCCCCAGGTAATGGCAATGCCCAGCGGAAGTGCCAGTAAGCCGGTCACCAAGGCCGCGGCCCCAAGCTGTGCCAAGCTGAGTTGGGCAAGCTGAGCGCGAGAAATACCCAGCGCCCAAAGCGGTGCCAGTTGCTGGCGCCGGCTGCGTGCCTGGGCGAGTAGGCTGGCCAGCAGGGCCAGTGCCGCGACCCCTAGGGTCAATACATTGAGTGCGCGGGTGATTGTAAAGGTACGCTCAAAAATCTCGGTGGCGACACGTTTGATCTCGCGTTGGTCGCTCAGTGCATCGCGGCTTAGCTTAAAACGTGCGCTAAGAGCGCTGCGCAGCGCTTCTACATCGGCATTATCGTGCAGCACCACGCCCATCGAGCCTGGCGGCGCCTCAAATCGCCTAGCAAGCTGGGGCGATGCCATGAGCACCTGGCCACTGGGGTTGCCATAGTCGGGGTAAACGGCTGCGATAGGCAGTGTGGCGTTGGCATTCGGGGCATTGATGGTGAGCTTGTCGCCAGGGGAAAGGTTCTCAGCGGTGGCGAGTTGCTCGTTAACGAACACAGCACCTTCATCAAAGGCTGCCCAGGCAGCATGACGGCCTTGCTGGGTGGCCAGCAAGGGCCAGTGCGGCGTTAATGATTCGCCTGGGGTGATGCCGTAAAGCTCGATAGGGGCGCCGAGTGAGCGGCTGCCTTCGAGGGTGGTGATAAGCGCTAAGGTGGCATCGCTACGACGGGTAAGTAGGCGTTCTGCCACTTCTGGCCGCCCCGCCAGCCAGGCATCAATCGCTTCATACTGCTCGGCGGGGGCGTTTACATAGAGCGGGGCGACAAGGCGTTGGTCAAGCCAGTCTAAAAAAGTGAGGCGAAAGCCACCGACCATACTTCCGACGCCCAAGTTAGTGGCGAGCGCGATGAGTAGTGCCATCATGGCGAGCGAGAGTTTGGGCAACTGAAGCTGCATATCCGCCATTGCCCAGTGAATCAGCGGCCGCCTTCGGGTGAGGTATGTCAGCGCTTTTAGCACCAAGGCTAGCAAGGGTGGCAGCCATAGCGCGCTGCCGAGAAGCAACGCGGCAATTAGCCCAAAGCCTGCGGCTAAGCCATCCCCTGGCGGCTGAAAGCGTAACCATATAGACAGCGCTAGCGAAACGCCCATCGCGATTGCGCCACCGATACTCATGAAGGTTAACTGCCGCCGATACCCGCTGCGCCAGGCCTGTAGCTGCCCTAACGCCAGCAGGTTTAAACGTGCCGCTCGCCACAGCACACTGCTGCCCGCCAGCAAAAGCCCCCCGAGGCTGACCGTGAGCCCGCCTAGCCAGTAATGCCAGGGTAAGCTAAGTTCTCTGCCGACCCCTGCGCCATAGAGTGAGCCCAGGGTGGCGGCAACATCGGGGAGGAGTAGGCGTGCCAGCCATACGCCACTGGCAATGCCCGCCAACGCACCGATCAGGCCGATAACAATGAGTTCGACGCTGAGAGCCAGCACCAGGCTGCGCCCCGAAACCCCCAGCACCCGCAGCGTGCGCAGCATACCCAGGCGCTGCTCCAAGGCGAGGCCTAGGGCGGCTTGCACTATCAATAGCCCTACCACCCAGGCAAGAAGACCTAAGGCTGTCAGGTTTAAATGAAAACTTTCGGTCAGTTGGCCGGGGGAGGCGAGGCTATTGGCGCGGGTGAGTGTTAGCCCGGCGGGCGCATTCGCGAGTGACCCGGGAGCGGCCACGAGTCGCGTTATCGCTTCATCGCTTTGCAGAAGACGCGCCGCGGCGGCGATATCCATTATTAGCGTATCGGGCGGTAGTGCAGGTACGCGCACGCTTGGCGGCAGCGTTTTACCATCTGCCAGTTCGGAAGTAGTGGTTAATGTATCGGGCGCTACGCGCGTTTGCCACGGCGGCGTTAGAAAATCAGTCAGGGCTCCTGCGGAGTCGGCTTGGGCCAGCGCGTTATCGCTGGGCAGGGTCAGTGGATCAATGCCGATCAGTGTTAGCCGTGTTCCATCCTGGAGAACGATATCCCCTTCTAACATGGGCGAAACGGGCAAGCCTGACTGACGTAAGGCGTAGTAATCGGCTTGCGTTAAGGGGGCGCCATCGCGTCTCTCAAGTTGGTCTAACTGAGTGGCAAACAGTGCATCCGCACGGGCATAGCTATCGCGCGCCGTGGCATTGATTGCCTGTATACCGCTCCATAAGGCGCTGGCCACCCAAAGGCCAATCAGCAGCATGGCTAACTGGCCAGGGTGACGGCGGTAGTGGGTGAGAAGCGTGGCCAGTACCGTGGGCAGCGCTTTGATCATAGCGCCACGCTTACCAATTGGCCGTGGCGCAGACGCAGGCAGTGATCAAGCGGTGCCGCTACTTGCGGGCTATGGGTGACCACCAGCAATGCGCACTGGGTTTCGTGAACAAGGCTAACGAGCAGTTCAAGCACTTCGCCTGCGGTGGTTTCGTCTAAATTGCCTGTGGGCTCGTCCGCTAGCAGCAGGGGCGGGCGCGGCGCCAGGGCGCGGCCAATCGCCAAACGCTGCTGCTGCCCACCGGAAAGCTGTTCTGGGTAACGTTTTTCTAAGCCTTCAAGCCCCAACCGTTGGATCAGATGGGTGGACCACTCGGCATTTTCGCGGTTGGCTAGCCGTGCTTGCAGGCGCAGATTATCGATCACCGTGAGGCTAGGCACTAAATGAAATTGCTGGAACACTAAACCCAACGATTCGCGACGTAGTTTAGCGCGCGCGGGCTCGGATAATGCGGCGACGTTATTCCCTGCCAGGGTGATGCGGCCTGTATCGGGTAGGTCTAACCCGGCCGCCAAGTGCAATAGGGTGGATTTGCCACTGCCCGATTCGCCCATCAAGGCCATGCTTTGGCCCGAGGCTAGTTGAAAAGAGACATTATCGAGTACGTTTAATGACCCTTGAGGTGTCGTGTAGGTTTTGTGTACCTGATGAAGTTCCAACATAAGCTGCTCTTTTGGTGATGCAGCGCACTAAACGGCAACGCCCACGTGTTAGTCATCAATAGGCGTCATCGGTGGGCTACGCTCGCCGTAAACTGCTATTCCGCCGCGACCTGTTCGTTTGATGAAATACATGCATTTATCAGCCGCATCAATCAGTTCATCGGCACTGGCAAAGCCTCCATCATCTGAGCAGGCTATCCCAATTGATACCGATACATGAATGGGATATTGCCCATCGCTGGCCATAGGCGTTTTTTCAAGCCGTTGAATAATTCTTCTTGCGAATACGTGGGCGGCGTTTGCATTTTCATCCGGCAAAATTATCAGAAACTCTTCACCGCCCCATCGTCCGGCTAAATCCCCTTCACGAATCAATGCCTGGAGCGTTTTGCCAAATTTTTCGAGCACTTGATCGCCCATTTGGTGCCCGTATTGGTCATTTAATTTTTTGAAGTGATCTAAATCGATAAATACCACTGACATGATGCGCGCCTGTTCTTGGCATAAAACGAAGCGTTTTTGCATCTGCTCCTCAAGCCAGGAGCGATTAGCAAGGCCGGTCAACGTATCTGTCCGCGAACGCTCTTCCAATTTATCTTGCCGATGGCGTAAAGATGCCAGCTCAGCCTGCTGAACATCTAGACGTGCATTAAGCTGTAGCGTTTGACGGAAGAGCAGTTGCTGAGCTTCAGCCAACAGGGATTCGTTGTCCTGCATTGGTGGCGCCGACATTTGCAGCATGTCGGCTAGCGCCGGTAACTGTTCCTGAATATTTTCTAATAACAGGCGCAAAGAAATCGAGTGGGCGCCCTGATAAGTTTCAAACTCTCTAATGACCGTTACCAGGGATTGTGCAGGATGTGACGATAACCAAGCATCGGCAATAGGGCCGGAGAGCTGTATGCAGAGCATATCTGGAACAGCGATGTCGTATTCGCGATGGCTGTCTCCAATACGCTGAGCGAGCGGAGTAGGAACGCCCCACTTGGCGGCAAGCCAAGCGCCGACTTGAGAGTGGTCACAGCCAAAAAGCCGTTCTTCTGATTCAGTTAGCTGCCGATGAGACAGGGCTTCTTCATTGTATAAATTGCTAATTTCTGATGGATAAGTGGCCCTTAGCGCCATAATGCCAATATCTTGAAGCAGCGCTGCTGTAAATACCGCCCCTGACTTATCAGGACATAAGTGGATAGCGAGGTGGCGTGCAGCTAATGAGGCGATGATGGAGCGCATCCATACATGTTGATAGTGTGTATCGACACCCTTGTTTTGCAGCAGGCTAAAGCTCATCACGGCAGCCAGCGTGGCGTCCAAACCTAAGCGTGCGGTTGCTTCCTGACAAGCGTGAACTTTGGTGTGGGTGCGTGAAAAAAAAGCGCTATTAGCGAGCGTAATGATACGCATGGTCAAGGCAGGATCACGCTCGATAGCATTGGCGTAATCGTTAACCGAAGGGTTTTCAGTGCGCGCTATTTTTAAAATTTCAACAGCAACTGAGGGCAGCGTTGGCAAGTCTTGGCATTTGAGTAGGTCAGCTACCAAAAACGTGGGCAATTCAGTCGTCAAGACCAAGTCTTTTGAATTGTCGGATGTCTGAATTACCTGCATTACTCTCTCCTTGACGCGTATTTGCCAGCTTCAACACAGCCTAGAGCCTTACCTGGCAGTTCTTAAGCGGTGATGATTTTATTCAGTCGTTTGTATCAAGCCATCATAACGCAGCAAGGCTTTGAAAGGGATACGTATCAAGCTATCGGCCTCGTTTCTGCTTTTTTTAGTCCGCAGACGATAGACTCTTGAAAATACCACTATTTTTCGATGCATTGATCGAAGTTAACATTTCGTTCTTCTCTGTGCGTAGTTTTTACCCTAAATTTTTCTAGGGAAGGTCTGAATAACTGCCGATATTCGTCAGCTCTCACTTAAGCTGACAAAAAATCGAAAATTCAGACATTCTTCTCCCGTTCTTTGTGTATTTTTGCCCGTTTCCCGCTCATTGAGTGGAAAACGGGCGCAATCGCCCTATTCCCATAGGTATTTCTCACTGATCAGCAGGTTGCTGAACGCCGCCAGCAAGTGCAGGCGCTGAGTGTTTTTGGCCAGTCCACGATAGCGAGCCTTGCCATAACCAAAAACTTGTTTGATGTACCGAAAGGGGTGCTCCACCTTGGCACGGATACTGGCTTTGATTTTTTCGACTTTCTGTCGCCTGGCATCTAGCTGCTTGCGGGTGCCAGGCCGTTTGGCAATATACCAAGAGACATCGTTGCGGTGCTTGTGCTCGTCTCGTTTTTGAATACCAAGGTAACCGGCATCACCGAAGACGCGTTGCTCTTCACCGTGAAGGAGCTTATCGGCAGGCACAATGTCATGGACATTGGCAGCCGTGGTCTCAATGCTGTGAATCAACCCAAGCTTATCGTCGACACCTATGTGCATTTTCATGCCAAAGTGCCAAGAGCTACCTTTTTTAGTTTGGTGCATTTGCGGATCGCGCTCGCCTTTTTTGTTTTTGGTGGAACTAGGCGCAGAAATGATAGTGGCATCGACAATGCTCCCTTCGCGCAGCATCAGGCCATTTTTCTCCAGGTGGTTGTTCACTTCCTGGAACAGCACCTTGCCAAGGCCGTGGCGTTCCAGAAAATGGCGAAACTTGAGAATCGTGGTTTCGTCCGGCAATCGGTCCAGTTTCAAACCGGCGAATTGGCGCATGGACTCGATCTCGTAGAGGGCGTCTTCCATGGCCGGATCGCTCAGGTTGTAAAACAATTGCATGCAATGGACGCGGAGCATGGCAGACAGTTGATACGGAGGCCGCCCGCTCTCGCCCTTGGGGTAATAACGGGCTACCTTCTTCTCCAACTGCGTCCAGGGGATCAGCTTGTCCATCCGCTCCAGAAAGAGTTCGCGGCGGGTCTTTCGCTTCTTGTTCTGGTACTCGGCTTCGGAGAAGGTGATTTGATCCATGGCAGCACTGAATCCTATACAGTTGACGGTGTTCGTATTATCGCTGAAGTCAGGGACTTTTTCAGAGCCTCCCTAAATAAAGAACGCCAGTGATTAAGAATGAACGGCGCACCGATTTGACTGATTCGCCAGAGTAAATCCGTTGGCGGAAAGAGGGCGTCGCGAGTACGCCAATAGCAATAACCGCTGCCAGTGATAGCGCTGGTAATGCGCCAATTTGACCAATCCCTAGAAAGCTAGTGGCACCCGCATCCATACCGGCGGTCAGACCTGAAAAGCCGCCAACTTCCACTAGCGCCAGTATCGCCATCAAAATAAAGCCTGCAAACAGCACAACCGCCTGAATGGTATCGGTCCAGATAACCGCAAAATAGCCTCCCACCACGCAGTAAATACCGAAACCGAGCGCCACCAGAATACGGGCTGTGGTCAGATCAATACCCGCCATCCAGGAGAGATAGAGGCCGCCGCCTAGAATATGCGCGCCCAGCCAGCCGATACAGGCAATATAGATCAGCAGCGCGACAACATTGCGCACCAGTCGATTTGCGCCGACGTAATAGGCGAGTTCTTCACTCATGGTCATAAAGCGAAGCTTACGTACCGAGGAGAAGCAGACGGCGAGAAGCAGCACTCCGGTAGCACCACCAATACCGTACAAAGCGCCTGCCCAACCATTCGCATAGCCAAATCCGACGGCTCCCATGCTGGAACCGGTGCCTACCATGGTAGCCACGGTGGTGCCGACAGTGAGAAATATCGGCACGCTTCGTCCACCGAGTAGGAAGTCGTCTCCGTTGCCGCGTTTATGCCGCGAGATCCACCATCCAAACACAATCATGGCGACAATATAGAGCACGAAGGTGATGAGGAATATTTGACTGTTCATGTTAACCTTTTGTCGTTGTTTATCCGGCCGTTGCCGCGGCCGAAAATAGGCAATGGAAGCGATTACCGCGGGGCTTTTTTATCCTAATCACGCGGTAATCTGGCGCTGCGCCCTTGCCGGGGCGCGGCGCTTTTTATTGGTACTTAAAGTGGGGTGTTTAAGCGCGATCGGCGCGGTAACACTTCACGTCAACTTCTACTTTGCAATCCACCACCAGGTCTTGAACGCTGCAAATACGTGCCGGTGGGTTATCGCCAAATATCTCCTTGAAGACTTTGTTGAACGACGTGAAATAGCGGGCATCGGTCAATACCGTGGTGACATGTACTACGTCCTCAACGCCGTAGCCGGCTTCTTGCATGATGGCCAAGCAGTTGTCGAAGGCAAGGCGTGTCTGCTCAACAATGCCGCCTTCAACGACTTCGCCATCGGTCATGGGCGTTTGGCCAGAAACGTATAGCCAGCCGCCTGCTTCGACGGCACGGGCAAAGGGCAGCTTCTGGCCACCGGTGCCTACGCCGCCTTCGGTACCGTATCGAGTAATGCTCATGGGGTTTGCTCCTGGTTGGTTTGTAGGGGTGGGATAGTTTGAGAAATTCGCTCTGTTCTGCGTAGCATCCGGCCAGCGCGTTGATCTGAAATTGCGCCGTGGTGATAGGCGATCTTGCCGTTCACCACGACCATGTCGATGCCTTTAGCCGCCGCAATAGGGACTTCGTAATTCGCTGTATCTTCCAGCACCGCAAGATCAAAAAGAGTGAGATCTGCGTAAGCGCCTATCCGAATCTCACCGCGATCCGTTAAGCCGAAATTGGCCGCTGAAAGGCTGGTCATCTTGCGCACTGCTTCTGCCAGCGGCACTAGCTTTAAATCGCGGCTGTAGTGAGCCAGTACACGTGGAAAAGCACCCCACAGGCGCGGATGAGGATGGGGGTCGTTTGGTAATCCATCGGAGCCGACCATGGAGAGCGGATGCGCTAACACCTGCTGCATATCCGCTTCACTCATGTTGTGGTAAACCGCCCCGGCAGGCTGTAGCTGCTTGGCCGCTTCTAGCAGTGATATTCCCCACTCAGCGGCGATCTCTTTAAGGGGGCGACGCGCCTGCTCGGGGTGCGGTGTCGACCAGGTAATGGTGATCTCAATCTCGTCGGTTACCTGACCCAGATCGAGGGTGGAGGAGCCTGCGGTGTAGGGGTAGCAATCGCAGTGAGCATGCTGATGCTGAGCGGCTGCCTCTAATTTACTCAGCGCCTTGCCAGCACCGCCCCAGTTACCCGCGCCTGCGCATTTGAGATGCGAGATCACCAGAGGCACTTGGCCATTGCGAGCGGTGGTAAATGCTTCGTCCATGGCATCCAGCAGGCCCGCAAACTCATCGCGCAGATGGGTGGTATATACGCCACCTGATTGCCCAACGGCGGCTACTAACGGCGCCATTTCCGCGGTCGGTGCATGTATCGCGTTGCGATAGGCAAGCCCTGAACTAAGCCCTAACGCGCCCTCATCCAGCGCTTGGCGCAATAGCACCTCCATCGAGGCAATCTCATCGTTACTGGCAGGGCGGGCAAAGCTGTCCATCACTTGGCTGCGCAAACTGGTATGCCCCACCAAGGCGGCAACGTTAATACTCGGCGCGGCTGCGTCTACGGCGTTGGCATAGGCGCTAAAGCTTGGGTAGCGGAAGTCTTCTAGTTTGCCCAGTAAATTCATGGGATCAGGTACTTTGCCGGTGAGTGTCACGGGGCTTGCGCTGATCCCACAGTTACCCACCACCACCGTCGTTATGCCTTGGGTCAGCTTCGGCAGCATCTCGGGGGTGCGAATGACGTTGGTATCGTCATGGGTGTGGACATCGATGAACCCGGGGGCCAGATAACGCTCTTCAGCCTCAATAATGGTAGTGGCGGTGGCATAGGGCATCTTGCCGATAGCGCAGATACGTTCGCCTTGAATTGCCACATCGGCCAGGAATGAGGGTGCGCCGGAGCCATCGAGCACGTTGGCGTTACGGATCAGTAGGTCGTAAACCATCTTAATCTCCTAATGGCTGGCGGTTATCGCCACCGCGATGGTCATCGAGGCTAAGCTTGAGTCGGCGCAATTTTGTCCGTGAACGTTCGCGGTGACGCATGGCAAGCTCAAGCGCTAGCACGTCGATGACGGCAAGCATGGCGTAGCGTGACGCAGAGGGGTGGTAGATGAAGTCGGTTTCACGGGAGGTAATGGGCAGCACGATGTCGGAAGTGTTGGCAAGCGGTGAATTCAGCGCCGTGATGGCAATGACCTTGGCACCATACTGTTTGGCAATTTGCGCCGACTCCACCATCTCAGGGGTGTAGCCGGTCACTGAGAGCACAACGACGACATCGTCTGGATCGAGGGTAGAGGCCACCATGCGAGGCAGCAGCGCCTGGGGATAGGCGCAGATCGCATAGCCCAAGCGGACGAGTCGAAACTGCAGTTCTTGAGAAAGCGTGCTTGAGCCACCCCCCGAGCCGAACACTAGTATTTGGCGTGCGCCATCCAGTTGTTCGACGGCCCCTGCAACATCCGCCTGGGCCAGCAGGTCACGGTTGAGCGCCAGGGTCTGGGTAGCGATGTCGTATACCACGCTGGAACTGTCTTCTGGCGTTGCTTCCTGGATGAAGCGACGCCCGGCTGCCAGCGCCCGGGTCAAGCGCGTTTTCAAGTCGCGCACGTTAGCGCAGCCGATGGCACGTGCGAAGCGCGTCACGCTGGCATCACTGACTCCGGCATGTTGGGCAATCTCGCCGATGCTCGCCTCGGCGACAAAGTCGATGTCGGCGAAAATCAATTCGGCTACCTTTTTTTCTGCGTCGCGAAGTGCGGCAAAGTCAGTGGTTATACGGGATAAAATATCGATTTCTTGGCTCACCGTGGACTCCTGGAGGTTGCATTGCCTAAAAAGCATGTTAGTTTCTATCTTAAAGTCAATAAGCGTGAAAGTATCTAACGTGGCGGCCTTTGAGCCAGATGGTTTCAGCATGCGCAATAAACGAGGAGGGGAGGTCATGCAGAGAGGGGCGTTAACGATAAATAAAGGCGGCGTGGAGATCAGCTCCAGCCTGTTGTCCGGCGTCAGCCTGCCTGCAGCAGTGGTACATGAAGCGGCGCTTGCACATAACTTGGTGTGGATGCAGCGATTTGCCGACGCCCACGGGGCTCAGTTGGCCCCCCACGGCAAAACCACCATGACGCCAGCGCTTTTCCAACGTCAGCTTCAGGCGGGTGCCTGGGGAATCACGTTGGCAACGGCTCCCCAGTGTCGTGCGGCTTTTGCGAAGGGGGTTACGCGGCTGCTGATGGCGAACCAACTGGTCGGCCATGCCAATATGGCCATCATCGCGAGCCTGATTGAGCAGGGTGCTACGTTTTACTGTGTGGTCGATAGCCATGAGAACGTACGTCAGCTTGGGCGATTCTTCACTGAACGTGGCTTGACGTTATCAGTACTTATTGAGGTAGGCGTAGAGGGTGGTCGCTGTGGCTGCCGCAATCAGCAGCAAATTCTCTCGCTTGCTGAAGCCATTGATAATGAGCCCGCGCTCCGCCTGGTGGGTTTAGAAGGCTATGAAGGCGTTGTTCATGGGGATGATCCTGAATCTGGCATTCGTGCTTATGCTAACTATTTAGTGGATGTTGCCGTAGAGCTTGAAGCCGCTGGACGCTTTGCCGAGAAGAATCCGATCGTAACGGCATCGGGCTCTGCCTGGTATGACTTGATTGCTGAAGCCTTTCAAGGCGCACCGCTGCAGGGGCGTTTTACCCCTGTGCTGCGCCCTGGTTGCTACGTGGTTCACGACCATGGGCTATATCGCGAAGCGCAATCTGCGGTGATGACGCGCCGCCCGGATTTGCAGCAGGGCCTTGAACCTGCTTTGGAAGTCTTTGCGCAGGTGCAGTCACTCCCTGAACCTGGGCTTGCCATTATTGCGCTCGGTAAACGCGATATTGGTCATGACCAGTTGCCTATTGCCTTACGCCGCTATCGGGAAGGTGGTAACCCTGATCAGCTGTTGTCGGTTATGAATTGGGAAGTGACGAAAATTATGGATCAGCATACTTTCGTGCGACTTCCCGATGAGGCTCAAGATGTTGAGATTGGTGATGTCATCGCTTTTGGCGCCTCTCATCCCTGTTTGACCTTTGATAAATGGCGCCAATTGTTGCTGGTCGATAAGCAATTAAATGTTAAGGAGAGCTTGGTTACCTGCTTTTAAAGGTGCGCCGTTAGGCGTTCGATAGCAGCGGTTAGTTCGTTGGCGTGATGTATCCCAATCGCCCCTTCTGGGGTGTTTTCCTCAGTCGGAAAGTGATTGAGATGAATGACGTGCATCCCTGCCGCCAGCCCCGCTTCAACACCCACTGCGGCATCATCAATGACGACGCACTGCTGGGGAGGGCGGCCCATCGCGGCCGCCGCCTTTCGATACAGCTCGGGATCCGGTTTCCATACATTGAGGGTATAGGCACTAAACAGTCTGCCCTCAAAATGGTGGCCTAACTCAGTGCTTTCCAAGGCGCAGCGTATTTTGGCTTCTGGTCCATTGGAAACCACCGCTTTAGGGTGGTGGCTTAGCTGTTCCAATGCTGTGACCATGCCAGGTATTGCCACGAGCTCGGCACGCATGCGGGCTTCCATACGCGCCCGCATGCCCGCTTCAAGCTTGGCAAAATCACCTTCAGCCAGCGTCTGGAAACGGCTTTCCAGCGTTTGCACAATCGTATGAAAACGCACCCCTCTGAACTCCTCCATGTACTGTTGTGCTGAGAAGGGTAAGCCGAACTCAGGAAGGATGGCGCCCATCACCTCAGCAAGCAGTATTTCGCTATCCACCAGGGTGCCATCACAGTCGAAAAGTAAGCATAACGGAGCGGTCTTGTTGTTAGCCGCACTCATCGGCACGCATCCTCATTGACCAGGCTAATCGGATGCTCGCCTTGCAGTGCCAGACGGATATTGTCCACTGCACGCTGTGCCATCGCATCGCGAGTTTCATGAGTGGCTGAACCGATATGGGGTAGGGCGACCACATTGGTCATCTTGAGCAGTGGGGAGGAAGCGGAAAGAGGCTCTTGCTCGAAGACATCTAGTCCAGCCGCGTGAATAACGCCGTTATTCAGCGCGTCAATCAAGGCGCTTTCATCGACCACTTTGCCACGGGCGATATTGATGAATATGCCGGATGGTTTCATTAGCGCGAACTCTTGGGCGCCGATTAAGCGCTCGGTTTCGGGAGTGAGTGGCACCGTGACACAGACGAAATCGGCCTCGGCCAGTAGTTCGTTAAGTTCGCGGCGCTCAGCACCCAGTTCTTTTTCGAGGGCGGGCTTGGGGGAGGCGTTGGAGTAGCGAATTTTCATACCAAAGCCCAAGGCTCCACGTCTGGCGACGGCCTGACCAATGCGTCCGAACCCCACCATGCCCAAGGTTTTGCCATTAACATCGCTACCAAACAGCGCAGGACCAATACTGGCCTGCCATTTATCCGCTTTGACCCACTCGGCTAATTCAACCACCCGGCGCGCTGTGGCCATGATCAGCGTAAAGCCCGTGTCAGCGGTAGTTTCGGTGAGCACATCCGGCGTATTGCACAGCATGATGCCGCGTTTGGTCAGTTCATCAACGGGGATTGCGTCGTAGCCAACGGAGATGGTCGAGATGGCTTCCAGCTTGGGCGCTGCGTCCAATAACTGAGGTGTAATCGCCAGGCCAGAACCAATGATGCCATGGGCCTCCGCTACCAGGGCGCGCTGTTCAGGGGCGTCAAGTGACGACGTCTTTGACAGTTCTGCCACCTCAAACAAATTATTAAGCTCCGCCAACTGAGCGTTACTGAGTCGTCCTTGAACCACTAAACGTTTTTTCATTGTTATCTCCTGAGTAAAGCGTGTGTTATACGTTAGCCGTTAATAGCTTGTTTTAGCGTCTTGTCTTTAAAGCAATGTGCGACGTATTAACTAGTGGCGTCGTCGGCTTCTAGCGCTCGTAGCTGTTGGCGATTTGGCAGGCCTTCCATGTCACCTACTACCTGGATGGCTTGAGCACCAATCAGATTGCCGCGCCGGGCTGCTTGATGTGCCGAGCAGCCGTCAAGCAGCGCACTTATCACGCCGACAGCGAAGCCATCACCAGCACCAACGGTATCCACAACCTCTGCTACATGGCAACCGGCTACGGTAAAGCTCTCTTCCTGTCCATCTACGTTGCCGCGGTAATAGCTACCTTCCGGGCCCAGCTTAATAATGACAGCGGAGGCGCCTTGATCAAGATAGTAGCCTGCTACGTCATAGGGCGTCTTCTGCCCAGTGAGCAGCTGGCCTTCTGAGAGTCCGGGTAGCACCCAGTCTGATAGCGCGGCCAGTGCATTGAGCGTCTCACGCATGTCAGCTTCACTGGCCCACAGGCTGGGACGTAAATTGGGGTCGAAAGAAATGCTGGCGCCATTAGATCGGGCTTCTTTAAGGGTGTGGTAAGCGAGTTCACGGGCAGAAGCGGAGAGGGCTGGTGGAATGCCTGTTGAGTGCACATGGCGCAGGGCTTTGAAATCAATATCGCTAGCGTCGCGTGGGGTTAAGTGACTAGCGGCACTGCCGTGACGAAAGTACTCCACTTTGGGGTCTGCACCGCCCAGGGCGCGCTCTTTAAAGAGTAGCCCGGTGGGGTGCTGGGTATCTGTATGAAGGTGACGGCAGTCGAGCCCTTCGTTCTCCAACGTATGACGTATAAAGTCGCCAAAGCTGTCACTGCCTACGCGGCTTAACCAGCCAACATGAAACCCTAACCGCGCTAGGCCAATGGCGACATTGGTATCTGCCCCGGCAATACGGCGCTGAAAATGCTCAATGTCGCAAAGCTTGCCGGGAGAATCTGCCACGAACATCGTCATGGCTTCGCCAAAAGTGAGGATTTCGGGTGGGTGAGTCGAGGGGTGGGGCATGGTCTGTCTCTTATACACATCTGACGCTG
>OJFX01000179.1_pt1 | contig 21801 bp, 14 predicted proteins | sample 1594171 | NCBI WGS metagenome assembly OJFX01 (sample SAMN05416840, study PRJEB24817) | seawater metagenome | isolation source: Sea water | place: Canada:Atlantic | collected 2013-07
GAGATCATGCCTAGTCTCGTGGGCTCGGAGATGTGTATAAGAGACAGGGGCCGGGCTGATATGCTCTTGGCCCCGGGGGAATTCGGCAGATCGTCGTTTCCCCGTGCCGCTTCCTATTGCCCCTCGCTCGCCGCGCCATGCGTCCTCTTTTTTCCGTGACTGTCGCGGTCCTTTGCCTTGCGACTCTGACTTCGTTCCTAGCCCAGGACGACGTATCGCCGGAGGGCGCGGTCGCCGATGCCCTCGAGGCCGCGCAGTTCGCCCGAAGCGCGGACCCCGACGACCCCTCCGCCATGGAGGCCCTCAGCGAGGCGTATGGTGCCGCGGGCGATGCGGACGGAGAGCTTTCGTACTTGCTTATCTCCATCGATGGCTACGAGCGCGCGGAGTTTGACAGCGAAGACGAAAAGGCGGCCAAGCTGAAGGCCCTTGAGAAGCGCCTCGACAAGTTGGACAAGGGACTTGGGCCCATCCGGAAAGCGCGCGACAAGTACCTCGGGGACCTCACCTGGGCACTACGCCTCTATGCCGGCAACCAGAACAAGCATCGCAATGCGCTCGAGCTGGCCTCGCGCATTTTGGCCTACCGCCCCGATCACCCGAGCGCCGGGCGCGCCGTCAAAGAGCTCTTGAGCGAGTTGGATCCATCCCTCGGGCCGGAGGCGAAACGCTTGCTTGGCCAGAAGGACCTTCGTCGGCCGCGGTCGTTCCTGCGGACATGGTCCGAGGAACACCGCGAGTGGGGCGACGCGGGCTCCTTCGAGTCGGACCGCTACATCGTCAAGACCAATGCCGGTTACGACGTGGGCCAGATCGCGTCGAAGAGCCTCTCAGCGATCGCCGACTACTACCAGGACTTCTACGGAGTGGACCGCTCCCTCGTGTCCCAGCGCACGCCGGTGCTGCTGACGAAGACCTGGGAGGAGTTCAAGACAGTGGCGGACAATCCGATCACGGATAGCCCCGGCCTACTCGCGTTCATTCGAAGCCAACGGAAGCAGACGTCGGATGGCGACATCGAGATCGAGTTCACGGTCTTCGGATTCGATCCGCGGGACCGCGGCCGACCGTTGTCGAGTCTCTGGCCGACCCTGTGGCACGAGGCGAGCCACGAGTACATGTCGCTCGTGTGCGAAGGGAAGTCGGCGCCGGCATGGTTCAACGAGGGAATGTCGAGCTACTTCGAGGGTGCGACTTTCTCGGACAAGGGGGAGATCGGAGTGGGCCGGCCCGCGCGGTCGCGGCTCGACAACCTCTACGGAATGCTGAATCGGGACGAGAAGCCGGTCCGCGGCGTTGTGCACACGATCGAAAGACTGAACGGGGCTCAGTACGCCGTCGTGTGGGGCATCGTCTACTACCTACGCCATGGGCGGGACGAGGACGGAAAGCTGCTGCGGCCGGGCGCCATCGACAAGGCGCTCGATATGCTGCGCGGCGGCGTCATGACGTCACCCGGGCTCTTTGAGGGAGCGGTTCTTTCCGCCAATGGGGAGACACTCGAGGCCTTTGAGGCCGAGTGGATCGAAGCCATGAAGGCACTGCACGTGGCTGAGTCGGATCCCATCGCGAGGGCGGAAGAGCTCACCGAGATGGGGGCCAAGCGAAGGGCTGATGGCGATTTGGAAGACGCGGAGCAGCTCTTTGGGGAGGCGCTCCTGCGTAACCCCAGCTGCATGACGGCCCTCGAGGCCCTTGTGGACCTCCACCGGGAGGCCTGGCTCCAGACCAAGAAACGCGATGACCGGGCGGCCGACAACGTGCTGTATTGGGCCCGGCGCCTCTACGACGCCCACCTGAACGCAGGCGACGAAGCGGGCATGGACACGGCCGTGGCCTTTTGCACGGAAGTGGACCGGAGCGGCCACAAGCGCATCGCCAAGGCGGAGATCAAGTACCGCGAGCGGCTCGAGGCGCTTCTGGGCAAGCTTTCCGCTGGGGACCGGCCGAAGACGGCCATCGCCGTGGCGAGGCTTTACGTGGACGACGTCCTGGGTACCGCCCGGGCCAAGAGCCTTGCGGCTGAGCTGCGTGCCTCGGAAGTTTTGGTGCTCGAGCGCCCCCTTCACGCGTTTGACGAGCAGTCCCTCATGGGCTGGTCGGGGTCGCCCAAGGTGTTCTCCGTGGAGGACGAGATGATCGTCGCCACCGCCGGCCGGCCGTTCGCGTCCCCGCTCACCCTGGATCGTCCTTTGAGTCCGCTCTTTCGGTTCGAGGGAGACGTGATGGTCGATGACGCCAACACGATGTTCGGCGTGACGTTTAGTGCGCCGGAGTCCGAGGCCACTGCGGGGTTTGTCATGCGCCCGAAGCGCCCAAGGAAGGCAGCGAAGCCGCCGCTCCAGTACGCACCGTTTGACTCCATGAAGTCCGGGCAAGTGGCCGTTCTGACGGAGAAGTACGACGAGCGGATCTTGACGGTGGGCTACGCGTTGGAGGGGCGGGGCAAGAAGATGCGCCCGCCGTTGGAAGTCGGAAAGTGGGCGCGATTCTCCCTCGCGATGACCGAACCGGGCGTCCTGACGTTCACCGTCGATGGCGAGGAGATCGCCACGACCGAAGTGCCTGTGGACGCTTCGGCGGCCTCGGTGAGTCTGCTCGTGTACGGGGGCAGCGCGTCGATCGCGAATGTGGCCGCCGTGGAGCTCGACATTCTCTGAGGGGCGCCAGCCTAAAAGAGCTCACGCTGGCGGGGCGGAGGTGTGCCGCCTTCCGAGGCGGGGCTCCACGTTCGCACGGGGATGCCTTCATCGGTCCGCAAGCCGAGCCTGCGGCAGTGAAGCTGGAATAGGTCCAAGGCGGCCTGCCACCGCGGGCCGGCGCCGGACATGCGCGTCCCGAAGGCGGACCGAGATGCTTGCCGGGAGCGGCTCTCGGCAAGTTGGCCCATGACTTTGTCGGCCCGTTCAGGGAATGCACGTCGAAGGCGCTCTTCGAACACCGGCGCCACTTCGCCGGGGAGGCGCAGCAGGATCATGAAGGCGCTCTCGGCGCCGGATTCGGCGGCGCGCGTCAGGATCTCTGGAATTGCGTGGTCATTGAGGCCGGGGATCATCGGCGAGAGCGAGACGCCGGTGGGGATGCCCGCGGCAGAGAGCGCGCGCAGGGCATCGAAGCGCCCGGCGGGGGTCGCGGCCCAGGGCTCGATCGCGCGGGCAGCGATGGGGTCGGCGAAGGGGATCGATAGGAAGACGCTCGCGGACGAGCGGGCGTGGACGCGGGCGATGAGTTCGATGTCGCGCCGCACCAAGGCGCTCTTCGTGATGAGCCCCACCGGTTGGCGGAACTCGGCGCAGGCTTCGAGGCAGCCGCGGGTCAGGCCGTAGCTCGCCTCAAGGGGTTGGTAGGGATCGGTGACACCGCTGAAGGCGATCCAGTCCACGCCGCCCTGGGGGCTCTTGGTCTTACCGCGGGCGAGGGCCCCGCGGAGCAGCTGCTCCGCATTGCGCTTGACCACGATCTTGGTGTCGAAGTCGGTCCCCGCTCCCATGCCGAGGTATTGATGTCCGGTGCGTGCGTAGCAGTAGGCGCAGGCATGCTGGCAGCCGCGATAGGGATTGACCCCCCAAGTGAAAGGCACGTCCGGGGAGTCGTTGCGGACGAGAATCGACTTGGCGTCTTCCTCGAAGACCTCGAGGGATGCCTCGGGGGGCTCCCCGAGCCAGTCCACTTCATAGCCGCAGGGCGTGGATTGGAGCCAAGGATTGGGAGGGTTCGAGACGGGGCGCAATTCACCTGCCTCCTAGTGGGCGTGGTGATCGAGCAGGCTGTACTGGGCCAGGTCGAACCGTGAGCCTTGGCCGGTCCAAGTGACGGAGCCCGTATGCACGCGGTGCCCGTCTCCGGCCTCCCGGTCTCTGGCGTAAAGGCGCAGGGCAGCCGCCACGCTGGGAAAGGCCAAGTCGGCCCAGGGAATGTCGGCCATCCCGATAAGGCGTACTTCGCTGGACTCCGGCGTCTCCGCGAAGTGTGTTCCCACCAGCCGCGCGCGATAGACCTTGTAGATCTGTCCGATGTGTGGGATGTCCAGGACGGCGTGCAGGCCAAGGCGCTGGACCTCCGCCTCCGTTTCCTCTTTGGTCTCTCGGGCGGCCCCGTCGAAGGAGCTTTCGCCGCACTCGAGGTAGCCCGCCGGAAAAGTCCACCGGCCGTGGGCTGGTTCGATGTTTCGCTTCGCGAGAAGGAGATGGTCACCTGCCTCTACGATGCAACCCACGACCACCTTGGGGTTGACGTAATGGATGTGGCGGCAGGAAGTGCAGACGGAGCGCTCGCGGTGGTCCCCATCGGGGGTTTCCCGCAGGCAGGCCGAGCCGCAGTCGGGACAAAAGGCGGGGGAGAGCATGGGAGTTCTAGACGCGCAGGAAGATGCGCCGACGGTACAAGGCCCAGAGGATGAGCCACTGGAGCAAAAGAGCGAGTACCGGTGCCATGACGGCGTGCAGCCGACCGTTGGAGAGGCCCCGGGCGAACAGCACGTCGACCACGTCCTGCCAACGGATGAACGCGCTGGCGACGTACGCGAGGATGGAGTTGGCGCCGACGACCGTGAACGCGAGGGCGACCCGATCGGCCCTCACGACATCGAAGATCCAATGGAAGAACGCGAGAAGCAAGAGGCTGAAGCCGCCGGCCCAGAGGGTGAAGCTTGCGGTCCAGAGGTTCTTGTTGATGGGCAGGCCGAAGTAGTCGAGGACGGCGCCGGCCACGAGGCACTGGGAACCGAAGAGAATGATCCCTCCGATGCGGCGGCTGCGTGAATGCTGGACGGAGGTGATCCAATGTCCGGCAAACGCGCCGAGCAAGGCGGTTCCCACGGCCGATATCACTCCGAAGAGCCCCTCGGGGTCGCTGGTCACACGGTGCATGCGTCCGGGGACCATCACGCGGTCAAACCAGCAGCTGAAGGTCTTGCCTTGCTCAAGGCTGGCGCTCGCTAGCTCGAGGTCCGGCGCGGGAACAAAGAGCAGCGCGCAGGAGTGAAGCGCGAGCAGCACCGCGCCGGCGATGGCCACGGCCCGCAGGGGAAGATAGATCCAAAGGAGCGCTGCGCCGAGCCACGCGAGTCCAATCCGGGCGAGCACGCTCGCGTATCGGAAGCGCTCGAATTCGAAGCCAAAGAGTCCGTTGTAAACGAGCCCAAAAAACACCAGTAAGGCGGCCCGCTTGAGGGCCCGCCGGACGAGCGCGCCGTTGGTAGCGCCGGCGGCCCGCTGCTTGGCGAGGGAGAGTGGTAGGGAAACGCCCGCAAGGAAAAGGAACAGCGGGAAGACGAGGTCCCACGCGGTGAAGCCGTTCCAGAGTGGATGCTCGGCCTGGTGTTCGAGCACCTCGGCGACCTGGGTCCAACCCAATGCCTTTGAGACCGCCACAAGGACGTACATTCCGCCCAGCAGCATTACCATGTCGAAGCCCCGCAGGGCGTCGAGGGAGCGCAGGCGACCGACCGGGTGAAGTGGCGCCCCCGCGCTGGAAGCTCCCTCGGTGGGGTCTACTTTGGTGGAGTCCGTCATCTTGTGGCCCTCATCGCGTGGCGTTCGTTCCAGCGCTCTCGCCGTACTGGCGAATAGGGAGCTCGGGCATCTTGTCGAGGAGGCGGAAGAGCAGCTCGCAGCGAAGGTCCGCCTCAGCAGCGGACGCGTCGAGGACCCAGTACTCTTCGATATCGCCTCGGCCGATGTAGCCGAGCATGGTGCCTTGGCTCAGGTGCTGGGCCACGGCCACGCTGGCGATGGCCTTCAAGTTGATCTTGCCCTGGTGTCCAAATCCGCGCGTGCGGTCGACCACATAGGGGCGCGATCCCGTGCGTAGTCGGGCGAGCAGCGCGTCCTGGAGGACTTCCGGCGGTTCGCCAATGCCCTCGCTATCTTTCGCCTCCACCTGGCAGCAGAGGACCACGGGTTTTTCGGGCTCGGGGACCCGTGCGGCAGCGCCCACGGCGAGCAGCGTGGCGGCCTGGTGGTGGCCGTGGGTGGTGGCGGTGGGCGAGATCGTGAGGATGTAACCGTAGCCTTGGGACTGCAGCAGCGTGTCGAGCGCGCTATTGATGAACGAAAGGTCCCAGACGCCGGCGTCCTCGGCGAGGACCTCCATGCGGTCCTGGGAGTAGCGATGGTCTGGCTGGCCGAGGCGGATGAGGTGCCGCGCCCCGAGAAAGGAAAGGCCACGCGCCTGCTCTTCGCGGCGAATCGCCGGGAGCTCGCGGCGACCAACTTCTTCCCGGGTGAGTTCGAGCCCGGTGAAGCCCTCGGCGAAGGTGGCGTACTTGAAGCCACCTTGGCCGTCGGTGATGGTCACCACATCGACGATGCCTCCGGCGCAGGCGCCGAGTAGGTAGGTGGCGCCCGCGGCGACCAGCTCGTCATCGGGGTGGGCCACCACGATGAGGACCTTGGGATAGCCTTCGTCGATCGGTGGGTACGAACCGCGATCGAGGGCGACGACGTCGACCGCTCCCGGGAGCCCCGCGAACGGCACCGTGGGGAAGCGTTCCGCATGGAACGGGGTCGGCGCGGCGCAGCCGGCGAGGCCGAAGCCGGCCAGCAAGGCCATTAGCGAGGCAAAGAGGTCACGTCCCATGGGCCCAAGGTAGCGGATTGGGAGCCCAGGGGCGCGCCCCGCCGTACCATGCGTGTCTATGGCGTTGACCCCCGTTCTCTTGGCGCTCTGCGCAGGTCCCGGACTTTGGCTCCAGGAAGTGCCTTCCGTTGAGCCCTATGGTTCCGTCCCAGACCGGGCGACGTGCGACTGGCTCAGCGCTTTGGTCCGTGGAAGGGTCGACCTGCGCCGCATGGGAGCGCAAGGCGTGCCCATGGACCTCCAGGGATTCGACGCTGAGGAGTGGGTCCGTCTCCTCGGATCGGCGGGAGCGACCTCGATCCACGTGACCACCTCGAACTTCGACGGGGTTCCCTTCTGGGCAGGTGGGACCCACCCGAACCCCGTCCAAGAGCTGCACGCCGCCTGCGCAGCGAAGGGGATGGGGTTTGGAATTGAGGTGGCAGGCGCCGGCGGAGCCGTCGAGCCGGTGATCGTTGGAGTGAAAGAGATGCTCGAGGCTTTTCCGGGCATCGAATACCTCGTGGTGGACGGCGGCGGGCTGGCCGGCCGCGCCTCCTCCGAATCGCCGGTCGCGACCGAGCGCTGGGGGGCGGAGTTTCCCGGGCTTCGGCTCTTCCAGCGCACGCGCCAAGGCATGGCGTGGTGCCCTCCCGCGGCGGCGCCGATCAAGGACGTGCGCCAGCGGGTGGAATCGCCCGGGCGCGGGCGACACGTCGTGGTGGAGATCGGCGGAGCCAGTGTGGAGCAAAAGACCGTCGACAAGATCGAGGATGCATGGGGGAGCGGTGCGACCTGCGAGGTCTCGGTGCCCGCGGGCGCTGGCGGAGCCCCGGCCGATGGGGCCGACGCCTTCCTTCGGGAAGTTGGGGCGATGGTCCGAGATCGCGAGAGGGTCGATGTGCTCCGGGCCGCGGTGGCCAGGGGCGGCGCCGTGCACCGTGCCTCCAACGTGCGGGGTGGAAGCGCTCGCTACGACGCGATGCAGGTCCTGGATCCCGGGGCCGATACGTACTGGTCCACGGACGACGGTCCCGCTGGCAAGAACACCGGGGACACGGGACCGTCGGGCACCCTGGGCCGAGCCTGGATCGAATTCCAACTGGCCGAGTCGATCACCTTTGACCAGCTCGTCCTCGAGGAGCCATCAGCCCTCGGCTTCCGGTTGCAGGAGTTTCGCCTGGAGGTGTGGGTCGATGGGAAGTGGCTGCTCGAGTTCCGGGGCACGCTTTCCGGTGGCCGCTTTGAGGCGCGGGTCCCCGAAGTGCAGACGCGCCGCGTTCGCCTGTCCATTGACCGCTCCGCCGCCACGCCGGCGATCTCGCGCCTGGCGCTCTTCCGGTCGCCCCCCAGCGTCGCGATCGATCCGCCGGGCACGGTCTCGCTGAACCCGGTGCGGGTCAAGCTCGCGGCGCGTCCGGGGGCCACCGTGCGCTTCACGGTGGACGGGAGCGACGTCGACGCAGGGTCGACCCCCTACTCCGCACCAATCCTTGTCACGGAGTCCGCCACGATTCGTGCCCGCGCCTTCGACGGGGAAGGGGGGGCGCTGCGGGAGGCCACCGCGCGGATTCGCATCATCACCGCGGACGATTGGCACGACGCGGTTCCCTTCGTTCGGCCGCCTGACCCGGGTCTCTTGGTGGAGAGATTCGAAGGCGAATGGCGCAGCCTTGACCAGATGGGGGAGCGGCTGCCCGTTTCCCGTGCGGTGGTCCCTGGGGTCGATGCGGCCCGTGATGTGCCGCGGCCGGAACAGGCGGCCCTGCGCTACACGGGGCACGTGCTCGTCCCCCGGGATGGTCTCTACACCTTCTCGTGCGGATCGGACGATGGCAGTCGCCTTCGCATCCACGGCGAACTCGTGGTGGATAATGACGGGCTGCACGGGATGCGTGAACGGTCCGGAAAGGTGGCGCTCCGTGCGGGGCACCACCCCATCGAAATCACTTGGTTCAACGCCGGCGGTCCTGCGACCCTTGACGTGCGCTGGAGCGGCCCGAGTGTGGGTCGCGGCGCAGTTCTCTTACCTGACGTTCTTTTCCGATGATGCTGACTACGCTGGCTGCCGTGCTCTTTCCACTCGCCCAAGGCGAAGGGCCCATCGGGAAAGCTGCGGCCCTTGGGGTTGATCCTCCTACGGTTCGCGTCGTGTGCATCGGCGACGATTGGGCCGCGGCCCATCGCGGCGGTCCCAAACCATGGGCAGAACGCTTGGGCATTCAGCTCGAGTCGCGCTTCGGCGGCTGCCGCTTTGAGGTCGAGAACGCCACGCTCCGTGGGGACACGACGGTGTCGGCGCTGCGCCGACTGAACCGCGATGTTCTGACACGGGACCCCGACGTGGTGGTCATGCAGTACGGGTTCGCTGATTCGGCCGTGGATCTACCGCGTGAAGAGGACTTTCCTGCGGTGGCGCCCGGCGCGTTCGGGTCCAACCTCGTGGACTTGATCTCCGGCGTACGGGCCCTGGGGTCCGAGATCGTGCTGGTGCAACCGGGGGCCCGCGTGTGGACGCCTGTTTCCCGGTCGAAGTACGGGATGCCGCCCTTCAACCTGAGCTCCGAGTTCGGGTTCGACCGCTTGGGTGCGGCCTACGCGGGCATTGTCTCTGGGGCTGGAGCCGAGCAAGGGGTTCGTGTGATCCCGGTCCACGAGGCGGACCGCCTGCGCGGCGCCGATGCCATGGCGGCCTATCGCGAGCCCGACGGGCGACTGCCCAGCGCTGAAGCACACGCATGGGTGGCGGAGCGCCTGGCGGAAGAGATCGCCGGGATGGCGAAGCGTCGGGCGGAGAACGGGGAGCTTAGAAAACTCTCGGCGCACACCGCCCCTTCTCGTGGCTGGACCCTGCCGGAGATCGACCTGGCCTCGAATCCAGAACGCGTCATCACCGTGGACCGCGAAGCCGGTCAGTACCTCGGGCATCCGAGCACGGAGACCATGGAGGACGGATCGATCCTTTGCGTCTATCCCAAGGGACACGGCCGCGGCGCTTTGCTCATGAAACGTTCCCTCGATTGGGGCCGCACGTGGAGCGAACGGCTGCCGGTACCGGCGAGCTGGGCGACGTCCAAAGAGACCCCGACTCTCTACCGCGTGCCGAAGCCGGGGGGCGGCGAGAACGTCGTGATGTGGTCGGGGCTCTACCCCGCCAGGCGTGCCCTTTCAACGGATGGTGGGGAAAGCTGGGGCGAGCTTGAGTCGCCCCTCGCAGACGAAGATGCCAAGGGCTTTGGGGGCATCGTGGTGATGGGCGACCAAGCGAATCTGCCTGGGGGCCGAACCCTCGCCTGGTTCCATGATGACGGCCGGTTCCTGCGGGAAAAGCGCGGCCCGGGTGGCTTTGGCGTATTCCAGGTCGAGACCCGTGATGGGGGCGACACTTGGTCCCAGCCCCGGGAGATCGTGCGGTGGGCGCACGGCCATCTGTGCGAGCCGGGGGTCGTGGAGCGCGGCGGGACCATGGTCTTGCTCCTGCGCGAGAACAGTCGGCGACGGAACTCCCAGTTTGTGACGTCGAAGGACGGCGGCGAGACATGGGGCCGGCCCAAGCCGCTTCCCGGCGCCTTGACGGGGGACCGGCATCAGGTCGTTGAATTGCCGGACGGGCGCCTCTTCATCAGCTTCCGGGACATGGGGCTCGCCAGCCCCCGGCGCGGGGATTGGGTCGCCTGGGTCGGGTCGTTCGATGACCTGATCGAGGGCCGCCAGGGGGACCTTCGAGTCCGGCTCATGGACAATCTGAAGGGGACCGACTGTGCCTACCCCGCCCTCGAGGTTCTCCCGGACGGATCGATCCTGGCCGTCACCTACGGGCATTGGACCGCCGGAGAGTCGCCCTGGATTGCGGCCCTTCGGATCCGTCCCGAGGAGCTGGTCCCGTGAGCCCGGCAGGCCAGGGGCCCGCCCCGGGCCGCCTTCTCCAAGCGGTTCCGCTGACAAGGCCGTCGTGTTTGGGCCTGAAACCCCTGGTTTTCCGCCGCTGGGGCCGTTGATCGCCCGTTTTTCGTTGGGTCGGGGCCCCACAATCCGCACCATCTAGGGGTCCCCACTTACCTCCCCAAAACCCCAGGCAACGACTCTCTCCACGAGATCCTTTCGACGATGAGCAACTTCGACGACGTCATGACCAAGTGCAAGGCGCAGATGGAAGCGCAGAACATCGACCTCGACGAGGCGCTTCTGACCGCGGTCGCGAAGTCCCTTGGACCCTCGATCTACAACGCGGACGCCCTCGTGGTCGCCACCGGTGACGCCGGTGAAATGCAGACCGTGAAGAACTTCGTCACCAAGAAGATGGGTGTCGCTGAGGGAGCAGAGATGGACAGTGCCATCGCTAGCGCCACCGAGAAGATCGGCAAGTCCAACACCAAGAAGCTTCGCCCGGTCTACTACTACCTTCTCGCGAAGGAACTCGGCAAAGAAGCCTCCTTCTCCTGAGCCTGAGCACGCTGGAGGGGACCCCCAAGGGCCCTGGCTCCAGTCCCCACGGCCCGGCGCGGATTTCCCGCGCCGGGCCGTGCGCCATTCCGGGCCGCTTGTCTGCCGGCTGTTGGTGCCTCCCTGGGCGGTGACTGGGCCCGTCCCTGGGCCTATCACTGGGCAGCGAAGGACCCGGGAGGCAGCCGGCAGCGTGCCTCGAAACCGCGGTCCAGCCCAGGTTTCGGGCTGGCACACGGTTTGTAGATTGGCAACCGCGCACTAACCTCCCTGCGCGCGCTCCGTTTCCCAGGCCCAGCAGGGCCCTCCATTACTCCCCACGGGGCCAGCGCATCTCCCATGATCGAAGTATCCGAGCTCACGCGGCGTTACGGCACCCTGACGGCGGTCGACGATCTCAGCTTCACGGTGGAACGGGGCGAAGTCGTGGGCTTCCTCGGCCCGAACGGCGCGGGCAAGACGACCACCATGCGGATCTTGAGCGGCTACCTACCTGCCACCCGCGCCAAGCGGCTGATGGTGGCGGGCCACGACGTGCTCCGCGACTCCATGGGGGTGAGGAGGTCGATCGGGTACCTGCCCGAGTCGGTGCCGCTCTACCCGGAGCTCCGGGTGGACGAGATGATGCGCTTCCAGGGCAAGCTCCACCGCATGGACCGTGCCGAACTGAAGGGCCGCATCGACACCGTTCTCGACCGGGTCGGGGTGCTCGACCGCAAGAAGCAGCTCGTGGGTACCCTCTCCCGCGGCCTCAAACAGCGCGTGGGTCTGGCCGTGGCGCTGCTTCCGAACCCCGACGTGCTGATCCTGGACGAGCCCACGAGCGGGCTCGATCCCATTCAGCGCGGGGAGGTGAGGCGCCTGATCTCGGAGCTCAGCGCCGAGCACACCGTGCTGCTGTCCTCACACATCCTCGCGGAGATCGAGTCCATGGCGCCCCGGGTCGTGATCATTCACGAGGGCGCCAAAGTCGCGGACGGCGATCAAGCGTCGATCCTGACGGCCCTCGGTGGCGGCCAAGGGGGTCACGTGGCGGTCGAGATCGCCAGCCCCCTCGAGGCATCCAAAATCTCCGAGCTGATGGCGAGCCTGCCCGGGGTCAGCGGCGTCGAAACCGGCGAGCGCCTTGGCATCCACCAGTCTTTCCGGGTGATGGGCGAGGGCGACCTGCGCGAGGACATCGGCGCATTGGCCATGACCCAGAGCTGGGCCTTGCGCGAGCTTTCGTGGAACCGCCCGACCCTCGAGGAGCTCTTCACGCGCTTGGTGAGCGGCACCCTCGGCACCGAGCATGTGGCGGCGGCCCGCGAAGCCGGCGCGGCACCGACCGCCCCGGCGGCGGCCCCGGCGCCCGCACAGTCCTCGGGGCTTAGCATCGAGCCCGTTGGCCAGGGCGGCGGCAGCGCCAAGCCCCTGCCGCTCGGGACGCCGGGTACGGCCCAGCCAAAGACGATCTACAGCCTGAACCCCTTCGATCGGGGCGCGTCCCGGGACCTCTCCAAGCCCGTTTCGGTGGACGCCCCGGCCCCGGTCGACCTCTCGCCTAATTCGGATGGCCCTGAAGAAGATCAGGAGCAGCGCCCGTGAACGGAACTCTGGTGGTCTTCCAGCGGGAGCTCTCTGGGCTCTTCCGCGCGCCCTTTACGTGGATCGTCCTCTTGATCGTGTTGGTCCTCAACGGGCTGATCTTCAACGGGTTCCTGATCGGCACGGGCGGCAATATCAGTGACGCCCTGGACGCGTCCATGACCGGTCCGCTGTTCTGGATCTGGATCGTGTTCTTGCCCGCGCTGCTCGCCATGCGCCTGGTGGCAGAGGAGTCGCGGTCGGGCACGCTCGAGTACCTGCTCACGGCGCCGGTCAGCGACTTTGCCGTGGTGCTTGGCAAGTTCGCCGCGGCGACGGCGTTCCTCGCGATCCTCTGGACTTCGTCACTGCTCTATGCCGGAGCGACGGCGGTCATCGGGGGCAACCCCGATTGGCCGGCGGTCCTCGGGACCTGGATGGGAACCATCTTCGTGTCGGCCCTCTTCGTGGCGATCGGCATGCTGGCCTCGACGTTCACGGCGACGCCGCTGCTCGCGGCGTTCCTGAGCATGGTGGCCTGCATCGCATGGCTCGCGGTGCCACTCCTTGCGGGGCAGGTCTTCAGCTACCTCATTCCCCTGATCGCGAAAACGGAGGAGGCCCGGAACGCATGGGCCACCACCGTGCGCGATATCGCATCCAACATGGACGCGTTCGGTCACTTCCAACGCTCGTTCCGGCTCGGCTTGCTCGATACCGCTGAGCTCGTTTTCTTTGTGACTTGGACGGCACTGTTCCTCTTCTTGACTGCCCGGTCCCTTGAAGCCCGTAGGTGGCGTGGATGAGCCTTTTGAAACGAAACGGTCGAGTGGGCAAGCTGAGCCGCTTTGGCACGGGCCTGCAGGTGATGGTCACGATCGTCCTGGCGGTGGCGCTGGTCCTGATTGTGAACTGGCTCGCGGGACGCCCTGGGATCAGGCAGCGCTTCGACCTGACGTCTGCGGATCGCAATACCCTGGCCACCGCCACCAAGGGAACCCTCGACCGCATCGAAGAGCCGGTGCTCATCGAGGTACTTCAGCGCATCGAGCGCGGCCCGCGCCAGCAGATCGAGTTCGAGGTCATGCAGCGCACGCGGATGCTGCTGCAGCTCATCCAGGACGAGGCCGGCGGCAAGGTCGAGGTCAAGGACGTCGATACCACCGACGTCGTGGCCTGGTCGCTCCGGCAGAAGGAGATGCGCCTGCCGGGCTTCGAGAACGGGCTGCTTGTCTCCCGTGGCAAGCAGCGCACGTTCTTGCGCATCGACGGAGGCCTCGCCCAAGTGCAGGCCGGCAGGCGCACGGAGCAGGGCTTCATTCCGCCGGCCATTATCGCGTTCACGGCGGAGGAAGCGATCGTCGAGGCCATCCTCGACGTGACGCGCGGCGATGAGTTGCTGGCCGTTTTCACCCAGGGGCACGGTGAGCCGAACATCGAGGAGCTCGACGCGGACGCACCCGAGGGGATAGGCCTAGTGGCGGGCGCCCTGGAGAAGGACGGTTTCGTCCTGCAGGGCTGGAGCCAAGTGGAGGACGGGGCGCTGCCGGAAGGCTGCGACTTGCTCGTGGTCTTGGCCCCCGACACCCAGTGGCCGGAGGCGCAGTTCACCCAGGTACTCGACTTTGTCGAGCGCGGCGGAAGGATGATCATCGTTCCGGCGACGGATCCAAGCGGCCTGCGGCGAAGCGACGTGCCGGACCTCATGAAGCGCTTTGGCCTCGAGGTCAGCGAGGGGCGCCTCGCGACGCGGCTCGTGGACCCGCGCACGGGCGTGCCGATCGAAGGGCGCCCTGAATGTGAGCGCATCGTTGCGTCCCCCACGGAGCTCTCCTCCCATGTGATGGTGCGGCCCATTCGCGACGCAGGGCGGGTGCTTGGGTTCGAGCAGGCGCATCCCATCCGGATCCTGGAGCAGCCGCCAGAGGGGCTCATCCAGGCCCTCGTGAACGTGCCCGGAAATCGTTATTGGCTGGACGTGCCTTCGGGCCCGGAACAGCTCTGCAACCGCATCTACGAGCCCGGCATCGACGGCCAAGAGCAGCGTTACTCCATCGCGGCAACCGTCCAGCGCCCGCCGATGCAGGACGTCGAGCAGGCGTCAGGCCTCGACGATATCCGTGAGATACGCATCGTCGCCCTGGGGTCGGCCCACTCGTTCACCAATGCCGCGATGCGGACGGAGAGCCTGATCCCCGCGGCGTTCAACTGGGTCTCGGACCGCGAGCACCGCATCACGATTCCGCCCAAGGACCCGGACCTTCGAATGCTGCCCCGGGATGATCCTGAGGCGATCGTCGCGGTCACGAACTTCGCCCAGCTCTACCTGCCCGGACTCGCCGCCTTGCTTGGGCTCGCGGTTTGGTTCCTTCGCTCACGCGGCTCCCGTCGCCGCCCTGTGGCCGCCGAGCCCCAATCCACCCCATGAATAGGCTCACCCCCCTCATCCTGATGATCCTCGTGGTCGGTCTCGGCTACGTCGCGCTTCAACAGTCGAAGAAGGAGGCGCAGGAGGCCGAGGACACGGCGATCACGCGGCTCTTCGAGGGCGTGGACATGTCCAAGCTGCAGGGCATCCGCATCGAGAACATCGAGCGCGGCCAGCACGTACGGGTCGAGCGCGACGGATCAGGGCGCTGGTACCTGACCGATCCATTGGCTTGGCCAGCCGCGTCGGGGGTCATCACAAAGCTCACGCAGATCTTGACCACGAACGGGGCGGACCCCGTCCCCGAGGAACTCATCGCGGACGCCGAGGCTTCCTTTGAGCCGCCCCGGGGCTTCATCGAAACCGAAGAGGCCCTTGGCAACGGCGAAGTGCGTCGCGTGCGCGTGGAGGTCGGGGCCGTGGATATTGACGGCATCCGGATCTTCGTGAAGCGCGACGGCGAGATGCTGCGCACGGTGCGCAACATCGACAACATCTTCGACTTCAACGTCCATGAGTACCGCTCGAAGAAGGTCTTCTCCTTCCAGCGCGGAGCGGTGGCTGAAGTCGAGCGTGTGGGCGGCTGGTACGAGAACGACGAGCCGATCCCCCTCGGCATGAAGGCGCGCAATTCCGGAGCGAACTGGCAGCTTCTCGAGCCCATGAGGTGCACCGGCGACCCCCTTGTGTTTGGGGCTTGGACCACGTACCTCTCCACGATCAACGCCCAGAAGATCGTGAACGACCTCCCTGATGTGGACATGCGGCGATTCGGGTTGGATCAGCCCTGGCTGACGGTTCGTCTGAAGGGGTTCTCGGGTAACGAGCAGGCCCTGCACCTTGTGGAGAAGGATGGGCACGTCTACGGTCGCCGCAACGAGGAGACCACGATCTTTCAGTTCGAACTCGACGCGGTTTCGTACTTCGGTGAGGACATCGGAAACTTCTACGAGCTCCAGTTTGCGCGCCTGGAACGCAAAGACATCGAGCACGTCTGGATCGAACAGCCATCCCAGACGATGCGTTTCTCCAGGGGACCGAAAGGGGAAGGCTGGACCGTTGCGGTCCGCCCTCAAGGAGGTAGCGAGTTCGGTGCAGAGATGCGCGCCGACGACCGTGAGATGGCGGATCTCTTCCAGGCGACGGAGACCGCCGAAGCGAAGCGCATGTTCACGGACGTGGGTCCGGACGAGTTCTTTGCGGAAGGCGTGGCCGAGACATCGCTTTACCTCGAGCCCTACAGCGGCCAGCGGCAGGGCGGCCGATTCGCGCCTTCGAGAACGTTTCCCGATGGCAGCGAGCTCGCGCCCTACCAGCGTTTCGGGGATGAGGCTGCCCAGGCCATGGCGCCCGAATTCGCCGCGCTCACGAACCGGTCGCTCGAGTCGTTCCTGAACACGCGTCTCTGGGAGCAGACCAACACGTGGCTGCGCACGCTGGTCATCGAAGGCGAGGGGGTCACCCGCAGCTTCGAGCGCGGGGACGGTTTTGATTGGCGGGACCAGAAGAGCCAGGAGCCGGCGCGCGAGTTGGACCCGGTTCTCGACCATCTGCTCTTCCTCAAGGCCAAAGAACACCTCCCCCTGGGCGAAGCTCGGGAGCCCCTGGCGAAGGTCCTGACCGTGACCTTCACCGACAGCGAGAGGCGCACGTCCACTGCGCAGCTCGGGGTGACAGCGGATGGTGTGGCGCACGTTCGCATGGGCGACCTGGAGGCCATTTTGGATCGCGGGGTCCTGCACGGAGACCTTCTCTCCATCCTTGGCGTCCAGTAGCGGGCCGCGTGGGGGAGAGGGCAATGGGCAGGTCGGAGCACCATGGGGCGGAGCCGCGCCGGCTGAGCGGCACCGCCCGTGACCCCGCGGCCAGCTGATCGAGCCTTGTGGCTGTAACCCGCAGGCTCTTTTGCCTACCATCTCCCTAACATGAAGGGGGAAGCGAATGGAGAGCCGGCCGCGCAATCGGGCGGCCCAAGGCGCGCGCGACGCAGGCTAGGGGTAGAGGGGATTGCCAAGAGGCTGCGATCCGAAGTCCCGTGGAAGAGCCGGATTGTGCACTGGCGAACTGCCCCGGCGCGACCTGGTCGAACGGAGGCATGGCCCGCGGCCCTTGATCCGCGCCTGGTCGACGTATTCAAGCGCAAGGGCGTGCCCGAGCCCTATGCCCACCAGGCCCGTGCGATCGAGCGGGCCTTGGCGGGGGACGATGTGCTCGTAGCGACGCCCACCGCCAGCGGCAAGACGATCTGCTACACCGCCCCCGTGCTGCAGTCGCTGCTCGAGGCAAGCGAGGGTGGCCCGGGAAAGAGGGGCGCACGGGCGCTCTTTCTTTATCCGACGAAAGCGCTCTCCCAGGATCAAACGGTGGGCCTCACGGCCCTGGTGGAATCGCTCATCGAACATCACGGCGAGTCCACGGGGGCCGCCGACTGGCACGCGTTCACGTACGACGGCGACACACCGCCGAGCATTCGACGCACGCTGCGGGACCGTGGGCACATGGTGCTCACCAACCCGTACATGCTGCACCAGGGCATCCTGCCGAATCACGCAAAGTGGGCCGAGCTGTTCCGGGACCTGCGTTACATCGTGGTGGACGAAGTGCACACGTTGTCGGGCGTGTTTGGGTCGAGCGTGGCCAACGTGCTGCGCCGCTTGGTACGTGTGGCACGGCACTACGGCGCCAACCCGCAGTTCCTCGCCTCCTCGGCCACGGTGGCCGACCCCGCGGCCCACGCGTCGCGACTCTTCGGTCGGCCGGTCACGGTGATCGACGAGGACGCGTCCCCCGCGGGCAAGCGCATCTTCGGGGTGTACGAGCCGCCGGTGGTGAACCCGGTGGCGGGCCTGCGGGCGAACGCGTTGGAGGAGGCCCGGGACCTGGCACGCGAGGTGTGCGGGCCGGGCCACCAGACCATCTTCTTCGCTGGTCGCCGGACGGCCGTCGAGGTCCTCACTCGCTACCTCAAGGAGAGCGCCCAACGGCTCGGCCTGCGCCCGAGTGAAATCCGCGGCTACCGCGGCGGCTACCTACCGGACATGCGGCGGGAGATCGAGGCGGGTCTCAAGGACGGCAAGATCAAGGTCGTGGTGTCCACCAATGCCCTGGAGCTGGGCGTGGACATCGGCGCATTGGACGTGGCGGTGCTCGTTGGGTATCCCGGCAGCCAAGCGAGCTTCTGGCAGCGGGCCGGCCGTGTGGGGCGCCGCGGGCGTGCGAGTCTCGTGATTCAGATCGCCAAATCGGAGCCCACGGATCAGTTCCTCGTCCATCACCCCGAGTACCTTTTCGACGCACCGCGCGAGAAACTGGGTGTCGACCCCGACAACCTCGTGCTGCTATCGGAGCACGTGAAGTGCGCGGCCTTCGAGCTGCCGTTTCGGGCGGAGCTGGAGGTCGCACCGTCGGAGCCTGGAGGTGAGGCCCTTGGCGAGACCCTTGCGGACGAACCGGAGTTCGACAGCGCCCCACACGTGCCGGAGATTCTGGACTACCTGGCTGACGAGTCGGGGTTCCTCCATCGCCGCGCGGACACGTGGTACTGGATGGCCGACGCCTATCCCGCCCAAGACGTCTCCCTCGCGGGCGGCGACATCGACAACGTGCTGATCCTGGAGCTCGGCACGGAGAAGGCCATTGGCGAAACGGACCGCGAGTCGTCCATCACAACGGTGCACGAGGGGGCGATCTACCAGGTGCAAGGCGTCACTTGGCGGGTGGAGAGGTTCGACTACAAGAACCGTCGCGCCTACGTCACGGAGGTGGAGTCTGACTACTACACCGACGCCCAAACGGACACCGAGGTGCGCGTTTTGCGCCTCGAGCATCGGGAGTCGAGGCCCATGGCCCTGGGCCCGGTGCAGCCAGAGGTTGAGCCGGCCGCGGATGCGGTGGAGCAGGGACCCACCGAAGACTTCAGCGCCTGGCGCGGCGAAGTTCACGTCACCACGGTGGCAACGCTCTACAAGAAGATCCGCTTCTACACCCGTGAGAACGTCGGCGCGGGGGACATTCACCTGCCGCCGGAGGAGCTGGACACCGAGGCGTTCATCCTGACGATGTCCGAAGAATCGGCGGCGAAGCTTGGGCTCGACGGGGGCGACCGTGGCTCGGCCTGGCGCGCGCTTGGGGACCTCGTGCGCCGGGTGGCGCCGCTCTTCATCCGCTGCCAACCCTCTGACCTTGGACTCTCGAGTCACGTGAAGTCGCCGCACTTTGGCCGGCCCACGATCTTCCTGTACGACAAGGTGCAGGGTGGGGTGGGGCTCTCGGAGCTGCTCTTTGGGGCCTACCGAGATCTCTTCGGTGCGGCGCTCGACGTGGTGGAGAAGTGCTCCTGCGACATCGGCTGCCCGGCCTGCGTGGGCCCCGTGGCGGAGGCTGGACCCACCGGCAAGGAATGTGTGACTCGGCTCCTGAAGCACCTCGCCGGCGGAGCGCTTCCCGAGCCAGCGCCAATCGGCGAAGGGGATGACGAGCCAGAGATCCTGGGCGAAGAGGCCGAGTTCGGTCCGCTCCCCAGGGGCGCCGCCACCACGGGGCTCTGAGTCCGGTGGGGCAAGACTTTCGATCCAAGCTGGCGCGCCTACGGAAGGAGGGGGCGGAGCCGTCTGCGGAGCCGGCGGTTCCGGATCCACTCCCGGAGTCGCCAGCCGAGTCGCCAGCCGAGTCGCCAGCCGAGTCACCCACGGGCGCCCCCGCGGCGCGCGTCAAATCTGCGTCGTTGCCCGGCTGGCTCGCGGGCACGCTGGCGCGCCGCGCGGGGGGCAGCGCGGGGGGCCGGGCTGTGGATCGGGCCCCGGGGGGAGCGGGGTCTAGCCCCGTGTTTCCCGGGTCACCCGAAGCATTGGGCCGAGCCCTTGGTGCGGCGGAAACCTGGCCAAGGACCACCGGAGACCCCCTTGAACTCACGGAGTCCGTGGGGGCTCGCGGGGCCTTCGCCCAGCGCAGGAAGACCCTTCCCATGGAATCTGCGGCGCACGGGGACTGGCGACTCGCAGAGATCGAGGGTGCTGAGGCGCGCTCGATCGAACGTCTCTCGAAGGACCCCGCCCTGGCGGATATCGATCTCCGGCGGGCGATCTATCTCGACACCGAAACCACGGGGCTCTCCGGGGGCGCCGGGGTCTACGTTTACATGGTCGGCCTCGGTTGGTTTGAGGGCGACCAGTACGTGTCGTGGCAGGGGTTCCTGCGTCATCCCGGCGAAGAGGCCGCGCTGCTTGAGGAAGTGGCCCGGCTCATCGCCGGCGCCCCCAGCGTGGTGTCGTTCTTTGGGAAGTCGTTCGACCGCCACCGCCTCGAGGACAAGATGAAAATCGCTGGGGTGGAGCCGCCCTTTGAAGGGCGGCCGCACCTCGATCTCTATCACCCCATGCGTCGGCTGACGCGGGGGGCGTTTCCCAATGGGAAGCTGCAGACCCTGGAGAAGGGCTTGCTTGGATTTCACCGGGAGCGCGACCTACCCGGAAGTCTCGCACCGGCGGCATGGTTCGACTACCTCGCGGGCCGGCCGCACATGCTTGAGGGGGTCTTCCATCACAACTACGAGGACGTGCTTTCGCTGGTGGTGATGGCGGCGTACCTCGGACGCGCGGAGATTGGAACGCGGGCTTCCGGCGAGCCCCTCCGGGGGCCCGACGCCCACCGCGCGCGGGCCCTCGCGGAGACGGCCGGGGACGCCGATGAGCGACTTCGCTGGGCGACGGTGGCCCTGGATGGTGGAGCGGAGGGCGAAGGCCGCCGGGCGATGCAGCTTCTGCGGGCGGACCTGCTGCGCCGGGCTCGGCGCACGGAAGAGGCCCGGGCTGCTTACCGCGAGGCCCTGGAAGAGTGTGCGGAGGACCGGACGGCCATCGACCTCTTCGTGGGCGCTTCCATGCTCTTGGAGCACGACCTCAGGGACACAGACAACGCGCTCCGCATGGCGGAGCGCGCATTGTCCGTCGCCCGGATTGAGCGCCGGCCCAGCGGCGTTCTCGACGGACTCAAGCTGCGCGCGAGCCGCCTAGCCGGCCAGCGAGGGGACCAGAAAGGCGACCAGTGAGGGGACCCAGACCCGGGCTACTGCACGACGTTCCAGTTCGTGAACGTGTGGTTGGGGAAGAGGGCTAGTGCGTTGCTGTTTGCGGCCCGCTCTTCGAGGACCTCGATCAGGATGTCTCGGTAGTCGATGCGCACGGGCAGCGCGAGGTCATCGAGGACCGCGGGATCGAGGCCGATCCAGTCCCGCAGGACCTGACCGCCGTTGACGTTGCCGCCCATCACGAGCATGCAGCCGCCGCGGCCGTGGTCGCTCCCCGCGGATCCGTTGACGTCCACGCGCCTTCCGAATTCCGACAGGCACACCACGGTGACCGAGCCCATGAGGCTTCCAAGGTCTGCCCGGAAGGCTGCCAGGGTCTCGGCCAGCTCTCCGATCTTGTCCGCAAACTGACCGGCCTGGGGCCCCTGATTCTCGTGGTGGTCCCATCCGCCCCGGTCGATCTCGAGTACCTCGACGCCCACGTCGGCTTTGATGAGCGCGGCGGACGATTTGAAGCGGTCGCCGAAGGTGGTGTCCGGATAGACGGCACCGCCGGAAGGCGCGTAGCCGTCGAAGTCGATGACGCTGAGGGAGTCAATGTTGTCGAGGGTGGAGAGTGCGCCCTGGCCAAGGGGCCCTCCGATTGGCTCGTACATCTCGCGCAGCTTGGCTTGCCGAGCGGCACGGGACGAAGACCACCCCGCGAGGTCGAACTCGGCGAAGGTTGGGATCGCCCTGTCTCTTATACACATCTCCGAGCCCACGAGACTAGGCATGATCT
>OJFX01000180.1_pt1 | contig 21768 bp, 17 predicted proteins | sample 1594171 | NCBI WGS metagenome assembly OJFX01 (sample SAMN05416840, study PRJEB24817) | seawater metagenome | isolation source: Sea water | place: Canada:Atlantic | collected 2013-07
GATCTTGCCGCGCATGACGGTGTCGTCCTTATCGCTCTGCTTGACCGAGTAGACCACGTCGTCGAAGCCCTTGACGTTGTCCTTGGGCTTCGGCTTGCCGATCGTCACGGCGCCCCAGCGAACGTAGGAGTCCTGGGCGGTGCTTCGGATATAGCTCGGGACCGACTCTTCGTCATCGAGGCTGCCCTTGATGCCCTCGGACGCCTCACGCTTCTTGTCGTTCGTGTACTTACGCGCGCGCTTCACAGCCTTAATCATGAGCTGCTCGACCTCGCCGCCTTCGGCCATGGCCAGCTCGTACGCCTGAATCTCTTTCTGCCGCTCCCAAACGAGCCATCCGACAACGCCGGAGCCCAAGAGGAGCAGGACAATCATCACTCGAATCATCACTGCGTTTTGTTAGAGGACTCGTGGAAGAGCTTCGGGTCGACGCGGACCACGAACTTCTTGAAGGAGAGACCGTCATCGGTCTTGAGCGGTGTGGTCTGCGGTGTCTCGACCTCGAGGCACCACTGTTCTTCCCGGAGCGAACGAGCGAACTCGTTGATGTGCCGGGTCGCTTCCACGGTGTCCTTGGCGAAGAAGGTCGCGTCCAGGTGGATGCGAATGTGTTCTTGCCGGCCTTTGTTGTTCCTCTTCTCGTAGCTGGCCTGGAGGCCGCGCAGCGATGGGCGCCACGCCTTGTTCGACCCGAGCTTCCCAAGGACGAGCGTCATCGCGGAGAACGCTGAGGGAGGAAGCGGGAACTCCTGGGTGTCGCCGACCGCCTTCGAGACCTCAAGCACCTCCTTATCCATGAGCGCCACGACCTCGCGCAGCTCCTGGACAGGATCGTTGAGGGAGTCGAGTTCCGCCATCGTCTTGATGTTGCGGTACTTCGCAGCGCGCTTGCCGAGCTCCTCGGGCACGGGGCTCATGAGCGCCGCCTGACGTGGCTTGCTCGGATCCCCCACCGCGTGCAGGTTGGCGGAGCGGAGCTGGTAGAGGGCTCCCTTGCGGAGGCGCTGCAGCTGAGCGCCCTGGGCGATGTAGAAGAGCAGCAGGAACGCCGCGAGCAGGAGCACCGCGAAGGCCACGGGGAACTCGAGGCGTTCCCACGTACCGGTGTAGCGCAGCTCTTCCCGGCGCAGGGACGGTTTCATGACACCGCCGCCAAGCTGGCGGAAGGCGCTGCCGTAGGCGGCGACGAGCTGGCCGAAGCCGTCGGCGGGCTGGCCGGAATCTTCGTCGAAGCAGTCGAGCACGTAAATGGGCACGCCAAGCACCTCGCTACCGATCAGGCCGGGCATCTCCATGCCGCAGACGTAGATCGCCTCGATGGTCTGGGGCGTGCGCGCGGCGGAAATGGTCCGCCCGAGCTCGCGCCGGATGCGCTTGATCGCCTGCTCGACGCGTCGCTCCATCTCGATGGGGTCGAGGGCGCCGTCGTCCTCGACCGGGTCCGCGTCGAGGTCGACGTCGTCCCCCATCTCGAGCTCCTTGGCGAGGTGCGACATGGCGCCGAGGTGGATCACGCGGAACTCGCGGATCTCGGCGCCGGCGACGACGGCCACGCAGGTGGAGTGTTCGCCGACGTGCACGAGCAGCTGCGCGTCGTCGATCTGGCACATGTCCGCGGCGAAGGCCGCGTTCACCATGGCGCTGGCCTCGAGCTCAATCTCGAGGGGCTCGATGCCGGCCTTCTCACAGGCCGCGATCACCCTTTGCAGATCGTCCTTGGGCGCGGCGGACACGAGCAACTCAGCGCCCGCGTCGTTCTCGCTCATGACGTGATAGTCCACCACGACACCGTCGATATCGAGGTGCGGCAGTTCGCTCTCAATCTCGAACTTGAGGACCTGGTCGATCTTCTGGCGATCCGTGAACGGCACCGTCAGCCGGCGGAACGCGGCGTGGTCGGTGGCGACGACAACCGAGATGTTCTCGAAGGGGATACGGTGGGATTTGGCCGCTTCCTTCAGGGTGGCGGCGACGCCGGCGACGTCGCCCTCGGCGAAGGCGGCCGCGTCCTCGGGAGAGAACTCGCCGACGTGATAGGCCGAGATCTTGTGACGCTTGGGGCTGCCGTCGAGGACGGCCAGCTCAAAGCGCCGGGGGCCAATGCGGATGCCGCAGGAACGTGCCATGGATGGATCGAGGTGTCTGGGGGTTACCGCTGGGCGGTGACCAAAAGCGGGCGATTGCGAGCGTCATAACGCGCGCGTTGATCGGGGGGCAGAATCGTGTTCCGGATCGTGTTCTGGGTGACACGATCCAGTTCTTCGAGGTCGGGTTCCATGTCCTCGCGGGAGGCGGCTTCGAAACGCTGGCGGATGCGTTTGCGCTTCCTCTCGTGGTTGTCGAGGACTTGGATGAGGGTTCGGCGCCGGTCTCCATTGAGTCCGAACTCGGCGCTGAGCTCACGAGCGTAGCGGGCGGTCGGGCTTTCGTCCTTGTCCTTGGAGGAAACCACGAGCCCCGCGCTGAATCCGGCGAGGAACCAGGCGCACGCCAGCACCACCGTCCACAGCTTCAGGGACTTCACTTGCCGTCTTCTGACTGGGTGACTTCGGGCCCGGCGGCAAGGGCCTCAGCGGCTTCCGTAAGGGCACGGTTCTCTTGGCGCAGGGCCTCGAGGTTGACCTCGAGGTCATCATCCGCCCGGATCGGCTCGGCGCCCACCCCGGGCTCCTCGCGGGAGGCGAGGAAGATGGTCAAGAAAAGGGCCGCCGCCGCAGCAGCCGCCGTGAGCGCCATGGAGAACGACAGGAGCCGGCCGCGGTCCTCAGGAGTGGGTTCGACCGACCGAGGGGCCAACTGGGGAGCCCGCGGCGTCAAGGTGAGGTGTCGCTCCCCACGCCCGTCCGTCTTCCCGGGACCACCTTGTCCTTCTGGCGAGGCTCCGCTGAAGGCCAACTCGGCGACCCGCGACGCAAAGCCCGCGGGCACCGGCAGCTCTTCGGTGGGCACGAACCAGGATCCAAGGCTCACGTGATCCTGAACCGCCAGGCGGCACGGGGAGCAATCCATAAGGTGGGAGCCGACCGAGGCGGCCAGGTCCCTCGAAAGCTCGCCATCCGCGTAAGTCGGCGCCAGATCCAGCACGCGCTCGCACTCGATTCCCCCGCCATGGGCGTGGCCTTGGGCGCTGGATTTGAATTCGTCTCCAGACTTCATTTCGTCACCGTTCCTATCCATGTCATTTCTGCCTGGGCGCTTCATGCTCCGGCCTCCGCGCCAGCAGCGAACTCGGGATGCAGCTTGATCAGCTTGTCTTTGAACTTCGCCCGCGCCCTGAAGAGGCGCGACTCGACGGTGCCGATGGAGATCTCGAGGGTCTCCGCGATGTCCTGGTAGGTCATCTGCTCCAGCTCACGCATGACGAGCACGGTCCGGAAGATCTCCGGCAGCTCGTCCATCACGGAGCGCGTGATCCCCACCACTTCGTCCCGTTCGAGACGGGCGTCGGGGCGCACGGAAAGCCGCTTGGTGGTGGCATCCTCTGCCCCGTTGCCGCTCCTGACCACCATTTCGGGGTCCTCGACGGCTTGCACGGGACTGCGGCCCTGCCTCTTCATGAAGTCCAGGATCGTGTTCACCGCGATGCGGTAGATCCAGGTGTAGAAGGACGAGCTGCGCTGGAACGTGTCGAGGCGACTGAACGCCTTGAGGAAGGTGTCCTGGACGATGTCCTCGACCTCGACGGCGCTCCGGGTGTAGTGCCGGACCAGGCCGAAGAGGCGGCGCTGGTAGCGGTTCACAAGCGCCTCGAAAGCGGCAGAATCCCCATCCAGGGTGGCCTGGACGAGATCGGCGTCTTCGAGGGCGTTATCGCTGGGCATGTACTTCAAAGCGGGCATCGGCCCCATAGGGACGAGCCCGCTGCTTCGCTATTCCCGGGGGCTGACGCTTTCCGCACCCAAGGCATCGGAGAAGGTGTGACCCATCCGCTCCTTTTTCGTGCGTAAGTACCGGATATTGTTGGAGTTGGGTTCCGTCTCAAGGGGCACCTGATCCACCAACTCAAGGCCATAGCCACGAAGGCCGTGGATCTTTTTGGGATTGTTGGTGAGCAATCGCATGCGGCGGACACCGAGGTGGAACAGGATCTGAGCCCCGATGCCGTACTCCCGGAGATCCACGGGCAGCCCGAGCGCCTCGTTGGCCTCGACCGTGTCCATGCCGGTGTCCTGCAGGTGATAGGCCTTGAGCTTGTTCTCGAGGCCGATGCCCCGGCCTTCCTGGCGAAGGTAGACGAGCACGCCACGGTCCTTGGAGGCGAGTATCTCCATGGCCTGATCGAGCTGCGGTCCACAGTCACAGCGCTGACTGCCGAACACGTCGCCCGTCAGGCACTCCGAGTGCACGCGCACGAAGACGTCTTCATCAATCGGGTCGAAGGGCTTCTCCGAGTCCCCCTCCGCGAGGCCATGGGATAGGGCCAAATGCTCCTTACCGTCGATCTTCGAGCGGTAAAGGTGCAGGTGGAACAGGCCATGGTCGGTCTGGAGCGGCACGCCCGTGCCCACCAGGGGCTCCACCAGCTGCTCATTGTGGCGGCGGTACTCGATCAGGTCTGCGATCGTGCAGATCTTGAGGTCGTGCTTCTTCGCGAAGATCTCTAGCTCTGGCATCCGCGACATCGTGCCGTCGTCGTTGATGATCTCGCAGATCACGCCCGACGCCGAGGCGCTGCCCGCAAGGCGGGCGAGATCGACGGTGCCCTCGGTCTGGCCGCCCCGCACGAGGACGCCACCGTCCTTGGCCCGCAAGGGGAAGATGTGGCCTGGACGGGCTAGATCAGCGGCCTTGGCATCCGGATTGGCTGCCACAGAGATGGTGTGGGCCCTATCCGCGGCGCTGATGCCGGTCGTCACCCCGCTTGCAGCCTCGATGGAAACGGTGAAGCCCGTTCCGTGGGCGTTGGTGTTGTGGGCCGCCTGCATCGGCAGGTCGAGCTGATCGCACAGGGAGCCCGCCATGGGCATGCAGATCAAGCCGCGACCCTCGCGGGCCATGAAGTTGATCGCCTCAGGGGTGACCTTCTCGGCCAGCATGGCCAGGTCCCCTTCATTTTCGCGATCGGGATCGTCCACCAAGATGACCATGCGCCCCTGGCGCAGGTCCTCGAGGATTTCGGGGATGGGTGAGATGGGCATTGGGCAGCCATGTTAGGCCGCCCGTGGGGAGGAGTCAGGGGGTCTAGTGGATTCCCTGATTCAAGGCCTTGGCCGGCGGAGGAGCGAGACCTCGCCAGGGGCCATTCCCGGAGGGCCTTTCCTGGAAAACTGCCCGCCAAACGGGAGCTGATCACCCCGAGGGCGTTGGGGGCGTCAACGCATCTCCCGCACAGAGCCCAAACAAACTCCGCCGCAAGTGAGATCTGCACGAATCCCCCACAATCGGAATTACCCCCATGGAGAGGCCAGCTGGAGCCCCCGCCGCAGGTGGAGAACTGTGCAACTGCGGTTGAGAAGCGCCACCTAGCGCACCGAAGACCCTCCCAGTCAACATCTTAGGGCCCTTGCTTGCGACCCATCGGAGTGTGGATAAGTCCTGGCGCCCCCATAAGGAGCCTGTGAAGGGCCCTCATACGCGGGCACAGTGCCTCAGTTCTCCACATTGCGTGGCTCGATTCGCGCCCTAGGAAATCTCTTTTACATCGACATCAAAGGAACATGCGTCAAACCCCGATGCAGCGGCTAAGGAAATCGCATTGGGCGGTTCCCTGAGCGCCGGGTCCCAACCGGCTCTCCCCCCTTGCCCCGAGCGACGCGCAGCGTCCCCCGGGGCCAGAGTTCAGCCCTGAGGGACACCCCATGAACCGTTTCGCCATCCTCGTCGCAGTCGCAGCCGCCGTCCCCCTTATCCTCACCGGGGTCACCCGTGAGCAGGGTCTCGACGGCCGCCTGACGCAGCTTGAGGAAGCCCTTCAACGGCGATCGGCCGGAGCGGCAAAATCGGAGGTAGCGGCACTGGAGAGCCGCTTCACCACCCTCAGCGAGGAGCTGGCAGAGGATCAAACGGCCGAGGAGCTGCGCGTCGAGATCCTCCGCCTCAGGAGTGAGCTCCAGGGCGCCAAAGTGGCCATGGGCGCACAATCCGCCGCCATCCAGGAACTGGAAGCCCTGGCGACCAAGGCCCAGCGCATCGACGCCGTCGAGGCCGGCGTGGAGGGCAAGTACGACGGGATCGTGCGCGCCCTGGACGCCACCACGTCCCTCGTGGAGCAGACACGGGACGAACTCGGCAGGGTAGAGAGCAAGCTAGAGCGTGACTCCCAGACCCAGTGGCGGGCCATGGTGGGGCCCACCGTGCAGCTATCCGGGGAAACCACCGTCGGAAGCGGCGTCCTGCTGCCCTCTCGCCCGAAGGCAGACGATCCCTCCCAGTTCCAGACGCTGCTGCTCACCTCCTGGCACGTCGTGCGTGACATCCGCGCCGACGCCCGCAGGGCCGACTCGCCGGTGCCGGTGATCCTGAGGGACGTCAACGGGGACAAACGACACTTCACCGCCAAGCTGGTCGACTACGACGCGCCCCTCGACTCGGCGCTGCTCGTCCTGAACACGACCGAGCGCATCAGCGTCGGCGCCCACCTTCCGAGCCGGTCGCGCCTCGCAAGCTCGAAGGTCTTCGACGCGATCGTGGCGGTGGGTTGCCCCCTGGGCAACGACCCCATCCCGACCCGCGGGCACCTCTCGGACTTGCATCACAAGGTCGACGGCGAACGCTTCTTGATGATCTCGGCCCCCACGTACATCGGCAACTCTGGCGGCGGCCTCTACAGCCAGAACTCCCACGAGCTGCTCGGCATCTTCTCCAAGATCTACACACACGGCGCCATCCGTCCGACGGTCATCCCTCACATGGGTCTCGTAACGCCCCTCGAGGCGTTCTACGACTGGATCGACGCCGGCGATAAGGCCCGCGTCCTCGAGACTGAGGACGGAGCAGCGATCGTGCTGCGGTAGCTCGGACCCGGGTGCGAAACGAATCGAGCACATAGCAGAGGAGACCTGGGAGCCAAACGGCGCCCAGGTCTCCTCTGCTATGTGCTCGATTCGTTTCGCACTCGGGTCCCCAAGGATCAATGACGAAAGTGGCGTGCCCCGGAGAAGAGCATCGGGATGCTCGCCTTATCGGCGGCCTCAATGACTTCCTTGTCGCGCACCGACCCACCGGGCTGCACGATCGCGACCACGCCCGCGTCAATGGCCGCTTCCACGCCATCAGGGAATGGGAAGAAGGCGTCACTCGCGAGGACCGACCCCGCGGCGCGGTCTCCGGCTTTGTGCGCCGCGATGCGAACGGAGTCCACGCGACTCATCTGACCCGCGCCGACGCCCGTGATCATGCGGCCCTGGGTCAGCACGATGGCGTTGGACTTCACGTGCTTCGAGATGCGGTTCGCGAAGGCGAGTTCCTCAAGCTGGGGGCCCGTGGGCGCTGCTTTCGAAACCGCTTCAAATTCGGTCTCGGTCTTCAGGTCTCGGTCCTGAACAAGGAAACCGCCGCTCATCTTCTTGATCTCGAACTGATCCTTAGCGCGCGATTCCGTGCCGAACTCGCCGCATGCGAGGAGACGCACGCTCTTGCCCCAGCGAGGCTTGCGGGTGAGAAGCTCAAAGGCGTCCTCGTCAAAGTCGGGCGCGATAATGGCCTCCACGAAGCGGTTGCCATCCACCAGGAACTTGGCACTCGCCAGGTCCACCGGTCGAGTGAACGCCAGCACCGAGCCGAAGGCGCTGATGGGGTCCCCTGACCATGCGTTCTCCAGGGCCTGGCTGACAGACTCTGCCGACGACGCTCCACACGGGTTGGTGTGCTTGATCACGCAGACGAACGGCTCGTCGAACTCTGCCGCGAGGGCATGGGCAGCGTCGAGGTCCACCAAGTTGTTGTAGGACAGCGCCTTGCCATTCAGGACCTCCGCGTGGGCCGCACTCGGCTCGACCCTTGTGCTCTTGTAGAACGCCGCCGACTGGTGCGGGTTCTCGCCGTAGCGCAGGTCCAGCGCCTTGGTGCCGGACATGGTGAATGACGGAGGGAAGCGGTTCTCGTCCTCCCCATCGCCGTCGACGCCGTGCAGCCAACCCGCGATGGCTGCGTCGTAGGCCGCCGTACGCGCGAACGCACGCTGGGCGAGGTCCCGTCGGAACTTGGAAGACAGTCCTCCTTCGTGCTCGCTCATCTCCCCCAGGACTTCGACGTATTGCTCAGGCTCCGTCACGATCGCCACGAACTTGTGGTTCTTCGCGGCCGAGCGCACCATCGACGGACCACCGATGTCGATCTGCTCGACACAATCGTCCCGCGACGCGTCGCTCTTGGCGATCGTCTCTTCGAACGGATAGAGGTTCACAACCACCAGGTCGATGGGCGCGATGGCGTGCTCATCCATGGCCGCCGCGTGGTCGACGTTGTCGCGCACGGCCAGGATGCCCCCGTGAATCATCGGATGGAGCGTCTTCACGCGACCATCCATCATCTCGGGGAAACCGGTGTGGGCGCTGACCTCTATCACCGGAATGCCGGCAGCCTCGAGGGCCCGGTAGGTCCCGCCGGTGGAGAGGATTTCAACGCCGTAATCGGACAGTTGGCGCGCAAAGTTCTCGAGGCCTTCTTTGTTGGAGACGGAGAGAAGCGCGCGATGAATCGGTCGTGGCATGGTGGCCCCGGCCCACCCGGGCCTGGAGTTAGGGTGTGGGAGAAAGAGGGGAAAGAGAGATAGTAGCGCGGCTTCCCAAATCGCGCTCGGGTCCAATTTCGGTGGACCCAATGAGTGGGCCCTATCCGTCGGCTCGGTCCGGGTGCGCAGCCCATTCCCCGAAGCTGCTGATCACAGGTGGCGCGTCGCTCGACGATGCCCTTCCGGGGTCAGTCCGTAACGTCGCCCGTCGCGCTCGGTCACCAGCCCGCGGCACGTCAGATCCACAAGGGCCCGCCGGACCGCCCGTTGGCCCATGTGAACGGCCCGGCTCAGCTCGCCTAGGGTCGGTCCGGGCTCCATGGGCCCGCTGCGGTCGCGGATCTGCCGCAGGAGGCGTCGTCCCTTCGGATCGATCGACCCTGACGCAGCTTCGTTTTGCCAGGCGCGGATCAACGCCCGCGGCGCCCTGCGCGTGGACGCGCCGTCGCGGTGGAATGGGAAGAACTCGCCGTCACGGCCGGGCGCAAGCACCGGGCGCACCTCCGCCGGGAGGACCCGCGCCTCGACGAGGATCCGGTCCCCGAGACGGTGTCGCTCCACCTGGATCGCATGGGCGGGCACGAGGAGGGTCTCGGCAATTCGCCGCAGCTCATCGATGACGTCCTTCGGTCGCCCGACGCCCACCGCGAGGCCGTCGTCCCGCACCCCCACCCAGAAGCGTCCACCGACGCCGTTCGCGAAGGCCGAGAACGTCCTCGCCACCCGCTGGGCACGGGGGAGCATCTCCTTCCACTCCGATTCGGGGCCTTCGGGATCGTAGGGCGGGGGTTTGGCCGGGGATGGATCGTTCGACACGCGCGGAATGTAAGCGAGGCGTGGCTCTTCCCACACACCGAGGAGCTCAACTTGGGATAGGTACGCAAATCAACCCCGGGCAACCTGGCCACCTTCGCCTATGTTCAGGGCGTCATGATTGTCATCGGAATGAGCCAAGAGGAGGCCCCACGCCCCTCATCCGCCACATGACGTCCGCCATCCTGACCCGGGATACGCTGGTTCTGAACAAGGCATGGATCGCCATCGCGACCACCCCAGTTCGTCACGCCCTGTCCCTCATCTTCACTGGCACCGCCGAGGCCATCGAGCCGGACTCGTTCCAGACCCACGCCTTCGAGACGTGGGTGGAGCTCGAGGTTCCCGATGGCGAGCCCTTCGTGTCCACGGTGAACATGCAGATTCGCGCCCCGGAGGTGATCGTCCTCCGGAGCTACAGCGGCGTCCCCCAGCAAGTCTTGCCCTTCACGCGTCGGAACCTCGTGCGGCGCGACGGGTCCACGTGCCAGTACTGCGGCCGTCAACCCGGCCACGCTGAACTCTCCATCGACCACGTCATCCCCCGCAGTCGCGGCGGCCCGACCAGCTGGGAAAACTGCGTGCTGGCCTGCGTCCAGTGCAACCGCCGCAAGGGCTCGAAGCTGGTGGCCGACGCCGGCATGCGCCTCGTGCGCCGCCCGGCCGCGCCCCAGTGGTCCCCGATCTTCGAAGTCGCCGGCACGCACCAACGCGATGCCTGGCGGCGATTCATCTCCGACAAGCACTGGAAGCACTCAGGATGAGCCTGCGCTCCTCACCGATCGCCTACACCATGGTCCCGGCCATTGGCGTGGGCGCCCTTCTGTACATGGCCGCCGATCACTACCTGGGCGCGCCCCCGGCCGTGTCGGCGTTCCTGGCGATCAACCTCGTCACTTACCCCATCTGGGCCATCGACAAGCGCCAGGCAAAGAAGGGGGGGTTCCGCGTCCCGGAATGGACCCTCCATCTGCTGTCGATGGTCGGCGGCGGCGTGGCAGCCGTCCTGGCCATGCGCACCCTGCGGCACAAGACCCGCAAGACGGTCTTCAAGATCGCCCACCCGCTGCTCGCGGCCCTCGGGGTCGCGGCCCTCGGGTGGGCGCTCATGAACCGCTAGCGGAACTCCGGACCGGGCTCCGCAAGCAGCTCCTGGAGCGCTTCGAGGGAATTCACCGGCGCCTGGCAGACGAAGCCGCGGCACACGTACGCCGTGGCCTTGCCGTCGAGCTGGCGATGCTCGCGTGCGTAGGGGACCTGGGCCAGGAGGGCGGCGACGCGCGGGTCTTCCGGGGGCCCCGGCGGCCTCACGACCAGGGCATCGCCGGCTAATCCGGCGCCCATGAAGAGCCGCACCATCGCGCGCGTGTCTTCCGCACCCGCGTCACCGACGATCACGACCTCCCGCACGGACTCTCCGTCGAGGAGGTCGTGGAGAGCCATCATCATGTGCGTCGAGGTCGACGGCGCACGCGCGATCGACCCACTGAAGGCGCGAATCGTCTCCGTGGCACGGTCCCGGTAGCTGGTCTCACCGGTAAGCCGATAGAGACGCAGCATCGCCGTCGCCATGACCGAGTTGCCCGACGGGCGTGCTCCGTCATAGGCATCCTTCGCGCGCACGATCAGGGCCTCCCCGTCATCAGGGCTCAGGAAGAACCCCCCGCCTTTGGCGTCCCAAAAGTGCGCGATCGCCGTGTCCACGCACTCCCTCGCAAACGCCAAGTCGCGGGGATCCTGGGACGCCCGGTAGAGATCGAGCAGGCCAGAGGCCAAGTACCCGTGGTCCTCGAGCATGCCGTCGAGCCCCGCTTCACCCGCCCGCCACCGCTTCATCAGCCGGCCTTCCTTGGTCCGGAGATTCGCTCGCAGGAAGTCGGCGCCGCGCCGGGCGTAGCCAACGAGCTCGGGGTCGTCGAAGGCAAAGCCCGCGCTTGCGAAGGCGCCGATCATCAGCCCATTCCAATCCGTCAGGACCTTGTCGTCCTTGAGGGGATGGATGCGTTCCTCGCGCACATTGAAGAGCTTGGCCCGAAGGGGCGCCCAGCGGGCGGCGTCTTCGTCGCTCAAGAAACGATCGAGATGGGGAATGCTCAGCCCCAGCCTCCGGCCCGTCGCTTCCTCGACGAAGTTGCCGCCCTCTTCGATCCCGAATCGCGCGACGACGAACTGAGCCTCCTTCTCGCCAAGGATTTGGATCAGCTCGGCCGGCGTCCAGAGATAAAAGAGTCCCTCCTCCCCTTCGCTGTCCGCGTCTTCGGCCGAATAGAACCCGCCGCCAGGCGACGTCATATCGCGCGACACGTACTCGAAGATCTCGCGGGCCGCCCGCTCGAACCGCGGCTCGCCGGTGACCTGCCACGCCTCGACAAACGCCATCGCGCACAGCGCCTGGTCGTAGAGCATCTTCTCGAAGTGCGGCAGCAGCCACACCGCATCCGTGGAGTAGCGGTGCATGCCAAAGCCCACGTGGTCGAAGATGCCGCCCAAGCGCCAACCATCGAGGGTCTTGACGGCCATCTGAACGGCGTCCCCTGTGGGCTCGCTCCGTCCACGCCGCAGCAGGAACCGCAACTCGTGGGGAACCGGGAACTTGCGGGAGTCACCGAACCCGCCGTGGACGGCGTCGAAGCGCTGGCTGAGCTGCTGTTGCGCGAGGTCCAAGGCGGACGCCCCGAGCATCTCGCCGGCGCCGCTGGGCTGGGAGTTCACCAGGTCCTTCACGATGGCGTCCGCCGAGGCCATGACCCCCTCGCGATTGTCCGTCCACGCCCCACTCACCCCTTCGATGAGCTGCATCATCCCCGGCCGTTGACCGATTTGGTTCTTCGGAAAGTACGTGCCCGCAAAGAAGGGCCGCTTCTCTGAGTCCATAATCACGGTCATTGGCCAGCCGCCGCTGCCCGTCATGCGCTGGGTCACGGTCATGTAGAGCTGATCGATGTCCGGCCGCTCCTCCCGATCGACCTTGATGCACACGAACGCCTTGTTCATGCGCGCGGCGACCTCTGGATCCTCGAAGCTCTCGTGCTCCATCACATGGCACCAGTGGCACGTGGAGTAGCCGATCGAGAGGAAGACCGGCACGTCCCGGGTCTCGGCGAGGAAAAAGGCCGCCGGCCCCCACTCGTGCCAGTCCACCGGGTTGCGCGCGTGCTGCAGGAGGTAGGGGCTCTTCGAAAAGACGAGCCGGTTGAACTCCGGCCCGCCGTCCTTCGGGAGCTTGGCGATCTCTGCGGCGCTCGGCAGGGGCGCCCGGGTGCCATGGTGGCCGTGGTGGCCCTCTTCTTGGGTCTCGCCGGTGGCGGGCGCCCCTTGGGGCCCAGGATCTTCTTGGGGCATCGGAAGGGCGAAGACGGTGCAGAGGGCGAGGGCGATCATGCGGGCTTGTGCTCGGTGAGCTTCTTGATCAGGTAGGGCGGCGTCACAACGCCGGAATAACCGTCGATGTACGTGCCGTCCGCTTCGGTAAAGAGGATGAATGGCAGCATCATCGCGTCCTCGAGCTTCGCGGCGATCTGGAGGACTTCGTCCTCGGGCTCATCGCAGTCCGAGCTGACTGCGACAAAGCCTTCCGCCAGGAGAGGCCCGACGTCGGGGCGGGGAATGACAGCCTGCACGAGGCTGCGGCATTGGCCTCATTGCTCCCGGCCAAACTCGATGAAGATTCGCTTGCCTGTGGCCGCAGCTTCCGCCTTGGCCTCTGCAAAAGACGTGTACCAGCGGAGCGTTCCGCGGTCGTCAAAATGGGGATGTGTCGACTCGGTCATGGGACCAAAGGTAGATCACTCGCGGCGCAGCGTGTTGGGAGATAGCGTGGAGTCCCTCTCCCTTCCCCCACTTCTTTGAACGCCGCCATGCATCGAGCCCTGTTCCTCTCGACTGTCCTCTCCGTTTCCGTCGCCGCCTACTCCGGCATCACTGCCCAGGAAGACCAGGCCGCACCCGATACCCAGGAAGCGCACCCGGAGGCCGCGCCCAAGGACGTCGAGTCCATCGAGGCCATCGTGACTTCCCTATACGATGTGATCTCCGGGGACATCGGCGAGGAACGAGACTGGGACCGATTCCGCTCCCTCTTCCACCCCGACCTCGGCCAGCTCGTCCCGCTTCGCCCCAACCCCAAGGCCGGCACCTGGAGCGCCCAGTCCATGGCTCCCAAGGACTACGCCGCCCAGGCTGCGCGGTGGACCCAAACCACGGCCTTCTGGGAAAAGGAGATCTCGTCCAAGGTCGACCAATTCGGCGGCCTCGCCCATGTGTGGAGCACCTACGAAGGCTTCAACAAGAAGGACGCCACGGAGCCCTTCGTGCGCGGCATCAACTCCATCCAGCTCATGGATGACGGGAAACGCTGGTGGGTTCTCACCGTCGCCTGGGACGCGGAGCGCGATGACCAGCCGCTCCCTGAGAAGTACCTGCCCGGAAAGTGAGTCCATCGCGCGACAGAAGTCAGCCACCAAGTCGAAGGGGGTTGCGCGCCACTTGGGCGCGCAACCCCCTTCGATTGGGTGGCCGACTTCCGTCGCACTCACCGCCGCGCTAGGCGCTGGCCCAGGCCATGTAGACCTGACGGGCGCGCTGGACCTGATGGGCGTAGAGGGCGTCGAATTCCGACGCGGAGATGACACCGTCTTTGACCAGGGCGATGAGCTCACCTTCGACGATCTCCAGTCGGCCGAGCAGCAGCTGGATGCGAAGCTCGCGCATCATCGAGACGGTGTCCGAGGTGCTCAGGAGCGCGCTCTCGATGGCCGCCATCACGCGGGCACGGTAGGCGGCGGGGTCGGGGGCGTCGACGAACATCTCAGCGCGGCCGATGAGGTGGATGGCGACGCGCTCCACATCGGGGCGGGACCAGCCACCGGCGAGGGCTCGGTCGCGGAGGGCATCCAGGGCACGGTCCAGGCGGGCCGCAACGAACTCGCGGCGAAGGGCGCTCATCTCTTGGGCAGAGATGTATGCGGCAAGGGCTCTCTGCTCAAGATCGGCCACGTAGGCCATCAGCCGAGCGCGGAGCGCTGAGTGAGCGGGAAGGGACGCGACCAGTGCGGAGAGATCTCCGAGCGCTGCGGAAATGGGCTTCCCGCTGGCGTAGATCTCGTCGATCTGGGAGAGCTGCATGCTCAGCTTGTCCATGTGCGAGCCGCTCTCGGCGGCGTGCATGACAATGTCCTGTGCGACGTAGCCTGCGTCCTTGTCGGAAGCGGGTGCAATGTCGAGGGGAGCGATAGCGGCCAGGGCGGGAAGGGATGCCAGGGCAAGGGCCATGGCAACGGATGCGAGTGGTGACTTCATCGAAATGGCGAGGAAAATTGGCGAGGGGGGAAGTGATGTCCGGAGTGAAACCCGACCCCTCTTCGAGCGTCTTCGTGGGCCCCAAGCGAACGGGGAAACGTCGCGCCCGCGTCCCATTTCTTTTTCTCCGCGGAGACGGTGACCAAACCCATAGAAGCGGCTAGCCCGCGCCCATTTGAGGTAGTGTTTTGCGTGTGCAACGACGCGTTCACATCCACTTGGACACGGGCGGAACCTTGCCCCCGAAGCCCCCGTCCACCGTATGCACAACCGCCCTGGCACCCATTCTCACATGCTGAACCCCAAGATCTCCCCCATCACCCTCGCCGCCTTGGCCGCCGCCGCATTGACGTCGTCCGCTGCCGGGCAGACCTACACGCTCGACGACGGAAGCACCGAAAACGCGCTGACCTTCCCGAGCATCGCAGAGATCGGATTCATGCACGGCTTTGATGCGGGCGCGGGCGATTCGATCCAGACGATCTCGGTGGCGATAGGCACAGCCCTCGCTCCCGCAGGAGGACTCGACGGGCGCATGACACGCGTCGCGATCTGGGACGATCCGACCAACGACGGCAACCCGGGGGACGCCCTGCTGCTCTACGCGTCGGCACCGTTCCCGGCATCGATGACCAACAGCGACCAGAAGGTCCCCTTCGTGCTCCCGGCTCCCGTGGCCGTCACGGGCACCTTCTACATCGGCGCCATGGTGGAAACGGTGGCCGGTGAGTTTCCGGTGGGGCTCGATCAGACCAACCCGCCCGCCGGAGCCCTGACCTACTTGTTCGCGGACGACACGGCCATCGACCCCGCCAATCCCGGCGGCGGGAGCATTGGCCTCGCTACCGTCACGGGGGCCGTCTTCCTCTTGGATGCCATCGGCGGCGGCACGGGGTTCCTCTCGACGAACTACTGCATGGCTAACGCCAACTCCTCGGGATTCCCAGGCTCGATGTCAGGGACCGGCAGCATCCTCGCCGCGTCGAACAACGCCACGATGATCGCCAGCAACCTCCCCGCGAACCAATTTGGCTTCTTCGTCTGCTCACGGACCCAAGGGTTCGTTCCCCTGGCCGGTGGCACCAGCAACGGCAACATCTGCCTCGGCGGCGTCATTGGGCGGCTGTCGTTGCCGAACCAGATCGTAAACAGCGGCGCAGGCGGGCAGTTCTCTCTGGCCCTTGACCTGACCGCCCTCCCCGAGGGCAACAACAACGTCGCGGTCATGCCGGGGGACACCTGGAACTTCCAGGCCTGGTTCCGCGACCCCGTCGGCCTTGGCTCCAACTTCACTGACGGCCTTGAGGTGACTTTCCAGTAAGCACTGGCTCGATCCGGAGACCTACGAAGGGGGGGGCACATGGGCAGAAGCGCCCATGGGCCCCCCCTTCCTCGTTAAGGCAGCGGGCCGCGCACCGAAGCGGCGCCTATTGGAACGTCACCGAGATCGCGCTGGTGAAGTTGGAGGTCGCGACGAGCTGGAAGTCGCGGAACCAGGCCTGGAAGTTCCACGTCTCGCCGGCGTTGACCATGTCCAAGGGCGCCGGGAGGTTGGTGATGTTGATCGGCAGGCTGAACTGGCCCGAAGGGCCGGTGCCAATGATCTGGCCGTTGAAGCGGCCGATGGTTCCGCCCAGGCAAAGGTTGCCACGGCTGCCGCCGGGATTCGCTGTGAAGCCCTGGGTCTCGGACGCGAGACAGAGGGCGAAGACGTTCGACGGAAGACCGCTGGCGTCGAGGGTCAGGTCAGCGTCGGCGGCCACGGTGCTGCCCCGGGCCAAGAGAACGGCAGTGAGCCCTGAGGAATTCAGCACGGCCGGGACGCAGTAGGCCTGGCCGATGTCGTCGCAGTTGGGGGGGTCTTCACCCACGTAACGCACGCGCAGGATGTTGCCGCCCGGCGCCACGGGGTTGTTGCCCTGCTCGTTGTAGAAGTCCGTGAAGTAAAGTCCGCCCGGTCCGGCGGCGAGGCCCACCGCGGTGGAGCGGCCGGGGCCGACGTACTCCACGAAGGTCGTGGGCCCCGAGACGAGTTGCCCTTGGGCATCGAGCTCAAACTCGACGACGCGCTTGCCGCGGGGATCCTGCCCCTGTCGATAGGTCTCTCCCGCCTGGGACACGAACGCACGGTCTTGCTTCTCCGCGGGGAACTCGCTGCCGCCGAACGCGGAGCCTTGGATCCACGCCATGTTCACCGGGCCCACGGCCGGCGCCCACGCGTGGATCGCGAAGTTGAACATGTGCGCGTCGGACCCGGACCAAAGGTAGTCCCGGCCAGGCACGGCCTTGGCGAAGCGGTCCACGCTTGGGCCGTTCTCCACGAAGTAGTGGGCGCCGTCGGCGTCCCGGGTGCGGCCGCCGAAGGGATTGCGGACGCCGAGGACATACACGTAGTCCCGAGCGCTGACCGTGCCAGCGGTGAAGTACGGGTTGTCCGTGGGCGGCGTGCCGTCCAGGTTCATGCGCAGGATCTTGCCGCGGTAGGAGTTCAGGTTGCGCGCGGTCGCGGAGTTGAAGCCGTCGCCCATGTGAACGAGCACGGTCCGGTCGCTGAGAACCTCCAGGTGGGAGATGTAGTGCGCCTGGCCCTGGGCCTCACCGGGCATGTCGAGCAGGGTTGTTTGCGTCGCCGCGGTGAGCCCACCGTCCACGCTCGTGAACTTGACGACCCGCGGGAAATGCGGCCCACCCTGGTCGTAGAGGAGGCTCAGCAAGACGTCCCCCGTCACCGGATCCACCGCAATGCCGCCGAGACCTTGCTCGCCGGAACCTGGGAAGGGGCCGAAGGGGTTGTAGTTGAGCAGGTTGTCGGCGTAGGTCGAGACCGTGCCGTCGTTGGTCACGACCTTGATCGCTCCGTAGAGCTCCGTCACGTAGAGGAACGGGTCCCCCGGCGCGGTACCTGCGTTCGGCACGAACGCGAGGTTGACGGGGAGCTGGAGTCCCGACGCCACGACCTGGAACTCGTACCCGGGCTCGTGCACGTCCCAGGAGAGCTGGTCCCCGCGGACGAGGGTCGAGAAGGACGGGATGGTCTGCCCGGGGATCGCGTCCCAGGTCGCTCCATTGCTCGACACCCAGAAGAACGCCGTGGTGCCCGGACTCAGGGTGAGCTCCGGGATCAAGATTCGATAGCGACTGCACGAGGCGTCGCGCACGACAAGGTCGAGGGCGTTGAGGTCGAGTCCGGCGCTACCGCCTTCCACGCGGAGCCGCACCGGCGCGGGGGACGCCAATGCACTCGGATTGATGACGGCATTGCCGGCCGCCGCCTGCCCCGCAATGACGAGCAATTCTTGACCCGCGGCGGTTTCGAGAACAACGCGGGCCGGTGCGGCACCCTGGGGAAGGTCGACGCCCAAGCCGCTCGCCGCGTACTGGAGCTCAGGGCCCGGGGAGTCCGCAACATCCGCCAGCTGCAGCGCCGTGAAAGCCCCGGCCTGTCCCGTCTGGAAGGGGCGCTCCGCCCAGGGCCCGAACGACGACAAGGGGTCGCCGCTGTCGTCGGAGAACCGCGCCCTGAAGACGTAGCTGCTGATGGGATCGAGGGAGGTCTGGCCCGCGTGGGATCCAGTGAAGGTGCCCACGCCAAAGTCGGCGACCAAGAGGTTGGCGCCTGCGAGGCACGAAGCACGCCAAACCCGCTCCGCGGGCTGAACGGTCCAGATTTCAAAGTCGGTGCAGCCGTGGCCGCTCCCGTCGGGGTCGTCAAAGCCAGAGAGCGCCAGCGGAACGGAACCGGGGTCCACCTGCCCCGCCCCTGCCAAAGGCATGTCGATGGTCGGCGCCAGGGGCGGCCGGTTGCCGGTGGCGACGCTCGCGTTTTCATCGAACGTCCACGAGAGCACCTCATGGGACTGGGTGAGCCCGCCGGTTCCCGCGGTGAACCCAACCCAGGCGGTCCCGTCCGAGAGGTTGAGGGTCGCGCCGATGTCGATCGCCACCTGCAGGGAAGGAAGCACATCGTCAACGGTGACGCGAAGCGTCCCGGGGACGTACTCGATCCGCATCGTGTGAACCACGCCGTCGTTCAGGTCGACGAGGAGCGATGTGCTGCCAAGGGAGTTCCCGTGGTCCGACGAGTTTGCCCCCGTGCCGCCGGTATGGACCGAGATGTGGTTGCCGGACGGGTCGCCGTTGACCTGGTTGTCAAAGGTGTCGATCTCAACGGCGATGCTGTTCGTGATGCCGGAGAATCCAAGGGCTTGCCCGTCCGGCCCGAGCGCATTGTCCGCGTCGCGCTGAATCACGAACGCCATCCCGTCCGCCAGCCCGAAGACATCGAATTCGAATTCGCACGTGAAGGGCTGCACCACGTCCTGGCGTTGTGTCGCCCAAGCCGCGCCACGGCGGCTGGGGAGGCTCCTCGTCAGGCGCAAGGCGGTGCCGTTCCTCTCAGCCGACCCGACGAGGTTCAGGCCCGCCGTCGAGGAGAAGTTCGTGTAGCTGATGTCCCCACTGGCTCGGGGCGTCATGGCGCAGAGAGCGAACGGGATGAGGAGGGCGGACTTCATGGATGAGCAAGGAGCTGGGACGCGGGGTTCGGCAGCCAGGCACTGTAATCGCCACGGGCCCCTTACGTTTCGGACACGCGGCTAGACCGGGGAAAATTGGCTCCTCGGGCAGCACTCCAAACGCCCAATCCCCGGGTGGGAATCGCCAGTGGGACCTTCGGGGGTGAGGGCTCCGTGAATCCCCCGAATCGCGCCGCCGCATCCGATCTGTTTGGAGCACTCTGTATCGGCCCGTCTTGTCCCCCTTCCACCATTGCCATAACGGCAATCGCTATGAGAATCGTTTCGCCTATTGTCCTCCTTGCCCTCACCGCCTCGGCTGCCGCCCAGACGGTGACCCAGATTCCCCTCAACTACAACTTCAACGGCATCGTGCATTCCGGTGAGGCTGGCAACCCTGACGACCTGAACGGGTACCGCTCCATCTCCGACCGCGGCCTCGACTTCAGCGCCGGGATCCCCACGAACCCGCTCGTCGCCGCCTACAGCCTCGTCGCCACCGCCGGCACTTTGGACGTCGTGCACATCGGCAACCGCAACACCGTCGACGGCGGAGCGCGCGCTTTCGGAGTCGCCCCTGACGGCGACGACTTCGGCGTCCAGCCCACGTGGCTCGCGAGCCCCGACCAGACCGGGCCCCAGACGACCACGCTACCGAGTCCCATCGCGCTCCAGGGCACATCGTCGGCCTCGTTCCTCCTGCAGGTCAGCAACGGCGGCGGGTCTGTGGACGTCGGCTTCACGTTCCAAAGCGGCGCTTCCACCATCGCTTCGATCTCCGCTGGAGATTGGTTCGGTGGGGGCTTCGCAGGAACGGGCGCTACCGACAACGCCGCGGTCGACAACAACCTCTCGATCACCGAATTCACCGTCGACCTGTCCGCCTTTGATGGCGAGACACTGACGGCGATCGCCTTTGCCAACGCCTCGAACACCAACGCCGGCTACGCGATCCTGGCGGCCAACGTCTCCACGGACCTGACCCCCACGTCGACGACGCAGATTCCGCTCGACTACAACTTCAACGGCATCGTGCACGCGGGCGAGTCCGGCGTCCCCGACGACGCCACCGGCTACCGATCGATCTCGGACCGCGGACTCGACTTCACCGCGGGTGTCCCGTCGAACCCGCTCTCCGATGACTTCCTCCTTGTGGACATGGCCGGCGCCCTCGACATCGTGCACCTGGGCGACCGCAACGTGACCGACAATGGCAACCGTCCCTGGGACCCGTCGCCGGACGGCGACGACATCGGCATCCAGCCGAGCTGGCTCCCGAACAGCGACCAGACCGGGCCCCAAACCACGATCCTCGGGACGCCCATCACACTCGACTCATCGTCGAGCGCAGCGGTCCTCTTTCAGATCAGCAACGGTGGCGGCGCGTTCGACGTGACGTTCGGCTTCCAAAGCGGCGGCTCGACCACGAGCACCCTCTTTGGCAGCGACTGGTTCGGTGGTTCCTTCGCCGGCACCGCTGGCGTGGACTCCGGGTTCGCCGACGCGAACCTGAACCTGACCATTGGCACCGTCGACCTTTCGGCATCCGCAGGCGAAGTCTTGACGAGCATCAGCTTCGACAACTCGCTGAACCCCAACTCCGCGGTCGCGATCCTCGCGGCAAACGTCGATACGACGGGACTCGGCTCGAACTACTGCTCGACAAACCCGAACTCGGCCGGCCTGCTCGGCACCATGGGAGCCACCGGCTCAAACGTCGTCGCGAGCAACGACCTGACGATCACCGCGTCGCAGCTTCCGCCGAACCAGTTCGGCATCTTCGTCACGTCCATGACCCAGGCCTTTGTGCCCCTGGGCGGCGGCAGCACCAACGGCAACATCTGCCTCGGCGGCGCCATCGGGCGCTTCAGTCGACCCGGCGAGATCTTGGCCACCGGCGCCACCGGCAGCTTCTCGCTGGCCCTCGACCTGACCGACATCCCCCAGGGCAACGGCACCGTCGCCGTGATGCCCGGACAAACCTGGAACTTCCAGGCATGGCACCGCGATGGCGTTGGCCTTGGGTCGAATTTCACCGACGGCATTGCGATCGCTTTCCAGTAGCTGAGCCGCGGCACCGCCGCGCAGGCAGTGAGTGTCAAGGGCGCGTAGATTCGGTCTGGTCACCGACCCTACGCGCCCAACCCACGGGTAGAACTGTGGCATGCAAAGACGCAGCCTCATGTCCGGAGCCGTCGCGATCGCCGCGGCGCTGATGGGAACGATCACCTTCGCGCAGGAACCGGCAGCTGAGGTCCAACGGGCCGACCTCGTCCTCATTGGAGGACGCGTCGTGACGGTGGACGCCCAAGGCACCGAGGCCGAGGCCATCGCCATGGCGGGGGGGCGCATCGTCGCGGTGGGGACCGAGGAGGAGATCCTGGCACTTCGCGGTGAAACCACACGCGTCGTGGACCTCGACGGCCGACTCGCGATCCCGGGCTTCATCGAAGGGCATGCGCACTTCCTGGG
>OJFX01000181.1_pt1 | contig 21711 bp, 14 predicted proteins | sample 1594171 | NCBI WGS metagenome assembly OJFX01 (sample SAMN05416840, study PRJEB24817) | seawater metagenome | isolation source: Sea water | place: Canada:Atlantic | collected 2013-07
GTTGAGCAGGCGCTGTACGCGGCGCTCGATGGGCAAACGGTAGAGCCGGCAGAGCGATCCGATGGCCTCGGGCCGGCCCGCGCGGGCCCGGGCCAACCGCGACGGGAAAGACGCAGCGGTAGAGGGCCGCCCGTGGCGAGTCGGAGCGTGGTTCCCCGTACCGGGTCGTTTCGGGTCGCGCTTCATGGTCGGCCTACAGCCTTAAGAGAGAGGTGTAGCTGGTGCCGACGAGATTCTGGTTGTAGTCCACGACACGGATACGGAGCGCGGCTTCGTTGAGCGCGGGCAGCGGCCCCGGAATGTCCAAGTAGAAGTCTGAGCTGCCGGAGGGTATGGCGATGGGTGGCAGGGTGATCCAGGTGGTGGGTTGGAGGATCCCGTTGTTCACATTCACCTGGTTGACGGTGCCAAAGTCGAGGAAGGCCGCCAAAGGACCCGTTCCGTTGGTGGGGATGCCCGACACAGCAAGGTGAAGTGCTTCTGCATCGCGGGTGATCCGGGCACCTTCGACTCTCGAACGGTATACGGAGAGTCCCAGGGGCTGGCCGGCGTTCGTGAGGTCCGTCTCCACGGGGATCCCCGCCACGTACAAGAGAATCGTGTGCTCAGGGTCGCCGCCGCAGGTTCCGGTGACGTTGTCGGTACCCACAGGACTTGAGTCGTTGCGAAGGCCGAGTTTGCCGCTGACCAGAGCTCCGGTCTGAGTTCGGATCGGTACGCCTCCAGAGTTCTGGGACGACATCGTGGCCACGTCATAACCCATCAGCTGGTCGGGCGATCCAGTGGACAGGGTGGTCGAGAAGATGACCCTCTTGACCCCCGTCCGCTCGTAGACCGAGAGCGCGTCGAGTTCGGCGTATCCTTGGGATGTGCCAAACAGGTCTTCTCTGGTGAACGCCACGCGGAAATCGGTCCAACCCCACCCGATGGCCCCTCCCAGGTCGTCCCACGTCATCTCGTAGATCGTCCCTGGAGTGACTTCGAAGTTGGCGCCGAGCGAGCCGCCTTGGCTCATGGCGAGGGCCGGCAAGGTGCCATGGGACGTGAGCCACGCTTCTGTGAACGAGAAGTACACCTTGTCACGAACGCTCGCGAGCCAGCCCGTTCGACCGCCTGTGGGATCGTGGGAGATCACACCAATGCCCCGATCGATGCCGGAGATCCTCCTCGCATCGTTCACGCCGAATCCGAGGTCGCTGTGTACTTCCTCGACCGCGACGGCGTCCCGGAGTCCTTGCTGGATGATCGTGTTGCCTTCGAAGTAGTAGGAGATGACCGAATGCTGCGGCGATGCGAGGCTCGCAAGCGTTGAGCCCGCCGTGCCGTAAACCGTTCCGCTCCCGTTGTCGATGGCCACGGATAAGAAGTACCAGTTCGAGTCGAGGCCAAGCACGATCCTGCCGTCGGCCTGGATCTGGGGGCAGACGTCACCTCCCGATGAGACGCCCCCAAGCTCCAGGTCGTCCGCGACGAATCCCTGCACAGCGCGTTCTATGCCAGCGCGAAGGGCGGTACGGGAGTAGATGGGAAAGTCTGCGCCTGCCGGGCCGAAGCGCGCCGTCGTCCATTCTGCGGGGAGCGATCCCGTGAGCGACGTCCCGCTCACCAGCAGGTCCTGGAGGGTCAGGGAAGCGTCAGGCGTTGTCTCCAGGAGGCCAATGGGCGCGGCATGGAACATGCCCCGAAGCTCGGTCGTGAGCCATTGGGTGGCCTCTTGTGGGCTCGCAAAGGCGTTGGATGCCAGGGCCGCAGAGGAGGCGACAGCGATCCAAACACGGGGAACGGGGAGGTTGAAAAAGGGTGGAAGGGAAAGTTTCATGGGCGAGCTCGGTTCTAGGGGTGGAGCGTGTACCGCGCGGGAACAAGCGCATTGGCTCTTCCATGGGGGAACGCGGTGGGATTCAAAAAACGGGCGCGTTATTCGGGAAGGGCTCTCGAGGACAGATCCCGCTGCTGTGCGTCGAAAACCTCGCGCACGAGCTGGGTTTGTTCGACGTCGAGATCTTCGGGAAGGTGATCGAGGAAACGCCGGAGCCTCCAGACGTTCTGGGGGTCCCGCTGGAGGAGGCCCGCGAGGCCGCTGAACACCATGGCGTCGCTCCCTTCGTAGAGGCCTTCGAGGATCATGAACTCCGGCGTGAATGGCACGCTGCCGAGCTCCTGGGCCTCCAGTACGTGCTTTGCGGCGAGCGCAACAGCCGTGTCGAAGGCCTTCTTCTCCCCGCGCTTCTTGAGCTCCAGGGCCCGGTAGATCTCAATGGTGGAGAGCACCTGGAGCCGCCAGCATTCGAGGTCCGGGGCAGGGGTCAGGTTCGCTTCCTGCACGGCAAGCACCGCCTCGTCAAAATGCCCTTGTTCCCCGAGCACCCAGGTGAGGATCAAGAGCGGCTTGCGGTAGTTGGGCCTCAGTTCCCGCGCAACATCCAGGTGGCTGAGCGCGATCCCAAAGCGTTGAAGCGCAAAGGCAGCGAAGGCCGCGTTGATGTGCAGCGTGTAGGCCCGCGGAGCGAGCCAGAGCCCTTGCTCGGCACGGCTGAGGGCTTTGTCGTAGCGGCCCATGACCCCATACATCCGTGCGGCGATCTGACAGGTGGCGGCGGAAGGGGTTCCGAGGTCGTGCTCAAGCGAAACCAATTCTTCGAGGGCGCCGAGGGCGCGGCTGACCTGCGCCCGCGAGTCGAGGTCGCCAAATGGCGTGACCGCAAGTCGAAGCTCCCTGGCATGGGCGAACTGATCGGCTCCGGCCAACCCGAGCAAGCGGTAGCCGCCGGGTTCATCGCCGCACCGCAGTGCGTGGTAGCCCGCCAGGTAGTGATCGAAGGCCGTTTGGGGCGGCGGCAGGTCGGCCAGTTGGAGCGCTCCATGGCCAAGCGCTTCGCTGCTCAAGCGGGCGTATGCCCGGTCCAGCGCGTCGACATAGGGCGAGCTGCTATGGGCGGAGAGGGCCGCGAAGTCCCTGGCGGCGCCAAGGGGGTCGCCATGATCCAGTCGGTAGGAGGAGCGCAGGAGGCGGGCGCGGGCTCCGTCAGCGCTACTCTCTACCGCACGGTCAAGGAGCCCGGTGAGGGCCGCACGGTCCCCGGAGTGGAGGAAGGGGCGGTTGGTTAACCCGACCGTGCTGAAGCCAGGCGGAAGCTGCCGAACGGCCTCCCAACCCCGAGCCTCGGCCGCCGCCACGACACGTCCGCGGAGCATATGCCCCGTGGCGACGGCGGCGAGAAGGGCGAGCGCGGCGGTCATTGCGCGGACGGTGGACGACCGCCAGGCCCTCGCCGCATGGCGCTGCCAATGGGGGATCGGACGCGCCGTTACGGGGCGGTGGCACAGGAAGGCGCGAAGGTCCTCCTCGAGGGCGGTCGCCGTGCGATACCGCCGCGTGGGTCGCCGGTGCATGCCTTTGTCGAGGATCGCCGCCAGGTCACGGGGTAAGCCGCGCCGCAGCCGGGCAGCGGGGACCGGATCTCTGGTTGCGATCGCCGCCATCACCTCGGTCGGGAGCCCGCGGTAGGGTGCAGACAGTGTCAGGAGGTGGTACAGCGTCGCGCAGAGGCTGTAGGTGTCGCTCGCACGGCCATGGTGCCCCCCCTCCACGATGACCTCCGGTGGCATATAGGCAGGCGTGCCCATGCGATGCCCTTCTTGGGTCAGGGTCGAGTCCTCATCCAAGAGCGCGATGCCAAAGTCCAAAAGGACAGGCGTTCCATCACGGCGAGCGATGATGTTGGAGGGCTTGATGTCCCGGTGGAGGATCCCTGCGTCGTGCACTTCGCGGAGCCCGCTGGCCACGTCCGCGACCCAGCCAACGACCAAGCGCAGGTAGTCGCCCTCGCGGCGCGCGTCGACCCCGAGGTCGTCTCTCACCCAGCGGGCATGCTGCTGCCGTGCGGTGTCATGGATGCTGCCGGCGTGCTCGATCACTGCGTCGAGCCCAACGCCGTCGAGCCACTCCATGACGATGAAGGGGTCGCCGTCCGCCGTCTGGCCGCGATCATGAATCGAGATGATGGACGGATGTTCCACCGCCGCCATGGCTTCGGCTTCCCGCAGGAACCGCTCTTTCGCCTGGTGCCCCTGCATGGCCCCAGAGCGCACCAGTTTGACGGCAACGGATCGTGCGAGATGGGAGTCCTCCGCTTCGTACACCACGCCCATGGCGCCTTCCCCCGCGCGGCGCCCCAGTCGGAAGCGTCCCACGAGCGTTTCCCCCGCCTTGTCCTGGCGAGGACTCGGGTCGAACCAACTCCCCGTGAGCTGTTCCATGCGTTCGACCGCATCCTGCACCAGGGGGCGCAGCTCTTCACAACCTTCGGTAGCGCGGTCGAGCCAATCGTCGGAGCCGCGGTCCCGGAGCTCGAGGGCGAGGGCCACTGCGGATTCAATCAGGGCCTCGGTTGCTGTTCGGTCGATCATCGCCGTGAGAGGTGCATGGCCAAACGCGCGCGGGCCGCGTAGAAGGCGCGCCGGACGCCAGATTCCGTTTCGTAACCCAGTTGTTCCGCGAGTTCCGCGAAGGTGGCGAGCTCCTCGGCCCTGGCGCGCACGAGCATCCGGTCGCGATCGGACAGGGCCGCCAAGGCCTCCTGGAACCGGCCGCGCTCTTCGTTGATCGCCGCGGATTCGGCGGGGCCCTGCGCGACGGACGCCTCGCCGTAGGCCCGTGACTCGGGGGTCCCCCGACGTGCGTCCCGTTGGGCAGCTTCGTGGTGGCGAATCGCGTCCACGATGCGGTTGCGAACCAGAATGGACAGGTACCCTGCGAAGGCGTCCGGCGTCGCCCCGCGGAAGCCCCGGACGTCGGTCAGGATGTCGTTGAAGACCTCGTGCACCACGTCGCCCGTGCTGAAGCGTGCGGACAGCCACGGGCGGGAGCGGCGCAGATCCCGCTGGAGCCTGGCGTGCACGAGGGTTTCTACGCGGGGGTAGAAGCGGCCTGCGAGTTCACCAAGGGAGTCCCGACATCCCCCGCGGGACTGGCGAAGGAGGTCGGAGAAGGGCGTTTCCGATCCGATGGACGACTTTGATGGGGGGGAGTTCAAACGCGCAAGTAGCCGATCAACGGCCCTCACCCCCTAGCGGCGGGAGCTACGGGCGTCGTAGGCGAGGAAAGGCGCAGAAAGTTCCCAAGCTGGCTTCGATGAATGGGCGCGCCTCCCCGTAAGTGTCGATAGGGGGTTGCCCTCTGGCCGGCGTGGTCCATCGGGGCCCTGCGCGGGGAGGAACTACCCCAACCCACTGTGCCGGGACGGCTAGTGAGAGAGCGAGCCCATTGACCGACGCCAGGCGGGAAAGTTCCCGAGGCCCACGGCGAAGGGCCGAATCCTGCCACTGGTGCAAGATTCGACCCCTGCGGTCCCCTTGGACGGGGACTGTCCTGGGATCAGAGGTTCAGCTCGATCGGGAGCCGGTTGGTGCTCTGGACGAACGTGAGCGTCGCCGCATCCAGGACCAAGGCCTGGAGGTGCCCCTCGGCTTCGGCGAAGGCCGGCTGCGCCGTGCCAAAGTTGACGGTGACGACCGCCGTGCCACCCGCGTCCACGATGGCCATCGGCAGGCCAACGCTGCCCGTGAGGTCGAGGCTGAAGGTGAACAAGGACTGGACCCCGGGGATGAACATGCTGCTCCCAATCAGGTTCTGGAATACGGACCGGTTCTCAATGTCGACGCCTGGGAACGCAGGGCTCGACACCGTGTCGAGGAAGCCAACGCCGGAGAAGACGAAGACGACATCGCCGGGTTGACCCGTGACGACCACTTGAGTGGTCCAAGTGTTCTGCGGGCTGGGGCGCAGGTTGCCGAGCGAGTCCATGTCAATGCCAACGAGGGAGTTCGTTTGGGGCGCGATCGTGGCCCCTCGGATGAACGCGCCGTCGAAGAGAGTGACTTCGTCGGCACCCATGTCCACCCCTTGCCCGTTGACGCGAGCGTCGAAATCGATGTCGTGTGCGTGATCCCTGCGCACGACCATGGGGGCCGGGGCCCCAGGCACGCTGAAGCTCCCGGCGAAGGCAATGGGCGCAGGCGACACTTCATCGGTTCCGGTGAACTCACGCAGAATGGAGAGGTCGCTGAGGTGCAGGTCGCTGTTGTTGGCCACCGGGAAGGCATCGCCACCGACGAACATCGGCGTGATGCCACCGAAGAGGACTGGGCCAAAGTTGTTGAACAAGCCGCCGTTGAGCGCCGTCAGGGTGTCATCCTCGTCGTAGTTGAGGTCAGCGGCTCGCGTGGCGTTGGTGAAGATGCCAAGGGGCCCCACCACATCGGCCGGATTCACGCCGGCGGCCGAAATCGCCGGATTCCAGATCAGGTTGTGCGTGAGGGTCATCGCGGTTGTGCCCGCATCCCAGCGGATGCCAATGGGCGTGGGCGCGCTCGGCTCGGCGAAGGCAATGGTGTTGTGCACGACCCAAGGCGCGCACCCTACGATGTCCACGTTGATGCCTCCGAGTTCCACGAAATTGGACTGGAGACGGGTCTGGTGGGTCAGGCCTCCGCCGGTGAGGAGGACGTTGGTCGCGTAGTGGTCGATCTCGTTAGATCGCACCACGGGGGAGCAAGGCGATGTACCCCCAGTGACGCGGATGCCGGCGACGGGCGTGGCCTGTTTGCCTTGGGTCCAGCGCACGATGTTGCGCTCGATCACTGGCGCGAGCTGGACCCCTGGGTTGGTGCCGACGATGTCGATACCGATGGAGCCGCCACCGGTCACGACGCAGTCGCGGACTTCCGGGGCCACGAGCTGGGGCGCGGCTGCGCCCCCCAGGGGGACATTGATCTGAACACCGATGCTGCCGGGGACCACGGAATCAGCTCGGATCTGCAGCCCGCGAATCACTGAACGGGGAAGGTCCGGGTTGCCGAGGCTGTTGATGCTGATGAGCGTGGCAGCGCCCGAGCCGGCCCCGTTGAGGTCCGGGAGCGCACCTGCGACCACTTCGAAGCCTTCGATGCAAACGCCGTAGGCTGGAATCTGAATGGGGAAGGCCTCCCCTTGGCCCGCACTATAGGAGGCCGAGCCGGTGACGTTGACCGTGATGGGAACGGTGCCGATTTGGGCTTGGACGGAGGCGAGGGCCGCTGTGATCGTCGGGAACTGACCAGCGCCGGGAGTAGGGGAGACGGTCAGTTCAATGGAGGCCGGAGCGATCCAGTCCCCAAAGAACTCCATGGTCTGCGCCGAGACCACCGGAGTTGCGGCGCCGAAGGAAAAAAGAAGAGCGAGCGCGGCGGTGCCGCGTCCGAGGGAGTGAAGTCTTGGTGTATGCATGGAAGCCAGTTGGCCCGGGACGCACCATGCGTCCCTGGGGCATCACCGAGGTCGCCGGTACCGCCCCGAACGGGCGCTTCTTCCCGCGCATTTTTGAGCCGACAGGCTCCCATGAAAAACCACTGGTTTGTCTGCCGGACGCCAGCCCGCACGCCGCCTATCGGCTGAGCTCGATCTCCGTCACCTCGCCCGCGTGAATCAAGACGTCGAACTCGGCGAGGACCTCGTCCTTGGAGTCACCGTGGCGATTCCGCGAGGGGCGCAGAGTGGCGTGATAGGTGCCTGTGGGGAGGAAGGCTGTCACCAAGGAGCGCGGCGCGGCGTCAGCGCCTGTGGCTGTAGCGGCGTCTGTTGGGAGTGGCGCGGGTTGAACGCCAAGGACTTCAAGGGGGGCGCCGCCGGAGTCGAGGGTGAGGTCGAAGGCCCCGTAGCGCCCGCCCGCGTGGAGAGGATCCATGGTCATGCGGAGGCGGCCGGCGGGGATGTCTAGGGTGCGCCTCGCGGTTTGACCTGGCCTTAGATCCAGCGGGGGGCCCGGGCAAGGGAGGCGCAGCCAGCCGGCGCGGGAGGATTGAATGATGGCGACGCGACACGGGCCGAGGGCCCTTGTGTCGGCGGTGACCAGCGAGTCCTCCACTTGGCACCAAAGACGGAAGGGTCGATTGGGTTCATTGACGGGGACCACCTCGATGCGTCGAAGGTCCGGAAGGGGACGGCCTCCGACCGTGAGGTTGAGGGCGAGGGACGATGGGGCGAACGGATCTAGGGAGATCACGAGGCTGCGCTTCTCCCCGGGCGCCAGGTTCACGTGGAACACGGGAGCGTCCTCGAAGGGCATGAGGCCAGCGGGCAGGCCCATCAGGCCAGCTTGGGTCAACGAGAAGTAGACGGGCCCAGGCTGCAGCCCATCGAGCGTGAAGGAACCGTCTTCCCCAAGGGAAGCGGATCGCCCAAGACCATCCACAACGACCACGACCTCGGTGGGATCCCACGGTGAGCTGAACTCGAAGCGACCGGTGAGGGTTGCGGGCGGGGCGATCTCAACGTCGCCCAGGTCCAACGTTCCGTTCTCGACGTCCAGCGTCCGCACGGCCCTGGCGGGCCGTCCATCCCCCTGGACGAATAAGCAGAGCGGAGAATTCGCCGCGGTGGGGAACTGGAAGTACCCCTGGTCGTCGGTCCTGGTGCCGTTCATGGCGGAGGCAGGGACGAGCCGATAGGGCGGTGGATCGCCGTCGAGCCCCAGAACCGACTCCGGCGAGTAGCTGCCTTGGCCCGTCATGGCCAGCCCCTCGTCGCGCTCTGTTTCCAGTCGAATCGTGCTCCCATCGCGCAGGGCTTCCCGTGGTTCAGCCACGTGGAGGCCCACCCTCTTGAGTTTCACAAGGGCACCGGCAATGGGCTCGCCGTTCTCAAGGAGCCGGCCCCGGACGCCGGCCGCGCGCACGAGCTTGACCGTCATATGGGGAGCCTCCTCACCGCATCCCTCTGTGGTCACGATGGCGGTCTGATAGCCATCGGCCGTGACTTGGATTCGATCGATCCCCGGAACGAAGTCCAAAGGGAGGCCGCCCTTGGGTTGGACCATGGGTTGGCCCACGATACCGGTCTCGGTGCCATCCTCTGGCCCGCCACTCGCTTCGCTATTCTCGCCGCCCTTCAAGACCGCGATCGCCACGCGGTAGATGTGAGCGTCCGACTTTGCATCGACGATAGCGACGGTGAACGCTGCGTCCGGTATCACGGGCTCCATCACGATATTCACTTCGCCCGCCCGGCTCAGCGCATCGCGGGGTGGCGAGATTTGCCGCCAGCCAGGGAAGTGCGCCAGGACTGCGGCGGGGCTGCCCTTGCGCAGGCCGATGCGGAACCGGCCATCGGGGCCGGTTTGATCCGTGTCTCGGCGGGACCAGTTGTCGGTGCCATTGACGTATACGCCTTCGATGGGGTCGCCCATCCTGTTCTGGACACGGCCTGTCACGATATCTGCGGGTGAAGCAATCAAGGACACCGGGCCAACGGTGACGCCCTCCAAGACCTCGACCGAGGTCAGCGGGGCCTTGACCAGGAAGCCCGAGTGTTCAACGTAGAGCGAGACCATTCCAGGTGCGAGATGGCCCAGTAGGAACGTGCCGTCGTCCTGCGTGACCACGTCTGGTTCCACGCCGCTGTAGGCGGATCGGCTGTCGGGATCCTCCGGTTGGTAGTCGCAGGTACTGACTTCTGCCCCGGCGATGGGGCTGCGGGTGGTGGAAGTGGCGAGCCCTTGGACGGCACCCGCGGGCCGGAGCGTGACCGAACCGAGGTCCTCGACTCGCCCTGGGGTGGGTGGGGCCAGCTTGCCGGTACCGTCCGCCCGTATGTAGCGAGAGTAGAGCGTCTGGTAGATGCTGCCGGAGATGAGCACGTTGACGTTCTTCTCTTCGATCGTCTCGAGATCGGAGGCGCTGAGCCGAAGCTGCACCGAGCCATCATCGGTCCCCTCCGTTTGGTGGCGCCATGCGCCGGCGGTCACCAACATCCGAGGGCGAGGAATCGGTTGATCCTGGGAGTCGAAGACCCGTGCGGTGAAGACGAACTCGTCGGGCCGGGCAAGGGGCCCTGGGGCCGAGGGAGCTGCCTTCGGAGTCCGCTTTGCCGATCGTGTCACGGCTGGGGTGACCGTCTCGTTGGGTGAGGGGTCGACCGGTTCCCCGAGACCCGCAGCGGAGGCCGTCTCCGACGGGACAGTCGGCGCGGCCGTGGGCGCGGTCAACTTGACGGCAAGGGCCCCCAAGAGAGCGAGCGCTACGAACGCCCCCGCGAGTACGAGCTTCTTCATAGCAACCCCTGTCAAAGTAGTGATCCCAAGCGCCCCCGTGGCAGCGCTCGAAGTGGAAGCGGCGCCTGAAGCCACCTTGAGCGCGACGCTGGCCGCTGGCGGAAGGGCCCCAAAAGGAACGGCCAAGAGGCAGCACGCGGACCAGCCACCGCCTTCCGATTGCAGTTCCCGGCGCAGGGCCGCAAGGCCCCGTTGAACCCGGTCGCCCGCGGTGCTCTTGGGACAGTCGAGGCGCTTGGCGATCGCGCCCAAGGTGAGGCCCTCTTGGAAATGCAAGAGCACGGGGATCTGAAGGTCCCTCGGCAGCCGACCGACGGCCGCGGCGACCCGTTGCTGGGCCTCGGAGCGCATGAGGAGCTCCTCGACGCCCTCCACGGAATCCGGCTGGGCGCCCCGGGTCTCGTGGGCCCTGCGGCGCCCCTCACCGCGCCGGGCACGGAAGGCCATCGAACGAACGGTGCCCGCAAGCCACTTGCGTCCAGGGATCGCGTCGCCGAAGCGCTCGACCGCGCGAACCCAGGTTTCCTGGTGCAGGTCGGCCGCCAGTCCCGGGTCCCGGACCAGCTTCTGGGCGAGCCGCTGGGTCCACCGGAACGACCGCAGTAGCTCCGCGGGGCCTTCCTCTTCGTGGTTCCTGCGGGTGCTGTCCATACACCCTATGAAGCTCCGGCCGCGGGGAGCTGTCCGGGACAAATCCCCCGAATTCGTAGGCGCGACCCGGATCAGCCCGGGTTGGGCTCAGCGCGCGTAGATCCCATGGTTCGCGAGGGTGCGGCGGATCGCTGCAGCCTGGCGCTCGATGAGCTGCAGGTCGATGAGCTCGGCGGTGACGTTCACGTTGGACTGCTCGAGGTAGCCCTGGCGAATGAGGCCGGTGCCCTGGATGCCGGGCAGGCGCGCCTGGGACATTCCGGACTCGGCGGTGGGCTTGAAGCTGCTGGGGCCGCAGGGCTCCAGGGCCGACGGGTTCGTGAAGACGTGCAGGCGAAGCGTTCCGATAGCCGTGAGATTGTTGCCTTCGAGGAGACCGAAGACCTGGCCATCGCTGGCTACGGAGACCGAGATCGTGCCGGTCGGAATGCACACTTGGTCGGTCAGGAGATGGCCTTGGGCCGTGACAATACGCCCGCTGAAGGACCGGCGCAGGCGGCCGTTGCGCGTGTAGCGGATGGACCCGTCCGGCCGCTGAAACTCGAAGTAGCCCTCGCCTTCGATTCCAAAGTCGAAGTCGTTGCAGGTGAGTTCCAGCGCGCCCTGAGTCGTGATCAGCTGGCTTCGTGTCGCCGCCGGCATGCGGATACCGGTCGAGGCATCCGCTTGCGAGGCCAGTCCAAGGGTGCGGCGCTTGTAGCCGGGGACATTCGCGTTGGCGATGTTCTCGCAGTGCAGAGCATGGTCCTCAGCGAGGGCGAGGAGGGACTGCTTGAGGGCCTTGAGGGCTCCTTCTTTGATGCTGCTCGACGGGATCGAGTGGGATGCGTCGACAGGGCCGGCGGTGGCACGGGAGGCGAGCGCAGCCTGGAGCTGGTCGACTCGTCCCGAGAGTTCCGCGATCTTGGCGGTCCATTCCAGGGCGTCGAGTGAGCCGATGGATGCACCGACGTTGCTGGATGCGATCTCGGTCGTGGCCATGGCGCGCGCCGCGAGCAGGGCTCGAACGCCTTCGAGCTCGCGCATGAGCTCCCCGTGGCTGCCTCCGATGCGGTCGCGCCAGATCCCGTGGGAATTCACCGAGTCGGCGTTCACGGCGTGGGAGTCGACCTGGTGAGGCGCGCTCTGGCAGGCGGCCAGTAGGAGGAGGGCGATGGTCGAGGGTGCGCGCTGCAGCATGGTGGGATCCGTTGTGACTGACAGGGGCCTGGCGTGCCCCGGTCACGGGCGGTTCGGCAGAACCCGGCGATCCCTTGAGTGCTTCACGGGAGGGATACTCATTAGTCCCGGTCAAGGGGCCCACCCAGGGCGGGCTCAGGCCCGCTGCATCCCCATTCGGCATCCCCTAGCGAGCACGACCACCCCGGGCACCGATCAGCTCAATCTCGACCCACCGCTTGTCATCCTCCGGGTGCACGCCGCGGATGGTCACCACGCCCAAGCCGGCGCCGAGTGGCCCAAGGGTCTTCACGGCGGTCAGGTCCGCGTGCATCAGCGTGACGCCCCCCATATTGATCGAGAGCGGAATCCTCTCGGCCACCATTTCACCCACGGGATCGGGCAGCACGGCGGTCGTCGCCGACTCTCGGTTGAAGCCCTGGGCGACCGTGTACTTGAAGCTCCCCCGAAGCAGCATGCCGAGGATGGCCTGGGCGGGGAAGCCGATCACCTCCTTCATGAGCGGTTGGAGCTGCTCGTTCTGTTGCCACCCATTGAACAGGTTCGAGACGGCCCCAACCCCGAGCACGTAGGACTGGCGCTGCTCTGGGGTGAGGTCCGACAGCTCTTTGCCCGTTGGCAAGTGGATGCGGAGCAGCTCTGACTGACCAAAGATGCTGTGGGTGATGGATGATTCTGCGATGCCCATCTTCGCCACCACGCTCGTCTCTTCTTCGCAATCGTAGACCTCGACGGCCGCTTCCCATAGCGGAGACATCCGGGTCTCCACGGTGCCGTCATTGTGTTTGAAACTCAGCTTCATCTGGCCCGCGTTGGCCCGGACGAGCTTCAATCGAACGTACCAGTCTTGGGTCTTGCCGTGGACGGACAAGTGCGCCCGGTAAAGCACTTCGTCGCCGACCTGCGGGCTCGGCCGATCGCCGCGCTCCGTGGGATCATCGAAGCCGACGCTGCCCTGGAACTGCTCAGGGACATCGACGCCAGACCCCATCGGAAGTGCGTGGACGGCGAGCACACCGGGGTGCTCGATCTTGCCCCCTATGCATCCCGTGAGGCCAGAAGTCAGGAACAGCGGGAAAGCGAGCAGTGGGAAGCGCATGTTGGGAGTTTAGCACGGCGACACCCGCGGACCCGATCGTGGCCCGCCCCCGGGCGCGCGACCTCAGAGACCGTTGGCGGCGCCGGCGGGCCCCACCTCCGGTAGAAAAGGAATGCACACGCGCGGCGGCCAGAGCCCGACGCCGAACTGCAGGCCAGCGAGATGCAGTTCGATTCCCTCTTGCAGCCCGAGTGCTACGCCGAGCCAAGGCGTGTCGAGGCGGCCTCCGGTTTTGCTCGGCGTCGCCGCGAATCCGATGGGGGACACGTAGTCCTTTCCGACGGCGTTGTGGTGCATCGTCGAGCGCAGATGGGGCGTTGCGGCCGCCATCGCCGCCACGAAGGTGTTGGAGTTGGGTCCCGGGATCGAGCGGTAGGCCCCGTCTGAATAGGCTTGGGCCTGTTCCAGCAGGCTGTTCGCCGCTTCGGCCGCACGCTCGCCACGCAGGACACCGCGCACCCGCACGGGTCGGTCACCCCACCGTAGGTCCGAGAGCGCCGACTCAGGCGCGATTTCGCGGATGCGCACGCCTGATGTCGGCGTGATGACCTCGATACGGAGCCAAGGTTCTTCGGGCCCCCGGCGCACATCGAACCAGCCGTGGGTTGCGAAGCGCACGTACCAAGCTTCGCTGCTCGGAAGCCGCGCCTCTTTGACCAGCACCAAGGGGCCGGCTTCCTCGGCGAAACGGGAGGGTCGCGTGCCTCGGCAGCTCGGGAGGAGCATCAGCAGGGCGAGCAGGAGGACGTTTCGCATGGTGGGCATCCTATGGAAGTTCCGGTCGCCCGCGGAAGAGGCGATCGCGCCCAGGCTGGGCGCCCACGCGAGTCGCGGGCACGGTACCCAGTGGGGTCAGCTCAAAGGACCGAGCGCACCATCCGCTCAGAGTATCGGCTGAGCTTCCAATGCCCCGGGGCCCACCCCGCGAGGAAGCGGTGGAAGTCCGCCCAGGCGTCGGGCCAGAGGGCGCGCCATTCCGCTTCGATCGCTCCTGGGTCGTAGTGGGGCGCAAGCCTCGGCGCAAGCTCTGCGAAGTAGGCGTCCAGGTACCCATCCGCACGCTGGGATAGCTGCCCATCGTCCAGGCAGCTTCCAAGGAAGTAGCTCAGGTCCTGTACGCCGATGCCGCCTCCGACGTACTGGAAGTCCACGGCCGCGACGGGCTGGTGGATGTCCAGGTCGGCGGGCTCCCCGAAACAGAAGTTGGCGACCTTGGCGTCGCCATGGACGAAGGTGCGGTGTTTGGCGGCGCCGAGCCGGGCGTCGATCGCGGGCGCGGCAGCCCGCAGCCGTGGGTCCTGCGTGGCCGCGAGCTCATCGGGGCGGGTGGCAAGATGCCAGTACGTCCCTCTGTCCCAGAGCCCTTCGGGATCTCGCCCCATGAAGGCCGCATGGAATGCCGCGAGCCACCGGATGCAGGCGCGAACCTCCGGGTCGGTCACGTCCTGGCGGCGGCCACGGAAACCCGCAGGGTCCAGGTCCTCCAGGAGCATCATCCCACCGGTGGCTGTCTCCGCCTCGGCGAGCAGCCGAGGCGTTCGCGCCTCGGGCCCGAGTTCGCCGTTGAAGCGCCCGTAGTAGGCGCGCTCGACGGCGTAGCTCTTCCTTTTGCGTTCGCCCGCAAAGCTGGAGGTCCAGCCCCTCGGGTGGTTCGGACCGGCTTCTCCGGGATCTACCACCTTCAAGATGACCGTTCGCGCCCGGCCCGCGTCACCGTCCTCGAGCCACCAGCGTTCGATCCGCCCGTAACCGCTCCAGAGTTTCTGGACCAGCACGGGCGGACCCGAGATTCGGGCGCCGGTGGCCTCTTCCATCCAGGTGACTGGGTCCATGGGCGAACATTGGACCTTCGGGAGCGAGCCGTCGCTAGTGCGCAAACGTCAAGGCGCAAACGTCAGCCCGAGGGCGGACGTGAAGTTGCTCGTTGGCGCACCGCCGGGGGTCAGGTCCCGGTGCCAGGCCTGGAAGTACCAGGTTTCGCCTGCCGCCGCGGCGACGGTCCCCGAGCTTGTTTCGAGCGCGGTCGGGTCAAGGGGGATTGAGAATTGACCCTGGGCCCCGCTGGACTGCACTTGGGACGGCCCGTCGTAGCGGCCAAGGTTGCCCCCGAGGCAAATCGAGCCCAGCGAGCCTGGGACAACCACGGGGACCGAAAGAGTGAGCGCACCGATGAACATGCCGAACTGGTTCTCGGGCAAGCGATACGCCGCGAGGGTCAGGTCAACGGACCCGACGGTCGAGCTGCCGTAAGCGGTCAACTGCCCCGCGCGGCCGGAGGAGTTCGTCGCACCACTGCTGCAGAGATCCGGCACCATGCCCACCGCCGGGGTAGATTCGTTGATGTGGAGCAAGAGCGCCGTGGCGTCGCGGGTCGAGAACGCGTCGACGTCCCCATCGCTGTCCACGTCCAGGAACCGAGTGCGATAGGTGGCGGGGTAAGGGGCGCCAATGGGCTCCGGGGCCAGGAAGCCGCCCGTGCCGTCCGCGAGTAGGAGCGTGTCGGCATTGCCGTCGGTGACCGCGCCGCCAAAGGCGACCAGATCGTCCACTCCATCCTGGTTGAGGTCCATCTTTGCCAAATCGAACGCATCGTCGATGCCGGCGATGGCCAGGGGGACAAACGGCTCGATGCCCGGGCCCGGGAGGTTCGGGGACCAGTGCCAAAGCCCGGTGGTGTTCCGCGCCACAATGTCGAGGTCGCCGTCGCCATCGACGTCGATCGCCGATGAGTGCACGTGGGGGAGGATGGCCGCGGTGTGGGATACGGGCGGGTCAAAGGTGCCCGTTCCCTGGTTGAGGTGAATCTGGGCCTCTGCGGGCCCAAGGGTGACAACGTCGTCGAAGCCGTTCTCGTCGAGGTCGAGCACCACCGCGCTGGACATGCCGCTTAGGCCCCCCTGGACAAGGGCCTGGCGCGGGAACCCTGTTCCCAGTCCGTTGTTGAAGAGGGCAAACACCTGGATTCCGCCGATGCCTGGGTGCATTTGGATGAAGTCCAGGTCGCCGTCGGCGTCGAGGTGCAGGGGCAAGAGAGCGATCGGGAACGATGTGCCCGTGGAGGAAACGATGATCGGTGGGTCGTAGGTCAGTGGTCCCCGGTAGAGGCGAACCGCGAGCCCTGAGGTGCCTGACGTGCGGACGAGCATGTCATCGAATCCGTCGCCGTTGACGTCATGGCCCCCGGTGACGCGGCGGAAGTCTCCCACGACTTCGAACGTGACCGCGCGGGCGAAGGACCCTCCGCCCTCGTTCTCATACCAGCTCGTCCCTACGTCGCTGCCATAGACCACGAGGTCCTTGTCACCGTCCCCGTCGGCGTCGATCGTGATCTCGCCGCGGACGTAGCCCGTCCAGCGCTGGATCTCCCGGGACGTGTCGTACCAGCGGTTGCCGATGGTGCTGACGCGCTCGTCGTAGCCGATGCCCCGGACGCTGCCCCCCAAGGCCTCAAGGGATCCGTCCCCGTTGAGGTCGGCGAAGGTCCCCAGGAAGACCGAGAAGAGCATGCGCTTGTCGAATTCGTAGTTGAACCCGCCGAGGCCGCGCATGATGTTTCTCGTGCTCAGGACATTGATCGACTCTCCGAACGTCAGGTCCATCACTCCGTCGCCGTCATAGTCGCGGACCATGCCCGGGTGGGGGTGGGGATTGCGAGACGTCGCTATCGAGAAAGGCGCTGCGAAGTCGAGCACACCTTGGCCCCGCAGGATATGGATGAGGCGCTGGGCGGCATCGGGCACGGCCACGATGTCGAGCAGGCCGTCTTGGTCGATGTCGACCACCTGCATGCCAGGTAGTTGGCTGACGGAGGCCGGGAAGACAGACCGCGGCGTGCTGAACCCCGACGGGCCAAGGCTGGTGGAAAGCCTCCACGTCTCGTCCGCCAGTCCCTTCATGACGACATCGCACCGCCCGTCGCCGTTCACGTCCACCGACTGGAACTTGGAGGGCATGGTCGTTGTGACGACCGTCGGCGTCGTGTCGAAACCCGTCCCGTTGAAGTTCAGGACGAAGAGGCCCGATGTGCCCCCCGGCGCACCAAGTCCATTCACGCGATAGATGAAATCTAGATCGCCATCTCCATCGAAGTCCTCTGCGCCAATCTGGGCGGCGATCCCGACCCAGCTACCAACGGCGATCCGACTGAACACGAAGTCCCCCCGATTCCGGAACAAGATCGCCCTCTGTCCCGTCGCTGTTTCCATCGTGGCGATGAAGTCCTGGCGACCATCGGCGTCGAAGTCCCCTTGGACTAGATCTAATGCTGGGCTGGTGATGGGCTCCAGGTAGTGGGGCCTCCCGAACGCGCCTTGCCCCTCCCCGGGGAACATAGAGATCCGTGCATCGATCCCCGTGACCGCAAGGATGTCCTGGTGCCCATCCCCATCGATGTCAAAGACCTCGGTGGCCCTGAGGTTGGTCAGCGACTCGTCGAGCTGCTGACTCGTGGGAAAGACCGTCTGGCCAAGGCCCGGCGCTGCGAGGGCCGCGAGCGCCGTAAGCGCAGCGTGGGAGATGCGAGTCGATCGATGCATGCGGAGAAAAGGGGGCAAATCGGACGCGGGGGGGGCCGGGTGCGAGACTGGGCTCCCAGGCAGGACGAATCCACGAGCCTAGATCGATTCAACCATCTCCGCAATTCGTGCCGCCGGACGGGGTCTAACCACGAGAATCTCGGCCGAGTGGCGCACGCCTGCCCATCCTGAGCTGACGGGCGATCGAAGGCGCCCGCTTAGACTTGTCGTTACCGCAGAATGCGCACCGGGCGCTTCGCCCAGGTCACATCCAATGAACTCGACACAGCTCCGCAACCGTGTCCGTCGACTCCTGAAAGAGGATCCGAGCGCGGCTCTTCGCACGGCGAGGCAGATTCCCGAGCCTTGGTTCCGGGCTCAGGCCCTCTCCGCCGTGGGCCGCCAGGGCGCCGAGAACCAGGTTGAGCCTCTAGCCAAGGAGGCCATGAAGGCGGCGGCTGAGTGCGAAGACGACTACCGACGCGCGGCTGTGGCGGCGTGGCCGATTCGGCTCCTGGTGGAACGTGGGCATACCTCGTCGGCGGCGGAGGCTCTGGCAGTGGCGCGCCAGTACGCGTTGGTGGCGACTCCGATTGGGTCCCGGGCTGAGGCGCTGTTTGGCCTACTGAACGGTGCGTGGGGTCTAGGGGGCCGGGAGCGCCGGCAGTTGGTAGAGGATCTTTTGGCGCTGCATGGGGAACGACTGCATTGGCGTGTTGCCCGGGCGACCGTGGCTGCCCTCGAGATGATGGGGCCGTGCGATCGTGAAGCCGCCGGGGAGATCGCCGGACGTATCCCAGACGATCGATGCCGGAGGAAGGCGATCGCGGCGTTGGATGCGGAGGACCCCCAGGGCCCGCGGGAGTACTTCCATGGGATTTAGGGGCAGCCCCACGGACCGGTCTGAAATGGGCGCCAAATTGCCGTCATGCAACCAGGCGCTTTCCGCCGGGGCGAATTCACTGGCGGGCATGGGACTTGCCGCTCGCTGCTCGCCGCCGCAATCTTCGTCACCGTTCCGCTGTCTTCGGGGTTCTCCGTGACGCCGCGCTAACCCCCGGTTCCACCGCCGCGGAAGCCCTCAGTCGAAGGTCACGGAAACGCCATTCGTGAGGTTCGAGCCGAACCCGACGCCGTCTCGGTGCCAGGACTGGAAGTACCACGTGTCCCCGGCCACTGCCGCCATGGTTCCCGATCCCTGGGGCAGCGCCATGAGGTTGAGGGCGAGTGAGTAGGTGCCCCCTGAACCGGCGTTGCGGATCGTATTGATGCGCCCGATGACGCCACCAAGGCAGAGGTTGCCGTTGCTCACGCCTCCGAGGCCAGGGACGAAGTCCTGATCGAGGGACGTGAGGAAGATGCCGAACTGGTTGGGTGGTAGGTCGGAGGCCGTGAGGACGACGTTGTTGTCGACGGCTGTGTCGCTTCCGCTGGCCGAGATCACTCCGGTGAGGCCCGCTGAGTTCAGGGCGGCGGCGCAGTAGTTGTCGCCGATGCCGGTCTCGATCAAGATCACGGCGTCCCGGTCGGTGCCGTCGTTGAATTCACCCTCTACCACGATGTATCGGCCGGATGGCGAAACGTGGACCTGCTCCGTGATGTCAGAGAGGTCGATGATCGTCTCGCCGTCGACGATCGTGACGCCCTCTTGGAGCACGAGTTGATCGTTGATGAAGAGGCCTTCGTCGCGGGAGGTGTCGGGATCGTCCCAGTCGCCGAACCACACCACGTCGCCGGCGTCCGTGACCCAGACGCCAACGCTTCCGCCGAAGTCGCTTAGCGTGTGCGGCGCGATGTCGGGCAGGCTGTCACCGGCCCGGTAAATGATGTCGCCGTTCAGGACGATGACGTCGTCGGTGGCGGTGTCCGAGTTGTCGAGGTTCGCCTTCGCGACCCAGGAGCCAGAGGTGTTGAGATCGACTTCCACTGAGGCCAGCGAGCCCCAGTTGCGCCCTGGGATAGGGGACGAAAATCCCTCCTGCATCAGCAAGGTCTGGGCGGCGCCCGCTTGTAGGTAGATCGCGCGATCGACCGACGTGTCGCCGAGGAGGTCCACGGTGTAGATCGCAAGGCCCTGGGAGTTGGCGGCGCTTTCTTCAGCGCCCGTTTCAAAGTCGGCCACGGCTTCGATTTGCCCCGGAAGGAGGTCTCCTTCCTTGGCGAGGACCGACTCCTCCCACAGACCACTCACCTGATTGAAGACGAGTCGCACGAGGGCTCGATCCACGGTGGAGGCGATGTTCGGATCGTCCATCGATGCGACGACCAAGGCGGTGTCGCTGTTGCGACTGAACTTGACGTCGAAGAACCCGCGGTACGTGGTGCCGGGGCTGAAGGCCGCGCTTGTGCTCACGTCCCCTTCGCGCAGGATGAGCTGGTCGCCGAAGTAGATGCCAGAGTTGTCGTTGGTGGTGACGGCGCCCGTGAGGAACTGATTGAAGATCGTCTCACCGCCCGGCCCAATGCTCGCCCCGTCGAAGCTTCCGAGAGTGGCGCCGGCCGGTGCGGGCAGCGCTTGGTTCTCCCGCAGGAAGAGGACGCCGTTTCGGAGCATGACCGAGTCCGCGTCCGTGTCTGCGTTGTCCGTGTCGACCTCGATCAAAGTTGAGCCGTCGTTCGCAATCGACACGCCATCCACACGGGTGATGGTCCCGACGCCGGGGACGGTGTCCCCTTCGGCAACCAGGATCGAGAGGGTTTGGCCGGCGGCCAGCGGCACGGTGCTAGCGACGGCGACGAGGGGAAGGAACTTGGAGAAAGGTCGCATAGCCTGGGAGGTGATTGCAGAGGAGTCATTCGTGCCACGACGGGGGCACGCCTGAATCATCTGACTGGGAATCCCGCGAACTGGCAAGGGGGGCGTATGGTCTCTACCCATGCGCCGTGCCGACCGTCTCTTTCAAGTCATCGAACTGCTTCGCCGCGGGGGGACCGTGACCGCAGCGGAGCTCGCCCAAGAGTTAGAAGTCAGTGACCGGACCGTGTACCGGGACATCCGGGACCTTATGGCTTCGGGCGTCCCCATCGATGGGGAGGCGGGCGTTGGCTACGCCTTGAACGGCTTCGACCTGCCGCCCGTGATGTTCGACCAGGACGAAATCGAGGCCCTGGCGTTTGGGATGCGGATCGTGCAGACCTTCGGGGACTCAGAGCTCGGGCGCGCCGCGCGAAGCGCCATCTCGAAAATCGAGGCCGTCCTGCCCGACGAGCGTCGCACGTACGTGGAGGGCACGCCGCTCTTTGCCCAGGACTTCCGCTCGAAGTCGTCCACCAAGTTCGACATCGCGATCCTGCGGCGGGCGATTCGTGAGACGCGCTACGTCGTGATCTCCTACACCGACGCCAAAGGCGCCACGACCGAGCGGCGCATTCGGCCGCTCGGCATGGCGTTCTTTGGGGCGAGTTGGCTCTTGATGGCCTGGTGCGAACTGCGCCAGGACTTCCGCGCCTTCCGTCCCGATCGCATCGAGCGAATCGATGTGCGGGACGAGCTCTTCGAGGACTTACCGCCGAAGGACCTGGGGACTTACGTCGCGAGGCTCCACGCCGAATGCGGCGCACCTTGCGAGGGGCTCGAGGATCCTGCTCCGAGCGCCGACAATGCAACGGCTCCCTAGGGTCGCAGCGGTTTACATGTATGGCATGGGAGGGGTGAGTCCCTGCAGTCTCGCGTAAACCGCTAGCGAGCCGCGATGGTGGGCCGTGTGCTCTTGGATGCCGGCGACAACCGTCATTCGCGGGAGGCCGCCCATGACGGGGCCCTGGGGCATGGGCTCCGCGAGCTCTGCAGCGGTCTTTGCAGCGACCAACTTGCGAGCGTCGCCGATGGCGGAGCGCATGGCGTCCATGGCAGAGACCACCGACGTGGCACGATAGGCCTCACGGGCGAAGGCCTCGGGGTCCATGTTGAAGCCCTCGGGCCGGGTGAAGCCGCCCTCGATGAACCACTGCACCGTATGGGCTACGTGTTGGATCTGCTCCGCCGTCGTCAGGGCGCCTTCAGCGGGCGTGAAGCTGGCGTGGTCCTCGGTGAGGACGCTGCACGTCTTCTCGAAATAGGCCAGGGTCGATTCGAGGATGCGGTCGAGTTCCTGATGGGGGGTGGTTTCGCTGCTTTGCACGGTCGTTCCTCTGTCTCTTATACACATCTGACGCTGCCGACGATATGCAGTGTGTAGAT
>OJFX01000184.1_pt1 | contig 21621 bp, 13 predicted proteins | sample 1594171 | NCBI WGS metagenome assembly OJFX01 (sample SAMN05416840, study PRJEB24817) | seawater metagenome | isolation source: Sea water | place: Canada:Atlantic | collected 2013-07
GTCTCGTGGGCTCGGAGATGTGTATAAGAGACAGGAGGAGCCCGCAGGAACGACGTCAAACTCGATGCGGCCCGCCGAAGAGTTGGCCCCCGATGTGGCGTCGCCAGACCCGTTGGAGCCCCCCCCAGGATTGGACGCCTTGCCCGAACCCGGCCGAGTCAGGAGCGTCCCATCGGGTGCCGAGAGCCCGTTGCCGTTGCCGGAGGAGCCGGCATTGGAGAGGCTGTCCCCCCTGCCAGAACCGGTCCCAGGGGTGACTTTTCCGCTGTAGCGAGCGGTCGAGGCGTCATTGGCCCCATCGCGCTCGGAGGCGTCGGTTCCTTGCCCTCCCCCCATGGACCAGACGAACAGGAGAACGACGAGGAACAGGATGCTGAGAACTACGATCTTCTCGGTTTTGCCCATGGAACCCGAGGACCTCGGTCTAGCCGAAGTCGGAGCGTGCAGTGTGCGAATTGGTGATGCCTTGTGGCCGGCGCAACGACGCGGTCCCCTTGTCCCGATGTGCGGTCGGACGGGGGCCAAGCAACGATGCCAGTAGGCAAGAGACAGGATCAAGACACCCTGATTCAAGGATCGAGACGCGGGATTGCGGGATTCCTTGTGTGGTTGTTGTTGATGCGAGCCCGGGCAGCCCGCCCCGGATACGATCGAACGACCTATGACGCACGCTAACTCCTCCGACCTGAGCCAACCAAGATGGGCTCCATGGGCAGCCCTCCTGGGTCTCGCCGCGGTGCTCTTTATTGGGTCGTGGAGCCTCGTTGAGGGCACCCCCACCGCGGATGTGGTCGAGTACCTGGAGCGTGCCCAAGCTCTGGTGCGCGGCGAGAAGATGGTCGACGCCCATGCGATCCGCGCGATCGGGGTGTCGCTCATCCACGCCCCGGTGCTCTGGCTCGCGGACCTCATCGGAATCGGTCACGGCCCGTGGATTCTCGCTTGGGCGGGGATGGTGCACCTGGTGATCTCGGGTCTGCTGATCGTCGGTGCGGTCCGACTGGGGCGCTCCATGGCCCGGGCAGCCAGCCTGGACGAGGAGCGCGCGATCCTCGTCGGCTGGGTGTCGGGATTCGCGACGCTTGCGAGCCCCGCATTCGTCCAATATGCGGCCATCCCGATGACGGACATCTCCGCGGGGGCGGCCTTCGCCTTTGGCCTGGACTACGCGATCTTCCGCGGGCGCTATCGCCTGGCGGGCACCCTGCTCGGCCTGAGCGCCCTCTGCGCCTTCAAGGCGATCCCCCTCGTGGTCCTGGCGGTGTTCATTGCCGTTGCGGCGACCTGGATGCGGGACGGGATCCGGAAGGCCCTGGGGGCCGGAGCGGAGCTCCTGGTGCCCATCGCCCTTCTGGCCCTCCTGCAATGCGCCACGGACCGGATCACCTACGGGGTCTTTGGGGAGAGCCTGCGCGTGTACCTGCTCGCCAATCTCGGGCCGATCGTCGTGTCGTTCCTGGCGTGGGCAGGCATGGATGGCCTGGCGGAGAGAATCTACCTCGCCTACGCCAACATCTACGGTCGCTGGAACATGGGCGACCTGGCGGAGACCGACGCCGCCATCAAGGGCATGAAGAGGCTCATGCTCCAATTGCACTACTTCCAGTGGTTCATCGCCCGCGTCATGGTGCCCTTCGGCGTCCTCGCAGCGGTCGTCGGCACGTACAAGGCGTGGGTGTCTGGGGCGTCGACGGCGGCCCCCAAGAAGGCGAAGGTGGGCGGCAACGGCCCAACGGGTGAGGGTCCGTGGCTGGAGCCAGAAACGACCCTCGGTGAGCGCCTGGCGGGCGCTTGGCACTGGGCAAGGACAAGGCTCGGGCCCGCGGCCACCTTCGGCGCTCCGGCGCTCATTAGCGCCGCATTCATCGGGGCGGTCCTCATGAAGGGCTCCATCGAGACCCGGATCCTGATGCCGGTCCTGGCGCCGCTTGCCGGACTCTCTGGGCTCGGACTCGTGCTGTTCGCAGGCCCCGCTGGCGGCCAGCTCGCAAGGCCACGGAGCGCCATCGCCGCCCTCGCCCTCGGCGCAGGCATCGCCCAGTGCATTTTCATGCGCACCGAGGACCCCCCCTCCCATCCCGCGAACTGGTTCGGCCCTGAACAAGCTGCCTTCGCGCGGGCAGCCAAGTTTGTGCGCGAATTGCCCGTACCCGAGGGGGCCAGCGGCAAGGGCAAGGTCGCCTCGAGCTACCACTGGGCCGTTCTCTTCCGTACCCCCGGGGACTGGGAGCTCACGAAGCTCCCTCACCAGTTAGACGGCCTCGGCAACCTCAATCCGGAGGAGCGTCAGGCGGCGCATGCGGCCATCCTCGAGCAAGACACGCTGATCGTGCACGCCTCACTCCTGCGCGTACCGATGGAGGCGGGCCCTTGGGCCACGGAGCTCTTCGACGTCATCGCGGAGAACTTCCACGTGGCCGCGGCGTTCTGGGAGCGCAAGCGGGACACCGGATTCGGGCCTGTCCTGGTCCTGACGAAAGAGCCCCCGGCCGGCGAAACACGGCGCTCCCTCTGGAGAAGCGTCGAGGCCCCCCCAGCGGGGGCGCTCTCCGGAGCCGTGGAGCCCGGCAGGCTGCGGCTGACCCGGATCCTCGGGGACGTCACGGAGATCGTGGAAGTCACGGGCGTCCGTGGCGCGCGGCTCCCGGGGGACGGGCTCTTTTGGGTGGAGGTCGACCTTGACCACCGCACCCCGAGGCTCGTGGCGCGGCATTACGGACTGCACCTCGACGTCCGCGATGGCTCGGGCCGCGGGGGCTACGCGAGCCTGCGCCGACCCTCGTGGCAGAAGCGCGATCTCCAGGACATCGCAGAGGGCACACGGATCACCGAGGGATTCCTCCTGAGCCCCCGTCAGGGTCCCCAGAACCTCACGCAGCCGGCCTCCGCGATCGCGGACGGCGAGCCAGTGACCGTCTGGTTCGATATCGGCACCCACCATCGGGACGAGGCGGGCAACGTGGTGATCAACGGCCGGCTTGAGGCGATGGATCCTCCCCGCGGCGACCACGCGGAACGGGACGATCCGGAGACGGAGTCCGATTCCTGGATCCAAACCAACGACGGTTTCCGGTACTCCAAAGCCACTGGAGCGCTCCTGATCGGGACCTTCGAACGAGTTCCGGCGGCTTCGGGCCAGGGCTGGGCTCTTCGGCTTGAGGGTGCCCTCGAAGGCGAGTAGGGTTGGCGGGTCCACGGGGCGCCGGTTGCCACGGTGGACAGAATCGGACCCTCCAAGGCCCACCCCCCCATGCTGTCCACACCTTGTTTCGCGGCCCAAAGGGCCCGTCTGAGCGCCGTCTTCCAGGTCGGAATCTGCGCACTCCTCCTCCTCGTCCTCGGCAGCTGCGAGTCTGGCCCCACCGCGGCGGACCTCGGGCGCACGACCGACACAGCGGGAGAAATCGTGCTGTTCTCGGACGGGCAACAGATGTCGTTGATCTCCGAGTCGATGCTGGAGCAGCTGGGCGTGCCGGGTGAGACCCCCGATGAGCGCACGATGAACTTCTATTCCCAGGAGCGCTCCAGCGCGACGGTCAAGGTGGCGCCCAACGACGCGGTCACCGGCTTCTTGCAATACCTCAGCGAGAGCGGCTTCGACGGGTGGGCGGCCCCTGGCATTTACGAAGGTCCCGCCTCCTCCTCAATCGTCGTCAAGATCGATGAGGACGTGCGCTCGATGCCCCAGCCCACCGGCGCCATGGCTGATCCCGATCAGCTGACGCAGTACGTTGAGTTCATCACCATGTTTACGAACGTCTACAACGCCATCGAAGGCCGCCAGAACGTCGAGGGCAACGTGCGATTCCACAAGCCCGTCCTGAGCGAGAAGCTCCGGAAAGAAGTCGGCGGCAACATCGGCCTGGGAGGGTCGCGCTGATGACGAAGCACATCTTCATCACCGGGGGCGTCGTCTCGAGCCTCGGCAAAGGACTCACCTCCGCCGCCATCGGCATGATCCTCGAGCGTAGGGGCCTGAAGGTCTCGATGCAGAAACTCGACCCGTACATCAACGTCGACCCAGGGACGATGAGCCCGTTCCAGCACGGCGAGGTGTACGTGACGGACGACGGTGCCGAAACCGACCTCGATCTCGGGCACTACGAGCGCTTCACCCACGCTCGATTCACGAAGGCGTCGAACTTCACGACCGGCAAGATCTACCGCTCGGTGATCGAGAAGGAGCGTCGCGGCGACTACCTCGGCAAGACCGTCCAGGTCATCCCGCACATCACGGACGCGCTGAAGGAAGCGATCTCTGAGGGCGTGACCGACGACGACGTCGACGTCGCCATCACCGAGATCGGGGGCACGGTCGGAGACATCGAGTCGCTCCCCTTCGTGGAGGCCGTGCGCCAGTTCGCCCTGGATCGGCCCAAGGGCGACGTGATCTTCATCCACCTGACGCTGCTGCCGTACCTGCGCGCGTCGGGCGAGCTCAAGACCAAGCCCACCCAGCAATCCGTGGGCAAGCTACGCGAGATCGGCATTCAGCCGGACGTCCTCATCTGTCGCACGGAAGTGCCGATGGAGCCGGAGATGTTCAAGAAGATCAGCCTCTTCTGCAACGTGCGTGAGGACTGCGTGATCGAGGAGCGCGACGTGGACTTCTCGATCTACGAGGTACCCATGGACCTCGTCAAGTCGGGGCTCGACCGCATCATCTGCGTGCATCTCGGGCTCTCCTACGTGGGCGAGACGCCCTTCGGCGACTGGGCTGCGATGATCGAGCGTATCCGCGCCATCGACAAGACCGTCGAGATCGGCATCGTGGGCAAGTACGTCGAGCTGCACGACGCCTACAAATCCATCTACGAGGCGCTCACCCACGCGGGCATCAACCACGACGTGGACATCAAGCTCCGCAAAGTGTCCGCCGAGACCCTCAAGAGCGACACCGTCGCCGCCAAGACCCTCGCGGGCGTGCACGGCGTGCTCGTGCCGGGCGGCTTTGGCGAGCGCGGACTCAACGGCAAGCTGCGCGCGATCCGCTGGGCCCGCGAGAACGGCGTGCCCTTCTTCGGCATCTGCCTCGGCATGCAGTGCGCGGTGATCGAGTACGCGCGCAACGTTCTCGGCCTGGACGACGCGCACACCCTCGAGCACTCCCCAGACACGGAGCATCCGGTCATCAGCCTGATGGACGACCAGGAAGGCGTGCCCAAGGGCGGCACGATGCGCCTGGGCGCCTACGCCTGCCAGCTCGAGCCGGGCACCCTCGCCGCCGATCTTTACGGCACGGAGATGATCGACGAGCGTCACCGTCACCGCTACGAGTTCAACAACCGCTTCCGCGAGGCCTTCGAGAAGTCGGACATGGTCCTCTCGGGCATCAACCCCGAGCGAGACCTGGTCGAGATCGTTGAGCTCCCGAGCCACCCGTTCTTTATCGGCGTGCAGTTCCACCCCGAGTTCAAGAGCAAGCCCCTTGCGCCCCAGCCCGTCTTCAACGGCTTCGTGGCGGCGGCCAAAGCAGCAGCGTTCCCCGCTGGCAGCGGCCGCGAATTTGTTCCCCAGGCTGGATCCGACTCGGACGCTGATTCCGAGATTGCCCCAGGCCAGGCCCGAGGCGCACACCCTTTATCCCCCATGAGCGACGACACCCGGGAGATCACGGCGCGATGAGCGAGGTACCCGACACCTACCCCGATGGTTCCGAAGGGGATCCCCGCACCGCCGAGGATGTCCCCCTTCCTGGCGGCGAGTTCCGCCTCTTCATCACGAGACTGGCCTACCAGCTCATGATGTCCTGCGGCCTCCTCGAGAACCCGGTGACCCGCACGAAGCAGGTCAACGGAGCCAACGCCCGCATGCTGCTCGCGGACCTTTCCATGCTGCGCGAGAAGACCGTCGGCAATCTCGACGAGGACGAAGAGGCCCATATCGACAAGGTGCTGAGCGACCTCGGGCCCGTCGTCGCGAAGCTGGGCTGACGCCCCTGCCGGCAATGGCTTGGCTTCGGCCCTGCTTGGGGGAGTGAGCCGGCAAGGCCGGCTCACTCAGGGCCCAGCTTCTCCCGCGTGGGAGCTACTGCTCGAGGCGCTTCAGCGCAGCGCGCGCCGCCGCCTGTATCTCACCCTCCGCGCTCGAGAGCCCCGCAATGATGCGGGGAAGTTCCTCGACGGCTCCGAGGAGTCCGAGGCCGCGCATGGAGGCGGCCCGGGCTTCGAGCGGGGCCTTGGCATCTTCCAACGTGGCGATGAGATCCTCGATCGCCTTCGCCCGCTTGGCTTCGGCGCCGACCCCCTTCTCCCAGGCCGCAGCCGCCTCGCGCCACTCGGTGATCTGCCGTATCGCGGACATCACGCGCTGGCGACTCGACTCGCTTTTCGCGGCCTTCGCGGCTTCGAGCAAAGCCGCCGCCGCGTCCTCGTTGAAGTAGCCGGCAATGGCGTCCACCGCGCTCTTCCAGGTCTCCGAGCCGGATTGGCTCGACTTGAGGATGCGTGAGGCCAAGGGCAACAGCGCTGGGCTCCGCACGGCGGAAATCTCAGCGGCGGTCCAATGGGTGTACTTGGGCACCGAGAAGCAGATCGTCTCCAGCATCGGGTGCTGCTCATCGATCGACCGGTGGATCAGGACCTTCAGGCACTGCCAGATCTGATTCTGAAAGCCCAAGCCCCCCCAGGTGTCCATGGGAAAGCGCGTGACGAGTGCGTCGAACGTGGCATCGTCCGGAGCGAACCCTTGCACCAGGATCATCGCGTCCGTGCTCTCCGGGTGCCGCACGATGGCACGCATCACTTGGTTCGCGAGTTCCTGCTGCGGGATGCTCGTCAACAGTCCCGTCGCCCGTCCGTTGTGATTGTGGCGGGCGAGAGCGTCCGCAATCGGGACCACCACGGACTGGTCGATCGCCTGCGGATGGTGGGCCAGGAGTTCCTGCGCCGCCCAGACACGCGATCGAGGCGTCACCTCGACATCCGCAAGAACAGCACGCAGCACCTTGGCATCACTGAGGACCGTGCCCGATCTGATCCGGGCGGGTTGGAAGTCCGGATTGGGAGAATCCTCGGCGTCGAACTGGCGGCTGTACACCTTGATCGCTTGACCCCTTTCCGCTTGAGTCAGCGCCGCCATCCATGAGGACAGCACCCAATCCCCATTCTGATAGCTGTAGATCTGCCAATGCCCGTGCTCCCCGTGCCGAGCCAGCCAACCCACGAGCGGTGCGGCCGCGATCTTCCCTTCTCCGGCCAACGCAGCCGCGGTGATAGAGACCCTCTTCGGCACAAGCACCCCAAGCGTCTCCTCCATGAAGTTCATCAGCGCCCAGAACGACACCGAAGGGTCCAAATCCAGATCCCCCTCCGCAAGGCGAACGACCAAAGACTGAATCCCCTCAATCTGCTCCTTCGTGAAGTCTCTCTTGGCGAGTTCAGCAATGACCCCCTTGACGACGGAAAGACGCTCACTCTCGGGCACTGCCTTTGCGTGCCAAGCAATCGCGTTGAGTTGATAGCTCGTCTTGGCTGACGGTATCAACGCGCGAAGCTGATCCGCGTTGAGCTTGGTGGCCTCTGGATCTTCCAGGCGGCCATAGGACGCTGACCAGATCTTGTTCGCGACATCCTTGTTCTCAGACGTGGCCAGGGCTTTGAACGCTTCGAAGAGCGGCGGATCGAATGGCAGATAGACGCGAGTCGCGTCGTAGCTTGAGTTCGCGATCGAACGATCTTTGTACTCCCAAGCCATCGGCCTCAAGAGTTCATTGGCGACACGCATGCGGACGTCCGGGCTAGGGTCGTTCACCAGCGGGAAGAGGGGTGCAACGATCCCGGCCCGCGCCACTTGCTCCACCATGCTCGAGCGCACGTTCGCACTCGGGTGAGCCAGCCGGTGTTCAATGAACCAGAGGCCGGACTGAGGGACGACACCGCTGTAGCGGAAGTTGGGCATCAACTCCATGGCGACCTCAACCAACTCCCGCGGGAGAAGGCCCCGCGTGAGCAGGACTTTGATGAACTGCGGCATCGCCTTTGGGCTAATCGCCGGCTCCTCAACGGCCAGGAGGACAATACGTATCCAATCTGGATTCTTGAACGCCCAGTCCGATTCACCGACGGGCTCAAAGAGCACGCTCGCCGCACAAAACGTGTCCACGACTCGAATGGTCGCACGCTTGACAAGGAAGCTCTTGGAAGCCATCAGCTCAAGAGCCGTGTCCATACCCGCTGAGATGTCTACGCGAAAGAGGGAATCGAGCGGGTCGAGCGTTCCTTCGGGAATGGGCGAGCCGTCGGTGGCCTTCGCCAGGGCCGTCAAAGCCGGCACGGCACGGGACCCGAGTCGATCGATGAAGCTCTGGTTGCCGGACTTGAGCGACGCCAGGATCGATCGATTCAGCACCTCCTCCTCCGGCGCATCCTGAACGTTCTGATTCGCCGCGACCGCCGCCTTGGGCGCGATCGCCTTCTGCTCTGCCTGGACCTGTGCCCACACGTCTTGGACGGCGTTGGTCGCCCCCTCTTTCGACGCCTCGGCCTGTGCCTGCTTCGCAAGGGCGTCTAGCTCCGCGCGGGCATCCGAGGTCATGACGCCGGTGGCCACCCCAAGGCGCCATGCCTGGAAGCGCCCGGCGAGCTGCGCTGCGGGGTCTCCGGCCTGGGGCGCGCCAAGCGCGGGCTGCCCGAACCAACCAGCCAAGCCGAGGGCGAGGGTTCCCCACACCTGCGAGCGGCATGGGCGGACGTAACCGTGTCTTTTTTGCTTCATGGTCTCTGTGGTCCTCTTTCTTCGGGCGCCCGGCCAGGATGGGAAGGCGAGCGCCGTGGTGCGGGAGGAGCATCCCTCCCTGTCGACCTCTTGTACGCCCGGACCGGTCACGCCCTGTCTCAAGCCTGTCCCAGGATGTCTCGGAGTTGTCTCGGGTGCGGGGACTCACCCACTAGCCCCGCCGCAGGAACCGGTACCCCACCCGGTGCACCGTGATCAAATGCCGCGGGTCATCCGGACGCTCTTCGATCTTCTTGCGCAGCCGCAGGACGTGGTTATCCACGGTGCGGGTCGTCGCGGTTTCATCAGGCCCCCATACATCGTCCATGATCTGGGCGCGTTCGAGGGTCTCCCCATCGCGCCGCAGGAAGTAACGCAGGAGGTCCATCTCGCGCCGCGAAAGCCCGTGGCGCCTGCCGTCCGCCACGAGGCTGTAGGCCTCAAAGTCCACGTGCACCTTCCCGAAGCTCGCCCCCTTGACGTCCTCGACTTCCTGGATGCCCGGTGTCGCTCCTCCCTTGCGCGCGAGCGCCGCCGCGAGCCGAGCCAACACCTCCGCCATGGAGAACGGCTTCACCACATAGTCGTCGGCCCCGTACTCAAAGCCCTGGATACGGTCCATCTCCGCCCCCCGCGCCGAGAGAATCAACACCGTCGCCGTCAGTCGGTCCTCCCGCATGGCCTGCAGGACGCTGAAGCCGTCGCGCTTGGGCAGCATGAGGTCCAGCAGCACCGCGTCGGGGTCCTCGCGCAGGGCGATCTCAAGCCCAGCCTCCCCGTCTTCGGCCTCAAGGACCTCGTAGCCCTTGGCCCGCAAGAGGTCCACGAGCGGCATGCGAATCGACCGCTCGTCCTCCACCACAAGTACCCGTGTCATTCAGATCCTCCTTCCGATGATTCCGTGTTTAAGGTCACGACGAATCGGGCGCCGCCGCCTTGGGCGGACTCGAGCCGAGCGTCGCCGCCGTGGGCGCGGGCGATCGCCCGCACGATAGCAAGCCCCAGCCCAGTGCCTGTGTCGCTCTCGATCCCGCCGCCGCGCTTGGCCCGATCGCCGAGCCGTTCGAAAGCGCCAAAGACCGTCTCGCGATGACGCTCCGGAATGCCCGGCCCAGCGTCCTCGACGGTGCATGCGAGCACGCCGTCCTTCCAATGGATGTGAATCGACACCTCCGCCGCGGAGCCGGGTCCGCGGCCGTGCAGGAGCGCGTTCTCGAAGAGGTTCCAAAGCACACGGTGCACGCCGTCGCCGTCGACGTGCAGCGCCTTCGGGAGCGCGCCCCGTGTCACGTGCAGCTCCGCCCCCGCGTCCACGGCACGCTCCCCCATGGCGCGCTCCAGCTCATCAAAGAACGGGCCGCTGGCCACGTCGCCGCGCACGATGCGCGCGCCTCCGCCACGATCGATGCGCCCCCCGTCGAGCAGGTCCTCCACGAGCCGGCGCAGGCGCTGGGCCTCACGCCGGATCTGACTTTGGTACTCGCGCTTGGACGCCCCCTCGGGCACGAGATCCTCCTCCAGCATCTCCGACAAGAGCAGGATTGCTTGGGTCGGCGTACGTAGGTCGTGGCTGACGCTCGCCACGAACGTACTGCGAAGCTCCGCAAGGCGCCGCGACCGGCTCATCGCGCGATAACTGCCCCCGGCGGCGATCAGAACGAGCACCCCCAGCCCCACGAGCCCACCGCGAAGCCACTGGATCCGCCGCACCTGGGCCCGCGCGGGCCCCTCAGGATCGGTGTGCCAGACGCGGAGTCCGTAAGGACTCCCCGCCAGCCGCGTGGCCCCAGTCGAATCTCCGTCGAGCGGGACCACCTCCGCCGCGAGGGGGCTCTCCGCCCCTGCGGCTTGGCTCCACGCGCCCTCGAACGCTGCGCGATCCATCGCCGCGATCTCCGTGGTTCCTGCCCCGCGCCGAATCCCAAGGAGCGCCCCCTGGACCTCGACCAACGACCAATCCTCAGTGCCCTCGATCCCATAGGAGAGACAGAGCGCACGTACCGCCGCCGCCGCTCGCTCACCTTTGCCCCAAACCAAGTCCCAGTCGAGCTCCAACGCCTGGTCCGGCCGCGCGTCCCCCATGGCATCAGCCAGGGCTGCCCACCAAGGATCCATCGACAGCGCGACCTGGCCCCCCTGGATCACGGCTACATCCCTCGGCGCAGGAAGCAGCGAGTGACCCGCCGCGAGCAACCCATGGGCTCCCGCCACACCCAAGGGATCCACCCAGTGCACCAAGAGCTTTGCGGACGTGCCGGCCACGATCGCATCCCCAGGAGCCTCGAGGAGCAGGCGCCGGTACTCCTGAGTCGCCTCCGCCTGCCCCAGTGCCGATGCCGCGCGGGCCGCCGCGAAGAGGGCCTCCTCCCGCCGCTGACAGTCCGCGGGCGCTTGGCTGAGGGCGTCCTCCAGGGCGCCCAGTCCCGCCTCCGCATCCCCGCGGGCCAGGGCCAAAAGGGCCGTGTCCAAGAGGACCTCGAAGACGGGATCGGACGGCCGATCCCCGAACGCCGGAACCACGAAGCCCGCGTCCCCCGCGGGCACGTCTTCCGATACGTAGACCCGTCCGGCTCCCGCAGGCGGGCCATCCGCTTGGCGCATCTCCTTCCAGCGCAGGAGCGTCGCCTCCGCTCGCGTCTCTACCGCGCGACTCGCGGTCGCACGCGCCTCGATCCTGGGATCCCCGAAATCGAGGGCGCTGGCCCCGAACAGAGCAAGCGCGCTCAAGACCCCCAGCACGAGGACGAGGACCGGTCCACGGGCGCCAGTTCGGCGCCGGGTATCGGGGGCACCGCTTGACACAGGGGCGCCAGTCGAAGGGACGGTCAAAGACATCCCCTGAATCTAAGCGCCGCCCACAGCGCTTCGGTCTCGAAGTTGTCTCGATGCCCCACTTCGTGTCAGTCCAGCGCCTTCAGGGTCGCGGACATCTCCTCGCTGAGGATTTCCGTGAAGCCGCGCCGGCCGAAATCGAAGTCGAGGTGGTCATCCCGGGCGTACCACTCCAGGGGGATGCGCTCGTCGTCCGTGAAGTCGAAGAGCATCACCCCCTGTTGCTCGAGGTAGTTGTCGAGCTTGCGCTCGTACTCGGGCAGAAGCTCCCGGAAGAAGCTCGGATACTTGAGCTGCCGCTCCAACGGCTCGGCGTTGCGCCGGGGGCGCATGCGCACCAACGCCAGTTGAATGCCATTCTCCTTGGCGACCTTGATGATCTCCGGCAGGAATGACTTCGGAAGGACCTCATCAAAGTCAAAGTGCCGGTCCAGATCGGACGCGAGGGCTTTCTCCTCCGCCGAATTCACCTCGGGGTGCATCTTGTTCTCCTCGGCAAAGACACGCTCCACCGACTCCCGAAGCTGGTCCTCGGAGCGGCCCAGGAGTATCGAGGGAAGCCCCGTCTTGGCAAGGGCCTCGGCCCGATCGCGGATCACGTCCCGTCGCTGGAACGGGGCCCAATGGCGCCGCAGGAGGTACTCCGCCGTCCCGAGCTTCGCGAGGTATGCGCGCCGGTCCAACACCGGCTCCGGCCCGTCGACGTAGCGATCGAGCATCGCTTTGTAGCGCCCTTCAACGCGAAAATCCGGCACCGTCAAGTAGACGTCCCGGAACCCGAGGATCACGAGCTTCGGCTTGGGAGCCCCCTTCGCGATGACGTTCTTTGTGAGCAGATACCAAGACGCCGACATCCCGCCCGCGATGGTCAGGTCGAGGACCTCACGGCCCGATCGCTCCTGCAGAAGCTCTGGGTCGATCGCGCATGCGGTGACCGAGCTGCCGAGGATCACAACCTCGGGCTTTCGGTTGGCGAGCCGCTCCGCGAACGACACTTCACGCACTCCCTGGGCGTTCTCGCGGTAAGGAACCGCTTCGTCGTGTTGGATCAGTTCCGGCGCCAGGGGCCCGGCGGCCCATGTCAACCCGCCGAAGACCACGGCTGCCGAGAGGAGTCCGGAAGCGACCGAGCTCCACCGTATCCCTGCGGTGTTTTCGTCTTGTGCCATGGAATCAGAACTGGAAGTAAATGAAGTCCGCGGGTTCCGAGCGGCCAAACACGAGCATGCAAACCACCGCCGCCGCCATAAAACCGGAGCGCACGGCAACCCATCGCTCGGGCAGACGCTCCACCGCGCCGAGGAGCCAAAGCGGCACGCTGTAGAGTCCGATGAGCCCCAGGAGATAGAGCGCCGCCGAGCGGTTGTCGACACTGATTCCGACCTTGAATCGCAGCGCCGCATCCACGAGCCACCCCAAGTCCTCCGTGCGGAAGATCAGCCACCCCAAAAGGGTGATGCCGAACATGACGGCCCAGGCGGACGTCGTTCGAATCATCCCACGCGGCCGCCATCTCCCGCCCATGCCGAGCTGGTGGTAAACGAAGACCACCATCGCGTGGTACACGCCCCAGAGGACGAAGTGCCAGGCGGCGCCATGCCAGAGACCGCTGAGCCCCAGGGACGCCAGCAGAGTCCAAAGGAACCGCAGCGGGCCGCCGTGCTTCGATCCCCCCAGGGGAATGTAGAGGTAGTCCCGGATCCAGCTCGAGAACGAGATGTGCCAGCGCCGCCAGAAGTCGGACGGGGAAATCGCGAGGTACGGCGATCGGAAGTTCAGCACGAGGTCGAATCCGATCAACCGCGCAAGCCCCCTCGCGATATCGGTGTAAGCCGAGAAGTCCGCGTAGATTTGCACGGCGAATCCAAAGGACGCCACGGCCAACATCAGGAGCGTTGGCGACTGGAGCGCAAAGACTTCGTCGACGTAAGGACCAACGTTGTCCGCCACCACGATCTTCTTCAGGTAACCGCCGCAGATGAGCTGAAGGGCCGGGAAGACCGCACGCCAGTCCCACGTCCGGCGCGACTCCACCTGGGGCAGGAAGCGCGATGCCCTCTCGATGGGCCCCGCGACGAGCTGCGGGAAGAAGGACACGAAGACCGCAAAGTCGAGAAAGCTCCGGCGCGGCCGTAGCTGACCGCGGTAGATATCGATCGTGTAGGAGAGGCTTTGGAACGTGTAGAACGAGAGTCCGACGGGCAGGAACAGGTTCAGCTCCGTCCAGCCGAGCTCGAGCCCAAACGACCGCGCGACCGACGCAAAGCTCTGGGCAAAGAAATCGAAGTACTTGAACGTGCCCAGGACGCCGAGGTTGAACGCGAGGCTGATGCTCAGCCACACTTTCCGTCGCCGGCGCCACCGCGGCACCTGGGAAGCGCCACCGGTCGGCCCCTCCTCCGAACCTCCACCGGGGCTCCCGCCCGGAGGCCGCTCCCCCATGGCAAGCCCACAGAAGAAGTCCACGATGGTGGAGCTCGCCAGCAGGATGCAGAACCACGGGTGCACCCACCCGTAGAACACGTAGCTCGACACCAGCAGGAGGCCGTTCTGGATACGGCGATCCCGGACCGCCCAGTACAGCGGGAACACCACTGCAAAGAGGACGAAGAAGGCGGGGCTCGTGAAGATCATGGCGAGGACCTGAGAAGGCTAGCAGACCGCCCGTGGAGATCCTTGGGCGTCCGGGAATGTCCCTCCGGGCCATGGACCAGCCTGGGGCCCATGGTCTCGATTGGAATGTCTAAGAGCATCAATCGGAGAATCTGCGCAGCGCCTTTGGCGGCAGTGACCACATTGGGCCAAGCCATGGAAAGCACCGCCAAAGATCCCTCGGACGAGCCTGTGTTGGGCCACGGGCTGCGGATCCTCGAAGAGGCCGCCTGGCTCCGGCGATTCGCCCAGGGCCTTGCGGGGAGCGGCGAAGAGGCCGATGACCTCACCCAAGAGTCGATGATCGCCGCGCTCGGCCACGGGGTCCCGGCCAGGAACCCACGCGGGTTCCTCTCCGAGATTGCGCGCCGGCTGAGCGCCCAGGCTCGCCGAGAGAGCCGGCGCCGCCGGGAACGTGAGACGATTCACGCCCGGCGCAGGGCCGAGGGTACGGACTCGCCCCCCGGGGCGACGGACGCCGAGATCGACCGGGGCTTCGAAGAGGCCGAGCGCGTCGACATGATGCGTCTCGTGCTGGAGGAGCTGCGGAACCTGCCCACTGCCCAGCAACGGGCCATCACCCTCGCCTACATGGACGAACTCGCGCCGGCGCAGATCGCCAAGCGACTCGACGTGTCTCCGGCCACGGTGCGGGCCCATCTCTCCCGCGGGCTGGCAGCGCTCCGCGACCGTCTCGATCGGCGCAGCGGCGGCAGGGACCCGTGGCTGAGCGCGCTCGCCCCGTGGCTTGCGACGCGCACGGGGCCGATCGTCCCAGGGGCCGCGAACTCCCAGGCAGCCGAAGCCGTCACGGCCAAGGCCGGCACCGGTGCCCTCCTCCCTTCTTCCCTTCTCCTGGTCTTGGGATCCATGAAGTACTTCCTCGCCGTCGGCGTACCCGCCCTGATCGTCGGACTTTGGTGGGTCGCCGGCCCCGGGGACGGAGACGCCCCCGAGGGATCAGGCCTTGGGCAGGTGGAGCAGGAGGAGACGGCTCGGCTCGCGCCCGTGGGCCCAACCCCGCCACAGGAACGCCCTGGCACACGCACGACTGTCGCGACGGACAACCCTGTCGTGGCCCCACCCGCGGCCCCAGAACCCGGCGCCCTGTCGGAGGTACGCAGCCTCCGGCTGATGGATCGCCTGACGGGCGAGCCGGTTCCCCAGATGAAGGTGCGAGTCTGGCCCCTGAGCCAGATGGGCCGCGCAGGACTCGAACTCACCTCGGACTCGACCGGCGCGCTGACACTGCCACCGCACGAACAGGGGGAGGCGCTCATGCTCTCGGAGCACGACCTGTCAGGGCGCTTGATACCGGCCCTGGGAATGGGCGCGGGCGGCGCGCGCACGGGCCCCATCGAGATGGAATCGACCGCCCCCTACGAAGTGGAGGTCGGGCCCACGTATCGAATCCAGTTCCCGGGGGACTTCGGGGCGCGATGGGAGGATTTGACGCCTCGCCTCGTCACAGGGGAAACCGCCGCGCCGGGGATGGACTCCAAGTCCATCCTCCGGGACGGCGAAGAGCCGTGGGTGCGCTTTCCCTTCCAAGCCACCGAGATCGAACCCGGCCCCTACCGGCTCCGACTCGAGGATCGCGGCGGCCTCTGGCTCGGCCAGTGTGACGTGGGGAGCAACGTGGGCATCGAACCCCGAGCTCTTCTGCCGACCTTCGAAGCCCGCGGTGCGGTCCGGTTCGAGCTTGAAGTCGACGCGGCCCCGGTGATCACCGTCTCCCTGGAGCCCCTCGAATTGAAGAGCGACCCGTGGTCCCCGCTCACCTTCACGATCGGACGCCACGGCGGCGGCCAGCGCGTCCACGGCATCGCGGACCTACTCGTGCCAGGGTCGTACCGATGGGCCGTCAGCGAAGGCGATTCCACCGGCGAAATCCTCGTCGAAGCCGGCAAGACCACGACGGTCGTTCTCGGAGAAGACGACCTTGGTGCGACCTTCGACTCCCATGTCCTCATCGACATGACCGCCCACCCAGAGCATCGGCCAAGCAGCTGGTTGATGCTCGTCACCAAGAAGGACGACGGCACGGTGGGATTCATGGCGTCCGCCGAGTCCACGGACACGCCGCACCAGTACAAGGTGCCCCTCACCGCCCTGAGCCACGGCACGTGGATCCTGAGCACTCACTCGTCGGGTGAGGTGCGACTGAGCCCCAGCGCCGTGGAGATCACGCCCGGCTCGCCCCCGCCGACCATTCGCGCGCTGCCCCCCATCTCCCGCGAGGGCCTCACCATCGAGCTCAAAGACGCCGACACCGGCAGGACCATCGCGGGCGGGGAAGGCGGGTTCCTCATCGGCAGGACCGACGGCGGCCCCTTCGAGCCAAACTCCGGGGGCGCCCTCAGCAGCGAGAGGGTCCCGACTTCCGAAGCCGTCGAGCTGTTCGTCCGCGCACCAGGCTATCAGCTCACGGTGCTCACCCATCGCATCGACCAAGATGGCAATACGCGCGAGATTGAGCTCCGAAAGGGCTGGCGCAACCGAGCGCTTGTGCTCAACGCCGCGGGCATGACGCCACTCGCAGGGATCTCACTCCGGGCGGGTAACCAGGATCTCGGCAAGACGCCCGCCGGAGGGTGGCTCTGGGTCGAAGGCGCAGGCCCTCCCAAGAGGATCGAGCTCGTCGATCCCGAAGGCCGCTACCAGGTCCTCAACTCACCCTACGACATCGTCGAGGACAGAGCCGGCCCCGTCGACCCACTCCCGGGCTGGGTCTTCGTGGTCGCCGAGAAACGAAAGTAGGCGCCGCCTTTGATGGGCGTGCGCCTGCCGACTCCCTTCACCTCGGGGGAATCCGGGACCAAGAGCCGGAATCGACCCACTCTTCGCTCCCGGCGCCGAGCCCCAGGAAGGTTCGCCTGGAAGGGGCGCAGCCCGCTCCCGGACGGATCTGGCGGCTTAGAGCCCCCCGAACTTCGCGATCTTCTTCTCAGCCTTCCCCAGGGCCTTGGTGAGCTTGGCCAATGGCTCCGTCACGTCGTCCCTCGCCACGAGTGCCTCTCGATAGGCCGCGAAGGCGCGCCCAACGGCCTTGTCGTTGCCATCCATGATGTAGTGCATCACGAGGCCCGCGCTGTGGATCAAGTGAGCGCTCTTCGCGGGGTCCGCCGTATCGAATTGGAGTTTGAAGATGTCCTCTAGTGCGTCCAACTGGCCGCCCTTCTTGAGGTTCTCAATGGCCCATTTCCGGGACCAAAGCGGATCGCCGCCTTCGGCCGTGTTCTTGTCTTCGAAGAACCGCTCGCAGTACGAGGCGGCCCCGTAGCGCATCCAACGCGGGATGCGCTTCTCGCCCCAGAAGAGCACGTCGGGAAACGCGCCGCCCGAGGTCACGAACTGGCTCGCGGCGTCCCATGAGGGGTCGACGGCTTCCAGCCAGGCGATCGCTGCGGCGTGGCGCACGGCGTGCTGGCCGTACGGCGCGAGGGCAGGGTCGTCTGCGTCGTAGTACGCAGCGCCTGTTCCCCGGAAGAGAGGGGCCCCGTTCACGTTGTCGATCCAACCGTCCGTGAAGTAGGCGTAGTGGACCGAGCTGTAACCGCTGGCATCCGCTGGACGCTGGCCGGCGGCGGCGCTGCCAGCGCTGAAGGCGTTGTACTGTGCAATGCCGTTCAAGCAGACGAATTCTGGCTTGGCCTTCGGCATCAGTCCGAACATGCGCACGAGGTCCCCTTGGGTCTGGTCGGCCCACCAAGCGACCCAGCGGCTCTGCTCTTCGATCACCGTGGTGAGGGCCACGAAGTGCTCGCCGGGGACTTCCCACCACGCACCGATCTGTGCATGGGCAGCGTTGGCAGCGTCGAGGTCGAGCCACTCAGTCCCGACCTTCCACTTGCCCCCGCGCCATAGATCAAATTCGCTGGGAGACACCAGCGTTCGGTGCTGTAGCTGCCAGCCCTCGGCGAGCTTTTGCGTTTCGTCTTCAAGGCGTTCTTTCGTGCCCGGAGGCGCCCACTCACCGGCCCCCAAAGACTCCCACCCCATGCGCCGGAAAGGCAAGTCGGCGGCGGGGATCCACTCGTCCCCGAAGGGCACCACCCCCTCCGCTTCGAGGCGCCTCTTGGCTTCCGCGCGTTTGGCCGCGCTCAGGGCTACGTAGGTCTCAAACCAGGTGATTCCGTAGCGATGATGCCCGAGGCCCACGTGCGCGCCCTCGTGCCCAGAATCCAGTTCGAGGACGCGCGACCATGCCTGCCGCGCGGCATCAAGGTTCTCTTCCCCTTGCCAGCCTTCCGCGAGCCGCGCCAAGGCGGCGACGTCCTTGCCCGCAGCGGCAATGGCGTCGTCCACATCGCCAATTGCCACATAGGCGGGCGCGACCGGCATCGGAAGGGCCGGCAGGGGGAGAGGTGCCGCAGGGGCTGCAGGGACCCCTGCGGCGAGGAGAGAGAGCAGGAGAGAAACAGGCATGGGTCAGTGGGGCAGGAAGCCCGGGAAGGGAATGGGGCGCGGGAGTGGAACGAGTCGCTGTCAGGGCAGGACGCGAATCAGCCGATGGGCGTGACCTCTTCAATGGCCTCGAAGATCTCCTCAGCGGTCTGCCACTTGCCCTTCTCGTCGATGGCCAAGGCGGTTGCCTTCGCCTGCTTCGCCATCGTGGAGAGCATCGGCTTGGAAACCGTCGACGCGGAGTGGGCCACCATCGCGGCAGCCGCCATGCCACGGGCACAGTCCATTTCGCCGGCGTCCAACGCAGCAAGCACTGCCTTATGCACGTCGAGACGCGCCGCCTGGGCCGCTCCCTTCTTGCCAAGGGCCTCGAGGCCGCGGCCCGCGAGCAGGACGTCCAGAGCGTTCGAGCAATCGATGGCCTTGGGGTGCGCGGCGGCCTTCAAGACCTTCGCGCCGACCTTGTTCCCCTCCAACGCGAGGAAAGTCGCGGCGGCGACGCCGGCCTCCCCCTTCTTCACGCGCTTGGCCAGAGGCTTCATCATGTCCTTGGAGCCGAGTTCGCAGAACGAGAGAACGCCGTTGCAGCAGAAGCGATCGGGGGCGCGCTCGAACATGGCTTCCGCGAGGGGCACGACCGACGACTGACGTGTCTCCACGAGCAGGCCGATCAGGGCCGCGCTCTGGGCCTCCGATGTTTTCTTGGACGCGACGGTCTCCAGGGCTAATGGCGTCAACACTTCAAGCGCCTCGGGCGACCGGACGATGTAGCTCTGCAGCTTGACGGCGGGAGAGTTCGCGTAGGGGCATGCTTCGGTGCAGCCTTCCTTGGAGCACTCGCCGTTGCACTTGTAGACGGTGTTGTTCTCAGCGCCCTCGAGGAAGCTTGTGAAGAGCGCCTTGGCCGCCTCCCCATCGAGTGGTGCGGCTTTCTCATCCGCGGGATAGGGGTCTCCGTTGAAGGACCCGTTTGCGGCCGAAAGCGGGAGGATGGAAAGGCATGCGGCGACGGCGATGCTCGCGGCGATGTTGTGCGTGTTCATGGGTCTTAGGTTCCGTTGAGGTCGGCGCACCTTGGCAAGCAGCCTCGGTCGCGCGGCACGGGCTTCATCCCCGGGCGCCGCAAAACGGGCGCATCCAAATTTGTCTTTTCCAATCGCGAGCCACCCGAAGGCCGCGCACTTACGGCAAGTCGAGCCGCGCAAGGGCCGCCTCGATACTGGCCACGTCAACGAGGGACTCGGCCCGCTGGCCGGCGAGCAGGCCTACCCAGTACTGCATCATGCCCACGGGCATGACCTTCCCTGGTGCATCAGCGAGCCCCAGCTCGGCGGGGTCCGCGCTGCGCCGAATGTGAACCGCATAGGTCAGCACATTGAGCATCCCTGCCGCGGGATCGATCAAGTCCGCGTCCAAGGCAGCCCGCATGCCCTCGACGTGATCAAAGACAGCCTTCTCCCAGGCCAGCACATCCCCGAGCAGAGCGAGCCCGGCGCCCGCGAGAATCGGTGCCGCCCCCACGTCGTCCGCTTCAACGATCTCACGGAGGATCGCGCCGCCGCGGTCGTCCCCGCGCAGGGCCAGATACATGGCCACCGCGAAGGGATCAGCTCCGTCAAAGTCGAGCCATGCCTGGACCTCCCTTTCGAACTCGGGCACGCCGCTTTCCGCGAGGGAGACGATCGCCGGGGTCGTGAAGTCCTCGGGCGCCGTGCGCCAAGCAGTACGAAGGACGCGATGCGCGACGGGGCTGCTGTCGACGGCGAGGGAACCGATCAGCCCCTGGCGCATGTACGAACTTACGGATCGGTCGCCGAAGAGCTGGTCGAAACCTGGAGCGGCCAAGGGCCATAGCTCCGGCTCACGCCGCAGGGCCGCCAGGAGGCCGCCGTCGAAGGATGCCGAAATCAGCTCATTGGCCTTCTCACGCTGGGCGTCTTCCAGGAAGACCCCCACCTCTGTGGCCAGGCCTAAGTCATCCACCGTAGCGACACGAACCTTGCCCTTGGAGATGACGAGTGTCGTGGCGCCACCGGCGTCACTGAGGGGCAGCATGGCTCCGTCGCGGAGACGAAGCTCGCCAACATCGGCCGTCAATTGAACGATTCCCTGCCAGTCACCCTGGGCAGCGGCGAGCCGCTCGTCTGGGTTGGGGACAAAGCGCCCCAGGGATCCGGAGAGGGCGGAGATCTGCACGGAGGAATCCGCCGCGGCCGCGAATCGCACACCGCCCGGGAGCTCGACGCTCAACGGGGCGGCGCCCACGTCGAGCTGCACATCCCCCGCTGCAACTCCCACGGAAGCGTCCGTGGGGAACGCAACCACGGAACCAGGCGCCGCCCTCAGCGTCGCCGCGACGGACGTGCCCCTGCGGCGCTCCATCCGAGCGGGTTCGCCGGGTGCCACGACCACGGCGCCTTGCAGGCCGGCCAAGCGGGAGGCGCCAACATCCACGGGGCCCACACTGGAGCGCAGCGAGGCGCCTTCGCTCGGCACCCATCCCGCGGCTGCGACCTGCACGGAGGGCGGCCCGCCGGTGGGCCCATGGCCGGGCTTGCCCGACGGGTCCTCAGGCGCCCCACCAGGTCTTTGGGCCCACCACCATGCTCCGCCGACGGCGAGGACCAGGGCGGCTGCCGCGAGCCACTGGGCAGCACGGGGAGAGGAGGCTTGGGCCAGGGGTCGAGGGCCACGCGCCTTGCGAGCCATCTCCCGCTGGGCATCCCCCAGCGAGGTGTCCGGGAAGGGCCGCTCCGCGCCGTTGAAATGGGGCAAGCGCCGGCGGGGGGCATTCGAGGACAAATGAATGCGATGGGGCGCGGGGCGCCGCTCGCCGCTCTCCCACGCTGACATCACCTGGGCCACCATTTGCTCTTCCGCATCCGCGGCATCTCCGTTCGCCGGAGCGCCGAGAAGCTCGGCGAGGGCAAAATCCAGGAGTAGGTCTTCTGGCTCGACTTGGCTCATCGGGACCCGAGCCTCCGCTCTACACCTGTCTCTTATACACATCTGACG
>OJFX01000188.1_pt1 | contig 21411 bp, 15 predicted proteins | sample 1594171 | NCBI WGS metagenome assembly OJFX01 (sample SAMN05416840, study PRJEB24817) | seawater metagenome | isolation source: Sea water | place: Canada:Atlantic | collected 2013-07
GTCTCGTGGGCTCGGAGATGTGTATAAGAGACAGGGTGAGTCCTTGGGGAAGCCCGGGCGCACCGTGAACATGCGCCACTTCACGGCGCCGTCCGTCTCGTCGCCAAACCAGACCTTGTTCTTCGCCTTGAACGAACCCACCTCCACCCTCGTCTTGGACTTAAAGGATCGGTGGTCCAGGCGAACGACGCGCTTCCACTTCGGCTCGTCCACCGACGGGCGAGGCCCAGGTGCGGTGGGGGGGGCAGCGTCCGACTGGAAGTCGAGGCGCGATCCGTCTGGCTTCGAGATCGCCAGAACGGCGCCCGCCACGCCCCACCGATTCTTGATCTTGACGAGGATCTTGTTGCGGCCGGCCGCCAGCCGCGCGGGAATCCGGATGGCGTCTGCCGCTTCTTCGTAGGGCCCACGCCAGCGCAGGTCGGTGCTGCCGTTCGAGCCCCGGCCCCGGTAGGAGCCGACGCGTACATCGTTGACGAACACAACGAGGTCGTCGTCCGCGCGGGCGTGCAAGAGCACGTCTGCGTCCTCTTCGACCGTGACGTGCGTCAGCGCGTAAATCGCTGCGTTGTCGTCGCCGTAGGGGTCGTAGTTGAAGCGCAGCCATCCCGAAGGGAAGAGGATGGCGGTCTTCTTCTGCTGGGTCTCTTCCCAACTCGGCCAGGGGTCCTTCCACCAGCGGCGCTCCATCCCCTTGCGCAGGGAGTTCCACGAGCTAGGCGGCTTGTCAAAGTCGATCTCGTACTCGGGGGGGAAGGGGCACGCGCCCGGGTCGGCGCGCTTCGCGAAGAAGGGGCCAATGACCTTCCAGTCGAAGACGATGCCCAGCTCCCCACGCAGTTCCGCGGCGCGCTCGAGCTGATCACGATTGGAGGCCTGGAACAGCCTGCGCTCGATCACGTCGCGGGGCAGCTGGGAGTTTGGGAAGTCGGCGAACGCGTCTTCGAAGGGGTCGAGGCCGCCTCGGTTCGCGAACGCATCGAGCTCCTTGCGCACCAGCCAGCGATCCGATTCCTCGAGGGGAAAACCGAACCGGACGAGGTCGTCGAAGGCCCCGGGCCCAAACGCCTTTACCAGGTAGTGGGCGATGGACCGCATGACCGCCGGCTCCCGGCCGTCGCGCACAGGTGCATCCCGGTACTCGCGGAAAAAGCGCCGCAGCGGTGCCCAGTCGTGGCCACCCTTGATCGAAGCGTACTCGTCGACAAAGTGCAGGAAGAGCCCCGCGCTGGGGCCATACTCCTGGATGCGCCAGTACTCGAGGTCCCGGTCCAGGAAGTAGCGCTGGAAGGCCTCGAGGTTCTTGTCGAAGGAGTGCAGCGCGTCGCCCTTCTGGTCGAGGGCCTCGTGCGTGAAGGCCGCTCCGAGGTTCGCGAGGCCCTCCGTGAATCCGCCGTGGACGGGACGCGTGTCGTCCACGCAGTGGGTGAGCTCGTGGTAGAGGAGTCCCGTGTCCACCCGCACCGGCTTCCGCGGGGACGGTGACGCGCGGCCGATATCGATGGTCTTGCCGCCGCCGATCCCTCCGCCGAAGTCGAAGAGCTCCTTGAAGTAGACGGTGATGCGGTCGCCACCTGGATTCGGGAGGCGCCCGAAGAGGTCGGTGAGGTAGACGTACGCAAGATCGAAGCGGAGCTTCGACGGGTCCGGGATGCCCTTGACGAGCTCTTCGGGGCCGATGAATAAGAAGCAGTGACTCTGGATCACCGCGGTGCGTGCCCAGGACGGGTGCTCGACCCAGCGCTTGACCTCAGCGAGCTGATCCGGCGGAACGTTCGCCAGGTGCTCCTCGCCCATGGTCTCGAGCCGCTCCTGCGCCTTGTCGTACAGGTCTCCGCCGTCCCTTCGCCGCAGCCTCCGCAGGCACTCGAGGGCGACGGGGTACCGGCCTTTCGCGGCCAATTCGTTTGCGCGCTTGATGAGCTTCTCCGTGCGGCCGTGCTTTTGCACGAGCTGCTCGACCTCCGCGACCTCGCCCTCGGCCAGTTCCGTGAGCAGGCGCTCGCGCAGGTCCTCGATGCGCTCCGTGGTCCGCTCCGCGTCGTCGACCGCGCCGATCACTTTTTCGTCGGCGTCCACGGCGAGGGCGCCACCGATCTCCTCGAGGACTTTCAAGGCCCCGTGGAGCTGTCCTCGGGCACGCATGCGCCCGGCTTCGATCCGGAGCACGCGCACCTTCTCGGCGCGGATCCGCTGGTCGATGATCGTCTGCTCTTCGGCGCTGATCTTCGGCGGTTCCAGCTTGCCGACCCCTGCCAGTTTGTCCCGTACGCGTGCCTTCGTGGAGTCGCTCCTTGCGGCGCGAAGCGCTTCGTCCAGCCGGCCCCATGCACCTGGCACGTCCCCCGTGCGAACCCGTTCGGCGGCCTCGGTGAAGGCGGCCTCCAGGCGGTCGGGGCCGGCCGCCCCAGCAAACCTGGGTGCGACGACGGCGGTGATCTCTGTTAGGCCGTCCTCGTCGAGGTAGTCCTTCCAGCGTTCGCCAAGGTGGTAGGGCTCACCCCCGCCCTTCGGGAGAAAGGCCACGCGTACGGCGACGCCTTCACCTGGCTCGAAGGCGTGGCTCTTGGGTAGTTGAAGGGGGATCCGGTACTCGACGCGTTGCCCAGGGCGCCATTTGGTCGTGGCTGGCTTGAGCGGTCGGTCGACGACGTGATCCTCGGGCAAAGTTCCCGACGTGAGCGCCACCCGTAACGTGAACGACTCCTGGGTCTTCTTGGCCGGTACGCATGTGAGCCGCAGGGTGAAGCTCCCGTCGTCGGCCACGGTGGAGGCGACCGCTTCCACCCAGGCGGGGATCGGCTCCTGCGGCGTCTCGGTGACGGGACGAAGAGCCGCGGCGGATAGGAAGAGGGTGAGGAGGGCCGTTCGCAAGGGAGGCGGAGTGACTGCGCGGAGTAGGACTAGGTGGAGGGCACCTCAGGCCAACGCAGGCCTGGTCCCCACTGGAGAGTAGATCATGGGGTTCCCCAGGGGAGCGAACGGAACAATTGTGATCGCGGGGCTAGCCGGCTCGAAGGGGACTGAGCCGGCCCCCAGAGGCGCCCAAGGGCCACGGCCTGGCGGTAGGGGACTTGCGGGCAGCCCCCAGGGTCGCTGGCGGCGTCGGGCCCCGCGCGACGCCCGTGGGAAGTCGGCTACAAGGCGCGGGTCAGCCAAAGCCCGATGGCGGCAGCGAGGGCGGCACCCGTTGCCGTACCGCGCAGGGCTCGCGGCGTGCGCGCCCAGGCGGCGCGAGTCCACGCCGGCGAGGCAGCCACGGCCACCGCCAATGGAATCAGGAGCAGCGCGAATGGGTGAAGGGTCCACGCGGCCGTGAAGTCACCGCGCGCAGCGGCGACGCATGCGCGGGTCATTCCGCAGCCAGGGCACGGGACACCGGTGAGGGCGTGAACCGGGCACGGGACGAGAGAGACGTCGCCCGGTGCGACGCCGCTCAGGGACGACCATGCCGCGACGGCGCCCAATCCGACCAAGAAGGTCGTCGCCAACAGGCGGTGATTAGATGTCCCGATTCTCACCGTAGAGCTTGTTGATTTCACCCTGCTGGATGGCGAGCGAAGCGACTCCGACGCCAAAGAGCGCCAGGAGCACGCAAAGAAGGGCCAGGTCTTCGTTGACGCGGAGGCCGTTCTCCTCCTGCACCTCGTTGATGCCTTTTGCCATGGTGTACTCGTAGTACAGGGCGAAGACACCACAGGTGACGATCGAGAGGACCAGCCAGATCCAGAAGTCGTATTCCCTCCGACCCAGCCACGAGTTGAGCACCTCCATCTGCCTGTACTGCCAAAACAAGCCGTAGATACCGCAGGTGATGAGGGTGAGGATGATGCCGACGCCGATGCTGACGACAGCGTCCTGGCGTGGGTAGGGCGTTCCGTTGCTCACGAGGGGGGACCTTTCTTTGGGGAATGGGGGCTGCACAAGATCCTACGCATCCGCGAGGCACTCATTCAGGGCTACATCGGAATCCGCCGGACCGGGTGCGCGCGCCACGGCCTGGCGGTGGGAAACTACAGCGTCTGTGTGGTGGGGCGGCAGGCGAGGCCACTTCTCTCCATCGGATTCCATTCTTGCCCTCCATTGCGTGAGGGATCACGGAGTGATACGGTAGTAGGCATGGGGAATGACAGTCACTCCGTTCAGTCGTTGGCCTTCTCGCTCCTGGCGGGCAGTGCGCGGATCGAGCGCAAGCTCGATCGGGAGCTCTCGAATATCCAAGGAATCTCGTTCAGCGAGTACCAGATCCTGGTGGCCCTTCAGTCGAGCCACGAATCGACTGCGACTCGGGTGGGCCTCGCGGATGCCGTTGGACTGACCCCTTCAGGGGTGACCCGCGCCCTCAAGCCGTTGGAGAAGATCGGACTCGTGAACACGTTGAAGGACGCCCGGGATGCGCGCCGCTCGCTCGCCAAGTTGACGAAGGCAGGTGAGCGGCTGGTGAACGATGCCACGGTGTCTGTGAACAGTGTTCTCGCTGGAGTCGACCAGCTCGCGGGCTTGACGAAATCGCAGCGGGTCCAGTTCTCTGCGTTGCTCGAGCCGCTCAGCCATGTTTGAGCGAGCTCCCGCCAGCGGGTTCTCCGTGTCGATGCAGGGGGCCACGTAATGGACGGGGCTCTCGAGCACGGACACAGCCCGGAGGCCATTCGTGCCCGGCTCGCGAGTGCTGGGCATCGAGGGCACCTCCGTGATGTGGTGTACGGTGCCGTGGACGGTGCGGTCACGACCTTCGCAATCGTCGCGGGCGTGCAGGGGGCCGGTCTGCCGACTGCGGTCATCATCACGCTCGGTGTGGCGAACATCCTGGCCGATGGGTTCTCGATGGCCGTGGGCAACTACATGGGCACCAAGGCTGAGGTCGACGACGTCCAGCGATTGCGCGCGATCGAAGAAAGGCACCTGGACGTGGACCCGGAGGGGGAGCGGGAAGAGGTGCGCCAGATCCTTGGCGCGAAGGGCCTCGAAGGGCGGGTACTGGAGGAAGCGACAGCCGCCGTGACCCGAAGGCGCCAGACCTGGATTGAGCTGATGCTCGCGGGGGAGTACGGGGTCTCGTCGACGCCACCCTCCCCGATCCGGGCGGCGGGTGCCACGTTCATCGCCTTCCTTGCGGCCGGTGTCGTTCCGCTGCTGCCGTTTGTCCTCGGGCTGGAGAATGCGTTCCCCCTCGCTATCACCACGACGGGGGCTGTGTTCTTTGCGATCGGCAGCCTCAAGAGTCGCTGGTCGCCAGCGCCATGGTGGCGCTCGGGGCTCGAAACGCTGGCCATCGGCGCGATCGCTGCCGCGATTGCCTTTTACGTCGGCAGCCTCTTCTGAGCGTGGGTTGAGGCCGACTCCCTGGCGGAGGGAGATCCGACGGCCATCGGAATGAACGCGGGGCTTGGGCTAGCGGTGCTTGAGCGGGCCCGCAGCGGCCCGTGGCTGAGCGGATGCCGAGACGATGCCCGGTCGGGGCCTTGAAGGCCACCGGGGTCATCGGCGTGACCATTCACCCCAGGTCTGTGCCGTTGGTGTGTGAACCGGTCCCTTGCTAGGCTCAGAAGCCTCGCCCCCCGCGTCCGTTTCCACCGTTTGACGAAGCCCGTTCCGGTGCGGCCCGATTGAGCCCGATTGGCATACGTTAAGTTGGGCCAATGAGCTTCCGGAGCCTCCCGTTGCGCCTGCTACATCGAATCGCATGAATAGAACCGCCGCCTGCGCGCTGGCCTCCTTGGCAGCCCTCTTCCTTGGCCGTCCTGCCGGGGCCGACGACCTCCCCCGTTACCATCAGCCGTCGGAGTCATTCGAAACCAAGGTGGTCGAGTGCGACGTCCTTGTCTATGGCGGGACGCCCGCTGGCGTGACCTCCGCGATCCAGGCGGCCCGTCTCGGAAAGAAGGTGATCTTGCTCTCCTTCAATCAGCATGTGGGCGGGATGACTTCCGGAGGTTTGACTGCGTCCGATTTGGGCACAGAGAATTCGATTGGTGGGATGGCTCTGGAGTTCTACTCGCGCCTCGGGAAGAACGTCAATTTCTCGCCCTCCAGCGCAGAGAGCCTCTTCCGAGAGATGCTGGACGAGGCGGGCGTGGAGGTCCTGCTGGGGCGGTGTTTGCAGTCCGTCAAGATGGATGGCGTGCGATTGACGAGCATCCATCTAGGGACGGGCGAGACGGTGCAAGCGAAGGTCTTCATGGACACCACCTATGAGGGAGACCTGATGGCGGCTGCGGGCGTCTCCTATCACGTCGGCCGCGAGCCGGTCGGGACCTACGGGGAGTCGTTGGCCGGGCAGTGGCAGCAAGTGTCCTGGAAGGGCGTCTATCAGTTTTGTGGTCTCCCGCTGAGCCCCTTCAAGGAACCCGGGAATCCCGGCTCTGGACTGCTGCCGGGGATTGCCGTTGGGAAGGGGAATGCTGGCGATGGGGACCACAAGCTCCAGGCCTTCAATTTTCGGATGTACCTATCCAACCGTGACGACAAGGTCCCTTTCCCGAAGCCCCCGGGATACGACCCGAATCGCTATGCGTTGCTCGCCCGATTCCTCCATGCCGATCCAGGCTTGACGTGGACCCTGAACTACACCGTCAAGCCGATGACCGACGGCCCGGTCCAGATGCGCAACGGCGACAGCAACAATGCGGGGAGCTTCAGCTCAGACTATGTCGGCGGGAACTACACGTGGGCCGATGGGACGTATGAGGATGTGACCTTCTCAGAGCTGCCGGCACCGCGCCGCGGGCTCCCGGTGAGCTTCTCTGACCTGTACAAGACGCGGGAGCGGATCTTCCAGGACCATGTGGGTTACCAGCTGGGCTTGATGTACTTCCTTGCCAATGACCCGCAGGTGCCTGACGCTCTGAAGCAGCGCGTCCATCGTTTCGGGTTGGATCCCGAGGAATTCAACGAAACAGGGTTCTGGCCCCATCAGCTGTACGTTCGAGAGGGCCGTCGCATGCACTCGAGCTACGTCATGACCCAGGCGAACTGCGAATCAAGGACGGTCGCGGAGGATTCCATCGGCCTGGCCTCCTACGCGATGGACTCGCATTTCTGCCAGCGAGTGGTGGTGGAGGAAGCGGGGGTCACGACCGTCCGCAATGAAGGGGGCTTCGGACATCCGTGCCCCAAGCCGTACCCCATCTCCTACCGTTCTATTGTCCCGAAGAAGGCTGAGTGCACCAACCTCTTGGTGCCCGTATGCCTGTCGTCTTCCCACGTGGCGTTTGGGTCCATTCGCATGGAGCCGGTCTTCATGATCCTCGGCCAGAGCGCAGGCGTAGCCGCGAGCATGGCGATCGATGAAGCCATCCCCGTCCAAGCCGTGGTGTACGGCAAGCTCCGGAAGTCGCTACTTGATCTTCAACAGTCTCTTTGATTGATCGACGCTTGCTGGCCCGACGAGGGTGCCTGACTCGTAATCCGGCGCAAAGCATGGTGGCGAGGCTGGTCCTCGGGCGTACCCGCGTTTAGGCCCTTTCGCCGCCTGAGGGGTGGCCTCTGCGGCCCGTTGAGTGGTTCGGGTGCGTACTGGTCTGAACGGAAGCGGGCGGCAAGTGAAGTCACTTGCCGCCCGCTGCAATACCCGATCTCTCTGACCGTTACGGCGTCACGGCCCTCATGGGATCGTTTTGGTTGTGGCGCCATTGGACGACTTCCATTGGCTGCGCGATGAGCGGAAGCATGTCACCGAGCATCCCTAGGCCACCGCCGATGAGGCGTGCGTCGTAGTTGAAGTCGAGCTTCGAAGTCCCGTAGACGATGTTCTCGTTACGCGCGATCATCGCGCCATTGATGCGCGCCGGCTGCCGACCGAACACGACCCAAGAGAACGCGTGGTTCGTGTAGAACGTTCCGTCGAGGTTGTTCGCATACATGGACGCGATGTCCGAGTAGCGGCTGATTCCGGAGGCGGGCATGTTTCCTTCCCAATGCGCTGTGACCAGCGGATCGGTGAAGTCGAAATCCGCCAAAGTCAGGGTCCCGTCTCGCTGTCCGTCACCGTCGATGTCCTCGCCGGTGCCGGGGATCGCATCGCCGATGGAGAATCCCGGGGGGATGACGCCGAGGGCATCGTCCGCCGCGGAGTAGACCTCGACGGAGAACACGTTGTCGCCCTCAAGGACGTCATCGTCAGCCGTGCCGTAGACACCGTCTTTTCCTGCACGAGTGTGCGGAATCAAGTCAGTGCCGGAATCTTCGTCCGACGAGTTCATCGGTGAACTGAGCCAGCCTTTCACGTACCGCCTCCATGTCGAGTCGGTGAAGTCACCGACGACAACGTTCTCCCTAGCAAAGACGCCGAGGAAGTCCTTGTCCCAGCTCCGTTCGAGCCAAGATTCAGTTGCCTGGCGCGAGTTCTGTGCCGGGCGTGAGCTCGTCGGGCCGTTCAGGTACTCAATCGAGTCCGGAATGTAGGCGTTGCCACCGGAATAGAGCGTTCCTTGACCGGTGACGAAGCCACTGATCATGACATCGCCGCGAACGACCACTGGACCGTTGAGAACGATCGGATCGGAGCGGGTGCCAACGAGGAATAGGTTCTGCGACTCCGCAGGATCGTCTCCGACGATCCCGTCCGAAACTACGACGCCACCGACTGTGATCGACGAGCCTTCTCGAGTAGCCAACGCTTCATAGCGAGTGAGATCCGTCAGGTTGGGCATCTCGATCTGATCTTCGAAGTCGTAGTTGTTCGGGGCAGCCCCCCCCGTTCCCTGGACTCGGTCAGCATTGGCCACGTCCCAACCGGAGTAGAGACCGCCTTCTGAGGTCAAGCTGCCCAGCGTCGCGTTAGAGCCATCCCACTCCACGGCATCGTAGATCGGTTGGCCCGTGATCTTCGGTCGGTAGCCGCCGACGTCCATCTGGCCATTGCTACGTGCGTTTCCGTTGATGGTGATCGTGTTGCCGTAGAGCCAACCCCAGTTGTTCACGAAGTACGAATAGTCGAAAACGCTGCTCGGTGCAACCGACATGCGCACGGTGACGGTCACTGAGTCCCAGGCGGCGAGATGCTCACCGGGCCTCAGGTTCTCGGGCGCAGCCGGGACGTAACCAGTTGAAGTGATCTCGACAGTAACGTCCTGTGGATTGTCCTGGATCATCGTCATGGCGACGGTGTACTCACCGACGTTGACACCGTTGCTGAGCATTGGCTGCGCGCGGAGTGTGTCGACCCTCTCTCCGACATTCGCGTCACCGAAGAGTGAGCGCACGCCTTGGAGGGGGTCAAACACGCCCATGCGGTCCATGGCACCGGCCACGATGGCTTTGGTCTGCTCGACACCCGCTTGGGCGAGGCCAGCGGCACGGACATCTTCAATGGACTTGCGAGAGGCCTTGATCTCTGTCGAGGCCAGCTGCTGCGATGCCACGACCAGTCCCGCAATGGAGACAAACACTACCAGGGTTGCAACAAGCGCTGCGCCTCGGCGTGACTCTGTTCCTGATGGAGCGTCGCGCCATCGCAGCGCTCGTCGCCCGTTTCTGTGTTCCTGTGGAACCACATTGCCCTCCCGTCTCAAATTTGCCCTTGGATTGTGGCGTGCTTGCGCACCCCCCCTCGTCTCCTCTACGCCCTACGGCGGAAAGGTCACGGCGTCCCTCGGGCCGTGTCTTCTCTGCCGGATCGACCGGTCGATGAGCGAATCTTGAACCGATCCGAGTTGGACCCGTCGCCGCGTCCAGGTACGGGGCAGAGGCCGCGCTGGCAGTGTCGTTTCGGAGAACACCATCGTAGTTCGGGCGCCCCGGCGCGACGCGAACCAGGGGAAGAGGTGTGAGGCGGGTGTGGCGGTGGCGAATGGTCGATGACTCAATCACCTGAACGGTTGACCTCTCACTCATGTCCGATCTTCTGAAGGTATGGCCGTATCGAGAAGCGGCACTCCGGCCGGCGGGCGCGAAGAGAGAGAGTAGACTCCACGGCTAGTCGCCTCCGACGACAGGCTGAAGCGGTAAACTGTGGGCCTCGCAGATGACGCTGCTCCTTGGTCGGGCGGTTATCACTCCTGATGCGGCCCGACGCAAGCGAACGTCGCAGCTCGCTTATGCTTCAAGTTCCATCTCGCCCTGAACGCGCCTGGATGCCAATACTCAAAGGCACGTCGCCCTTCACACGGGGATGGAGGAGCCTTGACTGCGCCTCGAATTCACCCGTGGGCCTGACTCAACCCGCTTGGGGGGGATCCCAGGGGGTGCCGAAACCTCGTGCTCTTCATTTTCTGAAACGCCGCCGTTTGCTGGCTGATGGGCACGGGCCTCGCTGGCGGCGCGTGCTTTGCTTGGATGCGCGACGCGTGCTAGTGGCGGCTGCTTGGTTCAGTCGTTTTCGCGCAGGATTTGCTGGGGAGGCTGCGGAAGGGCCTCAGGACTGGTCTGTCAACACGTTCGGAGATGTTCGTCGCCCGCAGGACGGGCGCTCGCTCCGCGTCGTCGCGCCAGGGCTGCATTGATGAGCACTTCCATCAACGAGGGGTTGGCACTCTTCCTCGGGGGCGGGGGTGCGCGGGCTGCCTACCAGGCTGGCGTGCTGCGTGCCTTTGCTTCCGCGCGGCCGGAGTTCGAGCCTCAGCTGTTGACCGGGGTTTCCGCAGGGGCGATCAACATCGCTCACCTGGCAAACCGGCCCGGGAGTTTTGCCGAGGCGACGGAGACGCTCGAGGATCTTTGGCGCAGGATCGAGGTTGGACGGGTCTTCGAGGTTCGGACGCTGCCATTGCTTTATCACGCGATGTGCGTGCTCTCGAAGCTGGCCATCGGATGGGCCCCGAGCCTAGATCCGATCCGTGGCATGGTCGATACCGCGCCCCTTGCTGAGTTTTTGCACGAGTCGTATGGCTCGAGCGAGCTTCTCCGGGTGCAAGAGAATATCGACCGCGGCGCGGTGCGCGCCGTGGCGCTCCTGGGCCTCGAGTACGCCACTGGCCGAACGATCTCGTTCTGCAGTGGCTCGGAGTTCCACGAGTGGGAGCGCCCGCTGCGGCGCGCCTTTCGAACGAACCTGCGGCTTGAGCACGTCATGGCGTCGGCGGCTTTGCCCCTGTTCTTCCCCGCGGTGGACGTCGGCGGCACGTTTTACGGGGACGGCGGGGTCCGCCTGACGGCGCCGCTCGCGTCGGCAGTGCACCTGGGCGCTGAGCGCTTGCTCGCCATCTCGACGCGCTACCGGCCGACGGGCAAAGAGGCCGAGATCCCCCGTTTCCACGGGGCCCCGAGCCCGGCCCAGATCACCGGCAATCTCTTTGCCGCCATGTTCCTCGATGTAGTGGACCAGGATGCGCTGCAGCTGGAGCGCATCAATTCGCTCATCGCCAAAGTGCCCGAGGGCGAGCGCAACGGCCTGCGCAACGTTGGTTTGCTGGTGATTCGCCCCTCGCGCGATCTGGGGGCGCTCGCGAATGACTTCGAGCCGAAACTGCCGTGGATGTTTCGCTTTCTGCTTCGGCGTCTCGGGGGTACTAACGACCGTAGCCAGGTGCTCGCCTCGACGGTGTTGTTCCAGGATGACTACCTTCGCCTCTTGCTGGAGATTGGTGAAGAGGACGGGCACGCGAACCTGGATGCGCTCGACAAGTTGATGGCTTGAGAGAAGCGGAGAGCTGGATCGCCCACTGGGGAAGCGTTTCGGATCCAGCGTCAGGGTGAATGTGAGGATGTCGCAATTGGCGCTGGTGCTTGGACCTCCAGCGCCCCACTTCACCCCCTCGGGCGCGGGGAAGGGGAGATCGGAGCAGGCGGCACCAGTGGCGCTTGGACCGCCTACCATGCAGGCACTGTGATGATGAACCACGACGCCGAAAGCGGGGACGACCGTCGCCCGTCGAGTACGGATGAGCCCAGCACCACGCCCCAAGGCGAGGGCGGCCGGGAGCGACCGATGCTGAGGACGATGGTCGCGAGCTTCCTCGCCTGGGCCTTCATCTACCTGGTCTTGCAGGGCCAGAACGGGTTCTTTGCGATCACGGTGGATCGTGTGGATTCCGTCCTGGTGAAGTTGACCGTGTTGAACTTCCCACTGCACCTGGCACTCATGCTCGCCGTGTTTGGCTGTGCCGGGGCCAGGAGCCAGCGCTTCCAGAACCTTGGGCTCGCCTTAGGGGCAGTCAACACGCTCTTGATCTTGAGTCACGTCGTGATTTCAACGGTCACCGCCTGAGGGCGAGCAGCGCCGGGGGAGTGACGGCGGCATCGGGCGTCGAGGGCGCCGGGCCCCGCCGGGCAGACGGCTCCGCTGAGTCCACCGGACGGATCCGTCGCCGGAAGTCGCGAGGCCCCTTTGGCTAAGGCTGCAGGGACAGTGGTCGTAGAGGAAGCTCAGGATCCCGTTCGTCAGGTTCAGGACACAGAACTCCGATCTGGTCGCGAACATGGCGTGCGTCCCGTCAGCGGCGAGGTCGAATCCCCAGAGTGTGCCTCCCGTTATCGGGAGCGCCTGTGCGCGGACTTGCGATTGGGGCCCGAACTAGAGCCCGGAGGCATGGCGCCTTCCTCGCATCGATCGATCACGCCGCCCGCATCCCCGCAGTGCTGCCACAGCTGGCTACCATCTCGGGTGATGCGAAGAGGTGACTATCGCCTGCCTGTGCCCTACGCCATGACGGCCAAAGCACCCAGGGCGGTTAAGATCATGCGTCCACACGAAAGACGAGAGCTGTCCCGTTGATTGATCGTTCGAAGAGAGCAGGCCCATGAGGCTGCTGGCCCCGTGTCGCCTTTTCTGGGTCCCGACAGCCTTCGTCGGAGCCCACACGGCGCTCGTACTGTTTCTGGCCGCCGAGCAACTCGCCAGCCCAGGGCGCAAGGGAGTGCTCATTCCCGTCGACGTACTGGACCTCCCCTGTCATTGGGCTGCGTACTACCTGGGTCTAGGCGGTCCCTTCGACTCTGCGGGCTCCCACGAGGAGTGGGTGTGGAATGCGGCACGCTGGTACGCACTGCTTGGGGGCGTACAGTGGTGCGCCGCCGGGGCCGGTGTGGCGCTTTACCTGGAATGGGCCGCGCGCAAGCCGAGTTCAGGACGGGGCGAGGCGGGCGCGTCAGCCAGTGAATTTGGTGCAGCTCGATTCGGCTGGGCTGTGACGACTTTGGTCAGCCTGGTGGCGATCTGCTTTCTGTGGCTCTACTCCGTGCCTCGCGCGAAGGAGGCCCTGGGCCAAGAGCGGTCTCGGGACTTGGAGGATTCGCTTCAATGGCTCGCAGAATTGCGCGACGCCTATGCCGAAGAGCATGCTGGGACGTGGCCGTCCAGCTTGCCTGAGTTTTGCGGAGTGGACGGCTACTTACCTACGGACCCATGGGGCCGCGAGTTCCTGCTTGTGCCTCCGGAGGTCCCCGGGGCTCGGCCCACCATTGTGACGCTGGGTCGCGACGGCCTTCCAGGTGGGGATGGGCCAGACGCGGACACCCGGCGATAACCAGGGTTGAGAGTGCAGGGTGACGCTCGACCGTCAACGAGCCTCCCGTGGGTTGGACGGCGGCCGGCAGCAGCGGCGTGTCCTGTCAGCACAGGTTCCCGTCGTAGCCTCTTCGTTCGGTTTCAGGGCCGGTTACCATCCCCTGGTGCAGAGCCCAGGCCGACTCCGATGAAATCGACCCAAAGCGTCCTCGTGACCGGCGCCTCCTCTGGGTTTGGACTGGAGACGGCGCGCCTCGCCAAACGGCGGGGTTGGCGGGTCTTTGCGACGGCCCGGAAGCCGGCGGACCTTGCGCAGCTGGAGGCCGAGGGCCTGGAGGCGACGGCCTTGGAGCTGTGTTGTTCCGAGTCCATCGAAGCCGCCGTCGACCAGGTACTCAGCCGGGCGGGCGGTGAGCTCCAGGGCCTCGTCAACAATGCCGGCTACAGCCAGATCGGCGCCGTCGAGGACGTGGGGCGGGCCGAGATTCGCGAGCAGTTCGAGACCAACGTCTTTGGGACTCTGGAACTGACGAACCGTCTCTTCCCCTCGTTCCTGGAGCAGGGGAAAGGTGAGATCGTCTTTGTCTCCTCGGTTTGTGCGCGGGTGGCGGTGCCTTATCTGGGTGCCTACAGCGCCTCGAAGGCCGCCCTCGAATCGCTCGTGGACGCCATGCGGCGGGAGACCCGGGGTAGCGGGGTGGGCCTTCACCTCGTGGAGCCGGGTATCTTCAACACCGGATGTTTTGCCCGCACCACGGCCCACTTTGAGGGTTCCGCCGCGGCCAAGGCCTCGCGTCACCGGGAGCGCTGCGAAGGGGCCCTGCGGCGCTTCGAGGAGGAGCTTCGCCACATCCCGAAGGAGCGCAACGGGCTGGTCGCCGAGGCGATCGTCGGGTACCTCGAAGGAACGCGCCGCTCGGCGCGCCGGGTCGTCCCCCGGAAGGCGGCCATCTACGAGGTCGCACGGCGACTATTTCCCGATGGTCTCTTGGATCGCGCCCTTCTCAGGCGCCGCGGGGGCGACTAGCGGTGGTCTTGCGAACCGTGCGAAGGCTCGCACACTATGGCCTCAACGAGCCCCGGAAGCTCCGGGGGCTCGCGCGCCTCTTTTGGACCACCAAGGCCCGCTCCGCCCGCAAGCTCCAGGGCGCGGACTTGAAGGCCGCGGCGCCGCCGCTGGTGACCATCAACGTGAACTACGCCTGCAACTTGCGCTGTGTGCAGTGCTGGGAGTGGGGCGAGAACGGGGCCTTCAAGAACCTCCCGAAGGAGACGATCGCACGGCAGCTCTCCAACGACCAGTGGGACCGCTTCTTCGAGCAGCTCGCGGAGTGGAGGCCGTACCTCTACTTCTTCGGGGGCGAGCCCTTCCTGCGCCCCGACATGCCGGAGCTGATCGGGATGGCGAGTCGACGGGGGCTGCTCACTTCGGTGAACAGCAACATGACGCGCATCACGCCGGAGATGGCGGACCGGATCGTCGTCGCGGGGCTCGATTACATCGTGGCGAGTCTCGACGGGCCGGAGGAGATCAACAACGCCATTCGGATCGGGGACGATAGCTACGCTAAGACCGTCGCGGGCATCCGTCACCTGATGGAGGCTCGGCGCCGTGCACGGACGCCTTTCCCGTTGATCGAGGTCTGCTGCACGGTCACTCGCCACAACCAGGATCACCTGGTGGCGACGGCGGAGATCGCGCATGGGCTGGGCGTCGATCACTTCAAGCTCCAGCATCAGATCTATTCCACCAGCGACATGCAGCGGGAGACGGAGGAGCGCTTTCGCTCTTCGTTCGGCTTGAAACCCCACTTTGGCACGGGCTTCATGATCCATGTGGGCAACGTGGATCCGGACGTTCTCCGGGACCAAGAGCGCCAGATCATGTCCCGCCGGTGGTCCTTCGAATTCGGCCGGCGCCCAAGACTCTCCGTGAAGGGCTGGGATCCGAAGCTGCACTACTTCGCGCCGGACGTCTTCTTTGGCGAAGGTTACTGCCACAACCCATGGGCGCGGGCGGTGATCCAGCCGGACGGGCAGATGATCGTCTGTCAGGGCTTCCACGACTACGAGCTCGGGAACATCGACCAGAAGCCGTTCGGGGAGATCTGGAACGGGGAGGCGATGCGGCGCTTCCGTGGTTCGCTCCTCGAGGACGGCCTGTTTCCCTATTGCTCCCGTTGCTGCGAGCTCTACGAGCTGGACGAGTCCTAGTGGAGGTTTGACTGCCGGGCCAACGACCCCTTTTCAACGTCGGAGAGAAATCGCCGTTCTGCCACGGCCCCTCAGGTGACCACCGGACGGATCTTGCCGGTTTCCGTACGCGCCAGGTCCTCCGCGCTGACCCGGCGGACTTCGAACCGCATGCCCGCGCCGATCGCTGGCCCCGCTGCACGCGCCAGCGCTGCTTCGGTCGCGTCGGTCCAGCCGCGCCCGGGCACGACGCGGGCGACCACGACGTCGCCGGCCGCCTGAACGAGCTGCAGCACGTCCACTCCGGCGATGGCATCGAACACCATGGGGAGGCCACTGAGGGCCCGGCCATCGGGGGTCGTAATCACATCCACGACCCGGCCTTCGATGGCGCGCAGGGTAGGGAGCGTGCGGCCGCAGCCGCAGGGCGCTGGGTCGGGATCGAGGATCACCCGGTCGCCCGTGTCGTAGCGGACCAGGGGCTGCGCCAGGTTGTGGATGCCGGTTCCCAGGGCGCGGCCGCTCTCCACGCCGTCCTCAGCACGCTCGACACCTTCGACCTCCAAGACGCCGTAGGCGCCGTGGATGTGATACCGGCCTTCCTCGCATTGGCTAGCTGCCATGGTGCGCTCCATGTGCCCGTAGGCGTCGAAGAGTCGGCAGCGGAAGGCTCCTTGGATCTGGGATCTGGCCCGCGCCGTGACCACTTCCCCGGCGGAGAACACAGCCCGCATGGGGGGGACGGATGTCTCGCTGAGCTCGGCGCAGCGCACCAAGTGCTGCAGGGCGGAGGGGAGGCCTTTCAGGAATCGCGGCCGATGTCGCTGGAGGGCGCGGAGCACCTCCGGCAACTCGGCCGGCGAGACGCGCGACGAGTTGATCATGAGCCGGCGCAGCGTCGGTTGCCAATGCAGCAGGCGGCTCGGGTCGCGGCCCGACCTCAGGAAGTGATAGGTGCCGAGCTCCGCGAACGGGGCGCCCAGGCGGTAACCGCCCCAGCTCCAAGCGCGCCGGTAGAACGAGAACTCAAGGGCGCGGGCCCGGTGGTCCAGGGCCACCCTCAGCGGCTCCCCCGACGTCCCGCTCGTGGCGGACCAGGAGATGCGCCTGGCGCTCCGGTCCCGCAGGTTGTCTCCCTCGCGCCTGAGGCGGTCTTTCGTGAGCACAGGGAGCTGCTGCAGCTGCGCCGGGTCCTGGAGGTCCCTGGGGTCGAATCCTCGCTCCTTGAACGTGTCGCGCCAGTGCGGGCAGGCCGCTTGGGCGTGGCTGAGCACGGCCCGCAGGCGGCTCGCCTGGTAGCGCCGCAGTTCCGCGGGATCCGCCCGCTCCAGCCGCGACATGGTGCGGTGGAGGGAAAAGAGGAGACGCGGCGAGGCGTAGTCCCTGATTCTGAAGTCGATGGGCACCGCTCTAGCCTTTCCTGGGGCCGTACAGATAGAGGTTGTCGCACTTCGCGCAAACCGAGAGGCTCTCCTCGGTGATGACCTTCTGGAAGCGCCGATTGGCGTCGCCCTGCCACACCTCGTCGAGGCTCTGAACGCGAAGGTCGCCGACGGTGTGGTCGGGGAACTGCACGCACGGCGGAACGCGCCCGTCGGGCAGGACGTCCAGGCGCAACCATTGCTTGTAGCAGAGACGGTCCCCAAGGATCTTGTCCGGAGAGTCGATGAAGTCGGTGACCCACTCGGGCTCATGGAGGTGCGAGGCGATTTGAATCGGCCACTTGCGCTCCGTCACCGCCCGCAGCTGCGCCTCGAATTCGTCCTTGTCGTAGTCGTACTCCCGCAGGTAGCCGCGGTCGGTCTTGGCCTCGACCCCGAACTTGTCGGCCATGAAGTGCTCGTAGGCTTCGGCCTGCTTCGGGGTGATGAACCAGCCCGGGTTCAAGAGGATCCAGTCCACGCCACGCTCGACCATCTCCTCGCAGAACGAGGTGATGGACGAGACGTTCTCGGGCATCACCGTGAACTGGATCGCGATGAAAGGCGGCCGCCTCAGGCTTTGGAGCGCGTCGATGTTGGCCATGACACGCCGGTACACCCCGTTGCCGCGCAGGGCGTCATTGACCGCTTCATGGCCGTCCAGGGAGATCAGGAACGTCGGGTACGGATTCCCATCGATCTCGTCCTTGTAGTCCTCGAGTAGCAACCCGTTGGTGCAGGTGACGGCGAAGTGCCGGTGGCGTTTGAGCTCGCCCATGAGGCGGCCAAAGTGCGGGTACATCAGGGGCTCGCCGCCGGAAAGGATGAAAGACGCGTTGCGGGGCAGGCCCCGTGCAAACACCTTGTCCACCACTTCCCAGGGGAGGTCGGAGTCGTGGTTCTCCTTCACGTCCTTGACCCAACCCACATCGCCCCAGAGCATGCACATCGGACAGCGCAGGTTGCAGCGCCAGTTGAGCATGAGCTTGACCACCAAGGGGTCGGGGCGTTGCCTGTCGCTGGCGCCATGGGCCTTGATCCAGGAGTAGCGCGCGGCGAACTGGAGCTTCTTGAGAGCCAGGTGGGCGAAGTAGCGCGGGTGCTTTCGCGCGTGCCGAATCAGGGGAGCGATGCGTGCCATTTCGCCTAGTCCTGGGCCTCTGCCGCCGCCCAATGCCACGTGCGGAATGCGTCCTGCGAGTACATTCGCGCGTCCATGTGCTCCAGGGCGTACCGCAGGTTGTTGTCCTCGGCCACGGGCATGCCGCGGATGAGGAATATCGGGCGCCGGGCGCCGTGGGCTTCGAGCAAGGTGGCGATCCCGGGCTTGGTGAGAACGCTTCCACAGCGCTTCATCAGCGGCGCAAGGGAGGGCACGACCCCATGAGTCTGAATCTGGCCGTCGCCCATGTCTTCGACGGTCCGCAGGAGCCCTGCGTTCTCTCCGCAGACCGCGTGCAGCGTCAGGTCTGCGGACAGACCGCGCAGCTCCGCCAGGAGTCGATCGATGGGGCCCTGGCCCCAGAGTCCGCAGACGACGAGGACCTGGTTCGGGTCCCCGGGGATCTTGGCCAGCTCCTCGTACTCCCGCCGCACCGGGAGCGTGACTTCTTCGAAGGCCGTAGTGGTGGGAACAGGGAAGCGAATCTCCTTCCGGGGGACCGGGCTCAGGAAGCGCTGGATGGCGCTCCATGGCACATAGCGCCAGCCGAGGCTTGAGCCATACTCGCCGGATAGCCCCACCAAAGGCACGTCGATCCCCGCGCGCTCCTTGGCCAGGGCGGCCCAGAAGGTCGGGCGGTGACTCACGGTCAGGACCGATCGGAATCCGCCTTCTGCGATGTGCTTGGACAGGGGTGAGAGGTCCGTCCTTTGGAGCCTGCGCTCCCGCCAGAGCTTGCGCTGGTAGATCAGCGGCACTCGGTAGGCAATGTTCAAGAGCCAGGGGAACTTTGACGATATCGCCCGATAGCGCTCCACGTCTTCGCGCATCGCGGCGGGGGGGAGGAAGTCCTCAATGGCCCGGTGTTCCACGCCGTCCGAGCCGGTGCGCTCTAGCAGCGCCTCACCGATGGAATACATCCCCCGTCCGACCGCGGTGCTCAAGATCAAGAGCGGCCGGGGGAGGTCATTGAGGGCCGCTTGCAGTGGGGGCGGGACGGCCCCTGGGTCATGGGCGAAGCTCAACCGACCGCTCCTTCGGACCGAGGGGATGGGCCCTCGAGTCGTGCGAGCGACTGGACGCATCTTTGGGCGGAGTCCATGAGGTCATGGATATGCAGGTACTGGAAGGTGGCCGCGCGTCCCACCAAGTCGAGGTTCAAGAGCTTCTCCTGCGTGCGACGGAGCACTTCGACCTGCGCGATGGCGTCCGTCGTGAGCACTGGGTAGGCGCTTCCCAGGCGCTGAACTTCGTGGCCGATCACGTCGCTGCTTTGGATGGCGCCGGTGCTCACGAGGCTCTCGATGACCTCGCGCGCCAAGTCGTCGTCCGCACGTTTCCAATCGACGTCGTCCCCGAAGCGCACCAGCTCCGCGACCAGTGAGGTCTTTCCCTCTGGAGACATCGCGGCGCTGCGGGTCCTCGGCTCGTGCACCCTTGTGAACGGAACCTGGGCGTCCGGGTAGTAGGTGGAAGCGTAGGGAGAGACCTTGGGGCGGTCGAGGAATAGGGCCACCAGGACCACGTGGCGGTACCGAAGCTCGGAGGCGGCTGTGAGCGCAGCGGGATCGGTGTGGGGGGCTGAGAGCTGCGTCTGCAGCGCGAGGGGCAGCGTGGAGATCACCCGGGTGACCGGGATGGGGGAACCGCCTCCCACCTTGATCGTGTGGATTCGACGGCCGTCGTGTTCGATGGACGTGATCCTCTTGCCCGTCCGGAGCCGTGAGGGCTCGCAGCGCTGGACCAGGGCGTCCGCAATGTCCCCAATGCCCCCAGCCGGGTAGAGGAACGTGCCCTCAAGGGCATTGGCTCCGCGCCTCCCCGTGAGCATGCCCCGCAGGCTCAGTCCATGGAGCCGCCGGCCCGAGACCTCGGTGGAGAGTTCGTGGGCGGGCACGCCCCAGAGCTTCTCGGAGTAGCGAATGAGGAACGGCTCGGCGATGGCGCGGCCGAAGCGCTGGTGGGACAGCTCCTGGAAGTTCCTTGGCTCGACCCCTCGACGGAGTTTGGCGGCTGCGAAGCTGGCGAGGGCTCGGGCACCGGCGGCAGGGGACATCTGGCGCAGAAGATTCCCCGGCCGGAGCGGGAAGTCGACGAAGCGGCTTCCGTACTGGATCCGGCTGGGCGCGGTCACCGGGTGCAGGTCCGGTCCGAGCCATTCCTTGACCCGCGCGGTCACCGTTGGAATCCGATCGTGGAGCCGATGGGCGCCTGCGTCGTACCTGAACCCGTTCCACTGGAAGGTGCGCGCGTTGCCACCCAGTGTGTTCTCCGCCTCGAAGAGTTGGTACGAGATCCCGCAGCGCTCCGCCTCGGCGGCCGCGGTAAGGCCGGCGATTCCTCCTCCCAAGATGGCGAGCATGGGAACGAGATGTTAGCAGGTGCAGGCCTATGCACGTGGGACATGACACGATCGCTCCCGAGGAGGGGGAAGGCAATGGACACGTTGGGCGCGGTCCCGCATGGGGACGCCGTCCTCTCCCGCGGGTTTCAGGGAGTCGTTTGTGTCTTCTCCTCTGCCTGCTGGTGGCGGCGTTCCTGAGGCTCCGTGGCCTTGGTGACTCAGCGCTGGTGCTGGACGAGGCGAACACGTGGATCACCGCAAGAGGATCACTTTTGGACGTCGTAGAGCGGCTGCGCCAGGACGCGAGCCCGCCCCTCTATTACTTCTGCCTGAGCCTTTGGATCGACCTCTTCGGGGAGGGGACCCTTGCCCTGACGCTCCCGAGTGTCCTTGCCGGAGTCTCGCTGGTGGGCCTCTGCTACCGAGTGGGCGAGCGACTCCACGGCCAACAGGTTGGGCTCCTTGCCGCATGGCTCGTGGCGGTTTCCCCGAGCCAGGTTTACTACTCGGGCCAGGTGCGCATGTATTCGCTTCTTGCACTCCTCTCCCTATACGCCACCTATCGCCTCTGGGTCGCGATCGAAGGGTCGGGGTCCCGCCTGCGCGAGGGGCGCAGGGCCAGCCAGCGCGCCTGGGCCGCCTACGGCTTGGTGCTCGCCCTTGCGCTCCTGACCCACAACATCGCCTACCACCTGATCCCCGCCCATGCCGCGCTTGTGCTCGTGTCGCGGACCCGCCCGGTGCGTCCGTTTCTGGCCGCGGGTGCCTTTGGGGCCATGGTCTACGCTCCCTGGCTGCCGGTCTTTCTCGCTCAGCTTCGCGGCGTCGATACCTACTCGTGGTACGCGTCCGTTTGGGAGCTGTCTCTTATACACATCTCCGAGCCCACGAGACTAGGCATGATCTC
>OJFX01000190.1_pt1 | contig 21392 bp, 14 predicted proteins | sample 1594171 | NCBI WGS metagenome assembly OJFX01 (sample SAMN05416840, study PRJEB24817) | seawater metagenome | isolation source: Sea water | place: Canada:Atlantic | collected 2013-07
TGGGCTCGGAGATGTGTATAAGAGACAGGAGAGGCGCGGTTCGATCTCCTTGCGGATGACGCGGCGAAGCTCGCGGGCGCCGGATTCCGGCCGGTAACCACGCTGGGCGACCCAGCGGGCGACGGCGGGTGTGAAACGCACCGAGAGGCCGCGGCCATTCGCGCGCTCTTTGAGCTCGTTCAACTTCTTCGTGGCCACGCGCTCGACCATGTCGACGTTGAGTTCATTGAAGAGCACCACCTCGCCCACACGCCCGAGAAACTCCGGGCTGAACGTGACTTCGAGGGCGTTGCGCGTGATGTCCTCGAGGTTGCCTTTCTCAAGGGACGGTCCGCCGCCGAAGCCGACGGCGCGGCTCGCGGAGTGCATCTCGGAGGCGCCGCAGTTGGATGTCATGATGACGATGGCACGCTCGAAGGAAACCCGCCGCCCTTTGCCGTCCGTCAAGGACCCCTCTTCGAGGACCTGGAGCAGGAGGCTATGGAGCTTGGGGTGGGCCTTTTCGATCTCGTCGAAGAGCACGATGGACTCGGGGTTCTCCGCGACGGCGTCCGTGAGCTGGCCGCCGTCGTCGTGTCCGATGTAGCCGGGCGGGGAACCGATGAGCTTCGAGTACTCGTGGGCCATCGCGAACTCGGAGCAGTCGATGCGCACGAGGCCCTTGGCGGTCTTCGAGCCATAGAGATGTTGCGCCAGGGAGCGCGCGAGCTCGGTCTTGCCCGTGCCAGTTCGCCCCGTGAAGAGGAACGATCCGAGGGGCTTTTGGGGCTCGCCGAGGCCGGCGGCGGCGGAGCGCACGGCCCGGGCCACGGCGTCGATTGCGGCGTCCTGGCCGATGAGCTCCCGGCGCATGGCCGCGGCGAGGCCTCGGGCACGGCCGGCCAGGCGATCGAGGAGGTCGTCGCGGCTCTGCACGAGCTGGTCCCGGGCCTCCGTCGCCGGGGCCTCCCCAGCGGCTGCCGGGTCGACCGTCAGGCGGACCTCGTGGATGTCGAGGCCTGGATTGACCTCGACGCAGAGTTGATAGAGGAGGTCCTCCACCATGAGCGGGTCGTCCGGGAAAAGCCGATCGAGGGTGTCCTCGAGCTTGTCCCGAAAGTCCGGCATGCAGGCTTCGATGACGAGCTTGCGGTAGCCCGCCCGTCCCAATCCGGGCCGTTCAGCAATGGCTAAGCCTGCGTCATCCAGGGCCATGATCTGCACGAAACAGTCGGCAAGGTCGAAGTAGCGGTAGACGCTACGCTCTGGGGCGGTGCCGGTCACGATGGGTTGCGTGTTGGAGTGGGAGAGGTCTGGGGGGACGGTTCGAGCGTCGGCCCATGGGGGGGACCGCACTTTGGGGTAGCTCGACTGCCCGTTCCGTCGACCCCTCCGAACAGTGATCTTGATCCGCTGGGCAACGAAGCCAGATGTGGTGCAGAAGTGGTCAGAATCGGGCCCTTCGGAGTGCGGAATCGAGACCCACGGGCCGCAATCGAGACAAGGGGGAGGGGGGGGCCGGATTCGTGCTTGAATCCCTGCCTCCCAAAGGGATCCGGGAGCCGGGGTGTATCCAAGGGCATGCCGCGTCCTACACTCCCTCTCCCCACCTGAGACATGAGTGCCCAAGAAGACGTCAAATTCCTCGCCAAGCTGGTGCATCGCGGCCATTTGAGCCGCGATGAAGCCGAGCCTCTTCTCCCCCAACTGAAAGCGGGGGGTGCCCTGGACGGTTTGCTCCCGCGCCTGGACGGCTGGAGCGACGCTCGCGTTCAGAAGATGCGCCGCACCAACGCGGGGGAAGAGCCCGAAATCCCGGGCCACGAGATCCTGAGCACCCTCGGCATTGGCGGCACCGCCGAGGTCTTCCGGGCGCGGGCCAAGAGCTCCGGCAAGACGATCGCCCTCAAGATCCTGACGGCGCCCTACGCCAAGAACCCGGTGGAGGTGAAGGCCTTCATCGACGAGGCGCGCCTGCTCGAGCGCCTCGACCACCCCGGTCTCGTCAAGGGATTCGGTCCGGCCAAAGCCGATGGGACGTACTTGTCCCGGATGGAGGTCGTCGACGGTCGCACGCTCCAGGAGTACCTCGACGACGGGCATCTCTTTGACGAAGACGCTGCCCTGCGGGCCGTGCTCGAGGTGGCCGAGGTCCTGCGCTACATGGCCGGCGAGGGGCTTGTTCACCGGGACATCAAGCCCGGGAACATCATGCTGTCCACCAGTGGCAGGGTGAAGCTCATCGACCTTGGCTTCTGCGCCGAGGGCGGCAGCCGGGACGCGGAGGGCTGCGCCCGCGGGACGGTGCAGTATCTCTCCCCCGAACAAGCCGAGGGCGGGGCCGAAGCGGACATTCGCAGCGACATCTACGCCCTGGGCGTGACCCTTTACCAGCTCACGATCGGACTCTTGCCGTTTGAGGGGGAGTGCGACGAGGACGTCCTTCGCAAGCACGTGATGGAACGCCTGAGCTCCCCCGAGCTCAAGGGCCGCGGGCACTCGCCGCACCTGCATTACTTTATCGAGAAGATGATGTCGAAGGACGCGGAGCTGCGGTACCAGAACTGGGATGAGCTTGTGACCGACGTCGGTGAGCAGGTCGAGGGCCGTGCGAGCCTGGACTTCAAGGCTGGCGCCGACCAGCAGCGCGGCCGCGGCCGCGGCGTGGGCGGGCGCGGTACGGGCGGCCGTGGGGCCTCCGGCGGCCGCCGGACCTAACGTGGCCACCGAACCCGGGCTCGACGGTGTCGTGCCGTTTCGCTTCGACTGCCATCGGTGCGGCCATTGCTGCACGGGCGGGGAGGGGCATGTCTGGCTCGAGGATGGCGAAGTGGAGGCCATGGCCAAGGCCAAGGGCATGGATCCCGGCGCCTTCGAGCGCCTTCACGTCCGCACCGTGCCGGATCCGCGGGACCCGTCGAAGCTCCGGCTCTCCCTCCGTGAGAAGGACGAGGGCCACGGGGGGCGCTGCACGCTCCTTGAGGGTTCGAACCACTGCTCGGTCTACACCGCCAGGCCAAGCCACTGCCGCACGTTCCCCTACTGGCCGAGCGTCCTTGGTTCAGAGGACGGATTCGAGGCGGCGCGGGCGACCTGTCCTGGCATCCGTCCCGAGCCCGACGCCGCCGTCCAGGCCGAGGCGTTCGCGCGGCTCGAAGGGATCTACGCAAAGCTAGGCGAGCTGCTCGACGCCGTGCGTCCGGTGTGCATTGCCCGGGGTGTTTGCTGCCGCTTCGAGGAGGCTGACCATGTGCTCTACGCCACAGGCCTCGAGGCCGACTACGCGGCGCACAAGCTCCCCGAGGCCCCAGCGCCCGAGGCGGAAGGGCGCTGCCCGTACCACGTGAAGGGGCGCTGCACCGCGCGCGAAGGGCGCCCACTCGGGTGCCGCACGTACTACTGCGATCCACAAATGTCGGACGCGCTGGAAGCGACCCACGAGCGCCTGCTCGGTGAGATCCGCGAAATCGAACGGGACCTCGGCTACCCCGCCAGCTACGCGCCATTCCCCGCGATGCTCGCCCAGCGTGGTGTGGGGCTGCCTCCGACCGAGGGGTGAGCCCATCGCCGGTGGACACCGCCGCTGAGTCCGGACTCTAGCAACGGCCTGCTAGGGCCGCTCCAGGTCGAGCACCGCGTTCCAAAGGCCCATGGGGGAGACCCCGGCGTAGCCGCTCTCCTGGCCGTCGTTGCACTCGATAACGATCCACCGCCCAGCCGCGGTTTGGGCCACGTCGACCACGAGGAACGGCACGGCGACGCGGCGAGCGGCCTCGGAGGCGATGGCGAGGGCGGCCTGCTCTTCGGTTCCGGTGAGCGTGTAGTTCAATCCCGCCGACCAGTACCGGCCGATGCCGACACACGTGCCCTTCCACCAGAACGTGCGGAACTCGAAGGAGCTGGGGATGCGCGCGGGATCGGGGTCCTCGACGGGGCGCAGGGGCACGAGCTCCCGGCAGACGATGTCCTGCCACGAGAGCACGGGGTCCTGGGCATACTCGGCCAGGGCGCGCCCCAGGGCCACGGGCCCGTCGATGAAAGAGTGACTTCGCTTGTGGCGATGGGTTTGCCGCGCGCCCTTCATGAAGACGGGCCAGCCGAGTTCCTCGGAGATCGCGACTGGATCCGGCGGGCCTTCGAACCAGAGGCTCTTGGGCGTGAGGTCCTCGAGGAGCGGATACCACCGCGGGAGTTCCGTGGCCCGCAGGTGCTCGCCCCGTGAATTGATGAGGGCGAATCCCGTTTGCGCGAGGGCGCGCTCGACGCCTTCGTAGTCCTTCACAGCGCCGATGCGCAGCACGACCTTCTCCGGGCGGGACGGTGCCCGGGGCCGGCCGTAGGGGCGGCGGCAGGGGAACCACTGCCCAAACTCAAAGTCGTAGACCGCCTGTCCCATGAGCCGGTGGAGGACCCAAAGAAGGTCATCTAACTCCACGAGGTCGCCGCCCGGGACGGTGTGGGCAAGGGCGTCCATCAGGGGCGGATCCGCGCGGTGAGGGCTTCTTGCACGCGCGGCCATTCGTTGTCGGTGATGGAGTAGTACGCGGTGTTCCGCACGCCCCCGTCCGGGCGAACCATGTGCTTCCGGAAGATCCCTTCGAAGCTCGCGCCGAGGCCAAGGATGGCGGTGCGCGAGCGCTCGTTTTCCGCGTCGGTCTTGAACTCGATGCGGCGCAGTCCTAGCTCCTCGAAGCCGAAGGTCAGCATCAGGAGCTTGGCCTCGAGGTTACGTCCGGTGCGCCAATAGTCCGGCGCGAGCCAGGTCCAGCCGATCTCCGCCCGGAGGTGGGCCATGGAGACGTCGGCGAAGCGGGTCGTGCCGATGACCTTGCCCGAGTCCCGGTCGACGGTGGCGAATGGAAGAGCGGTGCCTTCGTCGCGCCACTGGATGGCCTCCTGGACGTAGACGGCGAGCTGCTCCTCGTCATGGACTTCGCGCGTCATGTAGCGCCAGACGCGCGCGTCAAGCCCCACGGCCGCAAGGGCGGGGACATGGAGGAGCCGGAGGGGCGCGAGTTCGACACGCGCCCCGGTCAGGCTCCGCTCCCTGTGATCCACGAGCTCACCGCTCATCCCAGGACGGCGCGAAGGATCTCAACGTCCCCTTCGAAGGCTTCGGGCTTCAGCGGGCCGAACGAGAAGCGGAACATGTTGGCATGGGGGCCATCGTTGCCCCTGCGGGCCATGTCGCAGAGGCGGCCGGGGAGGATGCCGGCTTGGTGGGGGAAGAGCTTGGCGTTCAGCTCGTCTCCGGTCATGCCCCCGGGTAGCTTGCACCAGTGGTAGAACCCACCGTCTCCGGTGAACAGTTCCACGCCCAGCTCGGCGAGGGCCGCCCCGTAGCGATCGCGCTGTTCTCCGTAGAAGGTGGAGATCGCGGTGCGGGCCTGGCGCACGCGCTCCGTCTCCAGGAGCTCCGTGACGTACGCCTGGGAGGACCGTGCGACGCCGCCCATCGCGAGGGATGAGTAGTTGCGGAAAAGCTCCGTGTGTTCTTCGGAGGCGATGGCCCAGCCCACGCGCAGCCCGGGGGCCTGGAGCCCCTTGGTGGCTGCGCCGACGACAAACAGGTTCGTTTCGTTGATGTCGGGGATGTGGGCGAGGGCGCTCTCGGGGCCCGGGCTACCGAAGAATTCGTAGGCCTCGTCGATCAACGCGCCGGAACCCGGGCCTGAGTACTTGTCGCAAAGGGCGCGCAGGTCGTCCCCCTTGAGCGCCACGCCGGTGGGGTTGCATGGGTTGCTTTTGATGAGGAACGAGCGGTCCTCCCCGGGATGATCAGCGAGGGTCGGGCGGAACCGGTTGGCCGGGTGGCTGGGGATCAGCGTCGGCGGTCGATCGAGGAGGCGCAGGACGTCGTAGTAGGGGGTGTACTCCGTCTCCTCGATCGCTACTTTCACGTCCCGCTTGAGCAGCGCCAAGATGGCCCAGATGGCCGGGCGGCCACCGGCGAAGATCGCCACGTTGTCCGCCGTGATCTTCGCGCCGTAGAACTCTCGGTAGTAGCTCGCGATGGCCTCACGGAGCTCCGGCTGACCGTCCGCCTTCGGGTACATCCGGTCGGTGGCGGAGACCGAAATCGTACCGGGAAGCTCCGGCCCCCCGGGCACCTGTGTGGTCAGGGGAAAGCCCTGGGCCCAAGGGTGTGTCCCCGGGTCGCCCATGTAGCTCTGCGCGGCCGCCTGGAATTGGAAGAGGATCTCGTAGATCCCCATGGGGGGGAAGTTCTTCAGAATCACGACGCGACACTAGGGCGCCCTCCCGCGGCACGCCAGCCCCAGGGGATGATTCACTTCGCGGCCATGACCCGAGCTTCCCCCCGGGGGGATGGCCTCCTATTGGATGCCGAGCTTCGCGAGCTCACCCGCCACGTGCAGCACGGAGTACTTGAACTCGGAGGCCATGACCTGGATGAGGTCGTTGAGGGCGGCGGGGATCTTCGACTTGGGCTTGTGGGCCTGGATGTCCTGCCATGTGGCCTTCGCGATCTTGTTGAAGGAGTAGCCGGCTCCTCGCATGGACTCGACGATGGCGGAAAGGTTGCACTTCATGTTCTGGCGCAGGACCTTGACGATCGACGCGGATCCGAATCCGGCGCCCTTGAGCCACTTGGCCACATCGCCTGCCTTCTTGCCTTTGGCTTTCAGGCCCTTGGCGATGTCCTTGGCCGCGGCGCCGCCGCGTTTCATGCCCTTGACGATGTTGCTGTAGGTCTCCTTCGTGGCGTCCCGCCGGCAGGTCGCAATCGTGTCGGCGACGCTGACGCCCGCTTCGATGAGGCCCTGTGCCAGCGCCGCACCCTGGCATCCATACGCTGCGTTCGCGGCCGCCGCGGCCTCGGCCAGGTCCATGCCCTGGGCCAGGAGCGCTTCGAGCGCAGCCTTGAGGGACTTGCCGCTCGCCTTGAGGTCGGCGGCGATCTGGGCCGCCGTCTTGGCAGCGCCCGCAACCACCGGCTTGGCCATCTGCAAGAGGGTTGGCTTCGCCGTTAGGCCCGTAGCTCCCTGAACGCGCATCCGGCTGTCTTCGATGTACTGGATGATCCCGACCGTCTCGTAGGCGGGCTCGCTGTAATCCCGCGCGTCCGCGTAGGCTTGGGTCACCGCGTTGCCGAAGGAGCGTCCGGCCACCCAGTGCTTCTGGAAGTGGAAGTACTGGTGGGGCATGTAGTTGTTCTTCGTGCCAAGGGTGCCGTTGACGACGTCCGCGCCGAGCCCGAGCCATTCGTCCATGAGCGTGCCGCTGACGCAGTTCATCTGGTACACGGCGCGCACATCCACACCGGCTTTGGCGATGGGATCGAAGAAGTTGGCGCGGCCGAAGGCGACGCCGTCGTGGCCGATGAATTCGTTGTTGCGCCCGTGGACCAGCGTATGCACGTCGATCTCATGGGTCTTACCGAGGCCGCAGATCGTCTGCACGGCGCGTGCCGGTGTGAGCTTCGCGTCCTCGAGGACCACAACCTTGGCGTAGAGTGACTTCATCCCGCTCTCCGCTTGCAGCCCCTTCACGAGCTCTTCGAGGAGCATGTCGCTCGTGCGGCGCACCCACTCCTCGAGGGTGATGCGTTCGATCTTCCACTTCGACGGGGAGACCGGAGCGGAAAGCTGCGCGAGGGCCTTCGCGGCGTCCTTGAGAGCCTTGGGAAGCCCCTTTTGACCGGCGATGGGAAGGGATACGCCCCCCGCCGTGGCCACGGTGATCTTCGCGCCCCGGTTCTTCTTGCCGAGGCAGGCCTCGAGGTTGGCCTCGATGCCGCCGTTCTCCATCAGGACCACGAGGGCGACCGGCTTCTGGGCGGCGGGGGTCGCGGCCTTCGGCTTGGCCGGCGTGGACCGGCGCCGCCGTTGAACGGCGGCGTCACAGGGCAGGGCGAAGAGGGACGCGAGGACGAGTCCTTGGAGGAGAGTGCGGATGTTCTTGGATTTCATGGCAGAGGGGAGTGACAGACTGGGGCGACCCTTCGACTGTCCCAGCGCTGGTATCGGGCGATGTCCCTCAACGAAATCAGGTTTGTGTGTCGAAGGCAGGGAGTACCTTCACACCGCCATGATTGCTTCCCTACTGCCCTTTGCGTTCGCCTGGGCTCTGCCCACAGGCGCCCTTTCGCCCGCCCAGGAATCTGGCGCCGTGCCGATCTTCTTCCGGGCTGAGCCGATGGAGGACGATGGGCTGTACTGCGTCTACCTCGACGAAGACCCGGACCTCGTCCCATCGTTCAAGGGCATTGTCCTGGCGCGACCTTCGGAGACCCGGAAGCTCGATAACTACACCGTTGGGTCGGCGGTGATCGAAGTCGAGTTGGTGGAGGACGGATATATGGCCTACGTGAAGGTCGATTTCCGGGAGGGTTTTGAACCCCTGGAGGATGAGGAGCTCATGGTGCAGCTCGGCGTGGTGGACCCCAACCCTCACTTCGACGGCCTGGCCTTTGGGTTGGCGGCCCATGGGATTGTGCTCACCACTTTGGAAGAGGAGGAGCTGCTCTCGTTCCGCGATACGACGGACGACGGTGCGTACTTTGATCAGGTCGCCATCCAGGCCATGCGCGACGAGCTTCGACTGGCGGGGAGGCAGTTGCGGGAAGTGATGGGGGACAACCCCGTCCCCTCCGGGAGGTTTGAGGGCGGCTCCATGTTCGACGCGATGGAAAACGCGACCCTCGCCGACGTGCGGCTCTTCCTTGAGCGCGTCCTGTGGTCGCCGCTCTCGTACATGGGGGAGACCTGGATGCTGGCGGAGATCTACGCGACGTGGGTGATGCAAGGCGCGCCGGAAGGTGGGAAGCCAGAGACAGGTGAGTTGGAAGGGGCTGACGGGGAGGCTGCCTTTGGCACCGGCCTTCGGTTCGCCGAGCCCACCGAAGACGGATTTCCCTGCATCGGATCCCTCAGCCGCGCGGTCTACGGAGATGGGGCGGACGTGATCACGTTGGGCGCGCGCATTCTTTCGATGGACGGGGAGAGTCTCTACGGAGCCGATCCCAAGGCGGTCGCGAAGTTGCTGGCGGGGCTCGCACCCCATGGCGCCGTTCACGTCGTGATCCATACGCGGTCCAACGCCCAGTTCGAGGTGCAGCTCTTTTGCCTGCCCTTGCCGGCCGAGCTCCAGTGGGAGGCGGGTGGCGGGGAGGAGTTCTCACCCAAGCTCTTCCCGATCCGGCGCGAAGACAGCTGGGGCTTCATCGACTCCACCGGGGATGAGGTCATCGCGCCAGCCTTCGACAACACCTACGGGCACCTCTTGGGCCACACCTTTGTGGGGGGCCTCCAAGGGGTCGAAGTGGATGGGAAGTGGGGCTTCATCAATCTTGCGGGCGCCATGGTGATCCCACCCAAATGGCCCAGCGTCGACCCCTTCTTCGGGGGGCTAGCGGCCGTGATGGACCCCGAAGAAACGTCGATGTTGACCCTGGGTGCACGCCACGGGTACATCGACCGCACGGGGCGTGAGGTGATCGCTCCCAAGTACGTGCCCTCGATTCTGGCGCCCGGTTTTTTCGGGGACCTTTGCGCTGTGCGCGTCGATGGCAAAGAGGGCTTCATCGATCGCAAGGGCAAGCTGGTCATCCCGGCCAAGTTCGCGTGCGTCGGCCGCTTTATCGGGGGGCTTGCCGCGGCCCAGGCTGAGCAGGCCGGGCCGTACGGATATATCGATCCCCTGGGCGCGTGGGTGATCGCGCCGGCCTTCCAGTCGGCTGGCGAGTTCCACGGGGGGCAAGCTGTCGTCCAGGTCGAGGGCGAGCATGTTGCCATCGACCTCTCCGGCGAGCCGCTATTCACTTACGCCCTGCGCCCCTTCACGGGGTTCGAGCCGCTCAAGGCCGTAGATGGCCGCCTCTGCGGTTGGTCCGAGGAGCGCCAGCGTTACGGATACATGGACGAGGCCGGGAAGACCGTTATCGAGGCCCAGTTCACGAAGGCCCAGGCCGAGTTCCACGGGGGCCTCGCCGCGGTGACCCATGAACCCGTCGTGGACGGAGAAGTCGGTGGGTGGATGTTCATCGACCGCGACGGGGAGGTCGTGATCGAAGGACCCTTCGAAGCGACCGCGTGGTTCACCGAAGGCGCCTGCTGGGTCCAGCGCGATGGCCGTTGGGGGCTCATCGATACGTCCGGCCTGTGGCTCGCAGAACCGGCCATCGGGGAGCGCCCGCGGCCGCTCGACTCTGGTCTCGCGAGCCTGCGCATCCACGACGCGTTGGAGCAGGGCTCTGTGCCGCAGTACGTGTACGTTTACCTCGACCGATCAGGGGAGATCGTCTGGTCCAGGTACGACCGCTAGGGCTGTAGGTGGCGGGGGCTGCCTCCGGCAACCGCTTTGGTCACAGGCCTCGGCGGGCGGTTGGTGATCCCCTGAATCGGTCTCGGAACGCGTCGCAGCAAAAGGAGACGCAATGGCCCAAGCGCGGTGCGGCACGTCGCCGCGACGACTGCGAACTGTGGCGTATACCGGGGGGGGACATTACTCACGTGTAAGACCGGGCCGAGGGACGCATGCGTATAGTCCGCGTCCAATGATGCGGGCAGTCGTTCAGATAGGAGTTAGGCGTAATCGGTTCGAACCTAACCAGCGGGGCTCGCACCGGGTCGCGCGCATGGCGATCGCCAGTTCGATGGCGTTGGCCGTTGTTCTTCTCAGCGCCTGTACGAGCGTCGAAGGCCATGGGGCGAGGCCCGTGTCAGCCGGCAAGGGCCCCCGCGTGCCGGTGGCCCATGGGGCCGAGGCGCTGGGGTCTGAAGCGCCGGGATCTGGGGCGCCGGGATCTGGGGCGCAGGGGTCCGGCGTCGCTCTGCAAGAGCAGCAAGTCCTTCGGTTCGACGATGGCTTGACGTGGGAGGCGACCCTCGAGGCGGCGCTTTCGCGTCACCCCGAGCTCCTGGCTGCCCAAGCCGAACTCGACGCGCTGGCCGCCGAAACTGAAGCGGCCGGGCGCCGCCCGAACCCGACGCTCAACGTCCAGGTCGAGGACATCGGGAACGAGGCGAGCTTCACGGGGCCGAGCGGTGGACAGACCACAGTCATCCTGACGCACACGCTGGAGCGCGGCGGCAAAAGAGCCGCACGGGAGAAGTACTCCGAGGCGAAGAGGCAGGCGGCGATCGCCGCATTCGCCGTGCAAACTCAAGGGGTCCTCTCCGAAGCCAGGTCGCGGTTCCTCAGCGCGCTCTCTGCCCAGGAGACCCTCGAGCTGCAGACCCGGCTCCAGCAGCAGGTCGATCGCTTTCACGACGCCGTCGCGACCCGCGTGGAAGCGGGGAAAGCCTCGGGTGTGGATCAGCAGCAGCTGGCACTCCTCGCGGCGAACGCGCGACTCGAGCGCCAAGCGGCGGAGGCGCATGCCCGGACGTCCCGGCTCGTACTGGCTCAGCTATGGGACGGACCCGTCGAGTTTGGGCGCCTCAAGGCCGAATGGCCGGCGGCCTCAGCGCCCCCAGCGTTGGCTGATCTCATGCAGCGGTGGGATGGAAGCCCCGGTCGCGTCCGATTGGAACGCGAGCTCGCGATCAGCGAGGCGGCCGTGGAGTCCGCCGCCAGTGAGCGCAGCCAGGACTGGGCCCTGTCCGCTGGCTTCCGCAAGCGCGAACAGACGAACGACTGGACGGCTGTGGTGGGGTTTGATGTTCCGATTCCCGTCTTCGACGCCGGTCGCAGCACTTTGGAGGCTGCCCGCGCTCGCCGACGACGTTCGGTTCACCAGATGGAGGCGGCCCTTCGCGAGGCCCGCACGGCGCTCGGCGACCTCCATGGGAGACTCGCTGTCTCCCACAGTGCGCTGACCTCACTGCAAGGCGGCGCCCTCGACGAAGCCCGCTCCCTTTACGAGTCGGTACGTGAGGGATACGAGCAGGGGCGCTTCGAGCTCCTTCAGGTCATCGAAGCTCAAAAGTCCTACTTCGAATTGCTCGCTCGCCACCGAGGGGCCCGGAGCCAGCATCACCATGCCTGGGCTGAACTCGAGTCCCTCCTTGGGGAGCGCTCCAAAGAGGTCACGTGGAACTAGAAGTCATGAAACAGATGTACGGCGCAGGCGCGTCACCACGGTCTCTGTCCCGTTGCCGGGGAGCGGGCGGCCTCCTGGGCGGGATACTCCTGTGGGTGTGCGCCTCCTGTGGGCCAGGCGGAGACGCAGCGGCACCGGGAACCCCTGGGCCGGATCCCGAAACACGGCCGTCGCGTTTCCAGCTAAGTCCAGCCGCCCTGGACAACCTGCGGCTCCAGACGGTCGAGGCGGGGCCGCAGGTCCTCACGGGGCAACGAACGTACCCGGGGGTCATCCGCTACAAGGAGAGCGCCCGGGCGCACCTCGTGGCCCAGGTGGAGGGGGTCGTCCGCGACATTCGCGTGTCCCTTGGGGATTCGGTGACGGCCGCCAGCACGATCTGCTTGCTGGACAGCCGGGAGCTCGGCCAGGCCCGCTCCGCGTTCCTGGAAGCCCTGAGCCGGAAGAACTTCAAGGAGGCGATGTTTCAGGCGGAGTCCGACCTCTGGAAGAAGAAAGTGACCTCCCGCGACGACTACATGCGGGCGGAGCAGGACTTGAGCGTGGCGAGGTTGAGCCTGGCCACCGCGACGCAGGCGCTTCGCTCCCTTGGGCTGGACAAAGAGGATGTGGATGATCTTCGTTCGCTCGCACTCTCGGCCGAGGTCGGCGAGGGGGCCGGCACGGAGAACGGGGCGTCGCCGTCGTCCAATGCGTCGCTTAGCGAACTCCGCTGCGTCGCCCCCATGGAAGGCCGTATCGTGGAGGTCCTGGTGTCCCGCGGCGAGGCCGTGAGCCCCGGCGATGGGATCGTCGAAGTGGCGGATCTCTCGAGCGTCTGGGTCGATACGAAGATCCCGGCCCACGACCTCGCCGTGCTCGGGGTCGGGGATTCGGTCACCGTGCGGTGGGCGTCCGGGGGCGAAGTGGAGACGAGCCAGCTCATCTACATCTCCCCGGAGGTGGATAGCTCGGACCAGACCGCCCTGGCACGGATCGAGCTGGCGAACCCGAGCGGCGTATGGCGTCCCGGGCTCTTCATCACGGTGGACGCCGAGGTGCAGCGCCAGACGGTGGAGCTTGCGGTACCGACCGAGGCACTCGTCTCCGACCCTGACGCACCCGGCGAGTTCCTCGTATTCGTGCAGCTCAAGCAGGGTGAGTACGAGTCCGCTCCGGTGAAGGTGCTCCGGACGGATGGCGGCTTCGCTGCCATCGAAGGCAACTTGCGGGCGGGAGATCGTGTCGTCGTCGGTGAAACGCTCTTCCTGAAAGCGGTCTGGCTCGGCGAAGGCGGACTAGAAGAATGATGGAGCGGCTCGTTCAGTTCGCTCTCACACAGCGGATCCTCGTGGTCGTCACCTCGGTGGCCATCGCCATCGGTGGGGTCTGGGCCTTCGGGCGCCTACCGATCGACGCCTTCCCGGACATCTCGGTCCCCCAGGTCCAGGTGATCGTCAAAGCGCCGGGATTGTCACCCGTCGAGGTGGAGCAGCGGATCACGCGCCCGATCGAGATCGAGATGCAGGGGATCGCGCGCAAGGAGATGCTGCGCTCGCTCACCAAGTATGCGCTCGCCATTGTGACCGTCGACTTTGAGGAAGGGACCGACATCTATTGGGCCCGCCAGCAGGTGACAGAGCGGCTCAATCAGGTTTGGGGCGACATGCCCGAGGGAACCGAAGGCGGCCTGGCTCCCATCACCACGCCCCTGGGCGAGGCCTTCATGTTCACCGTGGAGGGCGAGGGCTACACGAATCAGGAGCTGCGAACGGTCTTGGACTGGACGGTGCGGCCGCGCTTGATGTCCGTGGATGGCGTCGCCGAGGTCAATGCGCTCGGCGGTCTCGTCCGGTCCTTCGAGGTCCAGCTCCAGCCGACGAAGCTCCAGGCGTTCGGGCTCTCCGTTGCCGATGTGACCGAGGCCATCCAGCAGAGCAACCGCAATGCCGGCGGCGACCGCATCGTCCGCAACGACGAAGTGCTCCTCGTGCGAACGATCGGCCAGATCGAGTCGATCGAGGACCTCGCGGGCATTCCCATTCGCACCGCGAGGGCGAATCCCGAGGCCGGCGGAGTCCCCATCTTCGTGTCCGACGTGGCGGACGTGCGCGTTGCTTCGTTGACGCGCTTCGGTGGCGTCTCGAAGGACGGCAAGGGCGAACACGTTCAGGGCCTCGTTCTGACCCGCCTGGGGGCCAACAGCCTCATCACGGTGTCCCGTGTCAAGGAGGTGCTGGCGAGCGTGGCAAGCGCCCTCCCGCCGGGCGTCCGTGTCATCCCCTTCTACGACCGCACTGACCTCGTCAAGAGGGCCGTCAGCATGGTGAGGAATGCCCTCGGCATGGCCTGCGCCCTCGTGGTCCTCGTCCTCGTCGTCTTCATGGGCAACCTGAGGGGCGCGGTCACGGTAGCCGTCATCCTTCCCATGACGGTGCTCGGTTCGTTCCTGGTGATGCACTTGCTCGGCTTGACGGCGAACCTTATGTCGCTCGGCGGGCTCGTCATTGCCATCGGAATCCTCGTCGACCCGGCAGTGGTCGTCGTCGAGAACATCCAGAGCCGGTTCGGTCGCCCCGCGCAAGGGGCAAGTCGACTGCACCTGATCTATCGCGCCGTCCTCGAGGTGGCCACGCCCGTCGTCTCGGGTACAGCGATCATCATCATCGTGTTCCTTCCGATCCTCAGCTTGAGCGGCCTCGAAGGGCGAATGTTCGCGCCCCTCGCCCAGACGATCGTCATCGCGCTCATCGTCGCGGTCACGTTGTCACTGGTCCTGATTCCCGTGCTCTCGAGTCTGCTCTTGAAGTCCGAGGGAAACGACGAAAACGCGCTCATTCGCCGGCTGAAGAAGGTCCATTCGCCCTTCGTCAACTGGGCCCTCAAGCACCGCGTGCTGGCCTTTGTGCTGCCGCTGGTGCTGCTCCTTCCGACGGTCTTCCTTTTCGGTCAGATCGGTGCTGAGTTCATCCCGACACTCAAAGAAGGCACGCTCGTCGTGCAAACCGCGAAGCTCCCGACCGTCTCCCTCGAACGATCTATCGAGATGGACGGCCGCATTCAGACCGCGCTGATGGCGCAGCCCGAAGTGGAGCACGTCGTCTCCCGCCTCGGGTCCGACGAGCTGCGCCTAGACCCCATGGGGCTGCACGAATCGGACCACTACCTGGTGACGAAACCCCGGTCGGAATGGACCGTTGACTCCGAGGAGGAGCTCATCGAGAACCTTCGCAAGGGGCTCGAAAGCGTGCCCGGTGTCTCGTTCGGCTTCACCCAGCCCATCGAAATGCGAACCTCGGAGATGATCACGGGCGTGACCGCTGAGCTGGCCGTCAAGGTCTTCGGGACGGAGCTCGAGGACCTCGATCGGGTGTCCGGACGCATCGAGTCCTTGATCGCCTCCACGCCGGGCGCGATCGACGTGATGCGCGCGCGGCTGAGCGGCCAGACCTACCTCGAGATCCGGATGAACCACGGCGCGATGGCACGGCTGGGGCTGCACGTCGAGGACGTCAACCAACTGATCGAAGCGGCCGTCGCCGGCCAGGAGGTCACGCAGGTGATCGAAGGCGCGCGCCGGACGCCCGTGATGATTCGTTACGCGGAGCCCGATCGGAGCTCTGTGGAGCGGCTTCGCGCCCTTCGTGTGGGCACGCCCGCTGGATCCAAGGTGCTGCTGAGCTCCATCGCCGACATCCACGAGGTGGACGGCCCAGTGGAGCTAGAACACGAGAACAGCATGCGACACGTCGTTATCCAGGCCAACGTGGAGGGCCGCGATATCGTCGGGTTAGTGGATGAGCTGCGGAGGAGAATCGAAGTCGAGATTCCGATGCCCCCTGGCTACTTCGTTGAGTTCGGCGGTCAGTTCGAGAACCAGCAGCGGGCGGCCGCGCGCCTCGCCATGGTCGTCCCCCTGGCCCTCGGCTTGATCTTCCTGATCCTCTTCAGCACGTTCGGGTCGCTCCGCCAGGCGTTCCTGATCCTCGCGAACATTCCGTTCGCGGTCATTGGGGGAGTGGCAGCGCTCTATATCAGCGGCCTGTACATGTCGGTCCCCGCCTCGGTTGGCTTCATCACCCTGCTTGGTACTGCGCTTCTCAACGGCATCGTGATGGTCAGCTTTTTCAATCAGCTCCGCGAGGCCGGCACTCCCCTCGATGAAGCTGTCCGCCAGGGCTCCGCCCGCCGCCTCCGGCCGGTCCTGATGACCGCCGTGACGACCGCGCTGGGTCTGCTGCCGATCCTGCTCGCGACCGGCCCGGGATCCGACGTGCAGCGGCCACTGGCCGTGGTTGTCGTGGGGGGCCTTATCACCTCGACGCTGATCACCTTGGTCGTGCTGCCGGCGCTCTATGCCTCGCTGGAATCGCGGGCCTCAAGGGCCCGCGTGGCCGCGGGAGGAATGCACCCATGATCTGTCTCACGTTGTACTTGCATCCCGCTGAGGAGTACGTCGTGCTCGATGCATTGCGCTCCTTCCAGGAGATCAGTGGATTCACTCTCACGCGGTGCGAAGGCCATGGCTCTGAGGAATTCCTCGACGGGGGCACACCGGCTGCGGATCTGGTGGTCGGTTTTGTCCCCCGACTGCGGATCGAGGTGGTCATGGAGGCCGGCGCGCTCGACCGCCTGCTGGAGCAGATCCAAGCAGGCCTTGGGCCCGGCTCCCGGGGACACTTTGCGGTCACGCCGGTTCTGCGGAGTGGCCCGCTGAACACGGTGAACGGAGCGGGCGAGAATGACGCTTCCGAGGAGTCCAGTCCTTAGCCGCGGGCAGGCTCGCCTGAGCGGCCGCCCGCGGCCGCTCAGGCCTTGGGAGATCGGCTAGCGCTGGTAGTGGCGAATGTTGCTGGTCGGCTGTCTTGCGCCGGGACCTTCTGGGGAGGGGCCCGGCCCAGAGCGCCAGACGACCGCCTCGGTCCGGTTCTGGGCCACGTTGCGCGCGGTGCCCACCACGGTCATCTGACCGGTCGCGGGGTCGATGTACAGGTCGCGGATGGCCGGGGAGGCGTAGGACGGAGGCACGAACTGCACGAGGTCGCGGCGTTCAGCAACACCTAGCCTGAAGAGCGTCGCTCTCGCGCTGCCCGCCGCCGCGCGGGTGCCCATCAGCAGGCCGTAGCGGGTGTAGTCGATGCGGACTCCATCGCCCGGCGTGGTGAGGGGCGTGTAGCTCTCCTTGCTGCCAGCCCACATGCCGTAGTTGGGCACGTCCTGGACGTAGACGGTTCCCACCTGGAGGCCTTCGCTGGCGCTGCTGACGTAGCTGCGTCCCGCGCCCAAGGCGGTCGGGTGGATGTCGACGAAGCTATCGGCGGTTTCGGTCCACATGGCGGCGTGGGACACACCGAAGCCGAGGTTCGCGTTGCCGTAGATCTTGCCGCCATCGACGGCAGTGGCGCTGGTGCCCCAGGCGATGCTGGGCGTGAGCCCGCGGCCGCCGCGGTTCGTGCCGGTCCAGCGGAACCCTGTGACCGTCGTGGAAGTCTCGTTGCGCCGGCAGGTACCGACGTGAACCTGTCCGTCGGTGGCGCGGATCGAGCCGAACTCCCAGCCGCTGATCTGCATCTGGTGATGCTGCCCCGAGGAATCCCAAACGGCGGCGTTCTGATGGTAGCCAGTGCCCTGCTGGGGCACGGTGTAAGGCCACCACCACCAACCGACGGTCATGCCCCCGCGGATCATCGTGCAGGAGCCGCCGACGGAGCCCGCTGGGGTCAGGTCCACTCGCGTTCCCGCGCCAAGGTCATGCCAGGCCGACGGCCTTCCCTGGACGCCGTACTGGGGGTGGACGAAGGACACTTGTCCGACAATGGTCGAGCCGTCGACGGAGTTGGCGGCGGAGCTCGGGGCGCCCGGGGGGTGGAGCGATTCGAAGGTGAACGTGTCCGGAAGGGCGGGGGGGTCGATGATGGTCAGCGTCACCGGGGGCGTGGTGACCGAGCCGCAGGCGTTGGAGACGACGCAGTCGTAGACGAATGCGGACTCGGCGGAGGCGACGTACCGGAACGTCAGGGTCCCGGTTTGGGTGCCGCTGACAAGGCTCCCGCCCGCTGTTGTGCCGTCCATCATCGCAAGCCCATCGGCGCGCCATGTGTAGGTGAAGGGCGGCGAACCACCTAGCACCACTCTTGCGCTCGCGATGGTGCCCGTGAAGGCCTGGGCAGCTTCCACGGCGACTATCGTGGGACAGGTCGAAGTGAAGAGCTTCTCGGAAGTCGTGCTCGCGTCTCCGCCCACGGCCCAGATGAACCCCGCGGAGTCGACCGTGCAACCGAAGTGCTCACGGGGCTCCAGCATCGATGGGCCTGCCCCAAAGGCGCCTGTGGCGGGATCCAGGATCAGAACGTCCGACGTGGCTCCGGCGTCCGTGGAGCCCCCGAGGACGTACACCAATCCGTCGTTCCCAAGCACCGCTTCGCACCCCGCGCGGGCCGAAGGCATGTTGACGACGGGGCTCTGCGTCCAGGTGCCAAGCGATAGGTCAAACGTAGAGACGCCCGCGACCCGAGTGCCGGTAACGTCGTATCCGCCGATCACCAGGATATGGCCTTGCCCGTCGTAGCACGCGGCGGCGTCCATGACCGGGGCCGGCAGCGACGGGAGAACGGTCCACTGGTTGGTGGTGGCGTCGTAGCGCTCGACGTTCCCACCCGGGTCGGCAAGGCCAGTGGACGCTTCGTTGGAACCACCGATGGAATAGACCCGCCCCAGGTCATCCGTCGCGATGGCAAAGCCCTCGGCGGGGGCGGCGCTCGACCGTTCATCGATGCCTCCGGCGCCGCCGTTGGCTTCGTCCCACACGTAGTGATCGCCCGGATCGCCGGTGTCATCCGTGCCGGCGATGACAAGGATGCGGCCGGTCTCGTCGACGGCGTGGCCGCCACGGAGGAAGACTCCCTCCACGGGGGTCGTGTTCGTCCACGCGTCGTTCACGAGCTTGTGCACCGGTGAATCGCCGTCGATATTCTCAGGCAGGCCACCGACCAAGAACATGCCAGCCGGTGCATGGACGAGTGTGCCCAAGGATCGTGGCGCGTTGCCGGCCGTGGGGACGGTCGGGCCGTAGCTCCATTGCGTGGCGAAGGCGGGGGATGCGGCGGCCAGCAGGGCAGCCGCAAACCCCGCGAGGGGTGGTGCAGGAATGTGGCGCATGGGAAGGGACCCGTCGGGGCCGGCGGAAGAGAACCCAAGAAGAGGGCCCGAGAGGAGGACGCAGCCTGTAGCTCTCGACTCTAGGGCCAGACGGCCATCACGCGGGCGTTCTTGCACGCGTGTAATGCTCCGCGTGGCGGCCCGCTCATCCCGGGCTTTCCCATGCATTGAGATCGAGATGCAGTAGCACTCCCCCGTGCTGTCCTTGGACCCGAGCGCCTGGGTTCTAGCGCTGAACTTCTACAGCTTGGCCGCGCGACGGAGTTGCTCTTGGGCGTCCGCCGTGAGGCCAAGGTCGTCCAGGGATTCCCGTAGGACAGCGGTCGTGCCGTAGCCGCCGGCGAGGGCGTTGGCGAAGGTGACGGCGGGGGAGGCGACGAGTGCACGGGCGTCCGGGAACATCGAACTGAACTCGGCGAGGACCTTGGGCGCGGCGCGGAGGCGGTACTTTTGGTGGTAGTCCTCCGCGAGGGTGAAGGCGGTGAAGTCTTCGATCGCCGTGGTGATCTCGCTGCTTTGGGCTGCGGCGGCGTCGCGGGCGAGCGACTCGGCAACCTCTCGCTGTTCTGTGGTTCGGGGGAAGAGCGCTGAACGGTACTGGGTGCTCCAGGCTGGGCGCGTGGGGTTGTGGCTCTTGAAGAAGTACGAAGCCAAGTCCCGGTAGGTGATCTCCGACGGATCGAAGTCGATTTCAATCGCTTCGGAGTGATTCCCAATGTCGTGGTAGGTGGGCGACGGGGAGGTGCCGCCCGAGTAACCGACGCGCGTGCGGATGACGCCTTCGAGACCCCCGAACTGGGAGTCAGGGCCCCAGAATCAGCCCAGGGCAAAGGTCGCCGTCTCGAAGGCGCTCGATTCGATCAGGGGCGCATAGCGGAGGTCGCGGGCGGGGAGCGCTTGGGCGTTGGGACTCATGGGCACCACCATAGGCCACCGGCCGCGGGTTTACAGGGGACTGGGCTGCCCCCGGCCGACCGGGCCGATCGCCCTGGCCTACTGGCGGCGCATCCAGCGCTTCTTGGCCACGGCCATGGGCCTGCGGCGCTGTCCGGGGTTCCTCGTGGATCGCGCCCGCGCGGTCGGCGCCGACTTGGCCGACGCGCAGTTCGACCCTTGGGGCCGGGCCGTGCGGGGGGCCGATCGTCGCGAGTGACCACTGCGACATTCCGGGTGTCGTGCTCGATGGGACGAGCGGGCTGCTGGCCTGGAAGGGGAAGGTGGACCACCCGGAGGTGCGGCTGCGGGAGGCCCTCACCATGGGGGACCGCTGGCTTGCGATGCCCACCCGTGGCGGGCGCCACGTAGAGGCCAAATTTGACGCACCTACCCAAGGAAAGCGCCTTGCGGGGCACTACAAGCGAGTTACTGGGCTGAACGTGGAAGATAGAGCATGATGGGAAGGTCGCGGACGCCGCGGCGTCCTCCACCTTTACCATGCCCCACGATTCCAGCCGAGCCTTGTTCCTATCGCTGCGCCCCGTGGGGGGCCCTGTCCGTGGTGTCCGTGATGGTTCCACCCGTGGTTCCGCCCGTGGGGCCGTGCTCGGTGTGCTTGCCGCCATCGCTCTAGGGGGAGGCCTTGTGGTGTCGGGCGCCCTCGATCGCTGGATCGGATCGGCATCGCCGATCATCGACGTGGGCCCCGAGACCCCATCGGAGAATCTGGTGGCCCCAGGGAAAGGCAGTGCAGCGAGTGCCGCCTCGCCCACGGACACCGCCGCGGCCAGCGCCGCCGCGGCATCCAAGGGTGGCATCGGACCCGATGCTTTCGCCAAGAATGAGGAGGCGGTGGGAGCCCTCGTGGAGAAGGACTTTGACCGCGCGATTGACCTTCTGATCGGCGCCATGACCGAGCGTCCAGACGTGGACACCTTCAGCAGCAATCTGGCCGAAGCGTATCTCCAGCGGGCGAAGTTCCGCGAGGACGTGGAGCCCCTCAGCGCCGCAGAGGACTACGGCCGAGCGATCGAGCTCACGGAAGATGAAAAGCGCCGGGGGCAAATCGAACGTCTTCGCAGCCGTGCCCAGGCGATCGGGGAGCGAGAGGCGGACTTCACCGTCGAATCGACGCTGCACTTCACCTTCCGTTTCGACGGGGCGCGACAGGAGATTCTGGGGGGCATTGACGAGCTCAAGGGCTTGCTCGAATCGACCTACCAAGAGTACGGCGACCTCTTTCGCCGGAGACCCGTGGAGGAGGGCGAGCCGCGCATCGAAGTCGTGTTCTATCGCTCGGAGGGATTCAACGCGGTGACCGGCCTTGGGGATTGGG
>OJFX01000192.1_pt1 | contig 21328 bp, 11 predicted proteins | sample 1594171 | NCBI WGS metagenome assembly OJFX01 (sample SAMN05416840, study PRJEB24817) | seawater metagenome | isolation source: Sea water | place: Canada:Atlantic | collected 2013-07
GCCCCGACATGAACCCCAAAGGGACACTCGCCTTCGCTATTCTCCGCGAAGGCGAAGGGCAACTGCTTGACCTCGTCACGGGCGAGGTCATCTCAGGCGCCGAGCCTTTCAGCGTGGCGCATTTCGGCCCCAACGGCCTCATTCTCTTCGGTGGGTTCAGCCTTGCAAGATTTGGCCTGACGGGGCTCACCTTCCTTGGAGGGCGGCAGCAAAAAGTGTCGAACCTCGACTGGTGGCTCTTCCGCACCCGGTCGTTCGTCGGCTTCGCTGGCGAGGACCTCGTCATCCGCGGCGGGATCACCGTGAATGGCCGAGCGTTGCCGCAAACACTCGATTTTGGCCCGGCCAAGCACGATCCGATCGAGGGAAAGCCCCATGAGATACTGCATGAGTGGGGCGACCGCCTGGGGCTCGAATGGACCACCAGCGGAAAGCTCGTCCCAAAGGCCGCTCAGCGCCAGAAATAGCGCACCGGCCCGTTCGGCAACCCAGAAACCCCGAGCCAATGAAGGTGCCTCAAAAGCGTCGACGCTTCCTGATCTGCTCAGGCTTGTTGCTGAGCGCGCGCATAGTGGCTCGCTTCGGAGTCGGATTCGCCCCGCCAACTCCGCTCCATACCACAGGAAGCTACGCCGACCTACGGCTCATCATGTTTGATCGATGGGCGTCTTCCTTCGACGTCGGCAACCTTCTCATCTTCAAGGATGAGGAGGGGAAGGAATGGATAGGCGAGGTAAAAGAGGCCCGCGGCCACGAGTACGACCTCATCCGCCCAGGCCTCGCATTCATGGCCTACACCACCATTCAGAGGGACTGGGTGCAGCGCGGTGTCGTCATGGAGCTCGGTCCCTCTACCAACTCTCATCGCCTCTCGCCAAGGTCTGGAGGCCTCCTCTGCCGGTCAAATCAACCTCTGCAGGGCAGTCCTCCCCGGCGGTACGATTCCGTAACCGTGCCCGCCCATCCCTGGGCAACGCCACGGAGAGGCGCGAAGAGCTCTAGCTCAGACGCGCGACTACGTTGGGCGGCAACGACTGCGGCTCAGTGTCGTCGACGAGGGTGAGCACTGCGACTCAGGGCACTTCGATCCGCGTGATGGTTTCCGGGCTGAGCTGGATAGGGACCCGCTTGGTTTCCTCCCAGCCCGCCATCAAGGCCATCTCGACCGCCGCCTCGCTCACGGAGACGACCGGGGACACTCCGTCGTTGAGCGACAGGTCTATTGACGAGGTCGATCCGTTGGCCGTTCGCGACGCGATCATCAACGGCTTGCCACTCTGATCGAAGATTCGGACTCTGTCCGGGACGGGTGTCATCCCCGAACAATCGACGACGATCTCGAGATTCCGGTCGACCTGGATTTCGACCTCATTGCCGTGGAAGCCTTCGTTGCCTGGGTCGAGCACCTCGTTCACGATTCCGGGCTTGCTCGCGACGAGGGCCACGCCTCGCCTCGGAACATCTGAAAGCGTGGCGTTGCCATCCTTGTCCGTGATCGCAGTCGCCCCATTGACGGACGTGAACCCCGACACGCTCTCCGCGAGAATAAACCGGGTCGCGACGGTGGCGTTCGGCACGGCGAGTCCATCCCTCGTTGTGACATGGACACGCATCTCTTCGATCGTCGCGTCTTCGGGAAGGCGGAGCTCCAGGTCAGACGTCCCCGCGGGAACGCCGGCTTGGACGATCGACAGGTACGAAGAACCGTTGTAGGCGCGAATGTCGTACTCGCGGTCGGACAGACCGGTCAGCTTGAAGCGCCCGACGCCACTCGTTCTTCCCCGGACGGACCTTTCCGCGCCCCGTGTCTCGAGAGTCGGTGCAGGGATCCTGTCGAGGTTGAGGACCGTCGGGTTCAGAATCTCGACGGTCCAGCCTTGGAGGGCCTCACCTTTGCTATCGACGACGTGACCCTCGATCGATTGGTCGCTGGGCTCCAGCTCGATGGCGAGGGGGCCGATACGCCCGTTCGATTGGTTCCAAGAGCCATCGTGGGGCAGCGTGCCCGTGCCAGCGGACTTGTGAACTGCCGCCAGCAGCGTCCCAGGACGGATTCGATTCCCCCGAGCGAACTCCCACCGCCCCGAGCCGTCGGATGTCGCGCGCTCATCACCGAGGAAAATGCGAGCACCTTCAACGGCGCGCCCCTCCGCATCGTTCACGACCCCAAAGAACACCACTTCGTCCTCCCCATCGCCTGACCCACGGGCTGCGACCGGCTTGAGTTCGATCACTACGTTGAACTCATCGGACGTTGGCACGTCCGTGGTGGCTGCCATGAATCCGTCGGCGACCGTCGACAAGGGCACGCCCGTGACCACCGGTACGTCTTCGAGATCGAAGGCGCCGTCCTTGTCGCTGCTCCACTTGAGGTCGACGCGACTGGACATTTCCAGAGACCTTGAGAAGCCGACGACCCCCTCCCATGGAATGTTCATGGTCATCCTTGCCTTGCCAATCGGCTCCTCACCCGTCGACCGCACGACGCCGGCCATGCGCACGACGCGCGCGGCCATGATGACGGCGTCCACGTCGGCCAGATGCCGGGCCGCTGCCCCCGCGAAAACCGTTCGATGGCCCGCGCCGCGCGCCATGAACGAGGCATGGCTGTCCGTGAGCGTGACCTCGAATCGCCCGTCGCCGCCGGACTCAGCAACGGGGGTTTCGCCGTCCACGCCGCGATAGATCCCCATGCCCGCCACGGGCGTACCCCTCGGATCCAGCACGATCCCTCGCGCGGCCCAGGGGTCGGTCGCTTCCGCCTGCGGATCGCCCGAGGCGGCGGGCGCATCCACCGCACCCTCCTCCGCGGCGCCCTTCACTTCCGAGCGCGACCCTGCCGCTCCCGTGCGGGCTAGCGCATTGACGTCCCCGCGAGTCTCCGACTCGCCGGCGGGAGCTTCGATCCGTTCCATCTCGACGCTACCGCCGACATCACGGTCCAGACGCGCCAACCAGAACAGGAGGGCCGCTACGCCCGTGACGCAGAGGATCGCAGTGACTGACTTCGCCATTGGGGAAGGGTACCTGGCGCCGCGACTTTCTGGGGCGGTGTGCGGTACGGGTTCCGTAGCCGCTCTTCAGCTCAAGGCTACACCAGAACGCGCACCGCCCCCGAGAGCGCGAAGAGGTCCGGCGCCAGCACGTCGCGGTGCCCACATGCACCGCGGCTCTGCTCGGCGAGAGAAGCGTCGTCCGCGAAGGCCCTTGGGCGCCAACGAGCTGGATGCCGCTGACGGGAAGGACATGGGAAACATGGGTGCAGCGGGTGCGAATCCAAAGGGGCAAAGGCAGAGAGAGAGTCTCGGTCCGCGAAAGCGGCTCAACGAATCCCTGGTTCTCTGATGCCGGATTCGTGACCGCATCCCTGAAGCGCCGTCCGACCCCGTGGCCGTCTACGGCAATCCCCGAACGGCGACCTGGAGAGGCGTGAAGGGCTCCAGGTCAGACGCGCGACGTGCACCTGACGGAGACGATTACGGTTCGGTACCGCCCATAGATTCCCAAAAAGTGAGCCTATCTCCGTACTTTGAGAAGTACCCAGAAGCCAACCACCATCTCGATCCAAGCAGACTCGCGCTTGGACCGATGACCCAAACCCTCGCACCCCATGGAACTCCTTCAACTCGCCATCCTTGTGATTTCACCCGCAGCCGCCCCCCAACAGACCGCGACCTGGCGCACAGACGTGGTGGCAACGGGCAACCGAACGGTGATCACCGTCGGGCTCGACGCGCTGGATGACGGCGGCTGCCTTTGGGTCGAGGGGCTTACGCCGCAGCTTGTCGAGGCCCGCCCATTCTCGTGGCGGATCGCGCGAATGGGGCGCGATGGAGAGACCCGCTGGGAACGATATGTGGACGCGCCCACATCCAACACGAACCAATTTTCGCGGGCTACCTACGTCGCTTCCGCGTCGGACGGCGGCGCTTCCGCGGTTGCGCTGCAGCAAGGATCCGGGGCCACGATCTTGCGCCACGATCCGAATGGCACCCGGCTGCCCAATGTTGTCGTCGCTGCGCCCAATCCCAGCCTGCTGGTTTCCCCGACCTTCGTCTGGACCAATGACCAGGGTGAAGTCGTTCTCGGCGCCCTCGAGCGAAGCGTCTTCGTGTCGCCCATGGACTGGCGCATGACCGTCCGCGGATTCGACGTTGCCGGTCAGGAGCTCTGGCGCCATGAAGCTCCGGCCGGATCCGGGGATGTTGTGGCACTCGCGAACGGCGGGTGGCTCCTGTCTGCGAAGACCCCGTTCCTCAATACCAACCCCAATGCCCTCGTCGAGCTGGTGCGTGTAAATCCGTCCGGGAACCTGGTGGCCCGGACCACCGTAGACGCCGCTGAGCCGTTTTCGATCGACGAGCTGCGAGTCGACGCCCTCACGGGAGGAACGATGCTCGTGGGCTGGGCGGGGACCCAGGGCGATGTGGTGGTTGCCCTCGACGGCAACGACGCTGTGCTCTGGTCCCGGATCGTGGAACAGTGCCAAGCCGACTGCGTGGTCACGGACACCGTGAACGGCAGGACGTTCTTCGCCGTCCAAGCGTCAAGCTCCAGCCAGAACGAGCTCATCGCGCTGGACGCTTCCGGCAACCTGGTACTGGAGTCGGCGCACCCTGGCCGAGACACCTACTGGGATCTCGCCCCCCGGGCCGGCGGCGGCGTGCTCGCTCTTACGGCGTTCGTCGGTCCCCCGGCGATGCTTGAGCTGCTCGAAGTCGATGGGTTGGGCCAGATCCAGGACAGCGTAGCGCTCGCTTTCCCGCCGCCGAACACCAACGGACTGTCGCAGGGCTCGCCTGAGCTCAGCTCCGACGGCCAGCGCACGTTCGTGACCGTCGCCAACCGCGGCATTTCGCACACAGACTCGCTTCTCTACCAGCTCCTTGAGGGCGAGGCCGGCACGCCCTACTGCACCCAGCAACCCAACTCGACGGGCGCGCCAGGGGCGCTCGCTGGAGCGGGTTCGGACAGGATCCTCGATGGCAGGCTGAGCCTGGTGGCGATGGATCTCCCGCCCATGCAATTCGGGCTTTTTGCGGCCAGCAGAACCCAGGCCAGCGTGCCGAACGCGGGCGGCAGCCTCGGGACCCTTTGCCTCGGCGGTGCGGTGGGACGCTTCAACGCTCCCGGCCAGATCCGCCCCACCTCTCACCTCGGACGCATCTCCCTCGAGCTAGACCTCGGCGCCCTGCCTCAACCCAATGGTCCCGTGGCGGCCGTCGTTGGGGAGACCTGGAACTTCCAGCTCTGGCACCGCGACCTGATGCCTGGCCCCGTCTCGAACTTCACCAACGCGCTCGCGGTCACCGTGAGGTGACCGTTTCGGGGCACCCAAGCAGCAGGGAAGTGCCGCCGAATTCGCGAGCCACCCCAAGACTCGTAGCTTGGGCCCCTTACCCCTCCGAAGGACCAGTGACCACGGAAGCAGGTGGCTGAGCGCGCGGTCACGCCCGCACGGGAAGCACTCGCGTCGCCGCGCGCAACAGACGCTTGACCCCATTGTCATGGATGGCGGACGAATAGTTTCATCGAAACAGGAGCTTCGTCTCAGGGCCACCGGCGGCCCGTCGCGGTCCCTTGGTTCGAGGCGGCGCTTCGAAACCCAGGCCCGCGGCGTGGGTAGTTACACAGCAGCGTGCGGACCCCTTCCATCGGATCTCCCGGCCATGGAATGACACTAGGCTGAGTGCCTGTCCGCCTCGCTCTCCCAATCCTGACAACGACAACGGCAAGAGCCGCGGCCGCGTTCCGAACGAATCGCAGCGCCGTCGTGGGCCTTGCCCTGACCAAGAGCTTCCCGCCCATGTACAGACCCAGACAGACCTCCTGCGCAGCCCCCACCGGATCCAAGGCGCTCTCGCTCGCCGCGACTTCCATAGGCTCAGGCGTACTGGCGGTGGGCGCCCTCGCCGCGCCGCAATTCCCGCTCAGCGATCCGATCCCGCTCCTGACCCCACCACTCGTACCAATGGACTCGGTGCTCGCGGACTTCAGCGGAGACGGACACCTCGACGTGATGTTCCGCTCGAGCACCCGGTTCGGTTTGGACATCACGCTTGGGGACGGCAACGGCGCTTTCGGCCCCTCCCAGTCCATCGCCCTCGAAGTTGGAGTGGTCGACGTCGCATTTGCGACCGGTGACCTGGGCGGTGACGGGGACATCGATATCGTCGCCGTGGGCGGCAATGGCTCCACCGGGGCCTACCGCTTGCAGGTGATGGACAACGACGGCACCGGCACGTTTACCGTGACGACGCTCCCGGGCAACGCCGCTGGTTACGACAACCTCCAGCTCCTCGATGTCACCGGCGACGGTGCCCTCGATATCGTCTTCAGTCGCCGCCCTTCCGGCGTCCTCCAACTCGCTTTCCTCGCAGCGCAGGGCGGCACGTTCGCCGACCAACCGGTCACCATTCCAACGGACGGCGCGTCCTTTTGGGAGCTCGCTGACGTCAACGGTGATGGTCTTGCCGACGTCACCACGCCAGACCTATCCGGTTCCCTCCGGGTGGCGTACGGCCTCGGCGGGGGTGCGTTTGGAACGGCCGCTCGCCCACCCGTCCTCGGGGGAGATTTGATCGCCTACCCCGCGATCTTTGAAGACATCGACCAAGACGGCAACATCGACGCCGTTCAGCGCGAAGGGCAGGCGCTCAAGTACTTCAGTGGGCAAGGTTCCGGCAGCTTTAGCGCGGCGCAAGTCCTTGGGCGCGCCATTGCCCATAACTCGGGGCTCATCGATATCGACGCGGACGGAGACCTCGACATCGTATCCACCGAGCTTCAACCCACCTTGCCGTCCGGGGGCTACGCGCAGGAGGTTTACCTGCAAACCAGCCCAGGGGCGTTCGCGCCGGGAGTGCCCACGGGCCTGCGCCTCCTTGCCCTCGATCAGCTTGGCGACATTGACGGGGACGGCCGAACCGACGTACTAAGACGATCTGGAAACGGCTTCATTTGGCAGCTCAACAACCTCAGCCCCGCGGCAGGCTACTTCGGTCCGATTCAGAGGCTCACGCCCCCGCTGCTCGCCTACGTGTGGTTCAGCTCGGTGGCCGACGTGGACAGCGACGGAGATGACGACCTCATCGTCAACGGCTCGCCCGATTCAAAGACGATCTGGCTCGAAAACACGGCCTCGGGTTTGACGGCGCCGCCACAGGTTCTCATCCAGGGTCGCGCTTGGCAAACCCGCGCCACCGACTACGACGGGGACGGCGATCAGGACCTGGTGACCCTTAGGCTAAGCGTTCCTCCGGTCGACACCTTCCTGGAGGTCCGGCTCAACGACGGCGCCCAAAACTACACGCTTGCGTTCCCGCCCCTGCACGTGGCTGGGAACCTCAACTTCCTCGACATAGAGGACTTCAACGGCGACGGCTTGCCCGACATCCTCACCACGACGAGCGTTAGCACTGGCTCGTACTTCGGCAGGCTCTTCCTGAGTGCGGGCCCTGCATCGGCTCCGACGGAATCGACGGTCGTCGACGCTGCCCTGAATGCGGTAGACATCCATCAAGGTGAGTTCACCGGCGATTCCATCCCCGACCTTGTGATCACGGTCCCGGCCGCTACGTCCGGACAATGGGAAGTGCAGCTACTGCCCGGACTGGGCGGAGGCACTTTTGGAGCCGCCACGACCGTCCCGGGCCTGCGCGGCTCCCGCCACCACACGGTGGGCGACTTGAACGGTGATGGCCTCGACGATCTCCTGGTGGCATCGGTCCAGGACGGTGTCCTCGCAGCCCGCTCGATCGGATCGGGTGCGTTCTCGGCGCCCGAAGTCCTCGTCGACTTCCGAGCCACCGATCCATATGCGCGGGTGCAGAGCGTCGACTTCGACGGCGATGGCGACCTCGACCTGATCGTGCCCCCCTTGGGCACGCTCCTGGACGGCATCCGTCTCTCCCTCGTGGAACAACGCTCGCCAGGGGTGTTCAGCGACCCCTTCCCGATCACAGGTCGTGCCTACATCATCGAGAGGCCGCCGTATCGATTCGCAGACCTCGACGGGGACGGCGACGAAGATTGCATCACCGTCGAGAACGGAGCGATCTTCGCGAACCTCAATCAGCCCGTACCGATCGTTGGCTCTTCTTTCTGCACGGGCACATCACCGTCCCCCCGTGGTTACCTCGCCGCCGTGGGTTCTGATGTCGCCGCCGATAACCAGCTCACGCTGCGTGCGTCGGACATCACGCCGGGCGTCTTTGGCATCGCGGTGGGATCTAGAACGATCGGCCCTGCGGTCCCCGTGGCCCTTGGCAACCTCTGCCTCACGGGGGCCATCGGCCGCTACAACGCCCCGGGACAGATCCTGGACTCCGGCGCAAGCGGCATGATGACCCTCGACTTGGACCTCGGGGCCCTGAGGCTCCCGAACGGCACGGTTCCCGCCCAGGCTGGCGATAGCTGGTCCTTCCAGATCTGGCACCGACAGCCCACGCCGACCGGCACGAGCAGCCGATTCACAACGGGCGTCTCCGTGCTACTTCGATAGAAGCGCAGCCGCGCGGTACCAGGTGGACCACCCGTGGCCCACCCGGTACCGCGCTACTTCCCTGGCGTGACGCCCCGCCGTTCGATCTCGGTCGGACGGTTCCGGCCGAGCTTTACGGTGAACGCTCCGTCGGAGTAGACCGGGGGGCGGAACTTCGAATCCGGGACCCGGATCGTGTAGAGGATCTCGCCCGTGGCTTCTTCGACGACCTGCACGACCGGCCGGTCGGTGGCGAGTTGCTCCAGAGTCTTCCCGTCGATGGCCGGCAGGAACCCCGTCGGGACGCGGCCGTCGCTGTCTGCGTAGTCGAAGGTGATGGGCCAGCCCGGGAACTGGGCCGCGTCCCCCTTCTCGGAATCCGCGAAGCGTGGCCAGCACTCCACCGTCACCTGGCGCCGCTGCTTGTGGAAACGCACCACGCCGAAGCCGTCGCCGCGCTGGGTTTCATCCTTACGGTTCGGCGGGTTCGCGTAGGCAAGCATCGAGATCCGGTTGCCGAGGCCGTCGAGGTAATCGCCCGTCCAAGGCAGTGGGCTGCCCTCCACCGGGTTCGCGCCGGCCTTCTCGTCCTTGGGCCACCACCACCGTCCGTAGATGGTGTTGACGATGGCCGGACTCGTGAAGGCGTAGGGACCGTCACCGAAGGCGTCGATGCCGTGCTTGACCATGGCCGCGAGGTGTTGGTCGCCGCACAGGTGAGGGGCCCATGCGCGGCGGATCTCACGCAGGGCGGCGTTGCGGCCCGCCTGGGGCCATGCGTTGCTGTCGAGATCGGCCAGCAACCGATTGTTCTCGGACCCATGCAGGTGCACCGCGCCGCAAAACGCGGTTTGGGAAAGCACGCACTTCATCTCCGTGCCCGTCCAGTCCTGGCCCCAATCGTGCAGGAAACGAATCTGGCGCTCGCCCAGTAGTACAAGCTCCGGCAGGTCGATGGCGGTGCGATCGTACTTCGGGTCGTTGATGTGATCCGGCCGCGGCCCCATCTTTGGGATCTTGCCTTCGGGCCCACTCTTGAACTTGCGGTCCTCGAGAATGGCGAAGTCGATGCCGCCGACATTGAGGCTCGTGAAGTACACGCCGATACCGCGCTCGATCGGCGCGGGGTCCACCGGATCGGGTAGGTGCCACGTCTGGCAGCGCTGGACCATGTTCACGTACTTCGGGGGATAGAAGTAACCGCCGCTCGGGCCCTGGGGATTGGTGGCCTTCTTACCGTTCTCGCCCCAGATGTTCGCCTGGCCGACGTCGTGGTCGTCGGGGATCGTGACGACGGGGCGGTCCCCGAGCACGTCACGGAACTGCATTCCGAACTCCAGCCACCCGTAGGTGTGTTCGGTGTGGTGGTAGGACTGATCGCCCGCGAAGAAAAGGAAGTCTGGGTCGATGCGCTTCAGGTTCTCGACCAGGGTCGGACGCGGCCCAGGCGTCCGGGAGCTGTTGCAGGAGAGGTTGCCCACCACGATGGTGTCCTTGTCGATCGGGTCCCGCCGAATGAGCCCTTCAAAGAGCGCGGCTTTCCCGTGGCGAACGCGGTAGCGCACGTCGGCCGAGCTGTCCCAATCCTCCACCCGAAAGTGGGCGCTCCAGCCAAGCTCAATCACGGCCTCGGTCCCCGCGACGCTCCACTCCCCGTCCTTTCCCTGGAGCTCAAGGCGAACGCTACGCTCCTCCTCGGGGAGCAGGGGAAAGAGCTGGGCAGTGAGTTTGAGCGTACCCCGCGACTGCGTGTAGAGCGCGAACGCCACGACCTCATCCCGCGGGACCAAGAGCGGCATGGGCTGACGCTTCCTCGGCTCCTGCTTCCACCACTCGCCCGTGGATAGGGACTCCAGCCGCGGGAACCGTTCCCCAAAGACGGGCCCATCCTCCGCGGCCCCCGGCGTGTCCTGGGCGAATGCCGTGCTAGCGCATGTGAACGGGAGGGTCGCGAGGAGGCAGCGGATCAAGACTTGCATGCCCCTAGCATGGGGTGCGCCCCTCTCACCCGCCAGCGCCCAGTACAGCGTGGGTACGGCGCCGTACAAGATTGTCCCAACTCTGCCTGCAAATCGCCAAGAGGTCCGCGGCACCGATCGCCGTCCTGATCCTCTCGCGCCCACCTGGCAAATCAGTGAAACGTCACGGCGAGGCCGCTCGAGAAGTTCGAGGACGCGCCGCCTCCCACGACGTCGCGGTGCCAGCCCTGAAAGTTCCAGGTTTCGCCTGCCTGCACAGCGGTGAAGGCGAGGCCTTGGGGGATCATCGTCAGCGGGATTCGCAGCGAGATGAGCCCCTCGGGGCCGCTAGTCCCCAACTGATGGGGGCCGAAGAAACGCCCAATCGATCCGCCGAGGCAAAGGTTGCCGGTGCTGCCGCCGGGGCTCGCCGTGAAGCCCTGGATGCGGCTCGCCACGAAGGCGCCGATCTGGTTCACCGGCAGACTCGACATGGTCAACGTGAAGTCGTTGTCGCCCGCAGACGGACTTCCGGTGGCGGCGAGCAAACCGACAAGGCCGGTGGAGTTGGGCGCGGAAACGCAAATCGGGATGGGATCTCCGAACCCGCCCTCCATGGCGCCCATGTCGACGTCACCGGCAATGCGTGCAATGCCGCGCTGGTCGAGGGGCTCGAAGGTCACCTGATCGCCAGCGTCAATGACGGGGCTACCGAAGAGCGGCCGGTGCGTGAGCGTTGGTCCGCCGTTGTCCTGGAGCGGCCCGAGGAGCGGGTCGATCGGCGCGGCAAGTGTTCCGACGATGTCGCCCATGACGCCGTTCGTAAAGCCTGAGCCTGCGGGGGCGGCTCCCACGAGGTTGTGGCCAAGGGAAGTCACGCTGGCATTCGAGACACTGCCGGAGAGGATAGAACCGGACACCGTGACCTGCGTGTTGTAGTTGCCTCCAAAGATGGCCCCGCTACTGAGGATAGTAGAGTTCTTGATGGGCACGGGTCCGTTCCCTCCCCAAATCACGTCGCCCTCGTAGGGGGCATAGGTTGTGGTGGTGGCGTTCCCAGTGATCGTCGAATTGGTGATCGCGCCACTCCCACTCCGGATATAGATCGTCCCGCTATATGCAGTGTTGCCTGAGACGGTGCTTCCAAGGATCTCGACGTTGGCGCTCCTCGCGTCGATGGCTCCCCCGTAAAAGGCGTAGTTGTCGCTAATCGTGGAGTCAATGACCTGAACGTCGCCACTTAGGGTCGCGCGAATGGCACCCCCATAGGACGATACGTAGCCGAACATTCCTGGACCCCGAATCGCATGGTTGTCCCTGACGGCGCTTCGTTGGACGAGGAGTTCACGAGCCCCAGGTTTCTGATCGATTCCAGCACCATACGCAAAGAGCCCGAAGAGCGACCGTCGGCTCACGCTCTCGTTGCCAGCCACAGTCGAATTGAGCAACGAGAGCTGTCCATAGTTCCAAAGTCCACTGTGGCTGCCACCGGTCACGGTCACGCCGTCTAGTGTGACAGTCGCAGTCGCCTGGACCGTGACGACGGTGCCCTGCAGCGCGCCGTCGATGATCGTAACCTCGCGGCCGTCCGTGCCAATGAGCGAGACGTTCTGGGAGAGGTCAAGGAGTTCGACATACGTCCCGGCCGCGATACGGATGACGTCGCCATTCACCGCTACCGCGACCGCTTCGCCGATTGTGCAATAGGGGTTGGCCAAGGTGCCCGCCCCGGACGCGCAGCTCGCGGAGATGTCGACGTAGACATCGGCAAGAATCGGCGAAGGCACATTCGAACCCATGAGGCTCGGGATCGTGGAAAGGGCAATGGACAGGAGCATTTTTGGATTGGGACAGGGTGTTGAGAACGTGCGAAAGGCGCGGGCATGGCGCCGAAGAGCGGCAAGACGCTGGCGGGCGACGGCACGGCCAACCAGTGGCGCGAGATCAAGGCTGTGTCGCTGGCCTTAGCGCACCCGCTAACGCGGCCGGGCTTCTTCGGACGGGCGACTCCCTCACACGCTCTCAGCGTCCGAGCTACAGGGTTACCTGCACTTGGTACGCGTTGGAGAGATTGGTGCCCTTGCCACAGGGCCCCAGTGGATCCCGGTACCAGACCTGGAAGTAGGCTGTCTGGCCGACCACGAAGCCGCCGGACGAGGCGAGCCCAACGGATGTGGAGAACGTGCCCGCGGGGTTCGCCGTCTGTACTGGAAAGCGAGTGAGGGAGCCCCCGACACACCGCTGGCCATCTCCGAGCAAGACCCCTGTCTGGCTGGTTCCTGAGAACAAGATCGCTTGGGTGCTTGCGGGGAGATTGAATACGCGGAGCTCCAAGTCATCAGCAGCGAGAGACGCCGATCCCGCGAGCGCGACGAGGCGCGCACCGACGTTGTTCGAGTTGTAGCAGCCCGCCCGTAGGTCCTCGTTGTCGCACTCGCAGGAAGCGCTCAGGCCAAAACAGTACGAGGCCCCCTCGAGAGAGCGCTCCGCATCCCAGGTTCCGGTACCCACTGCCCAGGAGCCGTTCACGATGCGGTCGCCGGTCGCGTTGACGGTTCCCAAGTACGTCGTGGTGACGGTCCCGAACGCGAGCCCAAGAACAGGATGCCGAGCCTGTGCGACTCCCGCGATGGACAGGGCTCCGCCGATGAGCGTGCCCGTGAAGTACTCGCGCCCGTACCAGTTGAAGTTCGCGTCGACCCAATCAAAGTAGCCCCTCACCACGCCGCTTGGCGCTTGGCTGGTGAAGATGAGGTCAGCAGTCCAATGCGAGGACTGGTTGTTCTGGAAGCCCGACACCGTCCATGGAGCGCCCCTCAGGTCCTGGGCGCTGGAAGTCTGAGCGCTCAGCACTAGCAGGGCGGCGGTCGTCAGAACGTGGCTGATGAATCGTGGTGTCATTGGGTTGATCGTGCTCTATCCGAATGGGCTAGCGAAGATAGTCGCCAAGGGTGGCAGGCAGCCCCAGGGCCACCATGAGCCCTTGGGCTCCCCTTGGCAACCCTAAGGGCGACGCCCGCTGGCCGGATGCACGCGCCAATGGCGTCTTTCCTCGGATTGACTCAGATCTTCCGCTGGGAGCGGTCCCTGAGGGCGAGACGATTGGACCACATCGCACTCAGGGACCGCTCCCGACTACAGGGTCACCTGCACTTGGTACGCGTTGGAGAGATTGGACCCTTTGCCGCAGGGGCCCGATGGGTCGCGGTACCAAACCTGGAAGTAGGCGGTCTGGCCGACCACGAAGCCGCCCGACGAGGCGAGCCCAACGGAGGTAGAGAACGTGCCGGCGAGGTTCGCGGTCTGCAGCGGAAAGCGGGTGAGGGAGCCCCCGACACATCGCTGCCCATCTCCGAGCAAGACTCCAGTCTGGGTGGTTCCAGAGAACAAGACCGCCTGGGTGCTTGCGGGGAGATTGAATACGCGGAGCTCCAGGTCATCAGCGGCGAGGGACGCCGTCCCCGTGAGCGCGACGAGGCTCGCACCGACACTGTTCGAGTTGGAACATCCTGCGCTGAGGTCCTCGTTATCACATTCGCAGGAAGCACTCAGGCCGAAGCAATATGCGGCCCCCTCAATGGAGCGCTCTGCAGCCCAGGTTCCGGTACCCACTGCCCAGGAGCCGTTCACGATGCGGTCACCGGTCGCGTTCACGGTTCCCAAGTACGTTGTGGTGGCGGTACCAAACGCAAGCCCAAGAACCGGGTGCGGAGCCCGTGCGACTCCCGCGATGGACAGAGCGCCGCCGGTCAGCGTGCCCGTGAAGTACTCGCGTCCGTACCAGTTGAAGTTCTCGTCGACCCAATCAAAGTAGCCCGTCAACGCACCACTCGGCGCTTGGCTGGTGAAGATGAGGTCAGCGTTCCAATGCGAGGAGTTGTCGTTCTGGAAGCCCGACACCGTCCATGGGGCGCCCGTGATGTCCTGGGCGTTGGAAGTCTGCGCGCTCAGCAAGAGCAGGGTGGAAGCCGTGAGTACGTGGCCGATGAGTCGTTGCATCATTTGATAGATCGCTCTCTGTCCTAGGGTTGGCTGGCGAGGAGGATCGCCGAGGTTGGCAGGCGGTTTCAGGACATCCCTGACTCCATTGGTTCCCGTCCAACCCCTAAGGCGACGCCGAACCGGGGGATGCACACCCCGATCGCTCTTTCGTTCCGAATGCGTCGCTCGAGCTCAGCGAACCGTGAGGCCCTGCAGCCGCTCTTGCCAATGGGCAGCCTGCGCGTCGTGGCCCTCGGTGGGCGCGGCGGCGTGCCAGGCGCCATAGAACTCCACGACGCGACGCGCGGCGAAGGGCACCAGCTCGGCGCCTAGGTAACGCTGCCCGTAGCGGACGTTCCCCTCTTCCAAGAGCCACTCCGCGCTTTTCAGGAGCCCCTCCTCCGCCTCCGTATGCCGCCCGCTACCGGCCATCGATGCCGCTCGCCCGAGCCTCGCTGCTGCGACAAGCCATGGGCTTGCCCCATTCCCCTCGACCAAGAGATCGAGCGCCTCGGAAAGGGCCGTGCTCGCCCCGGTGAAGTCGCCCTGCAAGAACAACAACTCACCCAGTTCCGCGAGCCGCTCCCCCCTCCACTGAGACGAGCGACCGGGCTCCTTCGCTTGAGTGACTTTCCTGAGCAGCGCCGCAAACTCAACGATCGTTGTCTTCGTTTGCAGATGCTCGTCCCCCAACGCCGCACGCTGACCCTCCAGCGCAGCGCGGAGGTAGTTCTCTGCGTCCTCGAGGCGCCCCTGGTCGCTGAGAACGGCACCCAGATCACTCATGGCAAGCAGAATGAACGGATGATCGGCCCTTGGAAGATCGGCGCGATGGCCCTCGAGAACTCCTCGAAGCATGGGCTCAGCGTCGTCCGGTCGCCCCTGATCGCGCAGAAGATTCCCCATGCGGCCGAGGGCGTACAGAATCAGCTGGCTGCTCTCTTCTCGCTGCTCCATGAGACCAGCAAGACCAGCACGCAGGAGAGGCTCCGCTCCGTCGAGGTCGCCGAGAATTCGAAGCATCTCTCCCACGTCCGTCATGGCGAAGTACGTCCTCCAATGATCATCCCCCAAGACCCTGAGCCGACCTGAGAGCGCCTCGCGAAAAAGGACCATCGCCTCTTCCAGCTTCCCCTCGTACAGACGCAAGTAGCCCACGTTGGCGAGGGAGATCAACGTGCTGATGTGATCATCACCGCCAATCCGGCGCCAGCCGTCGAGGGCCTCCAGCAAGAAGGGTCTCGCCTCAGCCAGCCGGCCTAGGTCGCAGAGTACGCCCCCCAGGTTGTTCATCGACGCCAGCATATTCGGATCATCGACCTCCCCCCGCTGGCGCCTGGTCGCAAGAACCTCACTGAAGACAGACGCCGCTTCATCAAGCCTCCCTCGCTCGAACAGCACCACTCCGATAGCGTTGGCCGAGAAGAGCGTCGCGGGATGGTCGACGCCGAGAACCTCCAGCCGCGCCCTGTGAGCCCTGCGGAATTGCGTTTCCGCTCCGTCGGTATCGCCCTGCGCGTAATGCAAATTCCCCATCTCCTGGATGAATGACAGGGTCTTAGGGTGATTCGCCCCAAGGAGACGGGTTCGGCCATCCAATGCCTTCCTTGCAAGGGCCATCGCGCCATCCGGGTTCCCCTGTCTTTGAAGTAGCATCGCCATGGGAAACATCGCCTCGAGAGTGTCCGGATGGTCGTCGCCGAGCTCCGCTTGCCGCAGCGCTAGCGCGCGGCTCACGGGCTCATCGGCCAGATCGAGCATCCCGAACTTCAGCAGAACAGCCCCCATGTTGCTCAGGAGCTGCGCCTGCACGAGGGACTGGCCTTCGAACTGACGCTCGATGGCCGTGAGGGTCTCGTCAAAGAGGTTCTTCTCGAGCAGTTCAAGCGACAGGGTCGTGAAGTTCAGCCCCGCTAGGTCCCTCGTGAGGCTCGCATGGCGCTCCTCGCCGCCCCGTTTCAAACCGGCCTCCAGGAGGGAGCCACGAAGGCGAACACCCATCATCTCCGGATCGATCTGCTTCAACCACTCGGTCTGGAACTTCGCGACGTGATCACGCTCGGCGGCCAACTGACGGGTCTCTGCGAGCGCCACGTCCAGATCAGCCTTCGCCTGGGCGGTATGCCACCAGCCGATCCCCGTTCCCACGGATCCGGCCATGAAAAGAAACGTGATCGCCGCGATCGCGCCCACCATGGCTTTCCGGCGACGTACGAACTTGCGCACGCGGTAGATCGTGCTCGGCGGCGCCGCGAGCACGGGCTCCTGATGCAGGTAGCGCTCGATGTCCGTGGCGAGGCCGCCCGGCGTGTCGTAGCGACGCGTGCGGTCCTTCTCCAAGGCTCTCATCACGATCCAATCCAGATCCCCGCGCAGGCTCTGCGACAGCGCCTCCACCGAAACCTGGCGCTTGTCGGCGATCGAGCTAGCCTCCTGGCGGAGCGTCGATACCCGGGTCGACGGCGTCGAAGGATCGGACTCGCGAATCAAACGCAGGAGCTCGCTTTGCCCTTCCTGAAGAGCCTTGTTGAGATCAAACGGCAAGGTCCCAGTCAGCAACTCGTAGAGCAAGACCCCGAGGGAATAGACGTCCGCCCGGGTGTCGACGTCGATGCCGCTCATCTCGGCCTGCTCGGGCGCCATGTACTCGGGCGTCCCGATCATCTGGCCGTACCGCGTGAACATCGTCTTGTTCGTCAACGCGCCATTCGTGGCCTTGGCGATGCCGAAGTCGATGACCTTCGGAACGGGGACGCCGTCGTACAGCGTCACCATCACGTTCGTAGGCTTGATGTCCCGGTGAATGATGCCCTTGTGGTGGGCGTGCTGCACGGCCCGGCAAACCTGCATGAAGAGCGCCAGGCGCTCCGCGAGGCTGACCTTAGCCTTGTCGCAGTAGTCGGTCATGGGCGTGCCGCGCACCAGCTCCATGACGAAGAACGGGCGGCCTGACTCGGTGGCTCCCGCATCCAATACCCGTGCGATGTTGGGGGAGTCCATCATCGCGAGCGCCTGGCGTTCGGCCTCGAAGCGCGCGATGACCTCCTTCGTGTCCATCCCCAGCTTGACGATCTTGAGGGCCACTTTGCGCTCGATCGGCGCCGTCTGCTGGGCCATCCAAACCGTCCCCATGCCCCCTTCGCCGATGGACTGGAGCAGCTTGTAGCCCTTGATCACGTCCCCCTCCGACTCGCCGGGTGGAGTGGTCGACACTTCGACCCCAGGGAACGCCATCTCGTCACGGGCGGAGCCGATCAGGTCGGACCCGGGAGGGGGATCGGGAACGGCGCGGTCAGACATGGACTAGGACTCTCATCAATCCATGGGGCGACGTGGGCCCCGGGGACGCACACCCTAACTCCACTTTTCTTGGATGGGTCCAAGACGCGTCCACTGGACACTCTCAGCCAGGGTGTCGCGACCGATCTCTGTGATTCGCTCAGACCCACCAGAGCACTCCGGTTGTGATACCGTCGAATCATGACCCCCCAGAACCTCGATCCTGCCCAGGTAGAACGCGCCGTCGAGGGCCACCAAAAAGACATTGAGCAACTTCTGCGCCAGCTCGAACCTGAGCTCCGCGCCAGCGTCACCATTCCCGCCCGTTGGCGACGCAGCCTCGACGTCGACGACGTGCTGCAAGTCTCGTACATGGAGACGTTCCTGCGCATCGGAACCCTCCGGGACATCACACCGGCGGGCCTACGTGCGTGGATGCGGCGCATCATCCAAAACAACCTGGTGGATGCCATCCGCGGATTGGACCGGGACAAGAGGCCCGATCCAAATCATCGAGTGACGAATGCCAAAGACGGGCAATCGGCCAGAACACTCCTCGGTTCCGTCGCCGGCGACTCCCCCACTGCCGGCGCCGTCGCATCCCAAAAGGAACAGATCGAGCGCCTGATGGAGGCCGTCGATCTCCTCCCACCGAGCTATCGCCGCGTCATCCAAAGCGTCGACCTTGAATGCCGCACCGTGGCAGAGGTCGCGCAGGAGATGGAACGCAGCCCCGGCGCCGTTCACCTCCTGCACTCCCGCGCCCACGATCGACTCACCGAGCTCATGCGGTAGCCGGTGAGGTACCGCTAGCCGTCATTGAAACGTCACGCTCACGGCATCGGTGAAGTTGGTCATGCCGAGGGCGTCGCGGTGCCAGAACTGGTAGTTCCAAGTTTCGCCGGCGAGCACCATGGCGGGACCCAGGGGGGTAGGCACGGCGGTGAGATCGAGTTCGAGCACGACCCTCCCCGCCCAGCCTGTGCCTTGCAGCGGGTAACCGTTCGCAGGGTCGTAGCGACCGATGGCGCCGGACAGGCAGAGGTTGCCCTGGCTACCGCCGGGGTTCTGCACGAAGCCCTGGGCGGTCGAGCTGAGGAAGAGGCCGAACTGGTTGGGCGGAAGCTCATCGGCGACGAGCGTCACATCGCCCTCCGCCGCGAGGAACGAACCCGATGCGGTGAGACGCCCGGGGAAACCGGTGCTGTTGGGGACCGCCGGAGCGCAATAGCCGCCCGCCAAATGACGCCCGGGGTACCAAACGATGGAGTCTTCGAGGGTCAAGAGAACGTCCTCCGAGGGGTCTGACCAGGGAGGTTGAACAGAGAAGCCGTTGGCGGCTATGAGGACGTCTAGCCGACCATCCTGGTCGACGTCGTGCACAAGCAGGTCGTTGGCGTGCTGGGACGCGACGAACTTCGCGGAAGAGAACCGGCCATCGGCCAGGTTCCGGTACCAAAGGACCTGGCTGTAGCTCGTCGTGATCAGGTCGAGGGAGCCATCGCCGTCAAGGTCCGCCACGTCGACCCGCCCACTCCCATCTGTATCTGTCGAGACGACTCTGGCGGGTCCGAAGCTCAGTCCACCAAGGTTCTCATACGAGCGGACCCCACCACTTTGTATCACCGCCAGGTCCATGTCGCCGTCACCGTCCAGATCCCCAGCAGCCAAATTAGCTGCGGCGTACCAATCGATCCAGGTTGCCGTCCCGAGAACGCCGTTGACGTTCTCCGCCAGGTGGATGCCCATCGCAGTCGAGGTGGAGCTGCCCCCCCCTGGGCCCGTCCAGATCACATCCTGGTCTCCGTCGCCGTCAAGATCGGCAGCAAGTACGTCGCCGACGCCGTGGGTTGATCCGACGTACTGGTGTGGACCGAAGACTCCTCCCCCGAGATTCTCGAAGCGGACGACGGTATTGCTCATCCCGCCGATGGGCAGGAGGGCCAAAACGTCCTGGTCGCCATCCCCGTCGAGGTCGACGATCTGCCCGGTGATTGCCCGCCCCGTGTAGATGAGCTCCTGCGTCGCCGCAAACACGCCGCCACCTAGATTCCGGGTCCAGGTGATGTTGCGGCCGAGCGAAAGCACGTCCTGGTTCCCATCGCCGTCGAGATCGCCGGCGTAGACGTCGCCTGATCCAGCGGCCGGGATCGACAACGAAGTGAACGCGCCGCCGCCGAGCTGCTCATGCCAGAAAGCCCCACGCTCGGACGCCGAGACAACGTCCTCATCTCCGTCTCCATCGATGTCCGCCGACTCCATCGAAACGATCGGTAGGGCCGTCGAGAAGAGTACTTGTTCTGAACCGAAGTCGGACCGAGGTTCGTTCTCGTACCAGCTAACACGCGGGGAGGAGAGACTGCCCCCATGGGCCGTAAGGACGTCCGCATCCCCGTCGCCGTCCATGTCGGCGGCGCAGATCGCGCTGACCGTCAGATCACCATCGATCTGGATTGGACTGCCGAAGGAGCCGTTGCCGAGATTCTCTGTCCAAGCGAACAGCACCGTGGAGACCATGGCGCCCGGGGAGTAGCTGGAGTACCAAATGACGTCGGCATCGCCGTCCCTGTCGAAGTCCGCGCTAGCCGCACTGCCGGCGGAGAAACTCCCTGGCAAGGCTCCCAGCAGACTGGACCCAGCTACGAACGTCCCACCGCCGATATTCTCGTGCCAGCGTACCGAGAGTTCCGATCCGAAACGATCGGCTGTGGTGAGCAGGTCCTGGTCACCGTCCCCGTCGAAGTCAACGCCCTGCACGCTCGTGCACCAACCGCTAGTTGGCACAGAGTGCCGCGGGCCAAAGGCGCCGCCTCCAAGGTTGTCATGCCACTGGACATTCCCTTCGTACCCCCCAAGGACGTCGATATCCCCGTCGCTATCCACATCCGCGGCGTGCACGCTGAGCGCATTGACCGCTGGGGTAGTCAGGACTTGCCCTGGGCCAAAGGCCCCCCCAGTGTTTTCATACCAAGCGACCCCGTCGCCGGACGCGGACAGCACGTCGATGTCCCCATCGCCGTCCAGATCAGCGGCGTCGAGGTCGTGCGGTTCAGAGACTTGGCTAGAGATGACCACCGCGGGCGCAAACGTCCCCCCGCCGAGATTCATATGCGCCGTGATCTCATTGGCCTGATCCACGGCCACGATCACGTCCTGGTCCCCGTCACCGTCGAGGTCCACGGCATGAACGTCCATGACACGGTCAGGCACGTCCATGATGATCTGCGCGCGCCCAAAGCCGGCGTTTCCATCGTTCGGAAACCAGGAGACCGTGCCTTCCCAGATTGAATAGGCGAGCACATCCAGATCGCCGTCACCGTCAAGGTCGAAGGCGACGGCGTTATGCACACTCGGGCCGAGGTCTGTGACCGTTTGACTCCCCCCAAATTGAGCCGCAGCGTTCGCCATCAAGAGGGCGCAGGGGATGAGCAGTCTCATCATCGTGAATGGCGAGCGTTGGGTCATGGCAGGGTTATGGTGGAGGGGGCTGACGTGAGAGGAGCCTGGGGCACTCGGCTGAGATGTCCGGGGTAAGTCGCTCCAGTCCCAACTCGCAAAACCCCCGGGGGGTCAGCCAACCGATTGGCAGAATCTTCTGAAGATGTCAGAACCAGCCCCTGATCCCTGT
>OJFX01000193.1_pt1 | contig 21309 bp, 16 predicted proteins | sample 1594171 | NCBI WGS metagenome assembly OJFX01 (sample SAMN05416840, study PRJEB24817) | seawater metagenome | isolation source: Sea water | place: Canada:Atlantic | collected 2013-07
CGAGATCATGCCTAGTCTCGTGGGCTCGGAGATGTGTATAAGAGACAGACTGCAAACATGGGCCCAATGAGTCGTGAAATGAAGGATAACGAAATCGAAGCTTTCGAAAACAAATATGGCTACAAACCAACTGCGATCCCTGTCGCTATTGATGCCTTGGCCGTATTTGTCCACAAAGATAATCCTCTTGAAGGAATGTCCTTGTCACAAGTGGATGCCGTGTTTTCTTCGACATTGAAGTGTGGGCACAATGAAGTCATTAATAACTGGGGGCAAACCGGCCTTACTGGGCCTTGGCAGCGCCGCGATGTACAAATTTTCGGTCGCAACTCGGTCTCTGGTACCTACGGCTACTTCAAAGAAACCGCTCTTTGCACAGGTGACTTCAAGAACTCTGTGAACGAGCAGCCTGGTTCGGCCTCTGTAGTGCAATCAGTGAGCACCTCGGTCAATGGTATTGGTTATTCGGGTCTTGGCTATACGACTTCTAGTGTTCGTGCATTGCCATTAGCAAAAGAGAGCGGTGGTCAGTTTTTCGAAGCCTCTGCTGAGAATGCAATTTCTGGCAACTATCCATTAGCTCGCTTCTTGTTCGTCTACGTCAATAAAGAGCCTAATAAGCCCCTAGCCCCGTTGGAGCGTGAATTTATTAAATTGGTTCTTTCAAAGGCTGGTCAAGAAGTGGTCATGAAAGATGGTTATATTCCTCTGCCTGCACAAGTTGTTGATATCACAATGGAAAGCCTAGGCTTGTAAGAAGCGTTAGCGCTTAACTTGTAAGGTGACCGGGACAGCTTTGCCATCTGACTGTCATGAAACTGTAATATTTGCGGACTAGACTTCAACCCCATGAGTGAACAGCCAAATTTGTCCCAGCCTCCTGTAGCAGACACCGCAGCAGGGGCGGCATTAGCCGCCTCTGCTGCCACTACAAGAAGAAAGCTTCGTCATTTTAAAGATAAAACCGCCGGTGTCAGTATAGCCGTTGGCGGCTTGAGCGTGATCGCAGCAGTTCTTTTGATTTTCTTGTACCTGGTTTACGAAGTGATGCCTTTGTTTCGTAGCGCCACAATCCAAGAGGTCAGCGAGTTTCAGATAAGCGCCCCCCATAGCGAAGATGTATTGCACTTAGCGCTCGAAGAGCGACTAGAGGCCGCAATGCGTTTGGGTACTGACGGTGAAGCGATTTTTTTCGACACCGCCAATGGCAATCTTCTCAGTAGAATTCCTCTGGCAATACCCGATGGTCAAAGCATCTCTAGCTTTGCATTAGATACAGATGTCAGCGGCATTTTTGCATTGGGTCTTAGTGGTGGTCATGTGCTGATCGCCGAGTATGCCTATGATGTGAGTTTTGGAGCCAATAATGCGCGCCAAATCACACCGGTTATTCGCTACCCCTTCGGCGAAGATAGTTTCGAACTCTATAGCAATGAACCTATTTCCAACTTAAGCGTTCGGTCTAGCGACAGCGAATTAATGCTGGCCGGCACCAGCGAGTCCGGTCAGGTGCGTTTACTTCGTGCTCGTAGAGAGACCAATCTGCTATCTGCGTTTACTGCTTCCTCTGATGCTGACTGGCAAACGGAGACGGCCACCTTGACTGGTGTAATACCAGCCGTCGATCAATTGTACCTCGATGTCGATAGGCGGTGGTTGTTTGCTATTAGCAATTCAGGGCGTCTAAGCATGGTTGATGTTCGACCAGCATTCAGTGGCGGCAATGCAGTAATCGAAGACGAAGTGATGTTGGTGTCATCGGACCGCCGTGTTACGGAGGTGGAGTTCCTCTTAGGCGGAATCTCCCTGTTAGTCGGAGATTCGGCGGGCGAGGTATCGCAATGGTTCTTAGTACGTCGCGATGGGCGTGTCGCTATTGAGAAAGTGCGCGATTTTGATGCTGGTGGCGAGGTGATTTCCCTTAGCTCTGAGCAGCGTCGCAAGAATTTTATTACAGCCAATGAGCAAGGTTTCATCGGCATATACAATACGACAGCGCATCGACAAGTCACCTACAAAAAGCTCGTCGATATACCACCTAGAACGTTCGCCATGTCTGCGCGTGGGGATGGCCTTCTCATCGAGCAAGAGAATGGGCAATTCAATTTATTTGGCGTGGACAACAAGCATCCAGAAGTTTCCTGGGAAGCGCTTTGGCAACAGGTTTGGTATGAAAATTATCAAGAGCCAGAATATATTTGGCAGTCTTCTGCGGCTAATAATGACTTCGAGCCGAAATACAGCTTAGCGCCTTTAGCCTTCGGCACGCTCAAAGCCGCCTTCTACGCAATGTTGCTTGCAGCGCCTTTGGCGATCTGTGGTGCAATCTTTACGGGTTACTTCATGGCGCCGAAGATGCGCCGTTCCGTCAAACCTCTTATTGAATTAATGGAAGCGTTGCCAACGGTCGTATTGGGTTTCCTTGCGGGACTATGGCTAGCTCCATTCTTAGAAAACAATTTGTTGGGCATTTTTAGTCTTTTAGTTGTGACGCCTTTAAGTATTCTGATTGCCGCTTTCGTGTGGACTCAATTGCCTAAAGAAATTCGTTATCTACTTCCAGATGGTTGGGAAGCGGCGTTGCTTATCCCGATCATCGTTATTATGGGGTATCTGTCCTTTGTCATTGCCGGCCCGATTGAGATGCTGTTCTTTGATGGGGACATGCGCAGCTGGATAACCAACGACCTTGGCATTGCCTATGACCAGCGTAATGCATTAGTAGTTGGCTTTGCGATGGGTTTCGCCGTGATCCCAACGATCTTCTCTATCGCTGAGGATGCTGTGTTTACGGTGCCGAAGCAGCTTACTTATGGCTCCCTTGCGCTTGGTGCTACGCCTTGGCAAACGCTCAGTCGGGTGGTCTTGCCTACTGCCAGCCCAGGCATATTCTCGGCCTTAATGATCGGCATGGGGCGCGCAGTTGGTGAAACGATGATCGTGTTGATGGCCACCGGTAACACACCCATTATGGACATCAATATTTTTGAAGGCATGCGCACACTAGCGGCCAATATTGCAGTAGAAGTGCCCGAGTCCGAGGTCGATAGCACCCATTACAGAATCCTATTCTTAGCCGCGCTTGTGTTGTTCTTATTTACATTTGTCGTGAACACATTGGCCGAAATTATTAGACAGCGTCTACGACGCAAGTACAGCACTATATGATGCAGACTATCAAAAAATTCTTTGCAAGTGGCACACCTTGGATCTGGGTGAATGCTGGGGCCGTGGCAATTAGCGTCATAATGACGGTGGGTTTGCTACTATTATTGGCGTTAAACGGCTTGAGCCATTTTTGGCCGAAAGACATTATGCTCGCCAATTATTCGCAGCCCGTACTAGACAGTCAGCCGGTAGAGCGTGAGATTATCGGCGAGCGAATCGATACCGAGCAGGTCTCGGCTGAACGTATTATCTCCTCTGGCATCCCTGTGTCTGCGCAGACGCCACTGTACGAGCGTGAGCTGATTAAAATAGGGAATAGAGACCTCAATGGCAGTGACTTTACCTGGTTGCTTACCAACTATCTCAGCGATATTTCCTACCCCGAAAATCTCACGGCTTTCGAGCGTAGAGAGTGGGGAAACTTCTATGGTTACGTCCAAGAAGTCAAAGAAGCTGGTGTTACCGTAGTCACAAGCGACCCAAGCATTGAAAGTGATGATGCGGCTTGGCTAGTGTTAGAAGAGCGAATTGAAAGAGCGTTAAATATCTATGAGCAAATTGATACGCTTGAAGGCGACGATATAGGCGAGGTCAACTATGCTTTGGAGCGCCTACGCTTGCAAGAGCGTGGCTACGAACTTCGAGGCACTGACACACCAGAACGTCTAAGCGCCATCGCCGCTGAACGGGCAAATTGGGAGGCTAACTACGAAATATTGCAGACTCGCCTCGGTGAACTGTACGAGCAAGTCGAACGCGATTCGGTTGTTATGCTTGCGATGAATGGTGACAGCACCGAAATCAATGTCTCGCAAATCGTTCGAGCATACCAACCAAATGGCATGCATATCGGCAGCAAGCTCGTCGTTTATGGCGAAAAGCTCTGGGAGTTTCTCTCCGATGAGCCGCGTGAGGCCAATACAGAAGGGGGTATTTTCCCCGCGATCTTTGGCACCGTTACGATGGTATTGCTAATGTCGATTTTTGTGACACCATTTGGCGTGATCGCAGCGGTTTATTTGCGCGAGTATGCTAAGCAAGGCTTTATTACCCGAACCATCCGTATCGCGGTGAATAACCTCGCTGGTGTTCCCTCTATTGTCTATGGTGTATTCGGGCTTGGTTTCTTCATTTATTTTTTGGGCTCGGAAGTAGACCAAGCTTTTTATCCTGAGGCACTTCCAGCACCAACCTTTGGAACCCCAGGCATGTTATGGGCATCGCTAACGCTTGCATTACTTACTGTGCCAGTTGTGATTGTTTCTACTGAGGAAGGCTTGGCTCGAATCCCTCGTAGCTTACGAGAGGGGAGTCTCGCGCTAGGGGCAACGAAATTCGAGACCCTCATTCGGGTTGTCTTACCTATGGCTAGCCCTGCGATGATGACTGGGCTTATTCTGGCGGTGGCTAGGGCCGCGGGCGAGGTAGCGCCATTGATGTTGGTAGGGGTTGTGAAACTTGCCCCCACGTTGCCAATTAATGGCAACTACCCTTATTTCCATCTAGACCAAAAATTTATGCACTTAGGTTTCCACATCTACGATGTAGGCTTTCAAAGTCCGAATGTCGAAGCGGCGAGACCGCTGGTATTCGCGACGGCCTTGCTACTCGTGATAGTGATTGCGCTTTTGAACGTGCTTGCCGTTACAATTCGCAACCGTCTACGTGAGAAATATAAATCTCTCGATATGTAGTGGGCCAAATGCCTTACACTACCTAATGTTTATCCGATGAATAATGAATGGATGTTGTCGCTATGACAGAGTCAAAGACAGAGTACGCCCCAGTCAATCGATCAAAATTTAAAAAGATCGACATGGGGAAGATTGGATCGCACGAACAGAATCTTTCTGCCGAGGATCTACCACGTTGCCTCAATGTTGAGAATCTGAATCTATATTATAGTGGTGCGCATGCCTTGAAAGATGTGAGCATGACTCTTCCACGTCAACGTGTGACTGCATTCATCGGTCCTAGTGGTTGCGGCAAGTCTTCGCTTCTAAGATGTTTTAACCGCATGAACGACTTAGTCGACGGTTGTGAAATTAAAGGCAGCATTACACTGGATGGTGAGGATATCTATCATCGTTCCGTTGACGTTGCAGACCTTCGACGTCGCGTAGGAATGGTATTCCAGAAGCCGAATCCATTTCCTAAATCTATCTACGAGAATGTCGCCTATGGTCTGCGTATTCAAGGCATCAATAAGAAGCGCATTCTCGATGAAAGTGTTGAAAAGTCTTTGCAAGCGGCAGCTCTGTGGGATGAGGTAAAAGATCGATTGCATGACAGCGCGCTTGGTTTGTCTGGTGGTCAGCAGCAGCGTCTTGTGATTGCTCGCACGGTAGCTGTAGAGCCAGAAGTGCTACTTTTGGATGAGCCCGCCTCGGCACTCGATCCGATCTCTACTCTCAAGATTGAAGAGCTGATTAATGAGCTCAAAGAGCGTTATACCATTGTAATCGTTACCCATAATATGCAACAGGCGGCGCGTGTATCTGACTTTACAGCCTTTATGTATATGGGAAAAATGATAGAGTTTGATACAGCTGATAATATTTTCACTAACCCTTCTGAAAAACAGACTGAAGACTACATTACCGGCCGGTACGGCTGATTGTTGTCGAGCCCGAAGCACTTAGTCTGTCATTAATCGAAAGGGAAAGGACCGCGCAATGAAAAAAGATGCAACGATACACAGTCACCATATCTCTCAACAGTTCAATGCGGACTTAGAAGAGGTGAAGGCCAATATGCTGGAAATGGGTGGCATGGTTGAGAAACAGCTCAGCGATGCGATCGATGCCATCATTAACGCTGATAGCGGATTAGGGCAATTGGTGCGTGAAGATGACGCTGCCATCAACGCGATGGAAATCAAGATCGATGAAGAATGTAATCGCATTTTGGTTCGTCGACAACCTGCTGCTAGCGACTTGCGTTTGGTTTTGACAATCATCAAAACCGTTAACGATTTAGAACGTATTGGTGACGAATCGGCGAAAGTGGCGCGCCTGGCGATCGAACTGACCGAACAAGGCGAATCATCCAAAGGGTATATCGAAATTCGGCACATTGGTGAGCGCGTTCGTAAGATGGTCTATATGGCGCTTGACGCGTTTGCGCGCTACGACGTCGATGCCGCGCTTGCGGTGGCTAAAGAGGATGTCAGTGTCGATGTCGAGTATAGCTCGGCTATGCGTGAAATGATCACCTACATGATCGAAGACCCAAGAAGCATAACGCGTGTTCTCAATGTGATCTGGGCACTACGTGCACTAGAGCGTGTAGGCGATCATGCTAAAAATATCGCCGAGCATGTCGTTTACTTAGTCAAAGGGATCGATGTGCGACATATTGGTCTCTCAGGGCTGGAAGAAGAAATCAACAGCGATTGATTGGTTTCGCTCAGCTTTGAAAACACCCAGTTATTTGTCACTATGTCATTAATGCGCTAGGCGCCCATCATTTGCTTTTTTGCAGTGCTAGGCGCTTCAGTTAGTCTCTCTTTCGGAAAGTGGCAAATAAACTGACTGCCCTTGCCAAGCTCACTTTTAATCACCAAATTGGCGCCGTGACGTGCTAGAACGTGCTTCACAATCGCTAGTCCCAACCCTGTGCCACCGGTATCCGTTGAACGGCTTTCGTCGACTCTGTAGAAGCGTTCGGTTAGACGAGGGATATGTTGCTCAGCAATACCCACACCATTATCTTGCACTTCTATCTCAAAGCCATCTTCCACTATGCGTGACGTGAAGATGAGTTTGCCTTTGTTGGGAGTATATTTTGCGGCATTAAATAATAAATTCGAGATGGCACTATACAGTTCGCTTAGGCTTCCGCGAATAAAGACGCCAGGGGTGTCGTGCAGTTCGAAGCTATGTTCTTTGTTGGCAAAGACCTGCTGCGCCTCTCCTTTAATCTCGCGCATGAGGGCACTGCTATCGATGCGATCCTGCTCTTTAGGCAAAGACTTGGTTTCCAAACGCGATAGCGTCAGTAGATCGCGCACAATACTCTCCATGCGTTGCGATTGCTGGTGCATCTGCTCTATCGGTTTTATCCAACGCGGAGCAACGCTGTCTTTGTGGTCCAGTAAGGTTTCCAAGTAGCCATTGATGACGGTAATAGGAGTGCGTAATTCGTGAGAGACGTTGCCTACGAAGTCTTTGCGCATCGATTCTAGGCGATGCATTTGTGACACGTCCCGTACTAGCATGAGCCGCTCACCTTCGCCAAATAGCGTAATCTGAAACTCTAGTATTAAATCCTTTTTTATTGGCGACTGAACACGTAAGGGCTCGGTGTAGTTTTTGCTTTCGAAATACTCAAAGAACCGCGGTTCACGCAGAAGATTGGTCACCCCTTGTTGCTTGTCTTGCTCAGTGCGAAACCCTAGCAAGGTTTCTGCTGCTTTATTCCACCACTCTAGGTTGCCACGGTGGTTGATCATCACAACCGCCATTTCGAGGGCTGCAGAGGACTCCTGGGCTTTGTCTAGGATACTTTTGAGGTGGTTGACAGCTTGGCGTTCCTGTCTTTGCAGGCGATAAATGCCGTCGAAAATCCAGCCCCAAATGCCTGTTGCTTCAGGGGGATCTTCTTGGCCTGATTGGGGAAGGTCTTCAAGCCATCGGTTTAATCGATAGAGTTGGAATAATATCTGCCCCAAATAGGCTAGGACGCCGATGAGGACAAGAAGCGTCATTTTTCCGAATAACAGTCCAAGGACAGCGGAGCAGACGATAATAGTTAGTAGCCGATTGAGTTCAGAGCGCCATTCGCGAAGCACAGCAATAAATCCTTGGAATTGTCTTTCACGGGGCCACTATAGCGAAAGCGTCCCGTGAAAGAAACGTCAAGCGGGCTTAACGGAGAAACGGTAGCCAGCGCCACGGACCGTTTGAATCAAACGGGCATAGTTGATGCTAGTGGGCTCTATAGAACTTAGCGCTTTGCGGAGGCGACGGATATGCACGTCAATGGTTCGCTCTTCAAGGTAGACGTTGCCGCCCCATACTTGATCCTGAATATGATCTCGGCTGAAGACTTTTTCTTGGTGAGACATGAAGAACTTAAGCAACTTGAACTCAGTTGGGCCCATGTCGACTGGAGTATCTTCTATGGTGACCCGATGGCTTGATGGGTCAAGCTGTAGATCAAACACGCGAATGACTTTGTCCTGTTGGGTGCCGGAGCTGCGACGCAGGACTGCTTTGATGCGTGCCACTAATTCGCGTGGAGAAAAAGGCTTAGTTACGTAGTCGTCAACGCCAACATCTAAGCCCTGTACCTTATTATCTTCGCTCGTTTTTGCAGTGAGCATAATAATGGGAAGGGTAGAAGTTAGTTCGTCACGCTTTAATCGTCGTGCCAATTCGATGCCGCTGCCGCCAGGTAGCATCCAATCTAATAAAACTAAATCGGGCCGACTGTCGACGATTGCAACATGGGCTTGATGAGCCGTTTCGGCACTCATGCTGTTAAAGCCAGCGAGATCTAGAGTAATCCCGATCATGTCTCTGATTGCGGGTTCGTCGTCAACGATTAGAATGGTTGGGTCGCTCATAATGGTCGTTACCGTTTTTGGTGTAAGTACTTGAATTCTAAACAAGACTATTAGAGCAATATAATATTACAGTGGTGTGACAGGAGTATACGTAATCCTGTCACACTCTGCACATTTTAGAATCGGTACTCGAGCTTCAAGCTCGCAGCTCGGCCTTCACTGTAGCCAGTTGTAACGTAATCACCTTGCGTGATTTCTTTACGTTCATCAAAAAGATTCTGTGCTTTGATGTTGAGCTGCCAGTTGTTGCCAAACTCTTTGCTCACTACGAGATCAACTTCGCCACGGGCTTCTTCGATGAAGTCCGGTGCACCGAGAATACCCACTTCGAAGATTCGGTCGCCGACGTAATTATACAGCAATGTAGCGGTCAGTCCGTTGAAGCCTTCATACCCGAACTGGCCATTGAAAAGCCAGTCGGACTGCCCCTGAAGTGGGCGCGAGGTATTGGTAAGAATGCTCTGCTGCGACTTGCCAATTGTGACTTCCGATTCAATATAAGATATGTTACCAGAAACAAAGAAGTTCTCTAATGGTTCAAAGAAGTCGAGTTGCTTGCGCGCTTCAAACTCCACCCCTTGGTTGCTTGCAGATTCGGCATTGACGTAACTGCGGGCACTGTTTGCGCCAGGTTGTACGACTGACTCAATCGGAGAGTCGAAATCTTTCTTGAAGAAGCCGAGTGACATGCTGCCTGAGCGAGAGAAATACCATTCCCAGCGCAAGTCGTAATTCTTGATGGCTGCTACTTCGAGATCAGGGTTCCCCACGACTTCATATCCCGTTAATGGGTTTGTGAAGGTCGCTGGGGAAAGTTCTCGAAAATCTGGTCGAGAAGTGGTTTCGCTATATCCGAAACGGAACTGATGATTGTCACGAATATAGGTGGCCGTAATGCTTGGTAGCAAGTCGCTCGTCTCTAAGCTGCCGTCGATCACATCGTCTGGACGAAACAGATCAAAGGTTTGCACATTTTGGAGATAGTCTTCTTGACGCAATCCTGCCAACAATTGCACGCGATCTGAGAAATTGATTTCAGTCTGCACATAGAATGATTCGAGTTCACGCGCCGCCGCATAGGTGTCCGTAGGGCGCGTAGTTTCGCGCAGCTCGAAATCATTAGGGCTGATATTATTTGGAGATAATATTTGTGACAGTGACTGGCTTAAGAAACCTTCGCGATTAGCCACGTCCCCTAGTTCAAAGAAGGTGAAGCGACGGATGTTATAGTCTCTTTCGCTTTCTTGTTTGTCATAGCCAGCAGACATCACGATAGTCGAATCCATTGGCCCGTAAAAGACTATATTGGTGTCTACTGCATAGTTCGTGCTGACATCGCTGAGCTTACTGAAGCGACGAACATTGCCATCTGCACGTAAGTTAAACAAGGTGCCGTTGTCCGTGTCATCATAGCGGTATTCGCGTGTATCAGGCGCATCTCTATCAGCGGTTGAACGATTATAGCGCCAAGTGATATTTAACTCATTGGTATCAGGAAAATAGTGATCACCTTGCAATTGGTGTGAGAGTAATTCACGTTCAATATACTCTATTTGAGTGATGGTGCTATCGAGTTGTTCGTCACCGTAGAAGCCAACTTCTTGGCCAGCAATATTGTCAGATTGACGCAACATAATATTTGTGGCGCTTATACTATGGTCGTCATTGAGCTCGAACGTAGTTGCCAAAATAGAGCTAATATCGACGTTGTTTTCCGTGCCATAAAAAGTAAAGGCATCTTGATTCACTAACTCGTCGACGCCACCAACTTTGTATGTGTTGCGCTCAATTTCATGTTGGTTCCAACCGTTTTTGTAGTCAACGGCCGCGAGGTAGTTAAAGCGAGAATTGCTGCCGATTTCATGAAAATTGCCAAGCGACATAGTGGCGCCGAAATCTGCAGGAACGGTTTGACTGCCAAGGTCATAATCATTGTTCAAACTTTGCCCAATGGTTTGTAACTCTTCAGCCGTATAGCCACCGGTATCCAGATACTGACTACGACGTTGTAGACGTTGACCGTTCGCCGTTGCTTCCCGTAGGGCTTTGGGCATTTCACGAGTGCCGTCATCGTAACCTAACCAGTCTTTGTCGCCAGAGTTGGCGCTGAAACCATTAGAAAAGCTAACGTCTTGAGTTCCAGAAATCGATGAGCTGACATTAAAGAAAAACTCGTCACTGCTTTTCTTGGTACGCATCTGTAAGACACCACCACCAAACTCACTTGGAAACTGTGCGGAATAAGTTTTTTGGACTACCACACTGTCCATAATAGCGTTAGGAAATAAGTCCAACGGCACAACACGATTAAGCGGTTCTGGGCTAGGCATGCTTGAACCATTTAACAAGGCAGAGGAGTAACGATCACCTAAGCCGCGCACGTAAACATACTTGCCGCCAACTAGGCTAAGACCTGCAACGCGCTTTAGGCCTTCGGCGATATTTGTGTCGCCAGCGCGCGAGAATTCTTCATTGGTCAGAACATTTGATAGTGCTGATGTGCTGCGCTTCTCATCAGGAACAAATCGTCCGATCACAGAGATCTCTTCGACTTTAGGAACATTGGAGTTCGAGGAAGTGGTAGATGCATCTTGTGCCAGTACGTGCGTACTTGATAGAGCTATCGCTATCGCAGCAGGGAGAGCGCGTTTAATCATAATATTATGCCCGCAAATAAAAGAGTAATCTGAAAAGACAGCGCTATTGTAGGGGGTAAAAATGACACTAATATTTCAGTTAGGTGAAAAAGCCTTTATTTGGTGCAGAAAATGAAATATTTATTTTTAGAGGAAAAAAAAGGGGCGCATTAGCGCCCCTTTTTAGGATTGTCATTGACGAATAATTAGTCAGTGAATACCCAGTTTGCTGTCCAATCAGACTTCTGATCTTTCACCGCACCGATGTAGTCGACTTGGTCAAAGAAGCTGTCTGCTGGAGTTGTTGGAGTGATCGCATTCACTGCGGCGCTGTTAACGACACCCGATAGTGCTGCAGATGCAGTTGAGTTGTTCGCTTGACCTGCGAACCAAGCAGTCAACTGGAATGGATCGTCAGAGGCTTCCTTGAAAGTAGTGCCGCAATCGAACAAGGAGCTAGCTGCCGTTAGTTGACCAGTTAAGGCCGTGGCAGAAGTGCCTGCATTGGTAAACGTTGCAGTATCGTTTACATCCAAGCAATAGCTTTCAAAGTTAGTCACAACAAAGTTGTGTAGGTTTGCGCCAGTACCGCGACGTAGATCCATGCCGCGGCCGCTTGCGCCTTTACCGATCATTGTGAAGTTAACTAGCGTTGGCTTAGAGCGAGGTGCTGCATCGAAAGCGAACTCATTGTTATCCGCTTCGATACCACGGTCACCAGTGTTAGCGCGTTGCTTGATCACAGCGTGCTGTACTTTGCCCTGGTATCCGAATGTCCAGTCAAATGAATCGTCTTCGTTGCTGCTCAAGTAAAGGTGCTTTACGTTTACTGTGCCGCCAAAGAATTCAACACCGTCATCGGAGCTGCCGTGAACTTGTACGTAATCAACAGTAGTGCCGCTTCCTACTGCTTGGAAGGCAATGCCGTTTAGCTCATTGGTTTCTGTGATGTTTTGGCCTGGGTATTTAACGATTACGTAGTTCAATGTGCCGCTATTGTCGGCTGCATTGTTGCCACCGTATTTGCCAGTTGAGCCTTCACCTTCTAGCTCACACAGTGTTGTGCCAGCAGCACAGCCATTCACTGGTGCATTACCATTGATGATCAAACCACCCCAGCGACCAGTCGTGCTAGCAGTAGCGTTTGCTTCGTCGTCGTAAGTGAAAACGATTGGAGCGGCTTCGCTGCCTAGCGCTTCGATTTTAGAACCACGGTTGATTACGAGGAAGTTCAAACCAACAGGTGCGATGACTTTTGTACCAGCATCAATCTTCAAAGTGGCCGAATCTGTGTTATCTCCACCAATGAATACCGCACCGTTTAGCAAGTAAACATTGTTAGCCGTAAGATGTGTGTCAGCAGTGATTGTGCCAGTCAATACACATACTGGTTTGCCGTCATGTGTGCCGCCAGTAGAAAGTGTTGTATTCGTTGGACAGCCAGCTGCAGGGACGCTATCGATGCTGAAAGCGATTGGGCTTGAAGTGTAGGCCAGGGTATTGATATCGCCGCCAGTGAAGTAACCCATATATGCACGGAAGTTTAAGCCGCCGAGATTCGCTTCAGCGCCAATCAAGTCGTCTAGAACAGTAACCTTTTCTGTCGCGCTTAGTGTTTTAGTTTCAAATGGAAGCAGGCTGCTTACTTGGCCATTCCAAGGGAGGAAGAAGCCGCCAGATACTTTTTGGTAGATGCCCATATTAGGGATCTCAACCAATGCAACCAATCCGCCTTTCTTGCCAACGTCTGCTGCGGCAACTGTGATAGTCCCTGAGACATCAACAGCGGCGCTGCTTGCTGCTGTCGCTGTATAAGATGAACCGTTGTTGATTGTGGCGCCACCAGTGATGCTTGCAGTTGTTGCAGCACCGCTAGCTGTTGCGACACTCAGAGCCGGCTCAGCAGCCTGTGCTGTAATTGCTGAGAATCCTAGAGTTGCGATAGCAACAGCGGAGAAGAGGGATGTGCGGTTGAAATTCATATTGACTCCTGAGGTCTTGTCTCTGCCTGAGACATTAGCGTTAGAATTTGAGCAGGCCTCATCGTAGTCACTGAATATTGCATTTGTGCGACACAAAATTTACATATTTATTACAGCGATTCGCAATTACGCAAGCGCACGCGTACAATGCGTGCAAGGTATTGATTTTTTTACTGGAAAGGGCAAGAAGGGCATAATAGCTTGGATGAAATTATGTCATTATCTGTACTTCATTGATCAGCTTTTTGTCACAGTTTAAATTACATAATACGACTCACTGCACAAAAGCCGTAAAATTCTAACAATAAAAGCCACTTAAACAATGGCGCAACGCTGTAGTGCAGTATACTACTCACGCTTTATTACACTTGGTTAGTTCAAAGGAGAGACCATGAATAAAAAGTATTTAGCTGCAATGAGCCTAGCGTTCATCACAGGTGCGACTCTAGCTGCCCCCACTGTTGCAGTTGCTGAGGAAGGCCAGTTTTATATTGTGCCGGGCATTCAGCGTATCGATTATGACAAGGACCGCGGTCAGGGTTACGAGACCGGTTTCACGCTCGGTGCAGGTTATGATTTTACCAATAATCTTAGTGGCGAAATTAATGTTTTCGATATGAATCTCAACGGGCCAGGGCCTGACAGCGATGTGCGACAAGTGCGCGCTGACCTACTGTATTCCTTTGATTACAAAATTGACCAAGTAACGCCATTTGTTGCAGGTGGTGTTGGTCACAATCGCTTCTCTCAGAATGAAGAGACAGTCTTTGATGTGGCAGCTGGTATTAAGTACCAATTCAGTGAAAACTTAGAGTGGCGTACCGCGATTCGTAAATACTGGGGCATGGATGAACATTTTCATGACTACGCTCTGGAAACAGGCTTAGTATTCCGCTTTGGCGGCAAGGCTGCTGCGCCAGCACCTACGCCAGCGCCAACTCCTGCACCCGCCGCGCCTGTAGATTCAGATGGTGATGGTGTTCCTGACAGTCGCGATGCCTGTCCAGATACTCCACGCACACATCGTGTTGATAGCCGAGGCTGTTCAATTGTTCTTGAAGAAGTCGCACGTATCGATTTAACCGTTCAGTTCGATTTCGACCGTTCTGTGGTTAAACCTGAGTTCATGGCTGAAATTCGCGCATTGGCTGACTTCATGAAAGCCAATACAGATGTTGAAGCGGTACTAGAAGGCCACACAGATTCCACTGGTACTGAAGCGTATAACCAAGCTTTGTCACAACGTCGAGTCAATGCTGTGCGTCAAATACTGATTGATCAGTTTGATATCCCAGCCTCTAGACTGCGCGCTGAAGGTTACGGCGAAACTCGACCAGTTGCTAGTAACGATACCCCTGCGGGTCGTGCGCAAAACCGTCGTGTACAAAGCGTGATCTCTACTACTTTGCAGCGTTACGAACAACGTTAATCGCTTGCAGCGTTAGTGTGAATAAAAAGCCTCTACCGTGTTCGGTAGGGGCTTTTTTTAGATTTCGATTGTATGCCTTATAATCGCTGGCCATAAGTTTTACGTCATTGGCTCGTTTCTGTCTTTAGGTGTTCTTTTGCTAGATTTGCCCTTTCAATTTCCTAGTCTGTATAACCCGCAGTTGCGTTGGCACTCGGAGTCGCAATGCCTGCCAAGGCCAAGGCCAGCTTTGCAGTCGTGGCTATTGGATCCAGGCTCTCTCACCCAGCGTTTAAAGGCAATGAGTGACGGCGAGTTCAATGTCCAAGTCATCGAGGAAGGTTGGGCTCAACGCTCTAATCCAGGGCTGTTGCAATGTTTTCAACCCTATGTCACTAGGCAGCTTATGTGGTCGCGAAAGGTGTTGTTGCGCTGTGGCGAAACGCCATGGGTTGCTGCGCACACCTTAATTCCAATGAGCAGTATGGTTGGCGCGTTAAAACAGCTTAGAAGTTTGCGTGATCGCCCTCTGGGAGAGTTTTTGTTCCAAGATCCGCAATTGCAACGATTACAATTGGAAATTGCTCAGAGTGATGAACTTTGGGGGCGGCGCTCATTGTTCTATTTGCGCCATAAACCGATCCTAGTGGCGGAGTTCTTCTTACCGGCATTGTTGCGCGAGGATGCAGAGCGTCTTCAAGCGTACAATGGCCCGTGTTGAAAACCCCAACTTAGTGATTTACTCTTTCGTCTGTTCTCTACACTCCCCATCGGATGGTTGCTTATGCAAAAAGGCTCAGTGCAGCCCAGTGCGCTTACTGGCAAGCGCATTGTTGATTTATCCCGCGTACTAGGAGGGCCATATTGCACCCAGATCTTAGCCGATCACGGGGCAGAAGTGCTAAAAATAGAGCCACCCAAAGGTGACGAGACGCGTGACTGGGGGCCTCCCTTTCACGAAGGCGATGCAGCCTACTATTTGGGCGTCAATCGAAACAAGCGATCTATGGGGCTGGATTTAACCCAAGCGCAGGGACGAGACGTGCTTTTGGGCCTGTTAGAAGATGCCGATATCTTGCTAGAGAACTACAAACCGGGAACCATGGAAAAATGGGGGCTTGGATATGAGCAAGTGCTCCGCGAGCGCTTTCCGCGATTAATACACTGCCGTGTGAGTGGCTTTGGTTCCGATGGTCCGCTTGGGGGCTATCCTGGGTACGACGCCATCGTACAAGCCATGGCAGGTTGGTTCAGCGTCAATGGTGAGCTCGGCAGTGCCCCAACACGTTTAGGGATTGCTATGGTCGACATGGGCACGGGGCTGTATACCGCAGTGGCGATCCTAATGGCCTTGGCCGAACGAGAGCGCTCCGGGTTAGGGCAATACATCGATATGACGCTCTATGACTGTGCCGTATCCTTAATGCACCCGCATATTCCTAACTACAATTACTCTGGGAAAATCCCTGTCGCGACAGGCAATGCGCACCCCAATATTAGCCCTTACGATACGTTCAGGACGCAAACCGTGGATATTTTCATCGGTGCCGGTAATGATGGCGCTTTTAAGAAGCTCTGTGCCGAACTCGCTTGTCCCGAGTTGGTAACGGATGAGCGTTTCTTAAAAAACATCGACCGAGTGAATAATCGTGTCGAGTTGAAGACAGAATTAGAAGTAAGGCTCATGCGCATCGACGGCGCTAAACTTTGTGAGCGTTTGTTAGAGGCTGGGCTACCTGCTGGGCCAATCTACAATACCAAAGAAGTCGTTGAGCACCCACATACAGCGCACCGAGAGATGTTGGTTGAACAAGATTGGTATCGAATGACTGGGACGCCCATCAAGTTCTCACGCACTCCAGGCAGTCTGCGACACTTGCCGCCGAAGTTTGGAGAGCATAGCCGTGAAATACTCAGAGAAGCCGGGGTTGGTGAAGAAGCCATCGCGCAGCTTCTCGAGCAAGGGGTTGTCCTAGAGAAGCGCCGTTGATTATTCGTTCAAGGGGATGTTGATCTGCATTCGGATGCGTTCAGTGCGCACCGGTGCGCCATCGATAATGGCAGGTCGAAATTGGGTGATCTCTAAAAGCTTGCGGATTTGCACTCTGTTAGAGGTGTCATCAGGACTAATCTCTATAATGTTTTTACGACTGACCTGGCCATTGGCACGCACTTCAAATTCGACCGTGGCCGCGATAGCGCTCTCGTCCTGAGCTAATGTGCCTTCAATACCAGGAATGAATGTCGAGACTAGATTGTATTCTCCTAGGTCGATGTACTCGTCGGTACCGTTTCTTTGGCATTGCACTTTGTTTGCCGCAAAGCGAGGCTCGAATTCAGCCATGGGCAGTAACACGGGGCATGCGGTATAGGCTTTGATGTCCGCTTCGTCTATACCCGCTTCTGCTAAAGCTGCAAGTGCATCTCTGTAGTGGCTCATAGCAGTGCCTGCGCTCGACGTGCCGCGCCTAATTCCTGCGAATTCGCCGGGGCGGTTCTCAAATTGCTGACGAATTAATAAGGAGTCACCTAAATACATGAGTGCCATGGCTTCAGCCTCGGCATCGCCTGCCTGACTATAGATATCCTTTATTCGTTCTAGTTTTTCAAAATGCTTGTTCATATTGTTTTTAAACGAACGCTCTATAACGGTGCTGGCGCGAGAGCCATACATCGCTTCAACGTCTGCCGTGGTGCGCAAACTAGTGCTGCCTATTCCGCTCAATAAATTGGGTCGATTGGATATGCCCTCGGTAAGACGTAGCAATTCTTGGGATGTGTCGAAAGTGATAGTGATGGCCAATGCGATATAGGCGTCAGCCAAAGCTTGATTGTAAATATAAGGCACGATCTCGACGCTATCCCCCCCATAGAGCTGCTCTGCAATCTCACTGATCCGTTCGTCTGTCTTAGCCATCTCAAGCAAATGATAGGCTTCGCGTTCTTTCACATCTTTGCCCAAGGCGAGCAAATGCCATTCACTGATTTTGCGCATGCCACTGAGTTTTTCTTCTGGGCTTAGAGTGGTGTCGCGCTGATAAAGCCAAGAAAGATATTGCAAAGAATCATTGCTTTGCTGCCAATCACCATATTGCGTCGCTAGTTCTAGGATAGTTTCGATTATAGGAATTTGGGCAACTGAATATAGTCCATCGCTAATGCGCAAAATTTGTAATTGCTGGTCTAACAGGGCGCGTGCGTTTGCCCTGTCTTCGTTTTCAAGATTGAGCCGAACTAATGTGCTGAGAGGCTCTAATAATCGCCTGTCGAAGGGGCCTGATTCGCTTTCGATTCTTGCCACTTCGCGCGCCACAGCTTGTAATTGGATACTTAATTCTTGCGACTGTTCAACGGGTGAACCCGAACGCGTGTCTTGGGCTATCATACTGGCCGGGACCACCAACAACACGGCTGCGCAGATCCTAGCGGCTAGCCAGCCATTGTTAAAAATCTCTCTTGTAAAAGCGGGTGTGCGAACCATGATGCTTTTGCCCTAGGCGTAGAAAGTTAATCTGTAATGTGTGCCTATAATTGCAAATTATTGACATGCTCTACTAGATCACATACAGTCGCGCGTCTCAAGTATTCGATTTTGAATAGACTTTAACAAGGTATCCATGACAGACATTACTTACAACCAGTTTGTAATTAACTTGGCAAACGCCAAGCAGGCTGCAGCGTTTGCTGCGGCCCGTCGTCGCGCGCGCGCCTTACGCGCCCTATCTTTGGAGATGCCTGAGACTTACTAAGTAATACACAAACTACTTTATAAAAAACCTCCAGGCGTCTTGCACACTGGAGGTTTTTTTTTGCCCTGAGAAAAGCCGGAGAAACTATGAATACGATCGCGATAGAAGACAGTTTTGGATTGACTACGTGCAATAAGCAAGCGATTGCGATTGAGCGTGGGCAAGGCAGCTATGTATGGGATGAGCAAGGACGACGCTATCTTGACTTCACGTCAGGTTGGGGCGTCACCGCCCTTGGGCATGCGCACCCAACTATTCTGTCGGCCCTAAGTGAACAGGCGGGTAAGATCATGCAGAATCCAAACTCAGGGTTTACCTACTCGCCTGTGCGTTCTCGTTTGCTGGCAAGGATGCAGCAAGTGTTGCCGCAAGGGCTGCAACGAGTCTTTTTCGCCAATAGTGGGGCCGAAGCCAACGATGCGGCAATCAAACTAGCACGTAAGATTACGGGCCGTTCAGTTGTTATTGCAATGACTGGGTCCTTTCACGGTAGAACGCTTAGTACGCTGTCTGTGTCGGGCGGGCCTGAAAATGCAGCTCGCTATCTTCCCAAAGTGCCAGACAATGTGTTTGTACGTCTTAGTGATGAGCAAGCATTGGCACTAATGTTTGAGAAACACGATGTGGCCGCAGTCATTATAGAACCTGTACAAGGCGAAGGCGGGGTGCGAGCAGTGCCGCGTCAATATTTCGAGTCTCTAGCGAGTTTGTGCCGCAACAATGGCGCCTTATTGATAGCAGACGAGGTGCAGTCGGGGTATTGCAGAACTGGCACTTTTTTCGCGGTTGAAAAAGCAGGGATTCGGCCCGATATCCTCACGATGGGAAAAGGGATTGCTGGTGGTTTTCCCTTTGCAGCGTTTGCTGTGACAGAATCGCTAGCGCAAGGTGTCGCAAAAGGCGATCACGGTGGAACTTACTGTGGCAACCCGTTGGGCTGCGCCGTGGCCGATGCGGTGTTGGCTTATATGATAGAACATGATGTTGCCAAGAAAGTGCAGGATTGCGGGCAAATGTTGCGCAGCGCATTGGAAGAGGTTGTAAATCCTTATCCATCGCTTGTTAAAGAGCTGCGAAGTGCTGGCTTGTTGATCGGTTTGCAGCTATACAGTGACGAGCAAGTGCAACGTCTAACGCAGATTTGCCTAGACAATGGCTTGTTAGTTACCCCAACACGCAATGCCGTGTTGCGAATTATTCCCAGCCTCTTGGTGAATGCACAAGAGGTCGAAGAAGGGATGACTGTATTGCGACAAAGCTTGGCACAATTGCAAGATGAACAGAATTTAAACGCGCAAGCGATGACAGCTTAATGAGGATGTTGGCAATGTGATCGCTTGCACCAATCATGAAGAGAAGAGGGAAATTATGAAAAATACAAAAGTTCAATTGGCGAAACGCCCTACTGGTGAACCAGACGATAGCTGTTTCGAATTCGTTAGCGAAGAAACGCCGGCGCTAAAAGAAGGGCAGTTTCTTATTCAGGTCAATTGGCTATCGCTAGACCCTTATATGCGTGGGCGCATGAATGACGTTAAGTCCTATGCAGCCCCATTGCAGATTGGTGATGTGATTACTGGTGAGTCGACAGGAACGGTAATCGAATCGCGTTCGAAAAAATTCGCAGTGGGCGATCGAGTGGCTGCACATAAAGGCTGGCAAACGTATATTGTCGCCGATGAAGATGCCCCTGGACTGATGAAAGTAAACCTCGATAACGGGAGCTTGTCGGCACACCTCAGTGTCGTTGGAATGCCAGGTCGAACGGCTTATTTTGGCCTAACAGAGTTAGGCAAACCGCAAGCGGGTGAGACACTCGTAGTCGCGGCGGCCTCTGGCGCAGTAGGTTCTGTAGTTGGGCAGATTGCGAAAATTAAAGGGCTGCGAGTTGTCGGTATAGCCGGTGGTGAAGATAAGTGTCGCTACGTAAAAGAAGAGTTAGGCTTCGATGATTGTATCGATTATAAGTCTGGAAACTTGGCTGAAAAATTAGCCAAAGCCTGCCCGAAAGGGATCGACATCTATTTTGAAAACGTGGGCGGCGATGTTACAAAAGCAGTCGCCCCATTACTCAATAAAGGTGCGCGAGTGCCCATATGCGGCTACGTGTCACACTACAACGATGGCGATATTACAAAGGCAGAGTTGCCTGCTGATATTTTGAAAAAGCTCGACAATGTTCCGGAGCATCGCTTCTTTGTTGTCACAGAATGGGTCGATCGTTGGATGGAAGCGACTGAGCAACTAGGGGCTTGGGTGAAAGAAGGCCGTATTAAATACCGTGAATCAATCGGTGAAGGTATCGAGAACGCACCAGAGTTATTCCGAGGTTTATTGCGTGGGAAAAACTTTGGCAAGCAATTAGTGAAAATTTCTGAAGAGTAAATTCTGTTCTTATGCCATCGAGCGCTTTCTAATTCGATGGCATAAGATGAATCGTTTCCCCTCTTAGGCGTACCTGTAAAAATTGCCCTACTTCTAAGCGATATCGCTGTGCAATATGTCTTGGCACATTCATCGTTAAGGTTTGATTTTTATGCTGGACGCTAATCCTGTATTGCTCCCCTAGTGCCAACATAAGCTGTACTTGTACGTCGATAGTATTGTCTAAGGCGTCTGTGCTGCGATTGCGTGAGGGCATCAACAATACGCCGGAGGTTGGCATCGCCCAAGTGATATCACTTCCTACTGAAAACGATTTTTGAGTACCAACCTTTAGTGCTGTGCCATGCCAATCGATCAGTGTGTGGGTGTTCTCTTGCGCGAGAATCTTGCCAGCATAGATATTGCGCATTCC
>OJFX01000199.1_pt1 | contig 20887 bp, 18 predicted proteins | sample 1594171 | NCBI WGS metagenome assembly OJFX01 (sample SAMN05416840, study PRJEB24817) | seawater metagenome | isolation source: Sea water | place: Canada:Atlantic | collected 2013-07
ATCTACACACTGCATATCGTCGGCAGCGTCAGATGTGTATAAGAGACAGCGGTGCCGCCGTAGCCCTCGGGGTTGTTGAACCCAAGGGGGGAGACAAATTGCTGAATGGGTCCCGCCGCCGGGGCCGCCACCTGGGTCAGGTCGCCGCCGGAGAAGGTCAAGTCGAAGGCGAACATGGCCAGTCCTTCGCTCGTGTCGCCGCCGAGAGTTCCGACGATCTCGTAGCCGACGGTCGCTCCCGGAAGGACGTACACAATCCCGCCGCTCGCCGCGCGGGCTTCCAAGTCGAGGGTCGTTTGGGCGCTGGCTGGCGCGCCGGCCGCTGTGGCCACTGTAAGGGCCACGGCCCCGGCCAGAAGTCGAGCCGGCATAGGCATGGTGAGCTGGGAAAACATAGGCGCAGATCGCTGGGCAGTTCGCAGGACGGACATCGTGCTGTGTTGTTTCATCAGTGCCATCCTCATTGCCCGGTGAACGCGCGCTGGAGCTGTCCGAATTCCACGAGGTCGAAATCCCCGTCCGTGTCCAAGTCGCCCACCGCACCCGGGGAGTTAGCGTCGATCGGCACGGCCGGCATGGGCCCGGTGACGACCTGCTCCAGGAAGAACCAGTCGAACTCATCGATCGTGTTGTTCGTGTCCCAGTCAAACTCTGTGCGCCCAAGGGAACCGAGGAAGAGCATGAGGTCGGCGCGATCCATGGCGCTCAATCCAGCAAAGCTCGCCGCCGACGGCGCTGCCGTGCCACCGTGCTCCATCACTGCGGTCGCCACGTTGTCCTCGAAGGTCCCGCCGGTCGCGCGCCCATCGTGCAGGTAGGCGGTGCGCTGCCTGAGGCCCCAGAGCGGGCGCGTCATCATTTCGACTTCGGTCGCGTCTCCCTCCACGATGCCATCCCCCAAGGCGCCCACGTCGTGGAGCAAGAAGTCCGAATAGGGCCGGATCGTCTGACCAGAAAGCGCCGCTTCGGCCACGGTGCCCGTGACGTAGGTGGAGACATGGCAGTCGGCGCAGCCAATGGCTTCGAAGACCTGCTCGCCGCGCATGCCCACCTTGGGCGTCTGGGCCGGCGGCGCAAGGAACCGCTGGAAGTGGGTGAAGCGTTCCGTGCGCGTGAATCCGAAGGCGTCCGGTTGGTCCTCGGGATCCGCCACGGTGTCGCACATCATCAGCAACCCGAGATCGCCGTTCGGCGCGTTCTCAAAGGGAAGGAACGTGCTCGTCAGGCCCATCTCATTCAGACCGGCGTCCAATGAGAAGCTGTGCACCGTGGCGATGCCGCCCTTCCAACCGAAGCGGCCCACCCGCAGCACCCCTAACGGCGACTCGATGGGCTGCACCAGATGGACGCGGCCCACGAGGCCCTGGGGCTGGTTCATGGCCCGGGCGATCAACGTCGAATCCGGGATCGACTCGATGAGCCCTGCCCCGAATAGGATCGGCGTGCCGCGCTGGGCCGTGTGATTCGCCTGGGCGGGAACGTGCTCCCGACACCCGATGTCGAACGATTGATCCTGAAGCAAAGTGCCCCCGAATTGATCGAGGGGCTGAAATGGCACCTGGGGCGTCGCAGCGATTCCGAAGCGCGTCACCCGCCGGGTTCCAAAGCCGCCGATCGCCGGCACGTTGTGACAACCGGCGCAGCTGACCTCGTTGAAGATCGGACCCGCACCCTCCGCCGCGGTCAGCGGCCGGGAGAAAGCGACAAGGCCTTGCTGGAAGAAGGCCGCTTCCGCGGTGGTGAGCCCGGGCAGCGGCTTGCCCATCACAGGCTGGGTCACCTGGGGGGCTGCCAGGCCGAGAGAGACACAAACGGAGGCGCTGGCCCCCAGTATGGCCATGCGGCGGGCTGCGATGCGAAAGGCACGCGGGGCCGGAAGGTGGATGGTCATTCCGTTTCGAGGAAGGGTTCTGGTGGCCGGCCGCCCCGATCCATCGTGGCGGCCTTCCGGTGAAGAGCAAAATCACCTGGCGTTTAGAGTAACCGGTTGCGCCATCGGTTCCGTCGATCCGGATTCACCTCAACGCCCGTGAAACGCGGCAGCAACGACTCCTGTGACGTTCCTTTCATGGGCCGAACGGCCCCCGCGGCTTCACCAAAGGCGGCTTGCGCCCGGCTCGAGGGCAGCCGCCGTCACGTTTCGACCCCTGAGGCCATCCCAAAGCCCTTTTGCCTTGGCGAGCACCGCTTTCGATTCCCCACGTGGGGCACGCACGAGCCACAAGAGCGGCAGCGTCGCGACGTCGAAGAGGGCAAAACGCGCCCAATGAAGCGGCTTGCCGTGCTCCTTCAAGAATCGAACGGAGTTCAGCGCCTGCATCCACTTGCGCCGCGCCCCATAACCGCCACCCGTGGCGCTGGAAGGCGCGTGGTAGGCGGCATGCTGCCCGAGGATCCGCACCGACCACCCCGCCAGGCGCATGCGTTGGCCTAGCTCCACGTCCTCCATGTACGCGAAGTAGCTCGCCTCGAAGAGTCCCACCTGGCGGAGCGTCTCAGCCCGCGACACGGCCGCGCACCCGGCGACGTAGTCGACGTCCCGTGTGACCTGCCACTCTGGCCCATCCGGCTGGCCGTTCCCGAGCAGCGTCGAGAGGTTCTGCCGGAAGTCAAGCCTGCCGCCGGCGCACCATACGCGATCGGTGCCGTCGTCAAAGAGCACACGCGGCCCCACCATTCCGAGCTTTGGATCGCTGTCGAGGGCGGCCATCATCGCGGCCAGGCAACCGGCTTCGGGGTCAAACCGCAGGTCGTTATTCACAAAGGCGACGGCCCGCGCCCCCGCATCGAGCGCAGAACGCGCCCCTTGGTTGGCCGCCTCACCGAATCCCAGGTTGGTCGCGTTCTGGATCAGGCTGAGTCCCGGGAAGCGCGCCAAGACCACGGACAGAGAACCGTCGGTGGAACCGTTGTCCACGAAAACGACCCTCTGTTCCGGCAGACCCTGCTCCACCACCGAGCCGACGCAGCGCAGATTCTCCTCTGCGCCTCCGTTCCAGTTCACGATGACAACGTAGAGCCCGCTGAGCTCGCCCATCATCACGGCTCCACTCCGCCCGTCGGTTCGATCGAGCCCACCGGGCGCGTGCCCTCCACCGTCGAATCGATCTCACCGCTGCGGGTGATCGTCGTGAGCGCCTCCCCTTTCGCGAGCTCGGAAGCGACGGTCACGACCGAGCCGTCGGCGCGGCGCGTGATGGAATAGCCCCGGTCGAGCACGGCCAGGGGCGACACCGCGCCGAGGGTCCGTGCCGCGGGCTCAAGCCGGCGTTCGGCGCGCTGCAACGCGTCATGGACGCCCGCGTCGAGTCGCTCCCCCGATCGCTGGACACGCTCCTCCACCCGTTCGCCCATTCGCGCCATCGCCGCGGTGATCCGAAGGGCCGCGCCACCCAGCCGCTCCTCGACCCGGCCCAGTCGCGCCACGGGGCTCTGCTGCTCAAGGCGCAGGGCCAGTCGTTCCAGCGCGGCGGAGCTGCGCTGGAGCTGAGATTCCACCGAGCTTTCAAGTCCGCGGGCCACGTGTTCGAGGCGCGAGGCACGGGGCTCCACGAGCGCCAACGGGTGACTCAGAACCCGCCGCGCCGCGGCCCGTTCGAACCGGTCGACCCGCGCCGTCAGCGCACGGCCCATGGAATCGTCGAGGTACGCGCCCGCCCGATCAAGCGCCTCGTAGAGCACCCCCAGATCGGGGATGACCGTCTGGGCCGCATCGGTCGGCGTATGGGCCCTGTGGTCGGAGACAAAATCGATGAGCGTCGTGTCGGTCTCATGCCCGACGCCACTCACCACGGGAACGCTGGCCCCAAAGGCCGCCCTGGCGACGATCTCCTCGTTGAAGCACCAGAGGTCTTCGATGGCACCGCCGCCGCGGCAGACAACGATCACGTCGACTCCGCTACGGTCCAGGGCCCCGATCGCACCGGCGATCTCGCGCGCGGCCATCTTGCCTTGGACGCGGCTATGGCAAAGGCGCACGGGGTAGTCCGGCCAACGGAGCGCCCGGGTCCGAAGGAAGTCCCGCCACGCGTCGGCATCCCGGCTCGTCACGACCCCGATCATGCGCGGGCGCCTTGGAAGGGGCCGTTTGCGATCGAAGAGTCCTTCTTCGCGCAGGGCGCCCTTCAAGCGCTCGAGCTCCGCGAGCATCGCCCCGAGTCCGCGCGCCTCGACGCGGTCGACGATCAGGCTGTGCTTGCCGTAGGGCGCGTACACGTCGAGGGTTCCGTGGCACACGACCTTCGCGCCGTCTTCGAGGCGCAGGCCCCCGAGCGCGCGGGGCACCTGGGCCTTCCAGATTTTCGCGTCGAGCGCCGCCCGCTCATCCTTGAGGGTGAAGAACATGTGACCCGACGCCACCGTCTTCGGCCGACTGACCTCCCCCTCCACCGACACACGGCCAAACCCCTTCAGGGCGGCGTTGATCCTGTCCGTGAGCTGCGCGACAGATACGACGGACGGAACCGCCCCGGCATCGGAGCTCGACGGGCGCTCGCCCGGGGCCCCCTGGCGAGGCGAACTCGCGCGAGGCGAACCCTGCTGCGGCGAACCCTGCTGCGGCGAACCCTGCTGCGGCGAATTCTGCTGCGGCGACGCCCCAGGCGGAGCGCCGCGCATAGGCGCGCCCCGTCGGCGCGCCCCGCGTCCGGATCCCCGACGCCTGGAGGGACGCGGTAGGTCGTCAAAGAGGCTCAACGAGTTCCCTCACCCGAGCGCGGCGGCTCACCCAATCGTGTAGTCGCGCAGGAGCTTGTTCATCTCAATGACGTGAAGCTCCTCCTCGCCGATTTGCGTACGGGCGTACTCTTCGAGGTAGATGGAGTTCCCCTCGGCGAGTTCGAGCAGCGAACGATAGAGGTCCAACGCGCGGCGCTCGTGGGCGATCGATTCCCTCAAGATCGCCTCGACGGAATGGTCGTGGGACTCTTCGATCGGGGCGATGCCCTGGTCGGGGTGTCCCCCGAGGCCGGTCAAAATCTCGCCGGCCTGGTTCGCGTGCAGGAGCGACTCCGCTGCCTGCTCCTTCATGAACCCCACCAATGGGAGCCGGTTCGGGCCGGTGATCACCAGGGCGTAATGCGTGTATCGGACAACCCCGGCGAGCTCGGCTCGCATGATGTCGTTGAGGACGGGGTTGATGTGTTCGGTGTCGATGAAACTATCGGTCATGGCGCTCCGGCCTTTCGGACGAGGCAATCGTTCGGGAGGTGTTCAATTCGTCGACGGGTCGCCGCCGATCAGGCGACCCAGGATAGGCCTTGGCCACGGCCGGGGATCGATCGAATCCTGAATCCGGCGCCCAGGAAAGTCTCCGCCAGAGGGCGCGGGAGAATCGCCTGGTGCCGGTAGCGCCTATCGGCGCGCCTTCGGGATCTCTGCGCTCTCCCAGTCCTTCACTTTGGCGAACGGCAACGAGATCCGGTAGCGCCCACCGAGGAAGGGCGCCACCCGGCTGCCTCGCTTGACGCTGCCGCTCTCCAGCTCGATCCGAACGGCCTGCGAGCCCTTCGGCACGTGCACCGTTGCCTCATCCGCAAAGACCCTACGCCGCACGCCCCCATCCGGGCCGAGCTCAAGGAACTGCACGTCGTTGAGCCGGTTCTTGGAGATTCCGCTGACCGCCAAGAGCTTCCAGGACACGCCACCGGCCGGTGCCGAGGCCGCCAAGAGTCGGTTCAGGGCAGCCCGCACCGACACCGAATCCCAATTGCCATCGTCAAAGCTCACGGCAAGGTCCGAAGCGTCGACCAGGTCGGGCAGGGACTCGATCCAAGGCGTGGGGTCGATCGAGGGCAAGAGGATCCGCCTCACACCCCCACCGGTCTTCGCTATCCCTGACGGCGTGTCCGCCGTGGCCTGCACGGTGCCTGGGAACGGATACTTGCGGCCCCCGCTCATTTCGAAGCCGTCTTCGAGGACCAGGGTCACCGTGCGCGCCGCGCGGCTGACCTCAATGCGTAAGCGTTCCGCCCGGAGCATGCCGGTCAAGCGGCCGCGATCATCGAGCAGCCTTGCGACAACGGGACCCGTCGCCGCCGTGCCGCGGTGGTTGTCCACGAGCCCGACCTCAAGGAAGTCGAGGGTCCGTACACCGTCCGCAATCAGCAGGCCCCGGAGGCCATTCAGGATCTCAGACCCCCGCGCGAGGCGAAGGAGGTGCTGCCGACGCAAGGCATCGTCCGCTGGATCCTCCTCAGGGACGATCGCCTGGGAGATGAAGTCCGGCGCCTTCGGAAGCGCAGGGACGTTGAAGCGCTCGAGCACGCGAACGTATTCGATCCACTCTCCCTGGCGCGCCATGGCGCGGGCCCGCTCTTGGAGGAGCTCCTCCTCCAAGACGGCGATCCGCGCGAGCAGCTCCTTTTCCCTCTCCGTGGGCACCATCACGGGAGTGGCGGGCGCGGCGACTTGGGGAGCGGTGGATGCAGGAGCCGATTCCTGGAAGTCGACGACGGAGGACACGCCGCCCAATGGCGCCGAGCCCGCAAAAATCGGGGCGGACACGATCAGTGCCCACATCATCGCCCTTCCCCCTCTGCCCGCCCGCGCGCGTCCAACGTCGCGATCGATTGGGATGCGCGGGTGCCGATACGAGCCAGCGGCAGGAGCTCCGTTTTCTGATCCGCGCCATGGGCCTCCACACCCGGCAAGGTCACCACCGGACGCCCTTCGGGCGTCTTGCCCCAGAACACAAGATCCACGGCTTGACCGGCACGGAGCTCCGCGTCTGGGAAGGCGAGCAGGGTCCGTAGTGGGTCGGATCCGTGACCCCGCACGGGACGCTCGTCCCCATGGACCAGGGGTTCAAGCCCCTGGATGCGAACGGAGGAGAGGTCCGTCAGGAGAACGTCTCCCACATCCCCAACGGAGCCCCCATTGGAAGAGTCACCGGAAGACGCCGACGCCATGGGTGAGGACAGCACGAGCCGCCAAGGCTCGGCACCTTCGCCCTTGCGCCCCAGACGACCCGCGAGGGCGATCGCGTCGAAGCTCTGGCGTGCATCGTGGGGATGCAGGCGCTCAAGGCGAAGGTCAAGGTCCCCCGCGGCGCCGAGGGAAAGCCGCTTCTCCCACCCTTCGACGGGTCCCTTTTGGACCATGTCCTCGGGAGCTGTGGGCTCCCCCTGCATCGCGGGTCCGCTGCGAACGCGACCTCGCTGCCAAAGGGCGAAGGCCAGCAGAAGAACCGCGGGCAGCAGGAGCAACAGCACCTGGGCCCCGCCGGCGCTCGCGCCCGAGAGTCTCCGTCCGAGAAGAGACGCAGGTCTAGTGATCATGGGAGATAAGGAGGCAGCACACACAAGGTCAGAGGCCGGATCCGTTCCGGCGCCAATCAAAAGGACGCCTCGTCTCAGTCGTCATTCCCTTCGTCCCAGTCTTTCTTCTTGTTCTTGTTCCACCAGGTGCGGAACTTGAGCGGGTCCCGGATCTCCTGGCCGGAAAGGACCTGGAGCGTGGTCAGCATGGGCCCTGCGATCACGTCGTAGCGATTCCGCTCGATGGGATCCACCTGATCCACATCGATCATGTTTTTCACCCGCGTCAACTCGTCGAGGACCTTCTTGAAGATCTTCTTGCGCTTCTTGAGCTCCAGCTCGCCGTAGTGCCCGAGGGCCTCGGCGGCGGCGGCCTGCACCTTCGCATCGTGGTGCGGCAGGAAATCGATCAGGGGCTCGATCGCGTCCTCGTCCTCGGTCATGCCGAGTGACAGAACGAGCTTCGTCTTGACGTCGTAGTTCTTGTCGAAGTTCTTGTGTTCCGCCCACTTCGCAAGGTCCTTCACGCTCTCCGGCCCCATGCGGCCCATGGAGATGGCGCAGGCGTTGAACAGCTTGTTGTCCAGAAGGCCCTCCTTCGTCATCTTCCGCTTGAGCTTGAAGCACGCGCTCAGCTCCTTGACGATGGCCTTGCGATCCTTGGGCCCGGACTCTGGGAATTCCTGGAGGAGCTCGTCAATGATCGCAATCGCCTCAGCGTCCTCGGCGCCGCGCTTGGAGACATGTCCCTTGAAGGTCGAGAGCATCTCCTTGATCTCTTTGCGCTTGTCGGGCTTCTTTTCCTCGCCCTTTCCATCTTGGGTCGCACTCGGCGCCCCCGCGGCCAGCTCGACGCTGACGCTGGGCGCGGCCTGTGCAGGGGCCGCAAGGAATAGGGCAAGCGCCAAGGGCGCGGCGGTGATCACGTGTCTCATGGATGGTTCCTGTGGGCTCGTAGGCGGGAAGGCCTCGGGGACATCGTCAGGCCCGGGACCCGCCGTCGCAAGGACCGCCTGCGAAGACGGCATTTCAAGGGCGAAATTGCTGTCAGGTGTATCGGCACCCCCTGACCGGGGCCTTACCTTCCGTTCAAGACATCGGCAACGGACGTGCCATGGGCGCTCTTGACGGCCCAGGGGCCTGGGCGCCGGGCGCGGGCCCCGGGATCGTCCTATCCAGAGGTCACAGGGGATCGACTTCGATCCCCTGATTGCCGGTGGAATTCGCCGTGGAGTCGGCCGTGTCGGCCCATTGGCCCCTGGCCGGCCCCGTCCGAAGGGCCCGCAAGAGCCCCTCGGCCTTCAGGAGAGTCTCATGGTCCTCATGGCCAGGATCTGAATTCCAGGTGATGCCGCCCCCGACGTGGAAGGAAACCTGTGTCCCGAGCCCTGAATCGGGGGTGGAATCGCCTTTGGAGAGGATCAACGTGCGGATGAGGATATTGAGGAGGGTTCGCCCACGGATGTCGATGAAGCCCATGGAGCCCGTGAAGTAGCCGCGGCCCTCGCCCTCGAGCTCTGCGATCAACTCCATGCTCCGGAGCTTCGGCGCGCCCGTGATCGACCCCCCTGGGAAGAGCGACCCCACGACCTCCAGGGCACTGACGCCTGCTCGCACCCGGGCCACCACGTCAGCCACGAGGTGGTGCACCGACGCGTAGGTCTCGATGGTCGGGAACCCCGCCACGTGAACTCCGCCAGGCTCGGCAATACGCCCGAGGTCGTTGCGCTCGAGGTCGACGATCATCGCGAGCTCCGCGCGATCCTTCTCGCTGCTGAGCAGCTCCTGCTTGCGCGCCTCGTCCTCGATCGGGTCCGCGCCGCGGCCGATGGTGCCCTTGATCGGCCGAGTGCGGGCGAGCGGGCGCCGCCCCTCGCCGTGTCCTTCCTTGGGCCCCGGGCTGAGCTCGAGGAGCAGCTCAGGCGACGCGGACAAAATGGCCCCGGGACGCCCCTGGTCCCCGAGCAGGAACCGGCAAAAGCCCATGTACGGGGCTGCGTTCACCCTCCGAAGCTCAAGGAACAGGTCCACGTCCCTGGCGCTGGTTTCGGTCACCATGCGGTGGGCGATGTTGGCCTGGTAGATCTCGCCCTCGGCGATCTTCGATCGAGCACCCTCGACGCGCGCCGCGTGTTCATCCGCCGACGTCGTTCGCCGCGGACTCGCACTCTCGAAGGGGAAGCCGGCCGAGGGGCCCCGCCTCAACTCGTCCACCACCGACGCATACCGATCGAGGATCGGCGCGCCCCCCGTCCCCTCGCTAAGGAACAAGGTCGTCCGCGGCGCGGCGCCATGCTCGAAGAGAATCCAGTCGCCGTAAAGACCGCCGACGATCGGCGGCACCGCCCAAGCGGGCGCGGGAAGCTCCAAGGCCTCTCCGTAGGCGCCAAGCTCATACGCCAAGGCGCCAATGAACCCGCCGGCGAACGGAATGTCGCGGCACCGACCCAGGGCGCTTTCCGCGAGGGCCACGCCATCGATCCGAGCGCCTAGCTCCGCCAACGAACGGGGTGCAGGCTCCCTGGGGTGCGCGAAATCATCGAAAGGGTCAAAGGCCACGATCGACCAGCGCGCCGGCTCGCCCCCCGCGCTGTCCAGGGCCACAAGGCCCGGGCGGGCGTCCAGCGCCAGCAAAGCCCGCGGCACGTCGAGCTCCCCGGGACCAAGATCACCCGTAAAGGGGAAAGCCCTTGGGACCAGCATCCGTACTGGTCGATTCGCCTGCGTCATCTTCCCCATGGGCTCGGATGGTACAGGCGCCCCCTCGACGCGCCCATCGGCAGTGGCGTACAACCTCCCCATGGAAACCCGAGACGCTGCGCAAGACGCCGGAACGGACAAGAAGAAGGGCATTCTGGGCCTGGTCTTCCTGACCGTTTTCTTGGATATGGTCGGCTTCTCGATCATCTTCCCCCTCTTCCCCGACATGCTCGAGTGGTACGTGGGGAGAGAGGGCGATGGCAGCTCCATCGCGCGCCTTGCGGAATGGCTCAAGGGCCTCGTGGGCGGCGACGACTTCGCCGTCATCGTGCTATTCGGGGGCATATTGGGCTCGCTCTACTCGGGCTTCCAGTTCGTCTTCGCCCCCATCTGGGGAGCCGTGTCCGACCGTATTGGAAGGCGCCCGACCCTGCTCATCACGCTGGTCGGCACGGCGGCCTCGTACGTGGTTTGGTTTTTTGCGGGCTCCTTCGCCCTGCTGGTGGTGGCGCGCCTGGTGGGCGGGATCATGGCCGGCAACATTTCGACGGCCTCCGCGGCGATCGCCGACACGCACAAGGGATCCGATCGGGCGAAGGGCATGGGCATCCTTGGCGCAGGCATCGGCCTTGGCTTCGTCGTGGGCCCAGCCCTCGGTGGACTGGCCGCTGGGTGGGACCTGACAGGCGCCTTCGAGGGCGCAGCGTCCGCGGGTGTGAACCCCTTCAGTGGCGCAGCAGCCCTGGCGTTTGGGCTCGCGATCCTCAACCTCGTCTGGGCGGCCACGCGTTTCCCGGAAACCCGCGGAGCCTCCGCGGGTAGCGACCTCGAACGGAGGGGCCTCAACCCCTTCGCGGCCATGCGTCGCCTCAACTTCCCGGGCGTGCACTCGCTGAACCTCGCCTACTTCATCTACTTCGTGGCCTTCGGCGCCATGGAGTTCACGCTGGTCTTCCTCGCCGCCGAACACCTCGGCTACACGCCGAAGCAGAACGCGATCATGTTCGTCTTCATCGGGCTGACGATCGCTTTCATCCAAGGCGGTGTCGTGCGCCGAATCGTCCCCAAGGTAGGCGAACGCAAGGTGGCCTCCATGGGAATGATGATGACGCTGCCGGGTTTCATCGCCATCGCCGCTGTGCCCTTCGCCAAGTCGTCGGCCGTGCTCTATGGCGGGCTCTTCCTGGTCTCGGTGGGCAGCTCCCTCGTGATGCCGAGCTTCTCGTCCCTCGCCAGTCGGTACGTCCCTGACGACCGCCAGGGATTCGCCCTGGGCGTATTCCGCAGCTTCGGCAGCCTCGCCCGGGTCCTCGGCCCCCTCGGTGGAGGGGTCCTCTACTACAGCCTCGGGAGCACCGCTCCCTACGCTGCCGCCTCGATCATCCTGCTGGTCCCGATCGTGATCTCCAGGGGCCTTCCTGCCCCGAACGTGGACGCCAGTTAGGGCCGGCACGCGTCAAGAAGAGGCCCCTGCAGCCCCCAGGGACGGCCCGAGGCCCCCCAAGTGCCCATGGGGCCGGTTCGTGGAGGAGCGCCCCCTCCTGCCCGGATCGGGGGAGTTCCCCCTTCACCTTCGGCGCCTGCCAGCCGATAGCAACCTCGTCATGATGCGCACCAAAACTCTCTCCGTCTGCGCCTTCGGGGCGCTCCTCGCCGCCGCGTTCTCCTTCGCCCCGGGCCAAAGCGCCCAGGCCGCAAGTCAGCCCCAGATCGGCGGCGACCCCCAGCTGATGGCCCTCCAACAGGAGGTCAAGGCGCTCTCCAAGGAAGTCGAACTCCTGACCGCCTTCGTCGAGGCCCAAGCCGACGCCGGCAAAGAGCTCATGGACGCCGTTGCTCGCAGCGAGGCCGAAGGATTCACCGCGGGCATCAACCCGAAGTCCCGGGAGCTCCTCCTCGCCGGCCTTAAAGCCCAGGCCAAGGCCATGCAATCCGGCGGCGAAGAGAAGAGCGACGAAGACAAGAAGTCCTCCAAGCGCGGCTCACGCCGGGACCGCCAGGGCAAGTGACCGCCCCTGCGCGTCCCCTCCCAGAATCGGGGGCCCACGGTGACGCCCTCGATTCGAATCTCTGGCCGCTGACGGACCGCTTCCTCGAGCGGCTGCAGGCGGCCCGAGGTGCTTCTGAGCACACCGTTCGCGCCTATGGCCGCGACCTGTCCGACCTCGTCGGATTCCTGGCCCAGCGGGGCGTTACGGAACCCCGATCGGTCACCCCCCGCGCCCTGCGCGCGTGGCTCGGCGACCTCAACGATCGTGAGCTGTCGAAGGCCACGATCCAGCGCCGACTGTCCGCCGCACGCACGTTCCTCAAAGAGCTGGTGCTCGAAGGGCTGCTCGACGCGAACCCCGCCCTCGGCCTGCGCCAACGTCGCAGCTCGCGCCACCTTCCGGGCGTTCTCTCCATCGAGGAGGTCGAGCGCATCCTGCTGGCCCCCGACCCCACCACCATCCAGGGCCTGCGCGACCGTGCCATCCTCGAGGTGATGTACTCCGCAGGAACGCGCGCCTCGGAAACCGTCGGTCTTGACCGCGGGTCCCTCGACCTCGGCCGCGGCGTGGCCCGGGTCCTTGGCAAGGGGCGCAAGGAACGCCTCGTCGCCATCGGGCGCTTCGCGGTCAGCGCCCTCAACGACTACCTCTCCGACCCGAAGCGCCCAAAGCCGCTGACCGCCGCAGGCGACGCGATCTTCCTCAGCCGCACCGGCACACGCCTCACCACGCGCAGCCTAGAGAACATCGTCGCCCGCCACGTCAGCGCCGCGGGCGTACATCGCAAGGCCACGCCGCACACCCTGCGGCACAGCTTCGCCACCCACCTGCTCGACCGCGGCGCAGACCTGCGTTCTGTCCAGGAACTCCTCGGCCACGAGAACCTCGTGACCACGCAGATCTACACCCACGTGTCGGTCAAGCGACTCGCAGAGATCTACGAGAAGTCGCACCCGCGGGCCTAGTTCGGCCCCGAGCTCGGCGCTACTTCTCGCGCGTGTGGATGACCTTCGGATTCTCGAGGGCACGGTGAACGGGGCACCGCTCCGCAATCTCGATCAGCCGCGCGCGCTGCTCATCGCTCAGCGGGCCTTCCACGCTAATGACGCGATGGAAGTGCTCTTCGAGGTCCTTTGGATCGCCGTTCTGTGGAATGCGTTCGTGCTTCAGCTCGACGGCCACATGCTCGAGTGGCCACTTCTTGCGTTCGGCGTACATGCGCACCGTCATGGACGTGCAAGCACCGAGGCCAGCCAGCAGGAGCTCGAAGGGCGCCGGTCCCTCGTCGGCTCCACCCACCTTCGCCGGCTCATCGGCGACGAAGTCGTGGCGTGCGGTGGTCACCTGATTGGTGAACGGACGCGCGATCTCAGCGACCGTGACGTGGCCTGGCTCGGGCCGGGTGGACTCGCCCGCGGCTTTGCCCACGACGTAGCGCTTCGCCCACGCCGCAATCACGTCGGCTGCGTAGTCCGCGTCGTCCTTTCGGCCGAGCAGGTGATCCGCGTCGCCCAGGGTCACGAAGCTCTTGTAGCCCCGCGCCGCGTCGTAGATCTTGCGCGCGTTCTCGATGGACACCGTGCGGTCCAGGGGACCATGCATCACGAGCAACGCGGCGTCCAAGGACCCGAGGCCCCCATCGTGATCGCCGGACTCGAGGTCTTCGATGAACTGGCGCTTGATCGTGAACGCGCGGCCGGCGAGGGAAACCTCGGCTTGGCCGTCCCGCTCAATGCTGTCCCGGGAGGCCCCGAAGTTCCCGATCACATGGGCGGGGTCGGCTGGGGCGGCGATGGTGACCACCGCTTCGACGCTGGGGATCTGCGGGGCAGCGGCGAGCACCGCCGCCCCACCAAGGCTGTGGCCCACGAGCAGCGCAGGCGCCCCTTCGGTTTCCCCGAGGAACTCAGCCGCGCGCACGAGGTCCTGCACGTTGGACGAGAAGTTCGTGTTGGCGAAGTCGCCGTCCGAGGAACCGAGCCCGGTGAAATCGAAACGAAGAACGCCGAACCCGCGCTCCGCAAGCCCGCGTGAGATGCGACTCGCCGCAGGAAAGTCCATGGAGCAAGTGAAGCAGTGGGCGAACACGGCGTAGGCCGTCGGCACGCCGCCGCCAACGGAATACGGAGGAAGGTCCAGACGGGCGGCGAGGCCTTCGCCGCTGGCGTTCTCGAACGTGATCTTGGAGGAGCGCGGTTTCATGGGGACCAGGATAAGGCGCGACCGCCCCATTTCGACCCCCGAGGATCCCGGGGAGGATCTAGCGCTGGCCCCCTCGTCGCTTCTGGATCAGACGTCCCAGCCTTCGCGCTCCTCGGCGGCCAGGAACTCCTGGCCCTTGTCACTGGTGCCCTTCGCGGAATCCCACTGGATCTCCGACTTGGCGCGGTAGGCGACGGAGCCGAGCAAGATCGCCTCCGTCAATTGCGCGGAGTAGCCGAATTCGCAGAGGGCCGCTGGCCCCTCCCCTTTGATCGCATTGAGCCATTCAGCGTAGTGACCTGGGGACTTCTCGAACGTGGGGGTCGGGGACGCCCAGCCGTCGTCCTTGTCGTCGAGCACGACGTTCATCGACCCGTAGGTTGAGAAGAGCTTGCCCTTGGAGCCGTGGAACACGTGGCAATTGCCCAGCGGCGCGCCCGGGGGCTTGGCTCCCCCATCCCACCATTCGACGCGGACCTCGCCCCGCTGTGGCGTGGTCTCGTGGGTCCATACAACGGTCTGCTGAATTGGAGTCCCCACTTCGTCAGGCTCGGGGCCCGTGGAGGAAATGGTCGTTGGCGCCCCGAGGTCGAGGGCCCAGTGGGCCAGGTCGAGCCAATGGCTCGCCATATCGCCCAAGGTGCCATTTCCGAACGCCCAGAACCTGCGCCAATCGGCGGGGTGCACGCCCGACGTGTACGGCCGTGAGGGAGTCGGGCCGAGCCAGAGGTCCCAGCTCAACCCCTTCGGCACCTCAGCGGCCTCCCCGAAGGAGCCCCCTGACCAGCTCTTTGAACAGATGATCTCCACCTTGGAGACTTCCCCGATGACACCCGCGCGCAACGCCTCGACGACGCGGCGGTAGTTGTCCCCCGAGTGAATCTGAATGCCCATTTGAGTCGGGACCGGATGCTCGAGCGCGAGGGCCGCCAGCTCGCGGGCTTCCGCCACCGTGCGCGCCAAGGGTTTTTCGCAATAGACCGGGAGATCCCTCCTAAGGGCCGCCCGGGTGATGGCGGCATGGGTGTGGTCAGGGGTCGAAACGACGACGCCATCCAGGTCTTTTTCCCCGGAGAGCAGCTCGCGCCAGTCCACGTAGGTCTTGGCCTTGGCCCCTCCCGCCTCGCTCACCTGCCTGATTCCCCTGGCAAGCATGCCCTCGTCCACGTCGCAGAGCAGCGCGACATCCTCCCCCAGGACCCCTGCCAGGTTCGCGGAGCCGCGGTTGCCCGTGCCGATGGCCGCGAGCTTGAGCTTCGATTCCTGTATGGGCCTCGCCCGCACAAACGGAGCGGCGGCCAAGGAAGCGGATGCGGCAGCGGCGCCCCGAAGGACGCGGCGTCTGGAGAGTCGAAGAGATGCCATGGGGCCCCAGGCTAGCGCCTAATCTGCATGAGCAGACCGTCGAAAAACAGCGATCCTCGGACCGCACCACATGGACGGCTGATGGGGCGCTGCCGCGCGAAACGAAGTGATCTGTCGACCCTTAGCGCTTCTTTCAGGGCTAGCATGCGCGCTATGAGTGAACTCAACGTTGGCATCGTCGGCCTCGGAGCGGTCGCAGGCGCGCACATCGAGACCTTCAAGAACGTGGAGGGCGCCGGGGTCACCGGAGTGTCCTCACGGCGGCCCCAGGACCCGGCCGAGCTCGAGCGCACGTACGGCACGCCCCTGCGCCCCTACGGGAGCTACGAGGACATGCTTGCGGATCCAGACATCCACGTCGTGGATATCTGCACGCCCCACAGCCTGCACGCAGACCAAGCCGTGCAAGCCGCGGAGGCCGGTAAGCACCTCATTGTCGAGAAGCCTGTCGCCACCAACTTCGCCGACGTCCAGCGCGTCGCCGACGCGATCCAGGCCAACGGCGTTCAGGCCATGGTTTGCTTCGAGTGCCGGTTCAGCGCGCACTTCCGCACGATCCGCTCGATCCTCGATGCGGGCCTGATCGGTGACATCCACTACGCGGAAGTCGACTACTACCACGGCATCGGCCCCTGGTACGGACAGTTCCCCTGGAACGTCAAGAAGGACATCGGCACTTCGTCGCTGGCGACCGCCGGTTGTCACGCCCTGGACGCCCTGCTCTTTTTCATGGGTGGCCCCGACGGCAAGGCGCCCAAGGTGGACGAAGTGACTGCGTACTCGACGCGCTCCAAGTCCGAGATCTTCAAGCCGTACGAGTACGACACGAGCCAAGTGACGCTGCTGCGCTTCGCGGACGGCCGCGCGGCCAAGTGCGCGTCGGTGGTGGACTGTCTCCAGCCGTACTACTTCCACGTGCACCTCGTGGGCAGCCACGGCTCAATCCTCGACAACAAGTTCTATTCGTCCAAGCTGGAAGGCCTGGACAAGGACCGATGGTCGACCCTCGAGACACACCTGATCGATTCAGGCGCTGTGAAGGATCATCCCTACCAGCCCCAGTTCCAGGCCTTCGCCGATGCGACCAAGCGCGGCGAGCCCATGAAGTGGACCGACTTCGCCACGGCCCTCGACACTCACCGGGTCATGTTCGCCGCGGACGAGTCCGCCATCGAAGGCCGCTCGGTGAGGCTGTAGCGTGATGGGGTTCCTCGCTGCTGCTCTCGTTTCCGCGTGCCTCAACGCTGTCACGCAGGAGGAGCCAGAGGATCCCCACAGGTGGCACCCGCCGGGGCCGGTGATCGAGCATGTGCCCCTGCACTTTGCGGTGCGCGCGGACGGTGCCGGAAGTGACTCCGAAACCGGCATCGGGGCCTTGATCCCGTGGGCCAATCGCCTCTGGGCAGTGGGCTACGTGGCGCACATCCGTGGCTCGGGCATCGGCCTTTACGAGATCCGCGACGACCTTTCGTGGCGGCTGCATCCCGAGTCGGTAACCGGCACCTTCGCGAACCGCCTCGTGCACTGGCGCTCGAAGCACGTCGTGATTGGCCCCCACGTGATCGACCCCAAGGGCAAGGTCCGAACGATCGAGCCCCTGAGGAAGCACCGCATCACGGCAACGGCGAACCACCTCACCGATCCCGACCAGGTCTACATGCTGACCATGGAGGGCCTGCTCTTCGAAACGCACCTCGGAACGCTCGAGACAACCCAGGTCGCCAACCTCGTGACGGAGCTCGCGCTCCCGAAGGGCACCTACGTGCACTTCAAGGGGATGCACACCGCCCAGGGCCGCGTCATCGTCGCGAACAACAGCTACGACGAGAAGGAGTACCTGAAGCAGCGCAAGAGCGGCCGCCTTGCCGAGTGGACCGGCAAAGGCCCGTGGACCGTCCTCGAGGAGAACCCCTTCGTCGAAGTCGCGGGCAAGCAGAATCTCGGCGCCGGCAAGACCTACGGCAACACCGTCTACGCCCTCGGCTGGGACCATGCCTCCCCCATCCTGCGCGTCCTGATCGGCGGTCAATGGAAGCGCTACCGCCTGCCCCGCGGCAGCCACTCCTTCGACCACACGTGGAACACCGAGTGGATGCGCATCCGCGAGGTCCAAACCGAGCGCTACCTCATGGACTCGTTCGGGCTCTTCTATGACCTCCCCGCGCTTACCTACGGCGGGCACCTTTGGGGTGTGCGCCCTATCGCCTCCCACGTGCGCATCGTCCCGGACTTCGTCTTTTGGCGCGGCCTCCTCGTCCTTGGCGGCGACCAGACCGACAACGCAGTCGGCCAGCCACAGTCTGGACTCTGGCTGGGGGGCATCGACGATCTCAACACATTTGGAGAGCCCACCGGCTGGGGCGCCGTGTGGCGCGAGGATCCCGTGGTCGCCGGGGTCCCGAGCGACCCGTTCCTCATGACGGGCTTCGACAAGAAGGGCCTCCACCTGTGGCATGACCAGCAGGAGCGCGTCCCTTTTCATGTCGAAGTCGACATCCTCGGCGACGGCCATTGGAGGCACTACCAAACCTTCCAGGTGGCCAAGGGCCAGACCATGTTCCACGCTTTTCCTGAAGCCTACGGCGCCCACTGGGTCCGCGTCATCCCGGGCAAGTCCTGCAAGGCCACCGCGCACTTCGTGTATCAGTAGTCCTTCCCTGGGCGAGGAACTGGGACGAGGAAGGCCAGAGGAAGGCCAGAGACCTTGTCCCATCAGGTCGAGCAGGTAACTTCGGGGCTATGCCGAAGCTCAACACAATCGCTCTCCTGGTCCTCGCCGGATCGTCCCTGGCCGTTTCGATTCCTGCGACGACAGCTGGTCAATTGTCGGCCCCGCGTCCGCAGGCGCCTTCCACGAACGGGATCATCGTGACGGGAGAGGGCAGCGCTTCAATGGCTGCCGACCAGGTGGAGGTACGCATCTCCGTGAAGGCGAAGGCCAAGGCGCCGGGGGACGCCCTGCGCAACTTCAAGGCGAAGAAGGCCCTGTTCCAGAAGGCCGTCGGCGTTTTCGAGGGCGTTGTCGTCGAGGGCGGCGGGGTTCGCGTGGGAGTTGAACAGTCGTCGAACCAGGCTTTTATGTTCGACGGACAGGCCCCGGCGGAACCGGGGTTTGAAGTGGCCGAGATCATGACCCTCCGCCTGGCGGCGTCCGGCACCGATATCCAAACCGTGGTCGAGCTGATCGACGAGGCACAGGACGTGGGCTGCCAGCTAGCCGGAGGATCTTCGGACGCGCTGCAGGCGTTCTACCTCGCCCAAGCGGGCTCGCCCACCGGGGGGGGCCCGGGGGCCATCCGCTATCGGCCCACGGATAGCGCCCTCGCGAAGGCCAAGGAGCAGGCCATGGAGCTCGCCTTCCGGGACGCCAGAGCCCAGGCAGAAACGGCGGCTCAGGTGGCCGGCGTTAAGGTTGGGCCGGTCCAAGCCATCCGAATCATGAAATCCTTCGATGGCGCGTCGGGCCAGGCAGGCGCTGGCAGTGGGTCGATCCGCATCAGCGTGCGGTTTGGAATCCTCTGATCGGCCGCCCGGGTGATTCCGAGCCGGGGCCTACGCGTCCTGGGGGCCTTCACCCCACTGATTCGCGCCATCAGCCCTTGTGCTCGGTGCAGGCTTTAGCCGATCTTCTCCGAAGCGCCGCCGCGGCGCAATTCGATGTCGACGCCCCTCAAACTCCTCCTCCCGATGCTGATCATGGCCATTCAGGCCGTGACCGGAACGGATGGGTTGAAGCTGCGGGCCTGCCACGGAAGCCTCGGATTCACCGGCGAGCACTCCCATGCGTGCTCGGGCCACGGGATCGAGGCGTGCGCAGACGGAGGCCACGGCGCTCCGGAGGCCGCGCACGCGGGCAAAGACCTCCAGGCGCCGACCGAGTGCCCTTCGGAGGGTCCCCACGAGCAGGGTCCCGACGGTCCCGGCATCACCGCGCCCAGTGAGTCCTGCGTGCCTTTCGTGGTCCTCGGGAGCCGAAGCGACGTTCCGAGTACCGACCCCACGCCCCTGGCGCCGCCCGCTCCATGGGCAGCCGTTGCATTCGTCGGAGGGCACCGGGCTCGCGGCACCGAACGCTTGGCGGACTCCCCACGCGGGCCGCCGGATGGCCGCCCACGGAACTCCGCGGAGCGCGCGGGAGCCCTTCCCCTGCGCCTTTGATCGTCCGCCGCACGGCTTCCTTGAATGCCCACCAGCATTCCGGTCGAGCCGTGTCTTGCGTGAACGACTCATCGGTCCAGGACAAGAAGTGCTCCCATGGTTTCCCTCGCCGCGCCCCCTTCGGGACGCCGCCCCCAACAGAACGACTCAGATTCGCTTCGATCACGCGCGCGCGTGATCGGCTGGGGTCTCGTCGCCGCCGCCACCGTCAGCTGCCAGACCTACGAGCGCGATCCCCTCGACATCGCAGCGCGCCTGGACGCGGTGGCCTCCCGGAGCACTCGCCTCGCCCCCGAAACCGCCCAGGCCTTTGACCTGACGGACGGCATCACCCTCGACGAAGCCGAGGTGATGGCCCTCGTTTACGGAGCTGATTTACGTATCGCCCGTGCCGAAGCCGGCGTTGCCGCAGCCAACGCACGCACGGCAGGACGCTGGGTCGATCCGGTCCTCGGCGTGAACGGCGCCGAGTTCCTGAGCCCCAGCGGACCGTTTGAGTTCGGGGCCATGGTGAACTTCTCACTACCGGTCTCGGGCCGCCTGAAGGCCCTCGAGTCCCAGGCGGACGCAAGCCATCGAGCCGCCCTTCGCCGCGTCTGGGCCCAGGAGTGGGCCTATCGCAACGACGTACGCCGTGCGTGGATCGAATGGACCATCGCCGTGGAGCGTGGCAATCTCCTGCGCACGGTCGTGGAGCAGTTCACCACGATCGAGGCGGTGGCGCAGCGCCTTGAGAAGGCGGGGGCCATACGCAGCGCGGACCGTCGTCTCTTGCGCATTGAGCTCGTCGGACGGCAGACCGACCTGGCCCTCGTCGAGTATCAGGTTGCCGACGCGGAGGCCCGCTTGTTTGGCCTGATGGGGCTCTTCCCGGGTGCGCCGTTCGAGTTGGTGCCGGGGCTCCCTGTGAATGATTCGTCGGCCCCCCAGGCGCTTTCCCACGGGGCGCTCGCCCAGTCCAACCCAGAAGTTCTCACCCTCGCTGCCGACTATGAAGTGGCCGAGCAAACCCTCGCCCTCGAGATCACGAAGCAATACCCCGACCTCGGCTTGGGCCTTGGCGCAAGCGACGACATCGACGGGACCCGCGCGGAGATTGGCCTGTCGATCCCACTGCCCATATGGAATCGAAACGCCCGGCGCATCGAAAGCGCCCGCGCGAATCGCGAGCTAGCGCGCATGCGCGCGGAGTCCGCCGCCGAGGGCGTCGTGCGC